>ERZ773162.111-NODE-111-length-103830-cov-14.141739_pt1 | contig 103830 bp, 168 predicted proteins | sample MGYA00511113_ERZ773162 | MGnify/ENA primary metagenome ERZ773162 (study PRJEB29015, sample SAMEA2737807) | human gut metagenome | biome: human gut; feature: human-associated habitat; material: faeces | place: China | collected 2012 ... | reverse complement strand
TTTTTGTTCTGAATTTTCTCAAAAATCCAAAGGTCTAAACCAGACCTTTTATTTTCTGAATTTTCAGGGTTTTACATACTGTTTAATCTTCAATTATCAAGGATCTCATTTCGTTGTCAGACTTGTTTGCTGCAACGGTTATTTATTATAACCGGTTGTTTTTCATTTGTCAACAACTTTTTTAATTTATTTTTCCGTTTCATCTGAAACGATTGCTGCTCTCTCAAGCGCGAAGATTATAATAGCAAACCTCAAACCGTTTGTCAACAACTTTTTTATTATTTTGTATCATTTTTTTGCTTCTGCAGTATTGTATAAATTATATATACAATTAATACATTATCACAAAACCCGCAGAAACAAGATTTCTCCTGCTCCTGCGGGTCAAATGCTTCTAATTTATCTTACAATACCGGAGTCCATGCCATTTCATAAATGCCATCCACATCATCTGTTGCTGTGATCAGGCCAAGGCGTACATATTTCTCAATAACTCTCTTTAAAGAGTCTCCCGTAAATTCATCTGATAAACCAAACTGTAATGCATTATTGATCATAACATTCATGTCATAATCGCCACCATTCCAGCCACGGTCAAGAAGCAGCTGTGTTGCATCTTCCGGATTTTCATGCATCCAGGAATGTGCTTTCTGAACAGCCTGGGTGATCTTTTTCGCAATCACTGGATTTTCCTGTACAAATGTACGGTTCATAGCAATAACACAGCAGCTGTCTTTTGCAAAATCTTCATCCTGTAAGGAACGGACGCATTTTAACTTGCCCTCTTTCATCATTGCATAGGCAAAGGTATCACTTAAAAGAGCGGCGGAGATCTCGCCACGTTCCATAGCTGCGATACATGCGTCAGAAGAAACCTGAGTCAGGGTTACATCCTTTAAAGGATCGATCCCATCTGCATCTAATAATAAAGAAGTGATGTTGTAATCAGATGCTCCTATTCCATTTGGTACAGAGATCTGAGTCCCTTTCAGATCTTCAGTGGTGTTATATTCGCTGTCTGCCAGTGCATAAAGAGACTTACAGCCAATATGCGCGCCGCCGACAAAGGTAATATCTACACTGTTGGTGATCGGTACCAGCATGGTAGCAATATGTCCTACTGCCACGGTAGCCTGCTGTGTTCCCAATGCTTCTATATAAGAAGTTCCTTTAAAACCTTCTGCAGTCAGCCCAGCTTCTTCATAATATCCTTTATCATCTGCTACGGTAGGTCCTGAAGTACAGCCATCAGACATATAATATAATACAGGCTTTCCATAAGCTGGCTCTTTCTCCATAGCTGCTTTCTCTTCTTCTGTTGGAGTCAGATCAAAATCCTCCATATCAACAAAACGTCCGGGAATATCTACCGGAGTAAACAGTGCTTCCCATTTGCCTGCCGCAAAAGCTTCTGATGCATTCATATGAACATCTGATACATTTACTTCTACTTCCACGCCATCCTGGCCCATTTCGATCTGTCCATCATTGTTCAGATCTCCTGCCAGCTGTTCCTTTTCGGTTGCTTTTGTTGCCTCTGCCTGTTTTCCCCCACAAGCTGTCATAGACATTCCTACTGAAAGTGCCAGCATTGCTGCAAGTGTTCTTTTCGTTCTCATAATACCTTCTCCTTAATAAATGATGTTATATATTTCTCCCCGCAAAATGAAGCTGGTTCAAAATCATATTTCTGTATCTGATAAATCTCTCCGAAGAGCGGTCTCTTGGAAATTCTTCTTCTATTTTAATATCTGCAATGATCCTTCCCGGATTTGCGTCCATTACAATAACCCTTGTTCCCATATAAATGGCTTCATCTACATCATGTGTCACCATCAACGCCAGCTGCCTGTGTTCTCTCCACATAGAAAGGATCTCGTCCTGCATATTCATGCGTGTAAATGCATCAAGAGCCCCCAGCGGTTCATCTAACAATAAGATCTCCGGCTGACTGATCAGTGTCCGGACCAGTGCCACTCTCTGAGCCATTCCTCCTGAAAGTTGTCCCGGATAATCGTCCCGGAAACCTTCCAGTCCGATCACATGAAGCATATGCTCCACTTTTTCTTTTCCATTTGCATCGTTTAACCTTCCCTGCATTTTTAAAGGAAAAGCAATGTTCTTCTCCACTGTAAGCCATGGAAATAAGGTAGGTTTCTGAAAAACCATTCCTCTCTCAGGGGATGGACCTGTGATCTCTTTTTCATTTACTGTTACTTTTCCTAATGTAGGCTGGATCAAACCGGCCACCAACCGCAGGATCGTGGATTTTCCACAACCTGAAGGTCCCACCAGACTGATGAACTCCCCACTTCTCATTTCAAGATCAATACAGTCAAGAGCATGGGTGACTTCATCATTTTCTACCTTTGCAAAGCTTTTGGAAATATTTTCCAGTTTTAATAATATTTTGTTGTTCTCATCCATAATTCTTCACTGCTCCGTTCTGCCACCTGAGCACATGGCATTTCACGCGGTCTAATATTTTTGTTACAACTGTAAAAATAAAGCAGATCACAAACAGAGCCGCAAACATTTTGTCATAACTTGCCCAGGATTTGCTCCAGTTCATATACCATCCAAGTCCTGATTTTACGCCGAGCATCTCTGCGATCATAATAGCTGTACAGGAACTGCTCATAGCCTGGGTACATCCCTGTAAAATAGAAGGCATGGCGTGAGGCAACGCAACCTGAAAAACAAGCTGTTGCTCACTGGCACCTAAGGTACGGGCTGCTTCAAAATAATCTCTGTCTACATTTGCGATCCCTGTCATAGACGCAACGGTTACCGCAAACCAGGAGCCAAGGGCAATGATAAATACCGCTCCTCCAAATAAAGAAGATGCTATGACCATCATGATCGGGATCCAGGTAGACGTAGGGATCGGACCTAAAAATTTGATCACCGGATCTACCCAGTAACGGGCTTTTTCTGAATAGCCGCAGGTAATACCTGTTACCAGTCCCAGGCTCACACCTGCAAAATATCCCAAAAATAAAAGTCCCAGCGTATGGATGGTACAATCCAGTATCATGGCCCGGTCTGTCCATGCTGCGTTTAATATAAAGTTCATACACGGTACAAAAGGCTGGGTAAGAACTCCTGTTTTCAGGGTCAGATAATCATAACCTGCAAACAATAAAAACAGCGCTGACCATAAGGGCGCACGGTAACGAAATTTCTCATACAACCGCTTATCTCCCTTACAATGCAAAATAGCGGCAGCTATGCCGTATCCATTATAAAGAACCATCATCAGGATCAAAAATCCCAGGTATGTATACGGATTTCGGTTCATACTATTGTCCGGTATCAGCATATACTCCAAAATTGCTGTCACTGCGCAAATTTCCGGAAGGACCAATATTAATTTCTCGATCAGCCGTTCCTTTCCCGTCTTTTCTTTTGTCTCCAATTCATGCAGTTCTTGACGGGTCAGGCTGACCTTCTTTTGCAGATCTATATTTATACTCTCCCCCATAGTTTCCCCCTGTAAATAATCTTCGCATCTCTTGCTGTGTGTTATTATTTTATCGAGCGGAAGGGAATTTGTCCAATCGCTTTCCTTCAAAAATTTTACTCATTTATTGATATCATCTATAAATCCTTTAAAACCGCAGAAATAAGAACTGCAAACGATACTATATCTATGCTACCAAAAATTTTTAGATTGTTAAAAATTATTGCAAACATTTTGTATTTTTTATAGTGCATTTTTTACAATTCTATGTTATACTTATTAATGACATTTATTATCATTAAACAAAATATGTGTTCACAGGATTTCAGGCATGGTTTTGCAGCAATATCTGTAATGACAGATGCCTGATCAGATGAACATACAATAAAAATTCAGGAGGATTCATATGAGCAGATTGGAGTTGTTCACCCCAAGTAAAGACCAGCTGATGGTTGAGAGTCTTTACAAAAATCTGGAGCAGCGTATCGTGGCAAGCCCTCCAGGTATCTGCCCTGTTGACATAACAAGGGCCTTTATTGAAATGTGCCATGCACAGACCTGTGGAAAATGTGTTCCCTGCCGTGTAGGTCTTCACCAGTTAAAGCACATGATCACCAATGTATTAAATGGTGATGCTGACTACGAGATACTGGACCTGATCGAGGAAACTTCCCTTTCCATTATGCAGACCGCAGACTGTGCCATCGGCTCTGAAGCTGCAAAAATGGTATGGCGTATGGTACATACCTGCCGTGATGATTTTGAGGCACATATCCGCAACAAACGATGCAGCTGCGCTATTTCCCAGCCGGTTCCCTGCGTAGCCCTCTGTCCGGCCCATGTGGACATTCCAGGTTATATTGCCCTGGTAAGAGAAGGCCGCTATGCAGACGCCATCCAGCTGATCCGCAAGGACAACCCATTCCCTTCTACCTGCGGTTTCATCTGCGAACATCCATGTGAGGCACGCTGCCGCCGTAATATGGTAGATACCTCTGTAAATATCCGTGGATTAAAGCGTGCTGCTGCTGACCTTGCAGGAAAAGTAGCACCTCCGCCATGTGGTCCTTCCACAGGCAAGAAGATCGCTGTTGTAGGCGGCGGACCTTCCGGTCTCTCTTCTGCTTATTATCTGCAGTTAATGGGCCATCAGGTCACTGTTTATGAGATGCTGCCAAAACTAGGCGGTATGCTGCGCTACGGTATTCCAAACTACCGTCTGCCAAAAGACCGTCTGGAAGAAGATACAGATGCGATCCTGGAAACCGGTATCCAGGTACATTACAATGTAAAGATCGGTGAAGATATTAAACTGGACGAACTGAGAAAAGTATATGATGCAGTGCTTATTACAGTAGGTGCTTCTACAGATAAGAAACTGGGACTTCCTAATGAAGATGCAGAAGGCATCACCTCTGCTGTTGGTTTCCTTAGAAATGTAAGTCTCGGGGACTGCCCGGATCTTACCGGACAAGAAGTCGCTGTTATTGGTGGCGGAAACGTATCCATGGACGCTGTCCGCACTGCCATCCGTCTGGGTGCAAAGAAAGTCAGCATCGTATACCGCCGTCGTGTAGCTGATATGACAGCTCTCCCGGCTGAGATCGAGGCAGCTGTCGCTGAAGGTGTGGAACTGCTTACTTTAGTTGCTCCTGCCGGTATTGAAGTAGATGAAAATGGACATGTATCCGGTGTCCGTGTTACCCCGCAGATGATCAGCACCATCAAAGACGGCCGCGCAAGCGTAATTGCCAGCGGCGAACCGGAGTATGTGATCCCATGTCAGACCATGATCGTTGCTATCGGACAGAATATCGAGACAAAGCACTATGAAGAGTCTGGCATTCCTGTATCCCGCGGAAAGATTGTTACTCTTCCAAACGGCGGATTTGCAGATATTCCTGGTGTATTTGCAGGTGGTGACTGTGCTTCCGGTCCTGCTACTGTTATCAAAGCTGTAGCTGCTGCCAAGGTAACTGCTGCTAATATTGATGAATATTTAGGCTATCATCACGAAATCACCTGTAATGTAGAGATCCCGCTGCCAAATAACGCTGACCACACACCTTGCGGTCGTGTAGAGCTGTCTGAACGGGAAGCAAGTGAACGAAAACATGATTTTGAAGGTGTTGAAAACTGCATGAACAAAAAAGAAATTGCGCAGGAATCCGGACGCTGCCTCCGCTGCGATCATTTCGGCTTTGGAATCTTCAAAGGAGGGCGTGAGAAATTATGGTAAATTTAACGATCGACAGACTGCCTGTATCTGTAAAAGAAGGAACTACCCTGATGGAAGCTGCCGAATCTATCGGCATCCATATCCCACACTTATGCTACTGGAAAGGTTTAAACGAGATCGCTGCCTGCCGCGTATGTGTTATTGAACTGGAAGGACGTGACCACCTGATCACCGCCTGCAACACAAAGGTAGAAGAAGGTATGGTCATTTACACCAACAGTCCAAAAGTGCGCTTAGACCGCCGTCTTACCGTTCAGCTGATCTTATCCCAGCATGACTGCCGGTGCGCTACCTGTGTAAGAAGCGGTAACTGTTCTCTTCAGAAGATCGCAACAGATCTGAATGTCCAGGACGGTCTTTTTGAGGAACGTCTGGAAAAACAGCCATGGGATAAAACTTTCCCACTGATCCGTCAGTCTGAAAAATGTATTAAATGTATGCGCTGCGTTCAGGTCTGTGACAAGATCCAGAGCTTGAATATCTGGGATCTGGAAGGTACCGGTTCCCGTTCTACCATTAATGTAACCGGAAACCGCACGATCAATGAAGCGGACTGTTCTCTCTGCGGCCAGTGTATCACCCACTGTCCAGTTGGCGCCCTTCATGAGCGTGACGATACGGAAAAACTGTGGAGAGCTTTAGCGGATCCTAACAAGACCGTCGTTGTACAGGTTGCTCCTGCTGTCCGTGCTGCATGGGGTGAAGACCTTGGATTTACAAGGGAAGAAGCTACTATTGGAAAGATCTTTGACGCTTTAAAGAAAATGGGCGCTGATTATGTATTTGACTCCTGCTTTACTGCTGACCTTACCATTATGGAAGAGGCAAATGAGCTGTTAGTGCGCCTTGGCAAGGGAGAACTAAAGGACCGTCCTATGTTCACCTCCTGCTGTCCTGGCTGGGTACGCTTTGTAAAGAGCGAGTTCCCACAGTTTGTAAAGCAGTTATCTACTGCCAAGTCTCCGATGCAGATGTTTGGCGCTGTAATGAAGAGCTATTTTGCAGAGCAGATCGGCAAAAAGCCGGAAGATATCTTCTCCGTTGCCATTATGCCTTGTCTGGCTAAAAAGGGCGAAGCAAATATGGAGCTGTTCTACAAGGAATATGCAGGCCATGATACAGACTGCGTCATCACTACCCGCGAGCTGATCCGTATGATCAAAGGTTCCAGCATCATTACTGACCGTCTCACTGATATTGAACCGGACCGTATCTTCCACGACGCTTCCGGTGCCGGTGTGATCTTTGGAGCTACAGGCGGTGTTATGGAAGCAGCTCTTCGTACTGCTTACTATGCCATCATGGGTGAAAACTGCGCACCTGATGCCTTTAAAAATGTACGTGCTTCCTCTCAGGAGACCGGCGTTACAGAAGCAGAATTTGAATTAAATGGACAGATCCTGCGTATTGCTGCTGTCAGCGGCCTTGGAAATACCAGAAATCTGTTAAAAGCCATTGAACGTGGTGAAAAGCATTACGAATTTGTAGAAGTCATGGCATGCCCGGGCGGCTGCGTTGGCGGAGGCGGACAGCCTCAGCATGACGGTATGGAAATGGCCTTTGAGCGTGGAAAGAACCTGTATTTCCTGGATGAGAATGCTGATATCCGCCGTTCCCATGAAAATCCGGATGTAAAGGCTCTTTATGACAACTACTTTGAACAGCCATTAAGCCATAAGTCCCATATGCTGCTGCATACTGACCATAACAAGTGGCAGATGCCGCCAAGTCCTCAGAGAAACCGCAATGGATATGTTATTAATCCCAATGCGAAATTACAGGGATAAGATGTGAGATCTGACCCCCTTTTGGGGGATTTGCGAAAATCATAAAAACAAAAAATCTTCCGGTGTTGGAATTTTTCCATACCGGAAGATTTTTTATATCATTTTTTCGTTACATGATAAATCCTGCGATCACGTATAGTACAAAACTGATCACTGCAATACTGCACACATAAGGGAACTGGGTCTTTATATGGTCTATGATATCGCAGCCCGTAGTGGAACAGGTCATAATGGTGGTATCGGAGATAGGTGATGCGTGGTCACCGAAGATACTTCCACCAAACATAGCTCCTGCTACTAACGGAATGCTGTTGCCCATGGAATATGCCATAGGAAGTGCAATAACTGCCATAATAGCCATAGTTCCCATAGAAGTTCCTGTTGCAAAGGAGATCAGGACTGCGATCAGGAAGGTCAAGGCAGGAAGAAGAGCCGGGCTTAAGAACTGCTGGAAAATACTGGAAAGATAAGTACCTGTATCCAGAGACTTAACTACATTACCCATGGTAAATCCAAACAGAAGAACAAAGGTAATAGGAAGCATGCCGCTCATGCCCTTGAAGATCTCGTCAATTACCTGGCTGACGGTAAATACTTTTTCTGCTACGCAAAGAACAGATGCTACTAATAAGGCTATGATAACTGCCCAGATCAGAGCCTTCATACCAGAACCGTTCATCAGGTTTCCATTACCAGTAATGATCAGTGCTGCAAACATAACTGCGATCAGAGTACCTACCGGAAGAAGCAGGTTGATGGCTCTTGGAGTGAAACCAGATACTGCTTTAGAAGTATCGGAGTCCGCCTTTTTGTGGATCGGATCATCCAGTTCGCCGGTTGTTGCTGCTCTGGCTTCTGCCTTCGCCATTGGTCCAAAGTCTTTCTGTGTTAATGCCAGTACCAGAACCAGAAGGATCGCCAGGATACAGTAGAAGTTCATAAACAGGGACTGGAACAGAACGGATACAGACTGATCTTCCGGTACACCACCGGTTACCAGATAACCTGCCATAGCTGCCAGCCAGCCGCTGAATGGGAATAATACACACCATGGTGTGGAAGTGGTATGTACGATAAAAGCTGCTTTCTCATGAGGTACTTTTAAAGCATCATTTACAGGTCTTGCAACAGAACCTGTTACCATACAGCTTAAGGTCCCGGAAGTAAATACCACCAGACCTAACAGCCAGGTGAAAAGGTTCGCCCCTCTTTTAGACTTGATGAGCCCCTGTTTCTTTACAACAACATTTACGAAGCCCTCAATACCGCCGGACTTCTCTGCCAGATGGATCACTGCTGCTGTGATCAGTACAGAGCCGATGATCAGGGTGTTGCTCTCTGTCATGGTATCCAGGATGCTGTAAATACCTGCATTTAAGCCTGTAAATACTGCAAAATGGTTCAATACCAAGTTTCCTGTAAGGATACCGATCAAAAGTGAGATAAATACGTTTTTCGTTGTCAGTGCCAGCGCAATGGTAAGGACTGGCGGCACAAGTGACCATACACCAAATTCCATACTGTTTTCCCCTTTCACTTTTCCTTTTTGTATTATGTACTTTTGTATTTTCAGTCGCCTTTTTCAGACGTTTCTGACCATATTTTTAAAAATCTTATGACACTTTCTATCATACTTTTTATGACAGCTTTCTCAGTGCAGTTCCCAGATCTCCCTTTACGATCTTGCAGTCTTTTGCTGCCACTTCACCACCGATCAGCACATAGTCAATACCTGTTGGTGGGATCATAGGATCGTCAAAGTTTGCTCCGTCCTGGATCTTTTCCATATCAAAGATAACTACATCTGCGTCAGCGCCTACATTTAAGCGGCCCTTGTTAGAAAGTCCCAGACGTTTTGCAGGAGCTGCTGTCATTTTTTCAATTCCGTCATACAGAGAAATGTCCCCTTTTCTTACAAACTCTGAAAGGAATCTTGGGAAAGTACCGGCTGCTCTTGGATGGCCGTGGCCATTGTCGATGAGGCCGTCGCTTCCTACCATAACGCCAGGATCTGCAAATGCCATTCGGATGTCATTTTCATCCATTACATAGCATACCGTCAGGCACTCCGGGAAGTCACGGCGCATTTCCGCAAAGGTCTCCGGTGTACATCTCTGTCCTTTATACTTTCCTTCTGTCAGCTGGCATGCACTGTAATCACAGTGATAACGCTCCAGCCAGCCATCATCATAGGTAGTTGCGCCAATTCTGGTGGAAAATGCAAAGTATGGATAGCAGTCGCAGGCAACATCAATACCGTTCATGCGGTAACCATCTACCTGGCGCAGCAGCTGTTTCATCTGTCCGAAACCGGCCATGCTGCCGATATGGGATACCTGCACCGGAATGTTGTATAATTTTCCTGCCTCTGCCACTTCTGCTACTGCTCCAAACACTCTGTCCTCGTCATCTCTTACATGAGCGGAGATCATTCTGTGTTCCTTTTCACAGCAGGAAGCAGTATCTAAGAATTCGTCACGGCCTGTTCCCGGAACATAGCGAAGTCCGTAGGAAATTCCCACACAGCCTGCTTCAAGGGCTTTTTCAAGGCCTTTTTTCATATGTTCCTGCTGCTCTTTTGTAACAGGTGCATATTTATCCAGGGCGCCTGCTGCCTCTCTGAAATACTGATGGCCTGCAAAAAGCATTACATTCACTGGTGCGCCGTCTTTTTCTACCATATCCAGATATTTCACCGGATCATACACATTGATACCGCAGTTTCCGCCTACTGCTGTGGTAACGCCCATACGCAGCATGGCATCAAAGATACAGAATTCAATTTTTCCGTCTTTTACCGGGTCCTCATGCATATGAATGTCGATAAAACCAGGAGCCACTACTTTTCCTGTGGCATCAATAACCCTGTCAGCCTCAGGTTCTTCTTCTGTTACAGCCACTACCTTTCCGTCTTCCAGTATCAGGTTTAAATAAGCCTGTACCTGGTTGGCCGGATCGATGAGAAGGCCGTTTTTGATCAGTGTTTTCACGACCTTATCCCTCCTTTTATCTACTCACAAATCCCGCACTTACGTGCTCTACTGCCTGCTTACGCAGGCGATTTAGTATAACTTACCTAAAATCTCATGCTCTGCAAACAGGGCAGTTGCTCCGCCGGTGTGCCAGAATACTACATTGCTTCCCTGAGGAACTCTTCCGCTTCTTACATAGTCGATAAGACCGGCCAATGCCTTTCCTGTGTATACAGGATCCACAAACAGGCCTTCTGTGCGTGCTAACAGGCGGATGGCTTCGCTGGCTGCCTCGTTTGGCTGCTCATAGCCTGGTGCATAGTAGCCGGTATCCATATGAAGGTCTTCTTCTATGTTTACATGAGCCGGGCTCTTTATCAGTGCCAGCACATCATTTGCCAGTTTTTCTACTTTGCGTAAATACTTCTCATCCTTAGGGCTTACAGTAATGGAGATGATCTTTGTATCGCTTTCTGCCATCTTTCTTCCTGCTGCCAGACCGGCCATGGTGCCGCCTGTTCCTGTTGCGTGGAAGATGTAATCTACATTCAGGTTCATGGCCTTTACCTGTTTTTCAAACTCTACATAACCATTTGCAAAACCAACAGAACCTACAACACTTGCTCCGCCCATTGGGATATCATAGCATGGATGGCCGGACTCATTTAATTCCTTTGCTCTTGCAGCGCCCATTTCAAAGGAACGTGCTTCTGCGTCATCCTCTGTTTCTCCCGGAAGGATGTCTACAATATGAAGCTCTACATCCAGGATCTTGTCTAACAGCAGATTTGCCCTTACATCCGCATCATCCGGCTCTACTACTGCAGTCAGATAAAGGATAGGTTTGATCCCGCATCTGCGGCAGGCTGCTGCTGTCTCCATAGCATGGTTGGACTGGGTAGCGCCGTAGGTAATGGCATACTCACAGCCTTTTGCCTTTGCTTCTCCTAAAAGGTATTCCAGTTTGCGGACCTTATTTCCTCCAAACAGGTTCATTCCCGTAAAATCATCTCTCTTGATAAACAGGTTGACGCCTAATTCTTCAGAAAGACGGTCCAGACGGTAAAATGGGGTCGGGAAAAATCCCAGCTGTTCCTTAGGCAGAGCCTGTAAAAGTTTTTCTGCCTGTTCCAGTATCTGTGACATGATTACTCTCCTCTCCGCATTTACCCTCAAACTCAATAGGTAAATGTTTATTTTTCTACAACTATAGCACTTTTGTGTATATTTGTACATAAAAAATGCAGCCACGGCGCAGATTTCTTACGATTTCTGTGTCATGTCTGCATATATTGTTCTTTTTCTTTCCAAGACAGCCTATCACCCACTGACGCAGGTGAAGAACACCTGTGTGAAGAGCATAAACTGCCATTCCCGTCGGTACAGGAACCAGACCATCACATTACTCCCCATCATCCAGCAGATACGGTGTCATCTGATATACATAGAAGTTCAGCCAGTTTGTATACAATGTATTGGAGCAAATCCGCATAAACACTAGGTTTCTTGTATATATTTGACCCCATTTTTAGTGTCTGACCCCACGCTTGACCCCACGTTTTAGCCACAAAATCATACTATATTTTTACTTACTTTATTGCCACTTTCCATGTTACCCCTTATTATTTTAAACGGGTATGATTCTTCTGAATTTAAGACATTATCATTAAATTCGTCTAATAAATCCATCTGTGATACTTTAAATGATTCCAGTACATGAGTATACAAATTCATGGTCATTGACAGGTCTGAATGCCCTAAGAATTTTTGCACTGTTTTAGGTTTTATCCCCGCCTCAAAACATCTTGTGGCAAACGTATGTCTAAATGTATGACCCGAAAATGGTTCCATGTAATCTAATGGGAATCTAGTAAGATTAATCTCGTTTACAATTCTTTTAATGGAATCCACGTAAGTTTGTACATTGAGTGGCATATTATATTTCGTTGTAAATAATAGATCTGCAAATTGAGGGTCTACTTCTTTACAAGTTGTTTCTTCGACTACTTTCTTTTGCAAGATTTGTTTTTTTAATGCAATCTCACATTGCTTATTAATTGGTATATCTCGTATGCTCGATTTTGTTTTTGGTGGACCAAAATGGAATTCTTTTTTTGTATCGCCAAGTTCTTCAAATTTGTAATACGTTAATGTTCGAGTAACATGAATGGTTTTTTTAATAAAATCTATATCACTTTCTCTTAATGAAAAAAGTTCACCTGGACGTAATCCAGTATTTACTTGAACTATATAAGCATTATCATAAAACGTCCCTGCACAGCATGTAAAGAATGCTTTTTGTTCTTCTACTGTTAATACTTTTGGGTCACTTTTTTCATCTCTTATTAACTTTATGCCTTTTGCTGGATTCTCTTTTGCGTAATGGTTCAATATAGCTTTATCATACATATCATTTAATATCGCTTTAACTTTATCACAGATTTCAAAACTGGAATTTTGATCCTTTAACCCCCTTAAAAGACGGCGGACATCAATCTGCTGTATATCCGTTAACTTTTTTGATCCAATTGCATCTTTTATTTTAGATTCGTAAATTTGCCGATAATACGTTCTTGTGGATACTCTGATAGGCGCACATTTATATTCGTCCATCCACATCTTATACCATTCATTCACTGTTAGATCTTTTTTGATGGAGATTTCCAATATATCCTCTGCTTGTAAATTCTTAAGTCTTGTTTTTAACTCTCTTAAAGAAGCTGAATATATTGATTTTCTATTACCAAATCTATCTACGTACCTCCCTTCATATCTACCATCATTTCTTTGTTTTATTCCTGTTCCTAACTCTTTTCCTGTTAGATCTTTTCCCATCTTTTTTCTCCTTATACTCAAAAGAAGGGATAAAGTTATACTTGCATATCAACAATATAACACTTATCCCTTCTTTAATCAAATTAAATATAATATTGATTATTTAGCCATGCTTCAAAAGCTTTTCTTTTTATTAAAGTCTTATTTCCGACTTTTAAAATAAACGATATGCAACTTTTATCTTTTGTAAGTTCACGTATTTTTTTAGTTCCAATATTGGAATATTGTGCAGCTTCTTCTATGGTTAAATTCAATTTATTTTGTAATTCGACTTCATTCATTTACTTCACCTTCAAATATATCTCAGCATAATACACACCATTTTGTAGTGCTTCCTTATGTGTTGCTACTGCCATATCTACTTTGTTACCTTTAATAGCACCACCAGTATCTTCAGCAATGTATTCTACTCCGTTGATCATAACCGTACTTCCTAAAGGAATGATACGTGGGTCTACGCTTAAAGAACCAGGATGTACTTTTGTACCAAGCTTGGTTAAACCTGTTCCTGTGCCACAAATATGTTTATGTGGTTCGATACAATAGTGAGAAACTTTAAATCTTCCTAATGGAATATATTCAGTTTCTGTATCGGACAAATATTCGGATTTTATGTAAGCGTAACCCGCCTCTGTTGTGATCTTGGACCAACCATCTACATCTTCTACTACTTGAAATTCTGTGTTTAGCAGAGTCTTTCCTAAAATAGTAGAGTCTGTGTTCGGTTCCTCTCGAATATTGACGTTGGCAGATGTTGCGTATTTATAAGTGTAGTTTTCCTCGATTAGTGTATTAAGTTCTTCTGCCTGCCCGAAGACAGGCGTACATAATGATAGGGATATCGCAAGCATCCCTGTGGTAAGTAATTTAACCATTTTTATAACTTCCTTTCGTATGTGTATTAACCAGACTGGCTGTTATATATAAACGCTCGTCAGCGCAATTGCTATAAAACCTCTTACAGCCTTATAGCAAGTCGGATATCTAAAAGGAGCTAGATGGAATCGAACCATCGACTGTTCATCGAACACGGATACCATACCCTATTTCTTACTCCATTCATCCGACATATTTATATTCTCAGATTTGTTTTTCTTTTAACCTCTAAGTGCAGCTTCATGGATTTCTTTTGTAGTAGAACCAAAGCCACCGTTACGGATTTCTGTTACATTGTCTGTCATTGTTAATCCATATGGCATGAAAATTCCCTGTGAAAAACCCTGACCCTGTGGAACACTATATGTTTTATTAATACAAGAATCGTTGGCAATCTTGATCATGATGTGACCTTCATTATCGGAATAAGCAAAATCCCTATCAATAATTCCAACGCTATTGACTAAAGAAATTCCATACTTAAATCCATGACCAGATCTTGGATAAATTGCTAAGTACCAACCATTTTTAATCTCGCAACGAATACCAGTAGGAATCTTCAAAGTTTCACCTGGTTCAATTGTGAAATCAAATGGTGCAAAGAAATCATGACCGGCACTGCCTGCAGTTGCTCTGACAGGAAGTTTGATGTGATTATAAAATTCTTCGATTTCTTCATCGAAATACTTATGCCCAAAAGTATCAACCATATCTTTCTTGAACTGCTCTAAGCTAACCTTCTTGAATTCTGCTACTCTCATATTCTCCATATTTCATTCCTCCATATATAAAATTTTTCTGTTATCTAATTCAGTGACAACCTCATTGAAATTCCTAATAACTTCTTCTCTTACGAGGTCTCTGCAGGTATTAGGTGTATAATAGAATGTCGTATATGTAATTCCTGTATTGGCATCAAGTACATCCCATTCAATAGGAAACTCATCGTCTGCGAGATCAATTTTGATAGTTAGTGTAATGCTATCCTTATATAATTTTTCTCTAAAACGAAAAATATTCTTCAATGAATAGGATGGTTTGAAGCCAGCTTTGATAAGCATGTCAGGAGTTACATTTTTATATAATTTCAATTCCATTTACTTATTCTCCAAAATATTTTTATTTAAGTACGCAATGTACTTATCCCATTTACCGATGAAATGAATATATTCCTTACTTTTTAAACCTTTGAACTTCATATCCGCACGAAGCTGCTCCCAAGTGAGCTTTTTAGTGACTAATGATTTTAAAAATGAATTGGTGCTATGTGTTAGCTCTATAAAGCGTTCACGAGGTAATTTAGCCACTATTTCTTTGTAGACAACTAAATCTTCGTCTGGAATAATATAGGTGCTTTTCTGTAAGTTCCTTGGACTATGAGGGCTAATGCCAGCGCCACTTGTTCTAGGTTTTAATAATGGGATAATTTTGTCAGAATCGACAAACTTGAATTCGAATGTTACTTCTGCATCAGTTTTCCTGATATTGAAAATCATGCTTGGATCAATCTCATTGATTGCTTTGATAATGTTGTTTCCACGACCAATAGACGGGATATATGCTTGTAGCACATTTCTTCCTTGATAAAAAATCTGAATGTTATTCTGGCAAGCAATATACAGGTCTATATCTTCATATGTTCCATTTAATTTTCGTGGAAAGTCATTTTTGCTTAGGTCAATAGGAGCCAGAATTCTGTAGACTCCTTTAAATTTATCTATTAGAAAACTCGTAATCTCACTCCTTAATATTCTTCATAATATGTTTCGTGTTTCACCGTTGATTTATTCTTTTCTGCATCCTTTACTTTCTGCAAAGCTGTTTTCCTGTCCTGAAATACAATCTTATCTAAATCAGTATAATGCAGGAGGTAAGCGTGGCGATCACGCTTATCACTCCCTACAAAATAATCGTCTTCCACAGTGCGGATAATTAGTTCACAGACTTCAAAAATTCCTGTCTGTGGAATTGCTCTTGCATAGTAAAGGATGTCTTTTTTATGAACATCTTCTTTAGTCACAATATAAGACCACCTTTTGTTGTTTTAATGTTTCTGGAATATTGATAACACGCTGATTTTTGCTACCTCGCCACTTCGTTGTTACATCTCTCTGTGCATCTACATATGGTCCATCTACAAGAACATCTACCATTTTTACAATGTCAATACGCTTTTCTTCCTCTTCTGTTGGAATTGTATTGATAAGCAATGGTTGTAAAATCTGTTCCAATGTATAACCGGTATATAGCCAGATTGTTTTTGCGGGATATGAAAGGCGGATTTGATCGAAATTTTGTGATAAAAAATCACCCATTTTACAATGAATTTCAGGGGTCAAATTTGGAGAAGCAGGATATTCAGTGCGGATTTCTTGCAAAAGCTCTAAGATACCATCAAGATTTGAAGACGCTAATGGTTCACCTCCAAGAATTGATATTCTTTTTATATACGGTTTGTCAATTAAATCTAAAAAGTGTTTTTTTGTATCATTATTCCATTCTTTTCCACCATTAAAATCCCATGCTGTTGAATTAAAACAGTTGTAACATTGAAAAGGACAGCCTTGGACGAACAAAGATACTCCTATGTTCTCTCCATTTGTAATGTCCATAGATCTCATAGAAGCATATCTCATTTAAATCTCCTCATCTTCAACATCGTCAAGATGGTAAACACGGTCGTGGATATCTCCATATCTTCCTTGGTTTCCACCATTTTTTGCAGTTCCAATATATCCGCACACTCTGAAAGCAATATCCATCGTAGTATTGTCAGTATTCCCACAATTAGGGCATTCCCACTTTAATTTGTTGTTTTCATCTGCAACTAACGGAATGTCACCATCATATCCACATTTCTCACAATAACAACTCTTAGTATTGATTTCGGCATACATAATATTGTTATAAATGAACTTAATTACTTCCAATAAAGCTGGGATGTTATGATTCATACTCGGAACCTCGATGTAAGAAATTGCTCCTCCTGGACTTAATTTCTGGAATTTTGATTCAATTCTTAATTTTTCAAATGCAGTAATAGGTTCAAATACAGGAATATGATATGAATTCGTGATATAGTTTCTGTCAAACCCATTTAATTTTACAAAGACATCATTTCCAAAACGAGATTTTAAACATTTTGCAAATTTATACGTTGTGCTCTCAATTGGGGATCCATATAAACTATAATCAATATTCTCTTTTTCTTTCCACTGGTTGCATTTATCATTTAATGCCTGCATAACTTTTAATCCGAATTCTTCCCCAATGCCTTCATCTGAATGGGAATGACCTGTCATATATTTTACACATTCATATAAACCAGCATAACCTAATGAGATTGTTGAATATCCATCATATAAAAGTCTGTCAATTTTTTCATGCTTTTTCAATCTTGCATATGCACCATGCTGCCATAAAATAGGCGCTACATCTGATAAAGTTCCTAACAAACGATCATGCCTTGCTCTTAATGCTTTGTGACATAATTCTGTTCTTTCTTCAAAAATCTCCCAGAATCTATCGAAATCGCCTTCAGAAGACAAAGCAATGTCCGGTAAACTAATTGTTACTACACCTTGATTGAATCTTCCATAATATTTATGTTTGGTTGGATCAAAATTTTTAGAATTGGAAATATTCCCACATGTTTTAGAAAAGCGATCTACGGTAAGAAAACTGCGACAACCCATGCAAGTGTAAACATCGCCTTTTAATTCAAGCATCATTTTTTCAGAGATATAATCAGGAACAAGACGTTTAGAAGAGCATTCGGCAGCTAACTGTGTTAAAGACCAATATGGTGAATCTTCCTGGATGTTATCATTTTCAAGAACATAGATTAATTTAGGAAATGCGGGTGCAACATATGCCCCGTCTTCATTTTTTACTCCTAAAATTCGCTGACGAAGCATTTCTTCGATTAGTAAAGCTAAATCATGTTTTTCCTGTTCATTTTTTGCTTCATTTAAGTACATAAAAATACTGATAAATGGGGCCTGTCCGTTGGTTGTCATAAGAGTTACCAATTGATACTGGATTGTCTGAATTCCTTTTTCAATCTCTTCTTTTAATCGTTTTTCGACAATATTATTAATTAACTGTTCTTTAGATAATGCATAGATATTTTCAACTAAGGTTAATTCTTCATCTACCTGTTTGCGAATTTTTTGTCTGCTGATATCTACAAATGGAGCCAGATGAGCTAAGGAAATACTTTGTCCACCATACTGATTACTAGCAATCTGTGCAATTGCCTGTGTAGCAATATTGCAAGCAGTAGAAAATGCATGTGGTTTTTCAATTAACACTTCGCTAATTACAGTATTATTCTGAAGCATATCTTCAAGATTAACTAATCCGCAGTTATGCATATGCTGGATAAAGTAATCTGCATCATGAAAATGAATCTGTCCTTCCATATGAGCCTGAATAATTTCAGGTGAAAGTAAATATCTTTTGGTTGCATCTGTACTTACCGATCCAGCAATATAATCTCTTTTAGTTGGATTTAACACGGGATTTTTATTGGCATTTTCGTCTTTCCAATATTCATCAAGGTCTTCTACTAATCTTAAAATTTCATCATCTGTCGTATTACTATTTTCACGCTGAAATTCTCTGATGCTTCTATAACCCTCATATGCTTTTGCAGTAAGACGCTGTTTTTTTGTGATTAGTTTATCGTAAACCATTGATTCAATTTCGGAAATATTTACCTCGTCTTTATCCTTGCATTCTAGTTCAATTTCTGTCGCAATATCCTCTGCAATTTTAGGTTTTACAATGCCTGAGCCATTCTTCATTGCCTTTAAAATAGCAGAAGAAATTTTAGACTTGTCAAATGGTACTTCTGTACAATCTCTTTTAATAACCTGCATCTCTTATCCTCCTATTTCCTACATGCATCTACGATTGTTCGCCAATCTTCGATGAAAAATTTATAATTATTATCTTCATTGCAGAAATTCGTTAAGTTACTCCAACTTTGGTGATAACTTGGAACTGCTGTACATCGATAACATTTATCTTTCTTTTTGCATTTTTCTGCTAGACACATGGTAATATCTGCCATTATGTATCACCTCACATATCTTTGATCATCACTTTAAGTCTCTCCAAATGCTTATACTTTTCTGAAGAATACTTCGTATGATCCTTTGCAATCATCTTGGTCTGTTTTTCACAGATTAGTTCAATAAGTAATCTCTTATCATTCTTTGTCATCTCAATAAACACCCACTTCCTGTTTCTCTAATTTTTAAACACCTATGAGAACTTGGTGTGTCACCACATCCAAATACCCTTCCGATGTTCTCAATAATATATTCTCTATTATTTAGCATTACAGTGATAAAATCATTTTCCTTAAGTAATTCCTTTGCAAGCATTTCTGAATTAGTGATCAAAACTTAATATCACCACCGATCAGCTTAAGATATACGTCTGTCCAGTTATATAATCTTTCTCCATACCAATCTTTGTTCCACTCATATAAATCCCCAAAACAGAATTTATACTGAGCATTTGATGTTTTAAGATTGTTAGCATTATCATCAATAAAGATACCGCCATACATATCTACACATGATTTATCACTATGTTTATCTAAATCTACACCAATGAATTTAATATCAGGAAATTGTGCTTTGACCCAAGCTTCTTTGAGAAGTAAATTAGGTGAATACCCATGAGACACGACTGTTACATCATAGACTTTACAGAGAATTGAGATAACTTCTTTTGCCCACGGCATAAAGTTTAGCCTGTCAAAAAATCGCTGCTGATTAAAATAGCAGTCAATATAATCTGGTGTAGCACATTTACACTCTTTAAAGCACCATGTCTCCACCATCCACCAAGGGACATACTGAAAATCAGGATAAGCGGCAAAATCTTCATTATATAAAGAAATGATTCCTTCAATAGTATTTGCAATTACACCATCAAAATCTAAAAATAATTTCTTTCTTATCATACATGATCCTCCAGATATTCATTAATATAGTTTAATGTCTGGTCAAGATCGTCATTGTAGTTGTTATAACAGATTCTATCTGCTACAGTTTCAAAGCCTTTAAAATCATCATTATCAGTCTTTACTCTACGCTCTGCTTCCTTATCATCATCTCCACGATCTTTTAATCTTTTCCTGATGGTAGAATTATTAGCATAGATATAAAGCAACCGATGTGGTACAGAATAATTCTCAATGATATCCTTATATCCAGCCGATGTTACAATAAGTAAATCCTTTGGACCAGCATTTGTCACATCTTCTGCTGCTACACCATAATGACATCTGCCAAATTCTGCATCATATACTTTATATTCTGCAAAAAATCCTTCTTCAATCTTTTTCTCGAACTCTTCTTCGGAAATAAAGTGATAGTCAACTCCATCTACTTCCTTATTTCTAATAGGTCTTGTAGTGTATGTAACGATTTTCTTATATCCGAACTTCTTACAAAGTTCAGATACAATTCTCGTTTTTCCACTACAAGTCTTACCTGCAATAAAAATCATATGTTATTCCTCCACATTTCCATGTCTTTATAGAATTTATCCAGAACAACAGAATCAGATGTATTGATAGAAACGATACATTTTTTATTAAATCCTGCTGAAATCACACCTAATAATGATTTTGCATCGACAATATAGTGATCGAATCTATAGTCGATATTCTCTGCATATTCATTGCACTGAGCAACAAATAAACCTGCATCCTGAACATTATTTAATTGGATAGTCATCTCCATTTATATATTCTCCTTTCTTAGTGAATCATTGCCATTAGTTCTTCTTCTGTGATAATCGGAATTCCAAGTGACTTTGCTTTCTTATTCTTCGAACTACTAGAATTAATATCATTGTTTACAAGATATGAAGTCTTGGCACTTACAGAATCAGATACTTTACCACCATAAGTCAAGATCTCCGCTTTGACAGCATCACGATTGGTATAGTGATTTAAACTACCAGTAATGACAAATGTCTTACCTTCCAACTTCATAGAGTCCAAGGCATCCATAGCTTCGTTTAGTAAAGACACTGGCAGTTCAAAAATAAATTCTGTGGAAAGATCCATTACATCATCAATATGTTTCTTGAAATAAGTATTCATAGAGCCAATAAGTGAATCGCCTACACCTGGCAGATGTCTGAAATAATCTGCTCCTTCTACAGTCATTACATGAATGAATGTTCCGTAATCACTATCTACTGCTTCTGCGATTGCAGCACTTGCTGTCTTACCCAAAAGTGGAATTGAAAGTGAATATAGGAAACGAGATAAAGTTGTATTACGACTTGCTTCGATAGAGCTAAGAAGTTTATCTACAGACTTTTTGCCAAAACCATCTAAGGTTTTCATTACTTTTTCGTGGGAATGCAGATGATAGATATCTTTAATAGAAGTAAGCCAACCAAGAGAAATGAATTTTTCAATGGTTGCTTCTGAAAGACCGTCAATATTTAACGCATTACGACTTACTGCGTGAGTCAGTTTACCAAGTAGTTTACCTTTACAATCTGGATTAGTACAGATCAGCTGCTCTGAGTCATTTTCTTTTATAATCTGAGTTTTTCCACCACAGATAGGACAAGTATCAGGAATGGAGATAAATGATACATCAGAATTATTATCTGAATGTTCTCCCCATGTCACCTGCGGTATAATTTGGTTTTTCTTGCATACGCCAATTTCCTGACCTTTGAATGGTTTATGTAAAAGATCAGCCATAATAGAAATGTTATGCAATGAAGCCCTTTCAACAATTGTCTGTTCTAGTTCCACGGGTTCAAAGACCGCAACAGGAGTTAAAACGCCAGTCTTACCCATTCCCCATTCAATATCTTTTAATGTGGTTGTAACTTCCTCATCATAAAATTTAAATGCTAAGGAATGTCTCGGATGATGTCCTGTCATACCAAGAGATTTACCATATTCTACATCATTGTATGTAATAACGAGACCATCGATAGGATATGATTTTTCTTCTGCGACAGCTTTTAATTCATCAATGATCTTATTAATGTCATCTTTATCACTGTTATAAAGAATGTATGGAACAACTTCAAAACCTTGCTCTTTTGCATAATTAAATCCATCAGTAAATCTTGTAAATCCATATGGCACTTTCCATGCAACAAATCTTATATGACGTTCTTTTGCAATCTTACTATCCAGCTGACGTACCGATCCAGAAGCAAGATTTCTTGGATTCTTATACTTATCGTTCTCTGCTAATTTACTATTGATCTTTTCAAAATCTTCTTTGGTGATAATTGCTTCGCCTTCGATTTCAAACTTATGCGTATTTGAAACCTTTAGCGGTAAATTATCAAAGACTTTAGCATTATGAGTGATCAATTCACCAATCTCACCATTGCCACGAGTTTCACCCTGAATTAATCTGCCATTCTCAAAAGTACATAGTGTTGTTAATCCGTCTAACTTTAAAGAAATAATACAATCTCTTCCATCAGAAAACTTAACTAGATCATCTGTTGCTTTGGTTTTGTCCAAAGATAACATTGGATGTGAGTGTGTTATCTTTTCCAGTTTTGACTTTACTTCATACCCCACAGTCTGAGTAGGCGAATTACCATAAATAATATTTGTTTCATGTTCTAACTGCTCTAGCTCATCATACAGATTATCATATTCATAGTCGCTCATTAGACTATTTGAATTGTTATAATACTGATTACGAGCATCATTTAAGATTTTGATAAGCTCTCTAAGTCTTTGTGTTTTTCCCACCAAGTCCAGCCCTCCTTGCTTTGATCATTTTTATCTAATTGGCTTAATAGTTTGTCACCTAAAGTAATAACTCCATTGACGTAACTCGCATATTCCTTATTCTCTACTTCATACGCCCAATCTAACGAGTCTCTGATAGTATTAAATAAGGCGTTGAAAACATCATTTTAAGTGCCTAATTCGTATATGATGCATTACGCATCCATCTGCTAAAATAAAACCTAACCAATAAGCTTTATCATGTGAATCAATTACATCAAAATAATTATAATTGCAACTATATTTTCTTTTACCTGCTATAACGTATTCACCTCTTTATGTGTTTCATAGAAATATTCATTATACAGATCGTATCTCTTCTGGATATCCGCCAAATCTACATCACCATATTTATCTTTTGCCCAATTTATAAACCTCTTAATATATCCACATGTTTTGAATTCAGGACAACCAAATCTGTATATGCAGTTTGGTGTGAGTACATCAGATTCTGCCGGATGTGTTTTATGTAATGTTATTTTAAAATCTTCTGCCAATTCTCTTGCGTCTTTAGTGCAACAAAAACATAATCTCTTACGCCAAACATCAATTAAATTCTGCATGTTAGCATAACCATCAAAATTTACAGAATTTTTCTGTGGAGCGTCATCTCTGGATAATGGATGATATTCAATATTCTGTTTTGTAGTTTCATCCCATACTGTATAACCTTTTTCAGTATTAAGTTCTGAAAATCCTCTATCGTCTCTTGCTGTAGATATAAATTTTTCATATTTGTGACGGCTCATTTCAGTGCTCAACCAATATTTAATTGCTTTCCAAGTCCAATCAAATTCAAGCAATCTAATAGGACTATGCTCAGAAATAAGCAGTTTTTTCTTAAAAACATCTGTGGCATCTTTTTCTGTAAAATCCTTATTATCTGTTGTTCTACAATGATTTTTTACTCTTCTCCAATCATCGCCAATCCAATTAAAAATCGTTTTCATTTTCTTCCTTCTCCTTCCAAATCTCATTCATTCTCATTGCTGACCAAGCACTTAGTACATCTGGTAATGCAACCATTCCGATTACTGTTATTGTTAATAAAATACAAATTATTCCCATCATGAAATCTAGCATTATATTCTTCACTAGGCACCTCCACCATATGGTATTGTTATGATTTTATAAATCCAGTTGTTAATGTTGAAAAATAATCCTGTAGAGATATATTTTCCTGATTTAGTCAAATATCCTACATATTTCTTCTTTAATACTTTTGAATTCATATGTATTTATCCTTTCTGATGAAACTGAACTTTCATCGGCAAATTTTGAAAAATCACCCTCAAAAAATGCCCATTTTACAGTGTTTTTTCGCCCACCATTTTTTGGGTTAATCGTTTTTTGGGAATCTGAGCTGAACTGCTCTAAAATTTACTGATTATATTAATAATATTTATGGGTAATCCCAATTCCATTATTTTTCTGAATATCACTTCTGCTTGCTAAAATTTGATATTTAACCTTACAACAATTATGAGGATTGCCACCGCATTTAGTGATATCGTATCCATGTTCGCACCAAAAATGTTCATTATATCCTTCATAATAACAGCATTTATCTCCTAATTTGTTCTGCCATTTGTTAGGATCATGCCTTGGTTTGTTCTTTCCCACATTCTACTCCTTTGTATTTAAGTGGCAAATATGCCCTAATGGATTTCCAGCACATTTAATCACACCAATGAAGATCATTCCATTAGTCGTATGTCCTTTTAATTCTTCTAAATCCTTATAAGCTTCTTCCACCGTATCTTTTCCTGCACATGTTACACCATTTCCAGACATATCCTTACAACAGGCATAATACTTATACTGTTTTGCCATTATCTCAACTCCATTTCGCCATATTTTAGGTCATCATTACGGAATACCTTATATCCTTTATATTCTCCTAGATATCCATTCTCATCTAACTCAATAGTATTCATGAGTGGAACTACAGAAAATGAACTAATCATCTTGCCGTTTACAAATATGTATGGAGATCTTTTCTGTGAATTTTCATATAACTGGATTTCAGTCATGATTTTTTCCGAGTCAAGAATCGTCTTTAGAATTGAAAACTTTACCATTCTGTCACCGTTCAATCTTGGATTCTTACCAATTGATTTACACATCTCTATATAATCATCTACAGCTTTATGGAACTCATCTTCGATTGTAGAAATATTCTCAGAATGAAAACTAACGGAATCTCCAATATTAATGATTGCTCCGCAGTAAACATTATCTTTCTGGCTATAGACGATTCTTGTCTTATACCCATTGTACTCTAAAATCTTATTCATTTTATCTCTTTCTTCAGAAGCAATTATTATTGGTCTCCGCAACTCTATATAGGCAAGCTGCATTTCGATCCGTTTATTTATATCTTCTTCGCCAGCAGGATTCAAATCAAATACATAATCCATAATTAATCTTCTTTCCGTGATTTGCAAGCGCTATACCTAGGTTTAACATTGCTATGCCGTAATAAATGATAAAATAAATGTTCATCTCACTTCTTTCAATGATTGTATTTCATCTCTTTTTCAAAAATAGCCATAGCATCCCTCAATCCTTGATTATATGCTTGTGCAATTTTATACTCTTCGGATTCTTTAATACCTTTCATAGATGTATCCAAAATCTTCATGGATGTAAAAATTTCTTTTCTGATTTGATCTATTTTATCCATATCTGCCGTCTCCTATTGCACTTTTGAATATCTACAAGATAATGTATCCGCAACTGTTACATATCCATACCCTGTAGTTGAACACTTTTTAAGCTGGCAAGTACCATTGTTTTTATGATAATAAATACATTCTTTACATTTGTTTCCCATAGAACACCTTTCTCAGAAGCGCAGTTTATTCTTCTTCTAGTACCAAAATTGCTTTATAATATTTGCTATTGCAAGAACTTGCTTCTACTTTGTACCCTTCTGATAAATACTCGTTCATTTTATTTTCAAATTCTACTCTACTTTCAATTTCTAAAACTACACATTTTTTCATATTGTTTTCTCCTCAAAATTCACTTTCATCATAATTTTGCATCTATATATTGTATATTATCCTAATGGCAGTCACTATATATAGTAGCATTACATACTATAACCATCTTACTACCGGTTCAGATGTACTTCCTTTCTCCCAAACAAACCAAGCATGACACATAGTTGTCGCCCAACGTTTTCCTGTCTTTGGGTCTTTCTCTAATCCACTATTCCAAGTCGCCATTCTGTTTCTGAAAACATAAATGTACTTCGGCGGATATTTGTCAAATAACTCCTTCCTCTTAGCACCTTCCAAGAACTGGATTTTGAGAAACATAGCCATTTGACCATCATCTTCCAGTAACTCCATACCCTTTTCTACAAATTCCTTTGCGAGCGAGTACGGTGGATTTGTGATAATTCCTTCATATTTTTTATCAGTTTTATATGTAAGGAAATCAGCAACAATTGTTCCAGGGTATCCTCGATCTACTAAGTCCATCCCTGTAATTTCTCTCTTGGTTGTATAAAAATCATTGATTGCATTAGCGATATGCCCACCACCAACACAAGGCTCCAAAATTGTATGTGCATCAAATGTATATTTAGTCAGCAACATTTTTACTGCTTCTGGATTAGTTGCATAGTAATCATCTTCAACCCTTCCATTTTCTGGATTGCCGCCAGCAAGCTTTGCACCCGCTAATACTTTCTTGTTGTTCATTTCTTCACCAGAAAGGTGACATGTCCTTAGTAGCTACCCTAACTTTTTCCTTTCTGATTTGTTATTCTCTTATTTATTAGATGTTAATTGCTATATTCTGTTACTCTTTTACTTCCTATTTCAAAAATGTCTTTATCCTTTTCGAAACAAATATAATTTCTTCCTGTGTTCATAGCTGCAATTGCTGTTGTACAACTACCGGCACAAGAATCCAAAATCAAATCGCCAGGATTAGAATATGTTTTAATAAGTTCTTCGATCAGCGCAACGGGTTTTTGTGTATTGTGGAAGGCTGCTTTCTGCGTATCCTTGGCAAATGTCCATACTGACTTAGGGTATCTCTTTGTAGAGTCATAATCTTGCCATTCACTCTTACCATAATCCGTTGATTCTTTTGCATTTACATGATGTGCTGCTTTTGACACTTTTCTTTCATGTCCGTCTGTCATTTGAGGATTATATGTAGGTGGTTTCTTATAAAAAACACAAATATCTTCATGAGAACGCAACGGCATCTTTTTGGCATTTAGAAATCCAGTTGGCTGTGTTTTCTGCCAGATAAGATTATATTTCCAAAGCTTGCGATTGCTCTCCATTAAATCAGCCGTGAACATACCACTCCCAAATAGGATAATTGCACCATTATCCTTAATAATTCTTTCATATTGTTCCCATAATGGTTCAAACGGAATAACAGAATCCCATTTATTGCGGCTAGTAATTCCAAAAGGAAGATCTGTGATGATCGCATCTATTGATTTATCATCAATTTTCTTCATACCTTCAAGACAATCTTCATTGTAAATTTTGTTGATTTCTAACATCTAATACTTAGAGCAAATCATGATTTTACGCTGCAGCAAATCTCCTGCTCCTTTCGTATTATTATTCTTTTATTTTAAATAATTTTTCTGTAGCTGTATCACCACTAATCCTATCTGATTTTTGTAGTACCTTACGTTCTTTTTGCCAAATACAAGTAAAATCATCTGGCATATTATATTCGCTTACTAATACTATATTATTCTCTGAAAGTTTACGAAGAAAATCGTAAAAAGAATCATAGTCTATTGACTGTTTAGAATACTGTTTTGTTCCAAAATAAGGTGGATCAAAATAAAAAAGACAATTCTTGTAATTTGCAAAATTCGAATAATCACAACACATTATTTCAATATTCTGAAGTAATGGAGAATCTTCTTTTAAATTTTTAACTCTTTCTTGATAAATATTACGTTTACCTGTCTTGTCTTTCCCCCAACCTCCATCGTAATATCTACCACCATATGATCCACAGTATCCAATCAAAGCTGTATATTCTTTAGAATATTTATTAGTTCCTAACCTTCTATTCTCTCTGACTTCTGCATAATGCTCAAAATCGCAATCTATTGGGGCAATTGATAAAATAGAATCTGACTTTACATACTGTAATAAAGCTATTAATTCATCATTTACATCAGAAGCAATTCTATTTTCACATTTAATTTTTTCAATGATTGAACAACTTCCGCACATAGGTTCTATATAAGTTTTTATATTATTATCATCAATATATCTTTGAATAATTGGCACTAAAAATTTAGCTAATCTATTTTTACTCCCTTGATATACCATTTATTTACCAGAAAGTCCATATGGTTTACAGCAGCTGCGCTTTACTTCCTTTCTGATTTGTTATTCTTTTATTTATTCTGGATTTTTTGAGCAGAAACGCTCAGGAATAGATATAATATCTAATTTAATTTGATCTTTAATAAGGTTTTCAGCAGCTAGATCTAAATCTCCATTAACTGCTTTTACTTTTTCGATTACTTTGTGAATAGCATCTTTCGTATATACTATTCCGTCATCTACAAATTCTTTTGCATCTTTTTCTAAAACAAATTTTACAGGCTTATCATTTGCTGTAGGAATAATATAAATATTGTGGTTTTCAACATCTTTAACTGCTATAATTTCCGTCATGTTCTAACACCTCTTTAGGGCAAAAAACAATTTCCTTACCAGCCTTTTGAGCTTTGCGAATCGTAGACCAAACACCGCCAGATTTGTTTCCGTCCCAAATTGCTAATAATACATCACAATGATCAACCATGTATTGATCTCTTACATTATCACAGCCTTTATAGAATTCATCTGATAATTCTACCCATTCATCTGCATACTTCTTCATGTCTTTATAAAATGGATGCGATGAATTATAATTTTTACATGGCAGAACACAATGTAACACTAATGGAATAATTCTATTTACTTTTGCTAATGCGGCTACAGTTCCAAATACAAAATCGCTTCCAGAAGCCATACCACAATAAACTTCCAAATTTTTTCCATTTAAATAAGAAACTTCATTCATTTTAAAAAGCTGTTCTATAATCCATTCTTCAATTTTCTTCCAGGCGATATCTGATTCATCTTCTGGCAGTCCTAATCTTTGTGGTCTATGACCTGTTAATGCTACTTTCATATATTCTCCTGTAACTGTGCAGCCTTCGTATGTTCGCAAGTAATATTCGTCTTATATGTCGGTTTTTCTAAATTAATTGGTGATTTTGCCGTAATTTCCCAAGGCATATTTGGCGTTATAGGATTACTTGGAACAGGTAAAGTCCAATGAACACCATTAGAATTCTTACCATCATCATATCCGGCATGGTAAACTTCATCCAGAATCTCTTTTAATCGTTTCTTGTCAACGGAAACTTTTCCATTTCCGATATCTTCAAAATCAAAATATACTACTGGCTTCATATAAATATTCTCCTTCCATATCATTATGGTTTAAATTCCTTACTTCTACAAAATTATCAAACCAATTCTCGTTAAATTTATCTAACAAATATTTGTCAATAACATCATCAAATATTTTAAAAAGATCTTGACTTGTTCTAAAACATCGAAACTTTTATTTCTGTCATTATTACAGGTTCTTCTTAACGTATGTAATCCAGCTCTTTTTCTTTTATTATTATCCCAATGTATAGGATTAGCATAGAATTTCTGCTTGTCGATTTCATATTTTTCTTTATCCTGGCGAAATTGTTTCTCAATTTTAGACTTAGCATCTAATAAGGTTTTATTATAAAACATCATTTACCCTTTCTACCAAATATGCAAATGGATATTTGTTCTTATTCCAAAATTGCCATCGTGGGAAATTTGCATATTCTACATCAATAATCTTATATTTTTCATCAAGATTTTTCTTAAATATTCTTATGGCGACTGTTCTTTGATAAGTATATCTTCCACACATATCACCTAATGTAACAATATCTCCTACTGTGAACTTTTTTGGTAACGCATATGCAGGTACAGCGGACATTGTAATAGCCATATCATGCATATTAGTTTCTTCCAAAAATGATACATTATATGCGCCCATTCTATGTTCCATAGCAGATCTCAACCAAACTAAACAATCTTCGAAAAAATACATATCTCACCTCTCACAATTATCCATAAAATACTCTTCAAATTTTCTGTTTATATAATAATCTACATTATCTACTGCCTTCATCAACCATAAAACTTCCCATGACGCACAATCTATAAAGATAACATCTGATGGTCTTGCTAATCTAATTCCATCACCATATTTTATTGCAGCTTCCATTGTGCCGTTTTTACAATGAATAATAATAGTAATAATAGCTCCTATGATATGTACTATAACAAATAATACAATTAGACTCATTTATTCGCCTTCTTCTGAAACGGACATTTCATTAGAAATCGTTCCTAAACTATCCAGAAATTGCCTCATCCAAAGATTCTTCATTTCAGCATCTTTGATAGCTTCCTGCCAACGTTGATACGCACTTTTTACATTATCTTTTTCGTATTGCTTTTTATCATCTAAATACTCTTGTACTTCTTTATCGGTACAGTACAATCCCGCATCTTTTAGATCTGCATCAAGATTATATCTACGAAGATCTTTTTCTGACGTGATGCAAGTATCGATCTGCTCTAAAGCAAATTTTTTAATATTTTCATGTTCTTTAGTGGGCGGTATCCAATTCAAAACTTCTTTTTTAATTTTTAAATACTTATGATTATTTTCAATACAATCTTCATAATATATTCTGGAAGATTCGGCTTCAGATTTACACTTTTCGATTATCTCCTGTTTTGCTTCCTCAAAAGTCATATGTTGAACTTTATTATTTCTTTCCACTGCTCTTTTATATGTCTGTTCATAATACGGATCTGGTTCAAAATGAATTGGTGGTAAAATTGGAAGTGGTTCATCTCTTATATCAGATGCAATTCCAAAATTTCTTGTACAAAGTTTCAAAAAATCCGCTCCATTTGTAATTGTCCTATCTTCTATAAATGCTGTATAAAGTGTTGGCATAAACGTACCTCCCTACAAAATTTCATCTACAATTCCATATTTGAACGCATCGCATGAATGAATATAAAAATCTTTTTTCTTTTCACGAATATCATCGATATCCTCTTTGGTAAGTTTGGTTCTTTCGATTACATATTCTTCAATTTCTTTGTTCATTAAATCTTTTTCGGTTCTGTCTTCAACATGATCTTGATATTTTCCACTACTATAATAATGCATTTGATGATACATAAATGTAGAATGTTTATAACAATATCTTTTATGCCCAGCAAGAAAAATCTTAAAAGCTGCACTCATTGCGTATCCAGTGCAATATGTATAAACAGGAGTCTTACTATTCTGGATTACATCAATTAAACCCCACATATCATAAACAGCACCGCCATATGAATTGATATAGAGTTTAATCGGTTCTCTCTTATAATCCTTTTCTTTCTTATCTTTTTCATTATCTTCTGCAATTTGATATAAAATACTCCACGTAAGTTGTCCAATAGAAGAATTATCTACATCGTCTGATAAAAAATATAATCGCTTTTCAATGTTTGTGTATGTATTGTCTTTTGTACTCATTTATACTCCTTTAAATACCATTAATTTCCTTAATTAAATCCAATCGCTCATTACATACTCTGTTTATATATGACAGACAAGCATTCTTTAATCTGTAAATTTTTTGGAACTCCCGTTCTATTTCAGCTTCATACTTTTTCTTCTCTTCATCGGTAAGAAATTCCCACCATTTATTCCGAAGATATTGCCTGTACCATACAATAGCATCCCATCCACGGATTAAATGCCAGTTATTCCTTTTGATTTCTGCATACCACATCATATCAGATGCCCTCACTATGTTCTAGCATGTATTGATTTACCGCATCTAGCCAATCACAGAACTCTAATGCTTCAATTTCATTAAAACAAAACCTATATCCTTGATTAGTTAGATTATTAAATACCTGAAATTCATAAAAAATGTTTTCACTATCATTAAAGATATTATGACATTTTTCTTTTTTAATACACCACTCGCCTGCAGGTTGTCCAACTGTAAAACTATCAAACGGTTCACCTGTTAAAACTACATGCTTGATTATCTCGGATAACTCAGGAAGTTCACTACATTCGTCCATTGGCATATCAAAAAGCTTCTCACCACTTTCTGGTTCAATTTCACCATTATAGTAGTAATGTCGAATCACCGCCCAAGAATAATATACTTTATATACAGCTTTCCAATTTGTTGGTGGTTCATCAGTATATCCATGTACATGTGATCTTCTAGGATAGAAACGAAGTATATCTCTGCTAAAAGCATCATCATGAATCACAAAATCAAATTTACGCTCCATAATTATTCTCCCTATTTCTCATACTTCTCTTTTAATCTTGCAAGTTCTTCCAATTCTTTTTCTTTTAATTTAGCCTCTTCTTCTAAGCGTTTCTTTTCAAGATAAGGGGCCTTAAAAGCATCGTTCATTAAATCAACATTCTTTTTTAAAACTTTTCCATCTCCGTATGAACGTAATTGAGCAAAATAATCCTGAGCAATTTTTTGAGCTAAATTATAATCATCAGAATCGATATTAACACAAATTCTTGTTGTGTTTGGATCGTAATATTCTATTTTGTTGTAACGAAATTCATCTCCTGTATAACATTGATAATCCAATTCACAAGAAGAATATTGTGGAACACTTTTTATACCATTTTTCATTGAATTTCTTTTTGTAAAAACAATACAATATTCATATTTGAGAGAAATTGAAGATAAATCAATCTCATTTTCAAGGTTTTCTAATGGTTTAACATAGTAATTATCGTATTCACCATTCTTATTACATACACAACAATATTTATCTGCATCTTCCTTACTATTGAAGTAGCCATGTACACTCCAATCGCTATAACAGCCACTAAAAACTCCGTACACCATATAAGCATTCTCCTATACCATTTCAGGATGTTCACTAAACATCTCAAAGAATTTACTCTCATCGTTCTTATCAGAACACCACAGCTCCAACTCTTCACCATGTTCTCCTAGCAGCTTTGCAATCGCAATGTATTGCGTCAGCTTAGACTTGAGATTAAGTTTGTCTCCATATACCGATGTCAAGATCACATCTCCACTACACTTATCTACTGTTGACAGAAAGGCTTCTACATCTTTAATATTTTTGATTTTCATATAGTTATTCTCCTGTTTTATGAGTTTGGAATAGTGTTTAAAATCCTAATAAGCTTTCTCATTTCCAATTCTTTGTTAAACAATTCCTCTACTATTTTTCTCGTTGCATACTGTGTATTTTTATAAAGAATTTCGCAGGCATTTTTCTTATATTCTTCTAAATCCTAATCAGAAGATATATCTAACATATTTTCTGCCATAATATTATTCTCCTTCCATTTCAGATTCCACTTTCCAAACTCCAAAAAGTTGACGGCGCAATATTTCATATTCAAATAACTCTTCTATAATTTTTGCAGTTTCATATTGATTATTGTTCTTGAGAAGATTTAATGCGATTTCTTTATGTTTTTGTAAATCTGCTGACACTGGGAAATTACGCAACACTTTATTCATTGGTTTTTTTGAAACGAAGTCTTCTTTGGGCGAATATAAATATTTGATGAAATATTTTTGATTTTTAATCTGCTTAGTAGGAATGATTATATTAGGAAGTGCGTCACGTATTAATTTAAAATCATATACTTCTTCAGCAAGCGTTCCATCATTATTTATTTTACAGATTTCTATACTGTCAAGATCAATATTATGTTTTATAGGAACTATATATTTTTCTATAAAACTTTTAGTGCATGGTATTTTTAAACTATCGTTCATTAATATTTCCTTCCCAATGAAAGCACAGTTTACTCGTCTACAAAAACTAGCTTATCAATATATTCTCTATCCTCACCTTTAAAAATAGGAATATTTTTATCAATAATCCATTTTCCTCTACCAGACTCGTCTACTTCTTTAATACAGCAGCTACCTCTTTTCTGATAAACTGGGAAATCATTCCAATTAATACCTTTCTGAGTCATCAACATATCCTGAATTTGATTGCATGATTTATTCTGAAGTTCCTTATGTGAGAAATTGGCCTGTCCTACCATCTGAATAGAATTGCGAGTCGCGTCAAGTTGCCTCCAGTATACGAGATTAGTGACTTCTTCTTTTGGAATGTTGAAGCAACGAGCATCAAACATAGCTCCTTTATTGGCTGCTGAATATAATGTATGTTCGTATTGTTCATGTGTATCATCTTCTCTTTCAGAATTATATGTGCAATAATCTCCAACATTATTTCCAAAAAATTTATTGAACGCCATTGTTGCCATTGAAGCTGCGATGCTACACATTTTCTGCACTTCGTAATCAAACCAAGCATCGGATGTTAGTTTTTTATAATCTACAAGAATTAATGTAATCTCATCTGACTGAGTGTATCCTAAAACGCATCCCTGAATATTCTCACAAAGATATTTCATAGTATCTTGCATTGATTTAATTAAAATCTCATCAAATGGCTTCTGAAATTTTCTTGTAAACGTGTGAAACGCCTTTCCATCAATTCTAATAGCGACTGGGCAGCGCCGTATCAATCTCGTCTTTGGAACCTGCTCATAAAATGTTTTCATTCTAATACCTAAATCGTCATGTACTGGCATAATTAATCATCCTCCACTTATTCTCCATCTTTTATAAACTCAACTTCTCCATTACAGTTGCTGTGCATTTTCCAACCTTTCATAGCAACATGCGTCTGCTTATATCCATACTTCTTTTTCCACTTCTTGTTTATTCTCTTCTTTTTGTGTCTTCTACACTGAACAACTTTAAGTACCTGGATATCATACTTGTCTGGCATACTTGCCTCGTCTATTCCTAATACTTTATATAACTTGTCGGTATCCATAGGTTCTACCATATCAAATGTGCATGTATGATTTTCTTCTCGATCAATGAGATTACCATAGCGATCTACTGTATCCTTCTGATTAATTGTAAAATCTATGCTTTTAACATCATCAACTTGTCCAAGTTTTTCGTTTGTTTCATTATTGAAGAAATAAATTGATGTCTTATCTGGAAATTTAATTGGCATTGGCATCGTTCTCCTTTAAGTGTTTCTTCATAATTTCACATGCAAGTACACATGCTTTGTTAATTTTATCCATAATTTCGTCCTCTGATAGATCATGCCTGCTGATGTCTTAGGCCATAAAATCCAAATTGCCTCTTCTATCGTCATACAGTTTTCTCCATATCATAATGCTCTCTAATATAATCACAAAGTTCATTCATAGTGGAAATGATATGCTGATCATTTTTTAACTCAGGATGCAGCTCACAGTAGCAGGAATTTTCTGGACCATCCTGCCGAAACTTCTGTAGATTGAAACCAATCCATAATAATGGAATCTTTGTAAAATTGCGAGTTAATAATCGTGAAATGAATTTCATTGGTTTGCACCTCCTGATGTATTATTCTCTAATTTAATCTTCACACATTCTTCTTTTAACATTTTTTGCATAAATGTATCTCTTGTAAAATTAGCTTTCTTTTTGACTGCTAAATTTACTGTATCTACATTCCCAAGATGAAAACACTTTTCTTTCATTCTAGTTAATCCAACATAAATCAAATTAGAATTAAGCATAAACGTGTGTGATTGAGGTGTAAGTAAAATAACAACCTTAATTGAACTACCTTGTGATTTGTGAATTGTAATACAGTAACCAAGACCAACCATTTGCATATCATTTCGAGAGTATTTAACTTTAACACCATCAAAATCGATTAATAAATATTCCTTCGTGACTTCTTTAACAATTCCAGTCTCGCCATTTGCAATAAATGTTTCTTCATCTGAGCAAAAATCATCATCAATATATAATTGTGCATGATAATTATTGACATTCTGAATTACAAGATCGCCTTTGTAATAAACAACATCTCCGATCTTCATAAAATCATCGCTGCCATAATTCTGATTTGCCACTTTTTGAATAGCATTATTGATTGCCAATGAACCGATATCGCCCTTTTTATATGCGGTTAGCACTTGAATGTCTTCTGTTTTATATCCTTGTGAAAGCAATTTACTATATAGCGCAACAGCATTTTTTACCATTATATCGCTGCTGATATTCACAAAAGCATAATCTTTATTAGTGCCAAACCAAGTGAACTGATTATGAATATTATTTAAATATGGTTTACAAAAGCGAACATCTGTAGCCACTTTCATTAAACCACCTTCTCCATAACGAAACACTTTTGTTAACGTAACTGTAGGTATAATATGTGACTCCATAAAATCATGTAAGATATTTCCGCATGAAACTGATGGCAGCTGTGCGTTGTCTCCAATCATTAATAATTTTGTTCTACTAAAGTCAATTGCATCTAATATCCTTTTAAATAAGAAAATGTCTGTCATGGAGAATTCATCAATTACAAGAACATCACAATCAAGAGTATGTTCTTCATTAAATTCCCATATATCAGGCGGCTTATAACCAAGTCCTCTATGTATTGTTGTTGCTATTTCATTTGTATAATCTGATAATACTTTTGCTGCTTTCCCAGTTGGAGAAAATAATTTAAATGATTTATCATTATCCTTTAACATATTTATAACCGCTTGAGTACAGAAAGACTTACCTGTACCACCAGCGCCATTAAGGATGCATATATTATATCTGCAAATATTTTTTACAATTTCTAGCTGTTCATCTGAAAGCTCGCATCCATTCACAAGATGATACTTTTTATAATCAAACTCCCATTTATTACGTGTATTAACAAGCCCTGCTATTATATTTTTTGCTATATACCTTTCAATCTCATAAGTAGATTTTAGTGAAACCACCATAGAATCTTTATTATAATAAATACTTTCATGTTTTATACATTCTACAAAATGATCTGCACATGCAGGAACTAATTTAATACATTGATTTCTTAATTCATTTATAGTCATTAGTGTATGGCCATCATCTTCATTTTTTTCAAGAAGATATAACATGCATGACAAACACCTATGTTTACTTGTTTTTAAATCAGTATCAAATTCAATAATAGCCTTGCCATCTTTTGATGTTTTCTCAAGTTCTAAAAGAATCCCATCGGCAGTTGTGAATCCAACTCTGGCTAATCCACATAGACATTTATAAGGATCTTCTCTAAGTTTTTTCTTTATCATATTAATAGAGGTATATTTCTCATATAATTTTTTCAGCATTGAAAGGCTTAATAACCCTTGAAATTCAACTACCAATTCTGCAAGACAAAAATTTTCAATAATTTTATCTTTTATAATATTGAATGTATATTCTTTAATACCATATAATTTATTTAAATCAATATCATCAAGCCGATTATTCATTACCCTATCAACAATATCTGGATATACCTCATATAAAGTTTTAGCCTGTTTTGGCGTAAGTATTTCTTGTAAAAATGCATACATGTCCGAAGCTGATTGTGGCCTGTCTCTCCTAATATTAAGAACTTTATAGCTGTATCCATATTTTGTATTTTGTTCTATAGCTTTGATTTCATATTCAATTCCAGTACCGAGTTCATACATTTCTCCACAAATTGTAGCACTTCCATATTTAGTAAATTTAATGTCAGGGTAGATGTTTTTATTAACATCTACCGCATAGATTTTATAATCACCACCATCATAAGTTTTCCTTATAATCTTTCCTTTAAACAGAATTTCTTTTTCATTTTTATTTCTCAACTTTTTATCACCTCATATTCGGTCAAGATATCTTCTGTTTCATCTGTGACTCTCCATTCGCCATCAATAAACTTCTTTTTAAAATCTGGTGTAAATTCTCTTATTTTTAATACAGAATATAAGCCAAATGGATTTTCCTTAAATATTTTACTTTGTTTAATCCTTGAATGAATTTCTTCACCTGTTCTAATTTTCCTTGCTGTAAAATAAGGTTTGGTCGTATCTTTATAAGTTTTATAGTCAACAATAATATAATAATCATTTCCTACTTTTTCATTTGTATATACAACCATTTCAAGATGTTCTTTTTCAAACTTAACCATCTCAATAATACCCATTTCTTTATTCTCTAAATTCTTACATAATTCTGTTACTAATCCAATGTTGTCAATTCCTTTGAATAAAGAAGCCGTTTCTTTTTCTGAATATTTTTTTGCAATGAATTCAGTAATCCCAAGGGAGTCTAGTTTAGATTTATTGATCTGTTTACAAGATGAAAACTTATCATAGATACTTATAACATTAAGAAGATATTTATTTTTCCCAAACTCTGAAAAGAAATTAAGACCTGTTAGAATTTCTAACTGTCTAGTATTAACAGATGTTTTATTTTTAATATCAGCAAGTAACTCGACAAACGTATTATATTTATTATCTTTTAACGCATATAACTCATCTGCGATAATACTATTACAATATTTAATAGATGCAATACCTTGATATATTTTGTTATTCTCTTTATCAAACTCATATTCTGCCCTTGATTTTCGGAATTTAATTGGTTCGATAGAATATCCTTTGGTTATTGCATACTCTTTAATATTCAATGATTTTTCTTTATCTGAAACATAAATATTTAGAGCTGATGTTATTGTTTCTAATGGATAATAATGTCTTAAATATGCACATGCAAACCCCAAGAATGTATATGGATCAGCATGGTTTTTCGAAAAAAGATAATCGCTTGCATCTATAATAACCTGTAAAAAATTACCAATGAGTTGTTCTGCTTCATCTTTTTCAACATTATATTCTTCCTTCATAGTTTGAACAAAGCCTTTTATGTAATGTGTTTTGTTATCTGATAAATATCCGCCATCTTTAATAATTGGAATATCTGTTTCTGTACCTGTTTTTTTGCTAAAATGTCTTCTAACAACATCTGCTTCACCCATTGTAAAACCACAGAATTTATGTAAAAATTCAATAATTTGCTCCTGATATACCAAATAACCTAATGTTGGTGCTAAAAATTCATTTAGCGCTGGATGCCCATTATCTCTATAAATTCCTTGAGATAGTTCTGTTCGATATGATTCACCTGCCGGTCTAATAGCACCATTAGCCATACTCATCAAGTCAATATATGAGAAATTAGGGTTCTTCTTTTTAATATTTTTAATTGTGGATTCTCGAAGAATATCTCTAAGATATGAACCAGCAAAATCTGATTCAAACTGAAAAATAAGAGTAGTATCTTTTGAAATGTCATCCCAAACAGCTTTATCATTAAAATCCATATTATCAGGTGTTAAAAATGGAATACCTGCTGCTTTACATGTTTTATCAATAAGTCCTACAGCATCTAAGCCAAGCACATCAAGTTTGACATAGTTTAGAGAATCAATCTCTTTCATATTTATCTGTGATACAGGTTTATCATCCGAAGAAATATATAATGTTCCAAAAGCTTTATCTACTTCATGTGGTGAAACAACAAGACCTGCAGCGTGTCTTCCAAGGGAAGTAATTGTACCAGTAACTATATCAACATATTCAAATAACAATTTATATTTTTCTCGTACTTTATCTGCTACAAATTCCTTTTTCTTTTCGTCTTCTTGTACCTGATTACAAATATCTTGTGTTTCTTGTGGAGTCATTCCTAATGCTCTTCCAACATCTTTAATAGCACCACGCATTTTGATTGTATTAAATGTAACAATATTACAACAATACAAGCCTTCTTTTTCAAAAAGATATTTTCTTACTTTCCATCTATCTTCGCTAAACCAATCAGAATCAACATCTGCAAGACTAACTCTTTCCTTGTTCATGAAACGCTCAAAGTTTAGATTATATTTAATACTATCAACATCAGTAATGCCTAATAAATAAGCAATAATACTTCCAGAAACAGAGCCTCTTGAATATCCATAATGTACGCCTTGCTTTCTTAATTCACGTTTATAGTCTTCTTCAAGCAACATAAAATCAATAGCATCATTATGTTTGTACGTTTCAAGCTCATATGTAATTTTATCTTTATATTTCTGAAAATTTGGATATTTATTTACACCACGTTGTTTTATTCCTTCAAGAATTTTTTGTTTGAACACCGCCATAGAATCGCTATACAACTTAGGATATTTTTTTGTATAATCCAACTTAAATTCTTCAATTCTATCAGCCATTACATTCGTATTCTCAATTGCTGTCAAATAAATATCTTTTGCCAAAGCACCCTGTTTTTCATAAGCAGCAACTAATTCGTCATAAGTTTTAAAGGTTAAATCCCAATTACTTTCAATATCAAATTTAACTTCTTTAGATTTTTGCATGATAGCTCTACCACGTAAATGATCTTCATTTAATGCATGAGTATCTGTGCCAGCAATTAATGGAATGCCATGTTTTTTTGAAATCATATCCAAATACTGATTATATTTAATCTGTATATCGTCATTATGATGCTGTATTTCAAGATAACACCTATCTTTATTTTTTATAAGAAACTTCAAAAATGATTCTTGAATTTCCGGTGTTCCACTTGCTAAAATACCACCAATACACGCCGTACATACGATAATGTTATCAGATGTAGAAATTAATTCATCAAATGAAATTCGTGGGTTGTAATAAAAATGACCATCTCTTCGGAATGCTCTTGATGATAATTCATTTAACTCAACTACTCCATCGTAATTTTTTGCAATTAAAACCACATGATAATTATCTCTTTTTTGAGTTTTATTACTTTCAATATATTCTTCTATTTCAGCTTGCGATTCTTTTGGATCACATCCAAGTAGTGACTCATATAATTCATCAGGAATCTCTGGATCAAAATATAATTTTTCTGTTACATAAAATTCTTCACCATGGATATATTTCATTCCGGCAGCTTCAATCTTAGTCTTTTTATGAACCCACTCAAGTATTGATCCATGTTCTGCGAAACCCATAGCTTTCATACCACAATTTTTTGCAGCTTCAATATATTCATGATACTTTGTCACACTGTCTATATTTGTTACACCATTTGATAAATCACTATGCAAATGATATATTGTATAATTTTTGCTTGCGATTGTTCTCACCTCTTTTATAATTGATCTAACCAGGATAAATCTTCATCTTCTACAACATTATTCTCAGTTGTCAGCTCTTTGTCATCTGTATTCATCCCCATACCATCAAAAAAATTGCCGCCATTTTTCTTAGCTTCTAATTTATCTAAATACAATTTATATGGTTTATGTAAATTAGGAGAATACGCACACAATGTTGAAAAATAATAACTTTGTTTTTCTACTTGTTCTGGAGTATCATAAAATATTTTTTCATCATGAGACATATAGTATCTTTTTTCTTTATCTTCAATTTCATCAATCGTATTTACGATATCAGTTACCCATCTATCAATTAGATCCTGCGTTAAATCAACATACACTGTACAATCATGAAACACAAAATTAGACTGTACATCTTCTGGAAGACTACTAATATCATTTGTCTGAACTAAAGCATCAAGATATTCTATTAACTGATCTTCATATCCATATTTCTTTAACCACATTTTGGCACTTGTTTGTAACTTTGATCCAATTTCACATCTTTCTATTTCTCTTGTTGTCCATTTACCATTAGCCTGTTTACAATCAACTTTTACATATTTTAAAAAGTTCCAACATATCTTTATATTTTCAAATGGAATCCCCATCTGATGCAATCCAATTGCATATACTACTAGCTGCCCACATTCATTAAGTGCTTTTTCACCTTTATATATTGAACTGGTTTTCCAATCTAAAATGTTGTAAACACCATCTTCGTCCTTATAACAAGCATCTATATAACCCTGGAATACATTTTTGCCAATTAACACCGTAATAAATTGTTCAATTTGTAATTTATATGGAATTTTAATATGATGATTAAAGAAATGTTTGAGATTTTTATAATACTTATCAGAAATCTTTTTGTTCTTTTCAGAATCGTTTCTATCAAATTTTAATTCTGCAATACCAGCCGTCATCCACACATCTTCGAAATCTACATCCATATTTTCATATGCTATTTTGCCAGTATATAGCTTTTCCATAATATCATGTGCCATTCCACCCGTTGTTGTATAAATACAATCCTGTCTATCTTCTGGTTTTTTTGCTATATATTTTAAGTAGTATTCATATGGACTGTTATGATATGAATTAAATCTGCTCCAACTCCATAATTGATCTACATTATATTTCTTTTTTACTTTTTCTAGTTCTTCTTTAGTTTTTCTGCCCATCAAACACCAACCTATCTTAAACTTTTTATATATTTTTTATGTTCCAATTCATCATAAACAATCCGATATTCAAATAAATATTTATATATCTTATTTGCTGCATCTGCCGGACTGTCTTTCTTTCCTAGTAAATCATATTTATCCCATATATAAGATACTTTTCTAATACCATAAAACTTTTCACAACAATGTCTTACATGTTCAATTTCTATATCTTTATCAAATGCAATAATAATTTCGCAATTTAGACCAATAAGTATTTTTGCTTGCTCATCAGAAATTTCATGTCCACTAACAGCAACACCTGTGCTATCATTTAAACTATCCCGTTTAAGAACTGATTTTTCTGCTTCAAAAACAACAACATATCCTTTTTCTTGTATTGTTTTTTTATTTTCCCATAATCCATACAAATTCATTTGTTTAGGATATCCAGGCGTTATAAAATATTTCTTGATGTCAAAAAGTTCATAATTTTCAATTGACGTCCTCATATTAAAACCAAGCAATTCGCCTGTTAACCAATATCTTAATGGGAATACATTGCGTTTATATCTATAACTATATGCCAAACCAAACTTTTTAATGGTCCATGGCATTATCCCTTCTCTATATAAATCAATATGAATATATGGTACAAAATCGTGTAATTCATTTTCGTCTAATATATTAAAATCAAGAACATTTTGACGCTTCTTTCTTGCTTTGATTTTTTTAAATATATATAATGGATCAATTACTTCTTTCTTTTCTTCTTTTTTAAAAGTAAGGGGAAGCCCTAAGATTTTATGTAGATATTTAACCGTATCAAAAAAAGTAAAACTCTTATCATTGATACTTTTGTTATATTGTACAAGAGTAAGCAAATCAGAATTATCATCAAAATATTTTTCTCTGGTATAATTCACGCAATTTAAATATTCATTATTTTTTATATTTATGGCTGTTTTATTGTCGCCATTACAATTAGAACAACTATAATATTCTTTAGATGGGTGATATAGTATATGACCGCACCCAATCTCATTTAATATAAATTCAATTTTACCTTTTTGGAAAATATATTTTTTTAATTCCAAAACGGTCATATAACTTTCACCACCTTAAAAATCGACAGGAACATTTGTAATGCCAATTTCTTTCATGATATTTCGAGACATGTCATGTTCGAATACCACCTGGTATCTATTAGCAGATCCTTCTCTGTTTTTTATAATAAACGCAATTTGATAATGTTTATCCTTGTCTAATTTAACTGGAATTTTTGTTTTACCATTTTTCCCTTCAAGCCTGTATACTTTTAATTCTCTTCTTTCGCCTGTGTATTCATCATCATATAAATCACGAATCATGATACAAGTTGAAGCAGGATCAATAATATTTTTTGACATACCAATATTATCCTGTGTGTAATATCTTTGTTTTACACTACCTTTTGCTAACTGAAATGTAATCAAGATATGTAAATTTTTAGATTCTGGTTTTATAACATCATTGATTTCAACCATATTCTGCTGCATTTCAAGCCATGATTTATCGCTTACATCGCCAGCATCCATTTTGAATGTATCAAGAATAAAATACTTTACACCCATACTCGAATATTTTTTAATAATCTTGATAGCATTTTTAGTTTTATATTGTTTAAATGGCACCACAGTAATAATATGATTTTGGGTCTGTTCTTTAATCCAATCAGCAGCTTTATAAAGCAATGCCTTAGTATTATCCTGGTAATGGCCATCTCTAACAATATGTTTCTGTAAGTCTTCCTTTATGATATTATTTGCAACAAATATAAGAAGTTCTCTTTGCCATTTCTTTAAATTATCCTCATTGATCATTGCCACAACACGTTCTTGTTCTTTTATTGCTGTTGGTATCGTGGCATTTCTGGCAAATGTAGACTTTCCGACATTACTTAAACCACCAACCAGTGTGATAGATCCTAAATACTGCCCACCTGTTTCCTTGGTTATCATATCCATGTTATGATATGGAAGACCAATTGCCAGACCTTCATCAAGTTCTTCAATTAGATTGTAAATTCCATCGCAAATATCATAACTTTTAACATCGCAATCAATGTTTACAAATATATCATTAATAAATGCTTCCCACTCATTATAGATTTCCTCTGCTGTCATATCACAGTAATCACTTAATCTATCTTTTACAGGACACCCACGTTTTGCAAGTTTTATTACTCCATTCCATTTTCGTAATTCCTGGATATAGCCATACAAATTATCTGTATTAACATAAGCACCAGCATTTACAATTGTGTCATATCCACCATACTCTTCATACTTGCTTCTTAATTTAGGATGTTTTTCAAGATATAAGCCCACCGTAATATCATCAAGTACATTTTTCTTTTCAATCTTTACGATATCATTTGCGATAGTCCAATATACACGCCATATATTATTATGAAACTCTTCCAATGTAAGATTAGTCTCAAAAATAGAATCTGGATTTTTATATAAAATGCTTACTACATTAGCCTCACATGCTTCCTTGTATTCATTTATTTTCTTTATTGTCTCAACTAACTCTTGTTCAAACGGAGTTAGTTTATTACCCTTTGTAGTATTTTTTGCTGTTGCTATTGTGTCCACCGCCTTACCACAGTTCATTTAATCGTTTATTTTTTACTTCTTCAGTCTTTTTCTGGTATGTACCACCATCATGAGAAAGAATATCTGTATCTAAAGACTGAATATTTTCTTCAACCTTTTGGGTCTTTTGAACTCTCATATACACATCATTTATATTGTTTTCTACTATTTTGCAGATATAATTAAATTTCTGCTGTTCATTTTTAAATTCCTTACTACTAATGGCATTCATAATTTGGGGTTTGCAAATTTGAAAAGTAAAAAGAATAATTTGATATGAATAATCAGCTTTATCTTCAATTTTTTTATTCTCTAAATATTTCCCTTTTGTCAATCCCTTTAGCCTCAATACGAAGCTAGAAGGGATTGACTGAGAATCATCATAAAAGAGTATTTCTTTTTTTACATATTGGTATAATTCATCCAATTGTTTTTTTTCAATACTCGTCATTCTCAATTCAATCCCCCCAGACATTTATGAAATAAGTGCTAATACTGATTCGGCATCTTCAATTTTGCTAATTGTTGTTGGATTTTCGTATCCAAGTTCTTTTGTTTTGGCAATGATAGGCTTAATTTTATCCATATCAGACTTGTTAGCTTTAATATAATCGGTAATCTGCATAATTATATCTTCAAGCTTTTTAGACTCTTTTTTAGCTCTTTCAACTTCTGCAACTTCTTTTAACTTTTTTGCCTCTTCGGCTTCCTGTTCAGCCTTTGACTGTTCAATTGTTTTGCCAGATTTTGACTGTTCAGCTTTAATTGCGTCTGTTAAAGCCTTGATAAACTGATCTGCATCTAAATCAATTTCAGGAATGATATTGGCAAAACGTGAACCACTATCTACGCAAAAATTATCGTCTCTAAACTTAATCTTTCTTGACTCACTTTTTACTTTATTAACCTGTTCCTCTTTGTTGGTAACAATATTTTTCTTTCCAGTCTTTTCTTTAATAATCTGCCTATCAATATATGCAAGCCCTAAGAAATGAAGATTTTTCTTAAGTGCATTAAAATAATTCTGCTGCTGATCAGATGTAAGAATCTGATATGTCTCACCTGATACTGGATCAGAAATATCCTTGGTTTTAATATGACCAATAATAATTGTTGAAACACCGACATTTCTTAATTCAGCAATTTTATTGAACATAATCTCAATAGCTTTTTTCTCACCTTTTCCAAAACCGCCCCATGCAGCGTTAATAGAATTAGTTCTCTTATCTGGATTCTCTCTATTCCATAATCTTTTAGATTCTTCCTCTGCAAGAGTAATCAGCTGATCGTATGTGTCTACAATAACAACCTTTAAATTAGGATAATCTGTTGTTTTGTTTTCAATGATGTCATCGCATACATCTTCAAAACCTGCACTATTTGAAAATTCATCATAATCCATCTGCCATTCTGGACAGTTTACATATGAGATATTCTCAATTGCATCAGCACCACGTTCCTGACCGCATTCTAAAAACATATATCCATCATCACCAGCAAGTTTCTCACAAACCTCTTTAATAAGAGTTGTTTTACCAACTTTACTTTCACCAAGAAGACAAATATTATATGATAATGGATCTAACTTTACATGATTTTTCTTTCCGTATGCCATTTTATAAACTCCTTTATTTTATCTTTATTATTTTGAGGTCGCAAAATGCGACCCCCTAATGTTATTCTATTGTTATAATTTTTACAGATTGTTTAACCAATCATTATCATCATTTGCTTTAGCTGCTACTTCTTCTTCAGATTCTGCAAATGGCAATGTATCGGATTCTGTATCGTCTGCATTATTATCTGTTTCATACATAAAATCAAGAATCAAATCATCTTCATCATACTTCTGCTCAAATTTCTGAATAACAGGCGTCTTATTACCTTCTTTATCTTCGACCATTTTAATAGAAGGCTTTCTAATAACCATTCTCTTTTCACGTCCAGAACTTACAGTACACTTAGCAAGCGCTTCTTCAAGCGTATATACGTTAATTGCAATAAGTGCTTTAATATCATCTGGGATATCATCTTCTGTAGCAGTAACCAGTGCGCCACCTTCAATAAGGTCTCCTTCAAAAGTAACTTCGGCAACACCTTTCTTCACTTTAAATACCTTTTCCACTACCTTCTGCGCAATTTCAGGCTTAGATAAATCTAATTCAAACTCAAATGTTTTATCATAAGGAATATTAGTTCTAACTTCTTTCCCTTTGTATTCTTTAACATAATCAAGAACCTTCGCATAAATCTGAAGAATGCCTGTAGTTTTATCAACTTTTCCAAGACTATCTTTTGTTAAAAGCATTGTCTGTGTAAATCTTGCACTGTATTTACTAGAATCATCAACCTTGGAAAGTACAATACTATTAATTTCCTTCTTGACCTGCACATTGTCGTTATATGTAGAGTATTTTAAACTACCTTTTACGTTTACAACCATTCCGTCTTCCAGATTTGCATTAATATATGCAATCATGTCATATGGTGTAAGGAATTTCTTATAATAAACCTTACCACCCTTATCTCTTTCAAGGCCAACTGTTAAGAAACAAAGATCTCCGACTGATTCAAGAATTGTTTCATCAAATCTATCATCCCAATCAATTGTAAATCTATTATCAAAATCATCTCTACCGTCTTCATCTTTTCCATGAACATAAATAACATTATCTCTTTCTGCGCCATAGCCACCCATGAGTTCTGCATATACAGTTCCACAAGTTTCACCGCAGTACACACCGAGATTTAAACTGTTATAAATCCAATCTGATTTATCAGATTTTTCATCTAACTTATATGTATAGTCATTGATTTTTGCTTCACCAATGAGTACAAATGAATTAGACCAGCTCTTTTTCTCTAATACCTTTTTTTCTTTCTTTGCCATTTAAAATGACCTCCTAATATAATAATTTTTATTAATAACCAATTTATCTAAACGCCTTCTCAGGCGGAACACAGAAAGTAAATCTATAAGATAAACGTCTATGTTAAACAGTGGTTTTTGAGTATAAGAACCCAAGGGTATGCTGTTCTTCCACCCATACAAATGTTTTCCTCATTTATTCTCTTGTTTTGTCTCGATTTTTATATAATTTTCGAGATATCTTGTTTTGGAATTTGTTAGCTGAATCGCTAAGACTAATTATTCAAGAAATTTCTAATGTCATTCATCATCTGTTCTGACTCATCAAGATAATATCTGTGAGTATCTTCACCATCATAATATTCAAAATACGGAATTGGCTGCTCATCTTCATCACACATCCATCCAAGTTCTGAATACGCATCAAAATATACTGACACATGTTTTCCATTATAATCAATTACAAATCTGATAATCGCACCTGCAAATGGTGGAATAATTTTTACATCTCATTCTCTATCAAAGTAAAAAGCAGGAAGTTTATGACTCCAACCTTTAAAATCATGCATCTGTTCTACCTTTGATAACGTTAGTGACTTATTTACCTCTTCTTATAATTCCATTTATTCTTCCTCCTCGATGTTTTCTTCTTTAATAGCAACTGACCGCCACGAATCTTCTCTCCAACCTTGATAATTGTCATCTAAATATCTTTCTGCTTCTCCTCTGGTTGAAAATATTTTAATGGTATCTCCATACTGAACATCACCCCATGCTCCATAAGCAACTATTTTAACAACTCTATACATTTTCATAAGAGCCTCCAACTATATATTCTCTCTTATTTCCTATATAAAACATTAAAAGTTTCAATAATCTGTCTTCTAATTTCATGCACACTTTTTGCTTTAACTACAAGAACAATTGAATTATGATAAAAATCAGAAGCATTTACTTCATCGTAAAATTTTTCAATCATTTCTTGAGTTGGTTTTGGCTCAAAACCTAAAGATAAAATTCTTCTTACCATTGTTGTTAGTGGTTCATATTGCACCAAAAACATATTATTCATAACTATATATTCTCCAATCTACACCAAGAAATGCTGCTTTCTTTAATTTAGTATCTTTTTGGATACCAAGGATTAAACAATTCATCATAAAGGTCGTTTAATTTATTCTCTTTTTGAGAAAACAAATAATAAACTTTTCCAATATATGTAGAAATTCGTAGTGCCAAATAGAAAACTCCAAATAAAACTATAAGAGCTATTGCGACACCAATACAAAATACAATAACTGCACCGACTAAACCAAATAACAATGTCAACACCTCGCGATTACTGCATATTTACAATTGGAGTAGCACTACCCTGAACCTGTGGGACTTCACCTTTCCATTTCTCAATCTTCTGCTTTTCAATTAGTTCAGGAGTAAGAGATGCCGCAATCTTAGCATTAGCAGCTGCTTCTGCCTCAGATTTAATTCTCATAGCTTCAGCTTCACCTTCTGCCTGAATCTTCTTCTGTTCTGCAACAATAGAAGCCTTTTCTTTTTCCTGTTCTGCTGCAATAAGAGCAACTTACTTATCCTTATCAGCCTGTACCTTCGCTGTCTTTGCTTCGATGTTCGCAAGCTCAAGCTCCTGCTGCGCGGTTACTTTCTTCTGGATTGCTGCAGATGTTTCAGAGTCTGTGGAAATATTGGTAAAGTTTACTGTGTCAATGATAATTCCATAAGGTTCAAATTTCTGTTTTAAATATACATCAAGTGCTTCATTCAGTTCCTGGCGCTTATCACCGAATACATCAGTTACAGGATACTTAGCAGTTACTTCCTGTGTCCATGCTCTCATCTTTGGTTTAATAAATGTATCTTTAATAGACTTTCCAGGCTGTCCTTTAAACATAATAAATGTATCTGCAATCTTTGTCTGATCAAACTTATATGAAAATTCAAGATCAACTTTTAACGACTTACCATCAGATGTTGGAGTGGAAAAACTTTCGTCTGCTGGGGAATCCCCTTTTTCTTCTGATGTAAGATAAGACTGTTCAATACCAATAGAATATGTAGTTACTTTTTTTGTTGGAGCCACAAAATGCCATCCCTGTGTGATAACTTCTCCATCAACCCCGCCGTTCATGCTGTTGTACACGATTCCCACATATCCAGCTGGAATTTTCTCTGTACACTTAATTCCTACAAACAGACCACCAGCAATTAATACCGCTAAACCTACTCCGCCAATTAAACCTTTACTCATTCTCTTTATTCTCCTCTTTCTTTTCTTTTTCGTTACCTTTAAGTGCTTTTTTAACATCATTCCAAAGAAGTTCTAAAATTGCACCTACAGGTTTAAAAATTGCTGCCAACAGAAACCATAATATGATTGCTGCCACAATAACTAAAGGAAACATAATTGGATTCATTTATTTCTTCTCCTTTTTTACAGAACTACTCTTATTACCAATTCTCTTAACATTGTCCATTAGTTTCAGATTGTCATTAATCATAAGGGCCAGCGCCTGATCCTCAGTAAATCCAACATTCAGATAGGCATCATACATATTCTTCTTAACCTTTGCTACAATTGCAGGATACTCAGTATTTTCGGAATAATCCTTATATACATTGGCAAATTCCTGTGCCACTCCATAAGCTACTGGCTTATACTTCTCAACATAAGTCTTTCCAATCTCTAATAATGCCTCTGGATTTTCTAGTAACTTTGCTAATAATTCTTCCATAATTATTTATTCTCCTTCTTGTCTTTATTCTTCTCGTTCTTCTTTGTATCTTTCTTGGCTGCCATTTTCTCCTTAGCAAGTTCATTATTAAGCTTTGCCATAATGCTTCCCATCTTACCAATTGACTTACATGTGATTCCCATACTTTTGTCCTCTTTTCTTTTTATTTTTTATAATACCTGTACAATCTGCTCGTACAGAATCATATCTTTATCATTGATTGCTCTATTAACATGCATATGTCCCATGAACCAATACTTATATTCGGTTTCTGCTCTAATATTCTCCAGATACTTCGTAAGAATATCCTGTTCATACAAGCCTTGTCCTAATAAAGCGATAACTGACGCAGGTGGACTATGAGTGATAATATAATCTACTACATTATTATTCTCTTTTAATTTGTCCAATCCATATTGCATTTCCTGACCAGTTGGAAGTTCTTCTTCCCACCAAGTCAGATCTTTTACACGGTACATCCATTTACCACTTGCTTCCAATTCCTTGGCTTGTTCTCGCCAATCCTCATCGTTATAATTAAGAATACCATCTGAAATATCGTGCGAACTTGCACCACCGAATGTAAAGAATTTTTTACCCTGAATATTGAAAACCTCACCACGCATCATATGTAGAACATGTGGTCTAATTTCGTGAACCATACCACCATGCCATTCTTTTACTGGATATGTAGCCATTCTTTTATGATTCTCATGGTTCCCATCTACGAATAAGGTTGTAAATGGTTTATCTTCTAACCAGTCTAACCAATAATGCTCTGATTTTCTTTCACAATCACGCTGCCATACAAGACCAAAATCACCACAGATGATTACAAAATTTTCATCCTTGTTTCCGCTAAAATCTTTTTGTTCATAGAAACAATCTTTACTGAACCTGCTTACATCCGCATGGCAATCGCCTGTTACAAATACACTCAATATTTATCACTCCTTTTTATTTTTATTACTTCCTCATCTTGGACTCGAACCAAGTTTTACAGAGTGAGCTGCCGTGCTTCCTATTACACCAATGAGAAACCATAAACGTTTTATTAAGTGGCTCTGTTGCTTAAGTCTGCGCATCAACCAAGCAATAACAATCCGATGGGAAATTTGTTTTTAAAGTTTTACATCCTCTTGCCACCGTTCTGCGACTTTCCACATCACAGATGAATCAGAGCCGACGGCGAATACCGGATTTGAACCGATACTTCTGAGATCAAACCTCAGTGTACTACCTGATTATACTAATTCGCTAGATGTGACTGATTTCTCAGCCACTTATTTATTCTTTTATTCCTTCTGAAGATTTACTAATGCTTCATTATAATATCCAATCTGATCCATCATTTCACGTAAATGTTCAATAAACATTTCATAAGACTTTGCATAAGCAGGATATGTCTCGATCCACTGCAAAGACTCTTTGATACTTTCGCATTCCTGAATTTTTAACAGCGTATCTTTATCATCTTTATAGATATTCTCTAGTTCTTTCATAATCTCATCTGCACTTAATCCTTTTAACATTTCTACTTCATTTTCAGTCAACTTTCTCATATTGTCTTTCCTCTCTTATTCTTTATTTTTATTCCATTTAACTACAACCAGTCTTACAATTGCGCCACCCCATGCAATAAACCAAATCACTGGACCAGCAAAACAGAACTTCAAGAAATTCCATCCGATTATTCCCCATGTTAATGCTCCTGATCCGTATGCAGCATAGCAGTCAAGAATTGGTTTAATTAACATCAGCCATCCACCTACATACAAACCAATAAGAAATCCTAAAACTAAAATTACATCTCCAATTTTATTTCTCATCTTTATCATCTTCTCCTAATTTTTCTACTTTCTTATACAGAAAGTGCCATGTATATAATAGTACATCACTTATAATAATAGACGTCAGAAACACTGTCATATTATCATCAATGCAAATCATATAATATTCTGCAAAGAAAATAATAATCATTATTGTAGCCTGTACTACACCAGCAGCAATAATATACAATAGCTGTTTAGTTTTATTATTTAATTCCATCTAAACTTACTCTCCTGTTCCACGCCTCAATTGCTTTATTAATAGCATCCTCTTCACTAATTATATTATTGATATTCCAAGTGCTACTTGTACAACCTCTTGCGTGGCATCTATTACATCTAATAGAATATGTTCCTTTACGATTATCTATCTTTAACTTATCACTACCACAAAATGGACACGGTTTTAATGTCTGTTTCATATATTTATTCTCCGTCTATGTCACCTCCACATTTATATTCTCTAAATTATTTTCCACCAATAGTCATAAACTTTTTTATAAAAACAACCTCTATGTATTATGGTTTTATCTTTTCTCACAGCACGATTTGCCATCTTTTTATAATACCCAGCTAAATTTCCATGTCCACTTTTAGAAAGCCAGCATCTCTTATATCGTGCGATTTCGCCTAACGTATATGAGCCATTTTGGAAATTCCATTTTTCTGAAGGTTTACCATTTCGATTAACTGGGTATACAGGTGAAGGATACCTCTTAAGATTATCAGCAAGAAATTTTAGATGTGTCTTATATTTATTCTCTGAATTTCTCCGATCACGAGACTTTTTCTTCTTATAATCGGTGGCTGTGAGTCTAATTTTTCTGGATGAAAGATGGGTTTCATCGTATAGATTTTCACGACTATATTCAGAGCATCTTCCAAACCATTTAACTTTACCACCAACTTTATCGCACCAAACAAACTCTTCCGATTTATTGGCTCTATCTTCGTCTGGATATTTCCCATATACCTCTTTATACATTTCTATTCTTAATGTAAAATCTTCAATTCCATAAGGCCAATCTCTGCATCTCATCAATTACCTCTTAATTTCCTGCCGCAATAAGGACAATACAAAATATACTCTCGTTGATGAACAAATCCATCATCGTACTCATCCCATTCAGATGTTTCAATGTCTAAATAATATTCATTCGTTAATGGATCAACATATATCTGATTGTCAGGTGAGTTATAATCACAACAGTTACACATAATTATTCTCCATCTTTTTTATTTTCTGTGGTACTCTGACTGCAAAATCCATCAACAAAAATTTTAAAATTGGTATATAAATCCTCAATCGAATCAGCTACCATACTTGTACAAGGATTGCTCATGAATAAACTATACTGCTTGTTCTTATCTAATCCATTAGCGTCCATATATTTTGAAAATGCATCCAAACATGTTCTTAGATAATTACACGCTGAAGCATATGTTTCAAACATATATGCTGTTTCTACTCCAAGCATATATTCTTTTTTCTGCTTGTCATATGTAATATCTATATCATTCATGGTATACATATTGGCTTCGTGACCAGATAAATCATCCCAGCTTGTTATTCCCCAAATGAATTTCCAATCATCTGTTTCTATACAACAATCTTCATATTTTTTATCCATTGCTTCATTATATTTTTCTTCTTTTTTATATGCTCTCTCAGTGCGCCAATAATCAATTTGCTTGAATGGAAAAAGTTTAACGATTTTACCATAGTATATATTTGATAATGAATTACATTTGCCAATTGGATAACCAGATTCATCTTTCTCCCAACTGTCCATACAAGCATAATCATGATTTTTGTTAAGTTTTCTATATTTGCAAAAAATACAACTATATTTTTTTAATAGTTTCATAAATTTCTCCTAGTTCATCAACCTAATCTCTCGAAAATCGTCATCAGCTTTTACACCATTGATATAAGCATACCAGCCTCTAAGACCTTCTTTCTTAGAGATTGGATATTTATGCTTAATGTTCATAACAACTTCATAATCATCTGGATAATTTTCGAGTATTGCCTTTAATTCTCCAACTGAAATGCTACTCATACAGTTACCTCGCTCGATCACATTCATTGAAATCTAATAGCATCTGATATTTATATTCTCCAAATCTTTTCTTCCAACGTTTATTTGCTTCATCACTTGTCCAATTAAACGGCATCATATGATAATTGATAAGAAAACAACAATCTAATAACATATCGTCTGTCCATACAAGAGGTTTTACCATTTGAGAAAGAATAAAATACGATCCTGTACTAGAATGTCCGTAGTAGTGGGCAATACCGTTTTCATCAAATGTCTGAACCATGATTTTGCCAAAATCGTGTAGTTTTGCTCCCATTGCATACCCATTAACATATTCGAGATTTAATAATGTTTTATGTGGGATTTTATCACAGAACAAGTTGTATGTATTCAAACAATGATCATCTAATGTCATGTTATGATGTGGATTTTTCTGATCAAATCCAAACATTGCTAAAAACATTTTAATACTATCCATCTGATATTTATCCCAACTATCATCTTTATGAATAATAATTTTATCGAAATTTTCTCCATAAAACGGCACTTGAAACCGCATGATCTGTTTATCTAACACTTCATCAGAACAGGATGCAATCTATTCTTATTATCAACCTTACACTGTTCATATGGTTTTGGAATCAAATAACAGATTTTCTCAATATCTAATCCATTTACTTTCATCATAATTGCTCTACGTGACTTCATAGTAATGTTGGTTGCATCTGCTATTACATTCTTTTTATTTTCCAAATTTTTACGAATCCTATTGTGAAAAATATTGAATACTTCTTCATTTTTAGTCTGGTCTTCTACTTTGCCAGTTAATTCTTCTCTAATAGCATCCGATGACACAATTACTGTATTTGGATTTTCTTTTGCCAGTTCCTGGGCGATAGTGGATTTACCACTACCACTCAGACCTGTAATAATATACAACTTAGGTTTATTCATCTAAAATCTCCTTATGAATGTTTCAGTAAATACTCACGGCTAACGTTTTTAAAACTCTGCTGCCCATCTTGAGATCGATATACGAAACCTTCTCTTTTTACTTTCGGATTAATCTCACTGTAGCCATCAGCTTCAAGTTTCATTTCTTCCATTGTATGTGGAAGTTCGTAGGCTGTATCAATAATCGGCACATGTTTAAAACCATGATTGTCGCAATATTCAGCCATTACCACCGTTCCTGTTCTTATACCATTAATAATTAGGTTAAATATATATAAATCATTCTCTTTTAATTTATACGGATTACCCTGAACCGAACCTATGCCTTCACCTTGTAAAACTACGCGATCATAACCACCAGTAATTGCTAATTCTGTAAGTTTCTTCTCAATGTCATATTTATCAGCGAGTTCCCAATAAATATTGTTATCGTGGTAACATGCCTGATCTCGGTCTGCCTGTCTTACATTACGGCTACAAACAATAAATTCAAATTTATCCTTGCCTTTTTTCTTGTGATCCACAGCAAAAGTGCAACTTGTACCATCTAATTTTTCTGTCTTTACCCATTTTTCTGTGCTTTGTAAATAAAACGGTGCATTTTCGATTCTCGTTTCATCAGTTTTAACAATCCACTTAGGAAATTCTTTTGGATTATCTTTTTTCTTTCCAAAGAATAGAAAGAGAATTTTCTTTCCCCAACTGTGTTTCATTAACCATCTGAACCATTTTTTCTTTGCGAGATTTTTATGGCGAGCTGCCATAGATTTGTATTTAGAATTTGGATCGATTTTATTAGACTTTCTTGCGATATCATCTGTTGAATAATATGTAATATGTAATTTTTCAGTAATATCTGTACCAATTGAATCATTTGCTACTTCGGGAAATAAAATTGCAGGTAATGCAAGTCCCTGGCTGATTACATTGAATTTTCCGAGTTTCATTGTTTTGACTTTGTATTTCTTACTCTCTAAGAAAGCGAATCTCTCATCATTCTCAGGACATTTACTGTCAATTTCAATGTAAACGGCTAGATCGCCAGGTTGAAATTCTCCCTTTTTTGCAATACAAATCCAACCTAACACTCCAATTAATTCGATGTTATCTGCTCCTTCAATTGGTCTTACCCATTCAATTTTTTCAATATGTGCTAATGCTCTTTCTTTGTTTTCCAAGTTCCTCTTACCTTAGTAAGTAGTGCGCACTTTACTCCCATGGGAACTTTTCCAATTTTTCCTTTCTTCTTAATTTTCTAATTTGTTACCTTTAGCTTCATTACAAGGCTTACACATTGTTTGATAGTTACTAATATCATCAATACCACCTTTTGAGCGTGGTAAAATATGATCTTTTGTCATTAAAATTTCTGTATCATTATCATCAACTGCATATAAATTCAGATGATATGCTTTATCTTGTAAATGTCTTTCTTTTGCAAAATATTTTCCTTCAATTCCACAAATTGCGCATTTACAACCTTTTGTGAAAAAAGTCTGATATCTTTGACTGTTACCCTTAATCAAATCTCCATCGAAATCAATCTTTGCATTTCTCTTATCTTTTTCAAATAGAATGTCTTTTACTTTTTCTCTAACTTCATCAATGGAATATACTTCTTTGCGAATCAAGTCCTCGTGTTTTTGTTTTTGCTTTAGTTTTGATTTGCAAAATTGCTTAGTTAATAAAGCATTACAAATATCTTCATTACTCAAAATAATTAACAAATCTTTTACTGTTTTAATCTGGTTAGGAATATAATCAGAAAGTAAATGTCTATTCCAAACAATCTTAAAAATTTCTGTATCCAAATTTGGCGATAATGGATTATTATTCTTGGGAAAACTTGTATTTAAGAAATCTTCAATAGTTTCATATTTGTCTAATAACTCCTTATCGTTAAAACGATAATGAAATTTAAGACCTTTAAAAAAATTCTTTTTGCTCATAGTGACATCTCCTTTAAAATTTTATTGTCACTTATATATTCTCTCTTTTATTTGGAAATTGTGAGCAGAAACGCTCTTAGATAAAATCAACAAGAAATGCTTCATTCCTGCTAATCAAATAATCCATATCCAAATTGATGATTTAATTCATCATTCCAATAACCATTGATATATTCATATTCCTGCTCGATTAGTTTGTATGTAAAATCTTCTGGCATAGATAAGGCAATAAAATTCATAATAAGTTTCGCACAGTCTTCATCACACTCAATGTAATATTTATCATTATCTTCGTAATATTCTATTCCATTAAAACAGTTAGCCTTATCTAAAATTTCAAATGCTGTTTTACTAATACCATCTTCCTCATATTCAGTCCACACCTGTCTCTCGTTTCCATATCCTAACCCAAGACCTGTATAATCTTTATTATGATTAAATGTAACGCCTAACTTTTTACAGCTATCTTTATATGCTTGTCTAATTTTGTGTACATCGTAATTACATTCAAATAAAAAATCCTTTGAAATTCCATGTCCATCATCTGACCAATCACCTAATACTAATTTATAAATCATATTTTCTCCTTCCTAATCACTTGTTTCTTAATTCAATTAAGTTGTATTATTATTCTCCCATCTGATCTACAATACTCTGCAGCTTGTTAATATATATCTGAGCGTTCTTTTTATACTTAAGCTGCTTAATATTGGCAGGTACAAAAGCCAACTTCGATTCACCGAAAACATCATTATTCGAATAAACTTTCATAAACTGGCACATAGTTTCAGCATCAATCCAATCTAAATCTGGCTGAAAACAAATCACATCACCTTTTTGTGGATACAGTTTTCTAACCTTAATAAGCGTCTGTTTAAATAATTTCTTTTTCTGTCTTTTGTTCATACTGTTATTCTCCTTCGAATATTACTTTTATTGGCTTTATAGCTTCGTCATTTGTTGGTATAAGAAGCACTTTGTCATTTCCAACCTGATCTTTAAATATTTTTGGAGCTTCAACAAATGTAACTTTTTTTGACATATCACTATCCAGCCACTCTTTAAACTTTTCAAGATTTTCTTTTTCAGAAATTGCAGCACATGGACTTACTTTATCTATTAACTCTAAAAATTTTTGTCTTTCATCTTGTGATAACTCCATACTGTTATTCTCCTATTCACTCACTCTAAACACATTCGCATCACCAACTGCCAAATCTTTTACTTCTACAAAAGAATTTAGATTATCTTACATAGTTGTAATCAATACCTCATCAAATAAATCTTCCATCATACCAAAGAATCGTACAGACGGATGGAATCCTGAATATTTTTTCAAACGGTGTTTATTAACATTGCCTCTTAATACAGGAAGTCCGTGCTTTCTACGTTTATTGTTGTCCCAATGAATATGATTATTATAAAAGGCTTTCTTCTTTCGTCTATATCCTTCTAGTTCTTCTTTTCCAAGTTTGTAAAACTCTTTTTCTTGTTCTGTTTTTGGAGGTTTGCCATGAATGATATTGTCAAATTGTTTTCTGACATTATCGTTTACTTTTATTTTTTCTGAATCGCTCATCTTATCATAGTTCATAGCAGCTTCTAAAAATATATTTTTCACTTTCTCACCTACTTCCATAACCATATGAAATGTGCGTTTCTTTCTAATGCAATTTATACACCATATATAGCACATATTATATTTTACAATTACTATATATGGTGTATTGATAGGGTTAGTAGGCTATGACACCTACCAACTCTTGAATTATTTATTCTTCCTACGTTTTCCTACGATAAAACCTGCTCCAAAGCATACACCAAGACAGATTACAAAAACACCGATATTTAGTACAATCATTTATTCTTCGCCCCCTTTAGCTGATCTAATTTTTTCTGGATTTCTTCATCCTTCATTTTCTTGTCAAGACGCTTCATCTGAACAGCGATGGAATTCTCATACACTACCCTGTTACCATCAGATTCTTCTTTGGTTTTCTTAATTCCATCACGAACCTTTTCCAGCATCTTATCTTCTTCACTAGAATTGATACCAGGAGTAGCCTGTAATGACTTTGCCACTTGAGCTGTTTCAAGAGTAAGTACAGCAGTTTCTTTTTCTGCTTTTAACTCACCAAGCTTTTCAAAAATATCTTTTACAGTTTCTCCCTGTAAGGCAGCATTTTCTTTTAATTCCTTTAAAGCATCTTTGATAATTTCAATTTTATCAGTTACTTCCTGCTGACGCTTTAAATATACTTTCGCACCTTCATCATCATTCTTATCTACACAAGAATTGATATTTAAATCCAACTGCATATTCTCCTTTTTTAAAGAGCGTAGCTGATCCTCGTAATTTTCAATCTTTCCAAGCATCTGAGCATGAATTGCACTTGCTTTCTGGTAATCCTGTTCTTTAGCTTCAATTGCTTTATTGTAATATGCTTTGGCACCTTCTGGTGTAGATGCGTCCTTGGTAATAATCTCATCAGCAGTACCAGAAGCCCTCATTCTAATCCTCTTGCCTGTCTTTGTAAAAAACAATAAAATAACAATAATCGCAATGAAAATTAACCAAATTAATCCATTCATTGATTAATCTCTCCCTTCATCAATATCAAGTCCAAAATTTTTGAACAGTTCAGTCATACCACCGACATAGCCTGAACCAAGGGCCTGGAATTTAAACCCATCACCATATCGATAAAGTCTACCCATTTCTACTGCATTAAGGCTTTCGAACTTTTCATTTTCGGAAAGATCGTATTCCCACTTAGTACCATTTGGATTATCATAATCACAAATAGTCATTATTGCATTATTGACCATTCCAAAGTTCTGAAGGCGCTGCACTGCTCTAAAGATAGTCAGGCAGATAGTAAAATCTGTTCTGTCCTTTGGAAATGTATCCGCATGTACAATAAAATACTCATCATAATGTTTTCCATCGAAAGTAATTCCCTGAGAATCATCACCTGTAAGGTTATCACCGGAATACTCTACCCATGGATATGCGCTGCCATCGCCATATGTATTGTAATTAACAATATCTTTTGGATAAGTTACCTTTCGGTCACTATTAGTTAAAAAACCATTAATGTCAAAGTCAATATCTGCTTCACCTGCGTACCGATTCTGATCCCAATTTACACCAATGAAAAAGTTTTTGATTGCAGTTCCATCATCCTTGGTCATATTGATTTTCTGATTCTTACTCATATTGATTACGTTTGCCATAATATCTACCTCTTTCTTTTATTTATATTTTTATTATTTGTTCAGCCAATCTTTATACTGTCTAAGAAGCTCAGTATATAATTCTCCGTCTGTCATCTTATTCATATCTTTTACAGCTGTAAAACCAGTATTGTCATGTACACGACCTTCCATGTTGTCTAATGATTTAAGATATGTAAAACTCTCATTTCCAATTCCAATAAACTGCACGAAAATATTGTAGTTAGATAACTCCTTGATGATCTTATTTGTTTCTGCTTTATCAAAGTTTTCACCATCAGTGATGAAGATAATAAACGCAGGCACACTACTTGGTTCTATATCCTTATAATACTTGACCATATCTTTTAAAACAGGTGCGTAATTTGTTCCGCCCATACTCATACAAGCTTTCATCATTACTTTCTGTACATAATTTTCATAATTATTTACATTTACTGCTGGAAGTCTTTCTTCCTGATTGGAAAATAGCCATGATTCTAATTCTCCATTATCGTCAAACTTTAAAGCAATTGGAAGTAGTCTAGTAATAACATTCTGTACAGCCCCGTTATAATATAACCTATCCATACTGCCTGAATAATCCATTGCCAATGCTACTCTTGCAACATGTTTAGTCATGTCGATTTTAGATCCTTTTGACATATCAATAAGGACCTTGTTTAGATTTTCAGCTGACTTAGACATATCAATTACTGATGCTGTCGTATTAACAGGTGTAGACTGCACTTTCTCTTCTACCTCTGTTTTGTTTCCTCCAAATAACTTACTAAATAATCCCATGTGTATTTCTCCTTCCTATTTAATTATTCTTTTTTCTCTCGACAATCTTTCTGATTAAGTCAACAGGAATAACCATAAATGATAGAATCAGAATTACCATCCAATGCTGTAAATCTAATGCTGTGACCTTTACGAGATTTCCAGCAAAATTACAAATTGCAAATGTCATAGCAAAAATTCCTACTGCAATAGCAGAAAACATTTTATTCTTGCCAATACCATTAAATAAATTAATATGTTCAGTACGGATATTAAAACCATTAAATACCGCCATAAAGCATAACAGAGCAAATCTTGCTGTCATTGTAGCTGTCTCTGTTGGGAACATTTTTGAAATAGAACCAAATGTAATAACTCCATATAGTGCAATAAATGTAATTGTGCTTAAAGCAATTCTCTTTTTTGCTCCTCGAATAAATAATCCAGAACCCTTCTTAATAGGATTTTCTGTCATATATTCTTCTTTTGGTGGCTCTCCGCCAAATGATAACGAATTAAGGGAATCCATAATGATATTTACGATAAGAATTTGTACAGATGCAAGTAATGCACTTGCTGTAATCATAGGATAGATAACACTTAGAATAAGTAAAGAAATGTTAATCGGTAACTGGAATTCCAAGAACATCATAATGTTATGCATAAATGTTCTTCCCAGTTCTACCGCTTTTACAACACTTGCAAAGTTGTCATCTGTAAGAATAATATCTGAGGCCTCTTTTGCTACATCAGATCCACTCTGCATTCCAAATCCAACGTCTGCTCTCTTTAATGCTGGACTATCATTTACGCCATCACCTGTCATAGCCACAGACCTTCCAATTTCCTGAGCTAATGTAACAAGTCTTAATTTGGTATTTGGAGAACATCTGGAAATGACTCTCAGTGACGGGATGATCTGTTTTACTTCATCATCTGTCATAGCTTCGAATTCATCATTTGTTAAGGCTACATCTCCATCTTTATAAATACCACACTCGGCAGCAACAGCTCTTGCAGTTTCGATACAGTCACCTGTAATCTCGATTACTTGAATACCGGCTTTATGAGCTGTTTCTACAGCTGCTGGAACCTCTGCTCTAACAGGATCAACTACACCAATCACTCCTAAGAAGATCATATCATCTGGTAATACATTCTCTACAAGAGGGCTATTAGAATATGCAAGTGCAATACACCTAATAGATCTTTCTGTCATAGACTTAATCTTTTCACACAATTCCTCTTTTTCATTTTCATGAAATGGAATAGCTTCTAAATCCATCCAATGTGTACAATGCTCAAGCAATTTCTCAGGAGCGCCTTTATAATATGTAAATGAGTCACCCCAATTATATTTACTCTCAAAAGCAGAATACTTATTCTGACTATTAAATACCTGTTTCTGAATTAAAGGATTTCTTTTGCAAATATCAGTATAGTCGTCAGGTTTAATCAGGCTTAAAACTGCTCTATCAATTGAATTACCACCTGTAATATTATTCTCTGAGTCAAATGTGGCACTGTTATTTAAACTAATATTTGCTTTAATAACCTTCCATAAATCAGAATTCTTATCTACTTCATTACCAGCTCCATCGATAATTACTTTTGGCGTCATAATACCGGTTGTTAAAGTTCCTGTCTTATCAGTACAAATTAGATCGACATAAGCTAATTCTGGAATTTTCCCAGGATTCTTTGCAAGGATGTTAAATCCTTCCATTATTTTGACATTTTGTTTAGTGACAAGCTTTACAATTAACGGAAGTCCTTCAGGAACAGCTGCTACAATAATGGTTAAAGCTACTGAAAAATTCTGAGCAAACTTCTGAATGATGTTTAACACTCCACCACTAAAATATTTTCCAAACCCTACATTTAAGATACCCGAAATAGTTAATACTGCAAAAGTAATAACTGCTGCAATAGTTCCCCATTTAGAAATAAAATCACATAAGTTATCTAATGCAATATCTAATGCAGTCTTTGGTGCCTCCAATGTCTGCATCTTTACTAATGTATCACCGTTGACAGTGTTGATACCAACATCCGTTACAATCATCTTGCCTTCACCACTCATAACGGTAGTACCAGCAAATAAACAATTCTGATTTGTATAAGCTGATGTAGAAGTTGTTTTAGTATGTACGTACTCAGGAATTGGTGTTTTAACACACTCTTTTGTTTCTCCATTAATAGCTGCATTATTTACAGAGATTTTCCCTTCTACTAAATAACCATCTGCAAAAATTTCCTGTCCCATTCCAACACATACTAAATCGCCCACTACCAAATCATTTTTATTAATTATCTGTACTTTTCCATCACGAATTACGTCACAATACCTGACAGATGTTTTAGCTCTTAGTTCTGCTGCTGATTTCTGAACACCTAATCCAGTTTTTACTGCAATACAGGTTACAATACCTAAGACAACTAAAATCATAATGGGATCTGCCAAATCCATAACTCCCATGATACCAAGAACCAACTGTAATACTGCAATTGCAATAAGAATCATTGTAATTTTTTCACTTAATGCTTCTTTTGCGAAATCATACCACTTATTCAATTTTGGCTCTGGGAGTTTGTTACTACCGTGAAGCTCTCTATTCTGTAGAACTTCCTTGCTACTTAAACCTTCCATCATTTGTTTTATCCTTTCTTTTTATATATTAAAAATAAAATAACCAATCAAGAAAATCACTAAATGTTCTTATAAACAAGATTAATGCCATAATATAACCCAAACATGTCATAACAATTGAATCTACTAAAAAGTCTTTAGTTATGTATTTTATAGAAAAATCTACTTTTCTATACATATAAGCTTGCATCAACAACATTGATACAAAACCTACAGATAACCATGATTTAAAAAAAGCAAATATCTTCCATCATACATCCTCACCACCTCTCTGATGAAACGATCATTTAATTTTATTTTTCATCAATTATTTCTTTTAAAATGGCTTTTAAATTTTCATCATTCAATAAAACAACATCGAAATTAAAAGGAAACAATCTTTTGATTCCAACAATATCTTCATCTTTTGAATAAACCACTTCTGTAACCCCAATCATACATTGTTCCATATGATCTTTTGATAACTCCTCATCTGAGATTTTGTCTGTTTTAAACCAATAATCTTCGTGGCCATTAGTTTTATCTACTCTTGATAAAATAAAATTATGTTTATCCATAAAATTTCTCCTTTTATATTTCAGACTTCAATACCATCTGCAATAAGCATCTGTTTACATTCTTTAATCAGCGCCAACCAGTCAGGTTTAATATCATCAGGATAATTATAGAGATAAGAATATTCTTTTGATAATGGATACCACTTTGGATTTTCTTTAAAGCCTCTTCTTTGCATTCCATCTTTTATTTCATGAATTTCTACTGTCAACCATCTTGGTTCTGCATATTTAACAGGCTCAATAAGCTGCCAACGAGAAAGCATTTGTTTAGTATCATAATCTTTCTCTACAAGCTCACCGTTTTCCCATTCATATCCATTTCCAATCGTACAAAACAAATGATCTAAACATTTCTGACGATTCCAAAATAAGTTTCCATTGAAATCCATCATGAACTGCAATGTATCTTCTGCTCTCATATATTTATTCTCCAATAATCTCAAACTCATATACAGAATTTCGTGTTGTTACTACCACTTTAGTATCGGCCTGAATAAGATTCTTTACTGCAGATGTGACCAAGCATCTATCAGTCTGATCGTCCCATAATAAATGAAATGATCCGAAGTCCTGAGTGGCAAGAAATGGATAAATCCACCTGCCAGACATAGAAGGATGATTTTTTCTTAACTCATCCATAAATTCTGTTTTCTCATTACCAGCTTTATCTTTGACTGAAATAATTTTTAACTTCATATATTTATTCTCCATTTCCAACAACAGCTTCAATATCGTGCAACATCTCAAGAATCTCGACTGCGTTTCCACTAAACATATTTCCTGTGGTTTTAATCTCATATTGCCACTTGCTTTTATCAGAAACAGAAACAACCGGCATACTGTTATATAAAACTGTTCCTGCTGGAATGCTCCATGCTGGTTCATACCATGATTCTTTACAATGCCACGCATTCTTAAGAACCTTTAACTGCTGCTGGCAATTCTTGTTATATGATCTCATACCAGCTCTATTAACAGGATACACTGTTGGATACTCTACGCCTTCTACATACATCGATTCAAATTTATTTACAACAAGCAGAACACCATCCACAACTCTGTAAATATCCTGATATTCTGTCTGTACTACTGTTTTCATATCATCACCACCTTTGTTTTGTGTGTATTTACATTAATTCGCATGAAATAAAACTTTCAGTTGGTTATTCTCTAAACAATAATTATTTCATTATATCTACGCAAAAGCTCTTCTCTATTTTCTATAACATATCTTTTTGCGTAATTATATCTTGATTTTTTTATATTTCCTTTAAGAACACTACCATCAATTAGACTAATAACAGCCTCTTTGTCTTGATATTGAATATGAACATGCGGGAGATTATGACCGTTTTCTTTTGTGTGCATAATTATTTTGATGCCAAAATCGCTATATAATATGTTATAATAACGTTCATCTTCAAATATATATATTGCAAATTTTAGTCCATACTCTCCCATATTCATTTCTCCTTTTTGTATCTATTCTATTACTCTAAATTCTCTCTTGAAAATAACTGACATGCGATTCCGCAATCTTCCATTACTTCAAGATCCATACGTCCACGTTTAGGATCAAGTTCATCCAGGAATACACCTTTGATACAGCTATGACCAATTTCTCTTTCCTCCTTGGCTCTGCGTTCAAAAACTTCGGGGAAATCTACTCGAATTTTATTCCAGTAGCCCATGCCACCTTTTACGCATCCAACGCAATTGTTGTTAGGATAACCTAACTCATACATCATTGGTCTCTTTAATCCAAGTTTCTTCGCCAATGCATGACAATCTTCTTTCGTAAATTTATTCTCGATTAATGGAAATTCATGATCATAATCTGTCATGGTATTTACTAAACGATCAGCTCTACGCTGCTCATTCATATCATATCCCCATACATAAATATGGTGATCTGGATGTTCTTTCTCCCATTGTTTTCGCACTTCTTTCTTTAAAAACTTAGTACAAGGCGCACCATATGGTGTATTAATACAACGAGTCTTCATAATCACATCATCAACATCTTTAAATCTGGTAGATTGCAATATTGTGATCTTTCTACCAAGAAGTTTCTCGCAATCATGCAGAAATCTCAGACTATCAGGATGCTGATTAGGAATGTGAGTATAAATAATCTCATCTACGTCCTTTGCTAAATAACATGCTACAAAACTACTAATTCCTGTACTAAACCAACAAACTTTCACACCAGCCACAAACCAAAATCCTTGGTACGCGGCAATATAACAATCGGCTTGGATGCATTATTAAGTGCTTAGTGAGGCACAGCCACTCCGTTCTACTTTACGCTATCATTCACCAGACTAATCTGATAGCAACCTAGTTTCACTAGGATAAGGTGTTCTCCTCTCTCGTTATATTATTTTTCATTATTTAATTTCCTTAATACAATTCTCTCTCACACCCACAGTCAGGAAAGAAACCTTCACAGTCTTTTACATATTCTCTATAGTCGACAACGCCATGTTCCAAATCATTCATCCAGTTAATGATTTCATGTAAAACCTCTGTAAATCGATCCTGACCAGGATAATAAGCACATCCAACAAAATAATCATCATAGTCCAAAACTGACACCTGGATAACATATTGCTTCTCTGAAAAATACTTATCTTTCCAAACAATTAGATACATAAATGGTTTTCTGCAGAAACATCCGTTCCAGTCAAAATGGACGCTACTTTCTACGCAAAGCCATTCGTACTCTTTCTTCTGACTGCGAGTAGATATTGCTTCTATTTTCATATTCACCCTCTATTTAATTGTTTTATATTGGATTTCTGAGCGAAATACTCATGATATTCTATAGAATTATTCTCTACTCAACTATGTATTTGAATGATAATGGACAACCAAATTCTAATTCACCACCAAAACAATCTTTGTTATCTAACAAACACTCATATTCACTATAACCAGTATCATATTCATAATATGAACATTTACAATATTCACAGTCTTCCCAATCGTTTTCAAAAACTTCTTTTTCCATATCTTACGCCTGTTTATCTGCGATGCATTTAATATTGTTCTCAATCTGTCTGTATGTATCATTTGCGCTGAGAATACTTAAAACAGCATTAGACAACATGGACTTGGTAGAATTATCAAAAGTTTCTTTCATTGTTGTATTTACCTGTTTACGAATATCATCCATAAATGTATCTAATTCTTTTTTAATTTCTTCAGAAGGATCAAACTGACGAGAAATATATGTCTCAAAGCTTACTTCTTCGTAATTATTTGTATAACGACCGTAACTATCCTGCTTCTTTAATTTTAGTTTTTTCGAATCTAACTTTTCCTTCAGCTGCTGCTTAATATACTGCTCTACTGTATATTCCTGCTCAGGTTCATTATCCCAATAAGATCCGCCTATCTTAATTTTCTTTGTTGTAATATACTCGTCAACAAAGTGCTGGAAATTCTCAGAAACCTGTGCATTGATAGTATCTTTCATTAAATTATCAGCAGTCTTTTTTACAATATCAGCAATCTGTTCTTTTACAACATTTTCAAGATTTTTTTCTAATGTTGTCTGTACTATATTCTCAAGATTATCCAACTCAAGTGTTACTTTCATATCGTTATTCTCCTTTCGTATGAAAACAAAATTTCAAATTTCTTTCAATTTTTGATCTACTATAATATCAAAATCGCGACTTATTTCTTTTATGAATTGTTCTTTGCAATTTTGTATATTATTCGCTTCAAATTTAATAATGATTCCATTATTAGGCTGCATATCTATCCTGTAGATTCCAAGACCTTCGTATTTTATATCTTTTATCCACATTATTCTTCCTCAATCTCTTCGATTTCAAACGGCTGATCATCATAGTCTGCATCCTCTAAACTATAATCATCCAGCACAAAATCGAGATAATCTGTATAACTGTCATTTCTTAACTTGTCTAAAGCGTCTTCTTTTGATTCTGCTTCGATAATCCCTTCTCTGTGTCCATACTTCAAATAGCCCTGTACATAATTTGCATCCTGTGTGACTCTAAATTCTTTCATCTTGTTATTCTCCTTTTACTTTAAATTGCTAATCAAACCATTAGCGCAGCCTATAATTGCGCAAACAACATAAAAATGATTTGTATTTAATGGAATACTAGGCAAAACATTTTTAAAGCGTCAATAAAAATCTCATCTACATCAAACCATGTTAAAATCCATGCAGTTATTAGACCGTAAATTATACCTTCTAACATTTAATTTCTCCTTTTACAACTCTCTCATTAACACTTGCCATAAATTCATTTACTGCATTATAATCAGGATTCTCTGGTAAAGAAGTATTTTTCTTATCATAAGCTAATCTTTTATCCAACTCATCCACCAACTCATAAAATTCAGGAATCGGCTGATCGTTACCGTCCAGATATTTACCATTGCGAATATCCATCAATAAGTCATGTTCTTTTCCTCTGTATGTAACAATTTTTTCATTCTCTAAAATGTCAAAACACATATAATAAAGACGAACTAAATGCATCATGTGTTTTCCTAGTTTTCCATGTTCGATAGCATTCTGATTACGCTTCCCAATCTTCGCATAATCTTTTACTACACAGTTCATTTCAGACCACATTGCTTTATAATCTCTCAGTGGATAATGTTTAAAATTCATATCCATGAAAATTTCTGTATTATAATCTTCTTTATCTGACTTATCAATATAGAGCTTAAGTGAATCTTCTGGATAATAAGCATATTTGCTAGGAAATGTATATACGGCATTCATAATACTATTGAGAATATGTTGTTCTCTTTCTTCTTGCCCTACTACTCTTGCCGCCTTATTACTTAAACGCCGAAGCTGCTGGTTCGCATAACCACCAAAAGAATACACAGCTTTCCTGGATAAAAATAAATGGGCATTATCTAATAATTCCTGACCAATCGATGTTACGTATAAATAATGCTCAGGCTTTAATCCTAACAACTCAATAGTATTAGGATTTACATTCAGTAATAACGAAACTAACTTATTGAACGAATATATTGTTGTATCAGTCTGTTCATTTACGAACTGTTCAAAATTCTGATTAGTCAAAATATCCATCTTGCTATTTAAGGCACAGCCGCGGCAATCCAAGTCCGAATTCTCTACATTAGTGCTATAGGCATAACTACCACCCAAACCAAGAAGAATAATATTCTTTCCAAGATGCTCATTGGTTCTTAGAAAATCATATTCTCCACTACTGACTTTTTTCTTAATCTCATCAATCATATATTCACCTATTTATTCTCTTATTTATGGAAATTTTAAGCGATCTGCTTCAAGAAATTTTATTTAACTGCATAACAATCAGACTTTTTATCATAGATACCAATTATATCATCTACATTGGCAAATCGTATTTTTGCTCTTTTACCTCTAATCATACAAAGGCCAGAATCGTCTACCTTTCTAACTTTACCATGCAATACAGGTCTCATGCCTTTCTGACGAAATGCACCCATTTATCAACAAAGTAAGAGTTTGTGCGAATCTTCTCATAAAATCCTGTCTGATGTGTCTCGAAATTAATATTTCCTTTACCAATTACACTAACTTCATCGTGAATGATTTCAAAATTTACTTCTCCATCAAAATCTTTAATCAAAGTAGTTGTCCATGGTTTAGCAATATGATCATCATAATCTGGATTATATTTCAGAACTTCATCCAGAAGAAATACTGCCACCCCACCTACATCAGCGCAAAATTCTCCAAGTTTCTCTTTGGTGTCAGAGTTATAAGTTGTACAACTCCAATCACCATATAAAGTATCACGACTAATATACGTATTGATTCCAAGGACTTCCATATTTTCACCTAAATTAGACTTTTCCCAATCATCCTCATTCAATTCATAATATTCATCTAATGCCTCTTTATATTTTTTATTGCATTCTTCATATATCTTAGATACAAAATGTGTTCTTGAATGTTTCTTACGATATTCAGGATCTGTATGGCCCAAAGCTTTATCTAACTGTTCTAATACCTTTACCATTTCTGAACATTCTTTGCTAATATCAATTACTTCTCTCACTGCATCAGGATACTTTTCAATATCTGTCCCATAGATAAAATAATCATCTCTTTTAGGATATTCTCCAACCAGCTCTTTTTCTTTACAGATATAACATGGATCAGTAATGATAATATCTCCTTTGAATCTCATCTGTTTACCTCCAATATATTTAAAACATCTTTATCGGTTAATGACCTTACTGTACCATCAGATTCTTTTATCATTGGTTTATCGTACTTATCGGAAAGCTCTACATTATATTTCTCACATAAACGATAGAATAATTCTTTATCGAATGGTTTATCATCTGTCATCTTATTTCCCACCTATCATTAACCATACTGCAATAATCAGCATTGCCATTAGAAGTGCCTCGCACAGACACATTTTTGCTTTTTCTTTAAAGTCTAAATCATAACCAAATATAATTACGACAAAAATTGTTACAACTAATGTCATTAACCAATATCCTACAAGATCTATAATATTATTCTCCAATCACATTAATCTGGCAGCTTTTCATGACATCCAATGCAGCTTTATGTTTCTCTGGTGTAGAACCTGCACAACAGCTTGCATCTACAGTAATATCAACTTCTGGATAAGTAGCTTTAAGGATAAGTGCATTCGAGATCACACAGATATCACTACATACGCCAATTAACTCTATTTTATCGTTTCCTGATTTATAATAATAATCTGGAAAGATTTCTTTCCAATCTGCATATCCAAAAGAAGTTTTATCTATAAACTTATAATTGTCTGGTGTAACTTCAATTCCAATCTGCCAACCATCTGTATCTTTAATGCAATGCTCAACAGGAAGTTTCTTTCCTTCAGCTGTATCAAGATAGAACATTCCATGCGTATCTCTTGTAAAAATAATTTTATATCCGTTCTTTCGATATTCTTCAACCTTCTTCTTTACATTCGGTACGATTGCTCGTGCTTCTGTCGTTCCCAATGGTCCTGTAATAAAATCGTTCTGCATATCTATAACAATTAACGTCTTCATAAGCTTATTCTCCAATCGCAATCCATAATTTTCGTTTCTTACTTACCTTTAATCCATCCATAAAATCCATATGGTCTAAGTTGATCACCAGCTGCGGCTTATTTCTACGAATCTCACTAATAGATGGATAGATACCAATGTCCACAAGAATTCTTGGCAAGAAACGCTCTTCTGTATAATAAGTTTTCTCTTTTTCTACTCTATTCCAGTCATCTTCGTCTAAAGCAAATAAATGCTGTGGCTCTACAACCGGCTTTCCTATTACAATATTCTCTACATACATTGCTTTTCACCTCAAAATTGCTTTCCTTCTGAATTGTATTTCTCTTGTACCTTTGCAAAATTAGAGACACAATTTTCGAAAGACTCTCTTGGTGTATCGCCATAGCCAAGGATACTAGAGCAACCAAAATCACGACTCATTACCCTATAACATGTTTCCCATAGATGTTCTTCACCCCAAATGATGTTTGTACGTCTTGTAACGTATTTCTCACCTTTTTCTCTCCAAGGGCTATTCAGAAACATAGCCCATTCTTTTAATTCTTCCTCTGGTATTTTATTCTCATTTTTATCATAGAAATCGACAAAATTATTTGTATAATAATAAACTTCGTCTTCAACATCATACATACCTGCAATCATCATAATTTATCACCTACCATTCTCCTAACCATCGTCCAAATAAGATTAAAAATGTAAGCCAACAAATATAATAAACAATTAATGTTGGCATCATCGTATAATCCTTTCCAGTTTTAAGACAATAGTTCTTCCATTTGTTCCATAATCTTCTCATTATATTTCTCCATGAAACACGTATTTCAACAATCAAAATTGAAAATAATTCGTACATCTTCCTCTGTACCACCATCAGGAACAAGTTCTTCTAACGCTGGAATTGTGTCCTTTAAAAAATTGTAACAACACTCTCTATATGTAATTGGTTTGAAATCCACTTGTACATAATATTTAAGTCGATCATTTCTACTGATAGTTTTATTTAAAATCTTGTCCATAGTATCCGCCGATACTACAACAATATCCCACCCAGAAGTATCTCCACTCCAGCTATCTGGATTCTTTCCTATTCTTTTCATTTCTATATACTGAGCTTCACTAATAACACCTACATGAATGACTTTCTAATCCCAATCATAATCTTTCAATTCCTTTAATGTATAATATGAGTTTGCATATCCATCATTCCATAAAAGTTCTTTTACTTCGTCTGTAATATCTTCTGGCAGTCCTTTAGGTGTACTAATTGGATTAAACCCATAAGAAGTCCTACATCCAGCGAAACCAGTTCCATTTCTTACATCTGCAAGAATTGCAAATAAATCATAATTTCGACCATCATAAGGTCGATCAGTATATGGCCGATTCCATTCGTCAATTACTCTATCTTCGCGATACCAAGGATTTTTAAATACACTTTCTACCTTTGTCCATTTCTTATTTTTACGAACTTCTGCAAACATAGTAATATCTGTTCCCATATTTATTCCTTTCTCTTAATCAACAAATTCAATCTTCTCTCCTACAAAATGTGCCAGTTTTTCATTAATATCTATTGGATATTCTTCAATAACATAATACTCAGTGTCTACAAATACCTTCGTAATAATATTCTCATCATCAATCCAAATTCCACCAACTGTACCGCCAGGAATTCTAATTGCAAGACACTTGTCCTTTAGCATTGTGCTATCTGCCAGAATATAATGCTTCCAGTATTGATCTGGTGATAATCCAAGAAGCCGATCTATTTCTCGTGTTAAGTCACAATAGTATTCTTGAAGACCTGAGCGATTTTCGTTTGGAAATCTATTTGTTAATAACATAGCCAACTCCTATCTTAACTTGCCGCACCGAATACCGACATATCTATATAGTTCGGTTCTTCGGGTGCATATCCTTTCTGTTATTCCTTTTGTATTTTTGAATATTACGGGTGCTTTTACACCACCTGTCCGGAATGAGGAAACCATTGTTCCGGATAGGCGGCTTCGCCGCAGCGGAATAATCATATTTTCCTATGGCGGATGTTATTACATTTTTTGACAATAACTTTTGAAAACTCAGATGAAGTTCATGTAAAATTTTGCAAGAACTGCCACAGATATAAATAGTAGATATAATAAGTAGTAGATAATAATTAACACTCTAAACAAGTTAGAGCTGATTTCTGCTTACATACACACCATCATATAAACAGTCATCTGCCCATTTACATTTTTTATAACTACCACATCTACTATATTTCTTCCACCTATCTTTAGGAATATATGGTTTTCTCTCATTAAAAGGAATATCACATTCTTCGAATGAATTACTATTGGCACAACTTGCACATGTATAGTTTCTTGTTTTATTGTATGGACATTTATTTGTGCCACTCAATTTGATACATCTTGGATAAACAAATAGTAAATGTGAAATTTTAAATGGAATAAATTTATGTTTAGCATATTTGCAACTGCTACTTTTATCGCAATCACAACTATCTATACAGTCGTAACCGAATAATATATCCATTAGATTCTCCTATTGAAACCAACATTTAATCGGCTTCTGTTTTCATATTCTTTTCATGCCATGCATCTAAAGTAACCAATAGCATTTCACCTTTTTCGGTAAGCCAACAACCTGTGATACTACTACCATGCTCTATGAATTCATGTTCATCTAAAATATACATCATGAACTGAAGCAATCCAAATTGATTGTTGTCATTGTCCTCAACATGTAAATCTCTTTTATACCTATTAAGAACTTCGGTATATTCAAGTTTATTTTCTCGCCAATCCTGACGAATATGTAAAAATTTTCTGATTACTTCATATGTATATTCAGGACAACCACAATCACATAAACCTAAATCTTCGTACATCCAATGGTTCATAAGTGGTTCGATTAATGATTCTTCATACCAGTCTTCTCTGCAACCATTAACAACAATATAATTTGGCACCATAAGACAGTCTGGATTATTTTTTACTATCCATTCTGCAATTTCACTTAATCTCATATTTTTACCTCAATCTAATATCTTCTCTTGTCTCTCCATCAGAATAATATATATTCCAACCTTTAAATAGGCTAATCAACTCTTCGTCATCCCAGTCACATTCATTGCAGTGCATAAGCGCTAATGATTTCTTATTTCCAAAATCTCCTACATCCTTACTGCATCTGTTATACAATTCTTTTAAATCTAATGTTCCATATCTCAATGTATCCTGGAATGGATTTGGTATATTAGTTTTATCAAAAATATATTTGTTGATCTGATTTTTATCACACTCTGATGGAAATTTTCCTGTACCATGCCGTGTAAGATATGCACGAGACACATAACAAGTTTCAATGTTTATCTCTTCATTCCATTCAACATTTTCAATTATTCTCTTGGGATTTTTAATACCTGTATTAGATGGTGTTAGATGTGGAAAATATTCTGTGTTATTCTGATCAAGCAATAAACCTTGTGCAGCTTCAAATACAATATTATCAAACTGATTTAAAAAATAATTATCTGATATAGCCAATGAGTGATTATTCATAAAATCCCAATCATCTAAAAAGTGTTCAAATATACCATTATCAAGGAATATTCTTGACCATTCATCTGTTAATATAATATTCTCTCTTTCAAATTGTTCTAAGTAATATTCCCTGATATGATCATCTACATCAGTTATACCAGCTTTATATCTTTTGATAGTTTCAAAAATTCCCAAGCCACAACTACCATGTTTATTTTTCCCACGATTTTCCTCTATAATCTGATTTGCCATCATATCAAAAGGTGTAGTCAACATACAATCTTGATTGATATAAACATTTGGAATATATCCTAATTTCATCAACTCATCATATTCCTGCTTAAAAATAATTGGATTAACAATAAAATCCTCAGATAAATATGTACTTGCATGAGTGAATGTTCCAGATCCAAAATGATGAAAGACATGTCTGATTCCACCAGGCGTTGTTACGGTATGTCCTCTCTGAGCACCACCATTTGAACAAACAACAATACTATTAGGTTTCTGTGAGAAATAATCTGTCATTAATCCTTTTCCACAATCTCCAAAATTAGCACCTATCACAATCTTAATGTCTTTCATCTCTTAAATCTCCTATCCTACCAAGTAATTCCTTCTGAATTAGAAGGTGTAGTAACTATATCTGTAACATTATTCTCTGCTTCACTAACAATAATATCTACAATCTCATTTGTAATACTATCCATAGTTACTCTTCTAAAGTGTGTATCATCAAGATACTTCTTGTAAGACTTCTCAATTTCTTCTTCATCCCATCTGCGAGTATGATTTACATCTAAATGATAAATGTTAAACTTCTGAGAAGCCTCTTCGTATAAATCCTTAGTCTCTACATCAGACTGAAGATTATCACCTGTTACCTCTGATAAACCATGACCTCTACCCTTAAATGGAAGATATGGATTTAACTGCTCATCTCCCATTGTAATAATAATTCCTTTTCTTCCACGATTTAAACAATCAAGCTTTGTGTGACGAGAACCGAAATACCATGCTGCTGTATAGGATTCATAACTGTTTCCACCACCGCCAAATTCAAAATAAATCTTGTCAAGTTGTTCAGCAATACGAATATCTGATTCAAACTGTGAAGCCTGAATTGGACAGCTATCACAAGCCAAATCACCAATACCCATGATAAGGAACTCAACATCTGTAACCTTTTCATATAACTTAGTCATAATTACATTTAACTTCTTTGCCACTTCAACAGCAGCCTGTCCCATAGAACCAGTTACATCAAGTGCAAGAATAACAGGAATTGTGTTTGGATGTTCCTCTGTATCGCAACACTCTCTAATGACATTCTTAGGATCAAGTGCAGAATCAATATTCCTTGCCTTAAACATATCCTGATTAGAATAAGAACCGCTAATCATACCATCCGTTGAAACACTCATACCTTTTGCTGTTGAATAACTTACATAACTATCTCTTGTCCATGAACCACATCCCATATTATGCATCCTCCTCTTCTACATCTTCATCATTTTCTGTATCAACGTCCATATCAAAATCGAATAATCCGTCAAACATATTACCCATATTACCACCCATCATCATAAGTGGAAGCATAGAACTCATACCATTACCACTCATCATACTAGAAGCATTTCCATCACTCTTCATCATCTGAGACAGCATCATATATTTAAAGATATTATTTGTGCCTTTCTTTCCCTTAAGAATATCACTGCCAAACATAGATACAATCTTTCCATAGAAATATGTATTACCCATAAAAACATGTCTTTCTGGAAGAATAGTTTCCACAGTAGAATCTTCATAATTAATAACTGTAATTTTAGTTTTATCTGCTTCGATAACACATTTGGGCTTACCATTAACCAGGATAATATCTCCTGCTTCTACTTTATTAGTTGGAATAACAAAGAAAAACTCTTCACCAATATCAAATACAAAATTGCTACAGTTTGTAAGTTTGCCAGTCTTCACATTGTATGTTTTATATCCATTTGATGTTTTAACTGCAATGCCACCATTCATGGAAAGTCTACACATACCACTTCCTACTTTACCAAACATACCGTTTAAAAAATTGTTCATCATAATCATTTTCTCCTTTTATTATATTAAAATTTGTTTTTTACCTTTTTAGACACATCCGCCACAGCTACTATGTCTCCAATCTTCCTCATTGATTGCATAAAATACACACTTCTGAATATCTTTATCTGCAACGATTTTATTGAGCCAATAGCCATTGACTTTAATCCAATCTTCACATCTCAGACCGTCATTATAATATTCCCATTCTTCACGATAATCTTCATTAAAATGCCATTTTCGATATGATTTATATGTATTCATGTCATCTTTTCTCAGATCTTCTGGAATCTTATCTGAAACGTCTCTTCCATCTACTTTTAATGTCCATTTGCCATGGCACAAACATGGATATCCACCGCTCCATTCAACTTCTACATTCCCGACTTTACCCATATAAACCTTCTAATGTAAACTATACAATGCACCGCAAAAAACAACTGCACTAATGGAGGCACCTAATCCATATAATCCAGCATTGCCTCCACACTTGTTCAATAATCCCATAAAAGTAACATACGAAACAAATCCACAAAGATATAATCCAGAACCAATTAATCGTTTTTTATTTTCTTTCATAATAAGTCACCTTTAAATTCCAAATTAAGCATTTTATTTATTGCTTCTGCGATACTTCTTTTATTGAAATTATTTGTTGTACATTTCCAAAACCAATATACCGCCTCAAGAAACTCTTTATAATTTTCCTGATTGAAATATATGTCATTATCTACTTTTTCAGCGTAATTTGCGGCCAACATATCGATCAATTCTTTATCAGTATATTTTCTCTTCTCCTGATGAAACTCAGATTTCTTCAGATCGTCTGGATTGGCAAGTTTGGTACACTCCCAACTTAAAGTAAAATTTTTCCCATTATCAGACCAAGATGTAGCGCCGTTTTCAAATGCAATAACATTTCCATCCCCATTAATTCCGGCAAAATATCTTGGTATCCATTTATCAGTTTCGTATTCTCTTACCAATACTGGCGTATCTATTGGTACTTTGCTCCAATCCACATTTTCTGCTGGATCTTTGTATTCAGATACGAGCCATTTCTTTGAATTTAAGCTGCAACCTTCCTCTCCATTAAATTCACATTCAGGACAAGTTATTTCATAACAAGGTTTTATCTCACCATTTTTTGTAAAGCAAGCAATATCCCCACTTTCCCAAATCTTATCAATCTTATCTTTATACTTCTCATAGTTCGTCATAATCACGTTCTCCTTTGCTATGTATTTTAGAAATAGGTTGATTGGTTGTGACGCCAACCAACCTTGATATATTGTTAATTTAGCTCGACAAAATCTATTAATCTAATTCAGCAAGGGCCTTGTCTAATTCTTCATCAGACATATTCTCTAATGCCGCATCCTGTCTCTTTGCTTTAATTTCCAGAAGTCTCTGCTTCATTTCCTTATTCTTCTTGGCATCTTCCCTTGACTTAATCTCTTCCAACTTAACGCCGACAATATATTTTACAATTTCAATCTTCTCGGAAAGTTCTTCATCTTCCTTTGACTTAGCATGCAGAAGACTTTCCTCTTCTGTTTTCTTTACTTCTGCATTAAGCGCCTTAAAAACAGAATCCAAGTTATTTAATGATAAAGTCCAAAGATCAATAACATTTACCATTCCTCTAAATGGAAACTGAAAATTCTCACGGGTTGCCTTTACAAATAATTCATTGTTCGTCATAATAATATTCTCCTTTATTTTTAAAATTTAATCTTCATGATACGCTCAGTTGCGCCTTTTACTTTGACTACAAGTTCCGCTCTCTTAGTCGTAGAGAAACCAATACCAGAAAGCTGATTATCAGTATCTTGTACATGACACTTAGCTCCAAGAGCTTCAAATACTCTCTTATGCTTCATTAAATCATTGTCAAGGAACTCAAGATAAAATCCATTAGGCTCCTCAGTATTTACACAATCTTTCAGGAAGAAAAATACATGTCTATGACCAATTCCGTTCTGATCATCAAAATAATTTGGACTATAACTAATTACAGATACAGGAACAAACTGATTGGTCTGAACTCCCCAAATATCACGACTAGAAACACTCGAAGTACCGTTCAGCTTTTCTTTAATTGAGAAGTTTCCATTTTCGTCAAGAACTACTTCTGCAACAGTTACATCACCAGATACAGGATGATTATATTCAAAAGCATGAATTTCACCATCAAACTCAATTTCTGCTTTAAATCCCTTACTGCCTCTAGCAGCAAACTGACGTACAAAGAATCTATATGTACCAGGCTTCATATGAGATTTGTCCGCCCATGTAATATTTTCTACTGAAGGTTTGCCCTTCATCTGCTCCATTGGTCTAGTAATGTCAATATCAAGCTGCCCACCCATCCTAGACATCCGAGGTTTCCTGCAATTGCCATAATAGATTTCATTACCATTTGGTTCAATACAGTGAGCATCAAGATCGCTATTATCATTTTGTGCCTCGTTCCACATGATGGAAAATCTAAGCACACCGTCAACATTACCTCCTGCAGCTTTAACATTCTGTTTCATGTCTGAATCGGTAATATTGCCGCTATAAGCCCAACTAAGACCGTTATTCCACTTAAACATGGTTTTCGCATCCTTATTAACAGGTGCGATCAGTGATACAAAGTTCTTCTCATGTTTATTCTCTACAAACGCTTCAATTTCTTTTGCAGTTGGTAGTACCTTATCAATAAAATCCTGTACTGAAATCTCTTCAACTTTAGAGAACTTCTTTGGATTTACAGTAACATCCTTTTCCATCTGTCCAAAAATATTGTCTGTATCAGTCATTTTTCTGGCAGCTTCTTTATTAGAGAACAAAACATTGTTTACAGAAATATCATTCAAAGTAGCAAATCTACGCTGTAAAGAATCCATATAACCAAGCTCAGTAATGGTTTTCTTCGCGTCCTCTAACATCTTCTTAGTAAAAATTGCCTTCGGCCTCTTATAATTCGCAGGAGCCACGATCTGCTCATACTTTTTAACTGCTAAATCAAGATCCATATCTTCGCTGATATTCACAAGTAAAGTACCAATAGAATGGTTTCTAATACGGCCAATCGCCATACCCGCTTTAATAGATTTTTCCCAAGTATACAGAGCTTTATCTGTTGCTGTTGTTAACTTGTCATATTCCTTTTTGTATTTCTTGAACTCAGTTAGAGCAGTTTTCCATTCCTCACCTTTATATAAAGTATTAGAATTGATCAGCTCTAATACCGTATCAACTGCATCCATAGTAATTTCGTCTAAAGAACGCTTAAACACATTTCTGGTATCACGGAACTGACCTTTGATTTCTTCATTAGAAGAACTCGTGCGATTTATAAATTTATCTGGAAGTTCCAGGAAGAAGTGGTCCCATCTATGAGCTTTACCATTGATTTCTTCAAAGTTATAATCTGTTCCAATCTTTTTGAACTTACTCAAATAAATATCGGAAACTGCATGAGCTTTTACGAATTTATCCAGCGCATTAGCAACTGTCTGATATGTAGGGTCATTTAATTTAAGTTCCCAAATTGTATGCATCTGGTTATCCTTAATAACTACTGCCACGCCAATATTCTTAATAAAATATCTACAGCAGCTACAATCATGTTCAGTTCTCTCACGGTAGATAGGGTTAGTACCCGCTGGAAAACTGTTTAAATAAGTATTCCACAGCTCATCCTTATCTACTAACACCTCGAATAATTTGTCTGCATCCTTCTGCATTTCATTGAAATGTTCCTGTAAAGCTTCCTTAAACTCCATAAATCCATCCATATTATTTATCTCCTTTTAAATATTTTCCTTTATGATATTTTCCAGCTACGTTATGCGCTTTAACATCATCCTCAAATTCTTTCGAATATGGAACTGAATATGCATAAGCTCCTCCAAAATACACCTGACAATCTTCATCATTAACTGTAGGTATAAATACATAAGTTCTCTGAATAATCATTGCTGCACCACCCATGCTTTCAAAACCTCCACTTGTATTACCCCATAACTGTGTGAAGGTTTCCATTTCAAAATCATTAATATTATTGTCATCATAATTTTTTAAATGATAAGGAAATTCTTCATGGATTGCTAAAAGTTCTCTTGCAATCTGAATTAAATTCAATTCACCCATTTTATCTCACCTTTCTCTGGAATATCGTTTTCATCTACTCAAATATTCTCTTAATCCTTTCGATAATTCCGGCTTCCGTCTTTATTTTTACAACACTTACTTCATGAAAACATTTATAATTAAGGTCATGAAGTAATTCCATTAATTCACCGTTATCTTTTATTCGAATCGTAACTTTAGGATAAATTGATGCATCGTGTTTTGTCCTTAGAATTTCAACATTATGTTCGCTCAATACAGAAAAAATTATTTTGCCGTCTTCTACATAATCCATATATCGTAAAATTGCTTTCATTCATTCCCTCTATTAGTCATCAAAATCAAATTCGCTGAGTAATTCGCTTCCATTTCCCCACCAATCAGGTTTTCCACTATCCTCTTTTGTTGGTTCACATGTCCAGCATTCAATCTCTTTGCCATCTACATCAACAATTGGAGTAGCCCAATTAGAACACCCATAAACATATCCATTGTAATATTCTCCTCTTGCGAAGATTAAACCACTTGTGTTATTCCAATCTTCACGAAGTCCTGCATAAATTACTGAATTTGGATTTTCGTCTACAATTTTCTGAACCTTATTCCAGTCCATATATTTCGTTCTTCCAATTAGTTTTGTAGCAACTGCAGTTGGTCCTAAGAAACCCATTGCAAAATCTGTATAACCTTTCATCTATTTCTCCTCCGTTTTATATCTCTTATCTTTCTTTTCTCTACTTTTCAGAATAAATTTCTTATATTCTTCATACCTTTCAAACCGGATATATTTTCCTTCCATTACATCGAAACAATCTGAATCGTGTGCTAACTCATATTCATTAGATGAGATTACAATATACACTTCCATACCATGCATTTTTGCATCATCCAGGACCATCTGAAAGAAATCCTTCATCTCAATAACATTGTCAATAGAATAGCCTGAATCCATAGCATCTAGTAAAATCCATCTCTCATTAGAGGTGACTTCATTTTCATCTTCTCCTGCAAGTAATCTTCCTAGCCTATTAAACCTATCTCCATTATCACCTGTCTGAATGAACTTTCTCAGTTTCGAGGCAATCTTGCCAAGGTTTATTGTGATGTTCTCACCTTCAGAAGAACACAATGCGGTTGCTCCTAATGCAACATCGCCGTAAAACATACTTTCTCCAATGGAATTATGTCCACCGTCTTTCTCGTTATCATAAATGAAAGTTGGAATGTCTTCTTTCTTAAGTTTTTCACGGATATTGTGGAGCAATGTGCTTTTACCAGCTCCATTGCATCCAACTAATACCGTCACTCCTGGTTTGATCTCAATTTCTTTCTTGCGACATGTAGAAAATCCTTCATCATACGGATCACGCCAAGTCTTAAATGTTCTACTCATGTATTCTCCCTTCTAAATTTCGATTTCATTATGTATTTTAATTTTTATCATATTGATCTTTATATGTATTCTCGTATTCCAACCTATTATATTTTCTCCAAATCATACCTCGTCTTGTACGTACAATCTTCACTTTAGAACATTCATTTTTCTTAAGCTGTTCATACTCTTCTGAACTTAATGAAATGGTTGGATTATCTACTTTTTGATTTTTATATGTAAAAAATATTTTATACTTACCTTTTTGAATTTGCATTGTTTTGACTTCTGCCAAATTACCTTTATGATTTCCTAAATTTATAAAAATTAAATCACCAGGTTTTAAACAATAAAAATGACATTCTCTTTGTTTCCTTCCTTTTGTTATCTTCTTTTCTCTATATTGCCTGAGATTATCTACTTCATTTTTACATGTTGTCCTCCAAGACGATGCATTATCCAATCTTGTATAACATAATTCTGTTCCTGATTTAGTTTTCCCATCTCGTATGTCTATATATTTCGCATCAAAAAAGCTTTCCATTTTTCTATCATTACATCTTTTCTGATCTACTATATAAATAAATTTTGTTAATGAGATATTTTTCCATTCTTTTAGACATACTGCATCGGTGTAATGGAACTTTGGTAAACCTATAAGTTTACGATTAATTTTTGTCTCATAACCATAAGCAAGTTCTACATCTTTAAAATCCGCACATAATGCATTGTAGATTTTATATCTGACAATATTCATAAAAGTAGAATCCTTATAGGTATCAGGCATCTTCTTATTTTGCAATTCCCTAAAATATTTATTATTATTGTTATTGGAATGAACCAGACGATGGTGATGATGACAAAGACAAATAAGATTACTCGGACGATTTGTGCCGCCAGCAGCTCTTGGAATAATATGATGTACTTCTATAGTATCGTTGTTTTTATTCTTTACTTTTCCACTCGATAAACACATTTGACATGTATGTTTATCTCTATCCCTTACATATGCGGTAACATTTTCATACCCTTTCATTTCTCCATTTTGATAATCTTTTCCAGAAATTATTCTTCCATCCAAATCTGCAATCATTTTCTGAATATCAAATTTCGCTACTTCAATAATTATCCTATCTATTGGAACCCATTGAGCAATTTTCTTTATTAACCGAATATGTGAATCTATTTTATGTTGTATAGATGGAGCAATCCATCCATCTTGATTTCCATTTTTATACGTAGAATTATGAACTGTTTTATAATCTACATTCTTATTTTTTCGATATCTCAATCTAGCTCGTTTAAATTTGCGATTCGAGGCCCTAACAGTGAGCCTTTCACTCATTCCTTGTAACAGATTGACCTGTCCTGCCAGATATTCATGCTCGCTATCACTTACAGAAAAACCTATATTTAGATAACCACTATCTATTTTTAATTCAAATATATTTCTTATTTCATAATCTGCCGAATACTCATCAAATCTTTGTATTACTGTTGGATCGTGATTTATAATCTTAGCTTTATTATGTCTTAATAAATATGCTGCCGTACTCTCTTTAATTGGAATACAAGGAACTTTATTCTTATCTACCATAAGTACAAAATCTAAATAATTCATATATATTATCCTTAAAATAATCTCGGCATATAGCCGGTAATGCTCTTCGACAATGTTATAAAAAGTTTATAATATTGATATCACTTGCATTTGGTATCTTTAGTGTAATGCATGTTTAAATATCAATGATATAGTCATTACTAGAGCGATATAATGGTATATTATCTTTTTATAACGTAGTAACCTAAGTCTATTTTTAATTCACACTTATAATTTCAGAAGACTACTTTGAGGTTTTGTAACCCTCTGAAATTACTTACCTCTAAAACAGCAAGATCAGATTTCGGTAATCATTGTTCGTTTTGTAACCCTCTGAAATTACTTACCTCTAAAACACTAAGATTCTTTTATCGAACGTGACCGTTGTTTTGTAACCCTCTGAAATTACTTACCTCTAAAACAGCGCAGTTCATTCCAGATTAATAACACCCGTTTTGTAACCCTCTGAAATTACTTACCTCTAAAGATCTGTTACCATATTATTTTTCTCCTATCTTATGCATTTTTTTAATAAGGCGGCATTTCTACCGCCCATATGTATTATTCACAACTTGTTTCAGAAAGCTCTTTGTTGAAATCACGCAGCGCTCTCAGATAGGCTTCTTTCTGCATTTCGATCTGTGCTTCTTTGCGTCTCTCTGCTTTACGCTTCTTATAAGCAGCTAACTTAGCCTTACGCTTTTCAATTCTTTCTTTCTCTTTGGCTTCAGCATTTTCTTTCTTTAACTTGTTCTCATAACACTTAAGACCATTACGAACTGCCTTATTGTATAAACTGCTTCCACCAAGAACATGCTTTGCAATACAAATAGAAATTGCTGTTTCTAAACTGAATACATCTGGCTCTCTACAAACCGATTTCTGCTTATCTCCATCGGAAAAAGTTACTTCTACAACTTTATTCTCTACAATGATGTTTACATCTTTGATTTTTATTTTTACATTAGATTCTTTTTTAATAGATAAAGCAAGAGAACCCTTTATATTTTCCGCAAACTTTTCAACAGAAATTCCACCGGCTGCATGAATTGTAATTGGATCACCTGCAGTAACTGTAATAGGCTGATAATTATCTAATTTTAATCTTTCCATATCTGCTTTACTCATAATGTTATTTACGTGTTCCATATGTATCACTCTCCAATCTTTTTATATTCTTCCAGCATCTTAGCAAACTCAGGATCTTTCTCAGCTGCCCATTCATATTTCCCTTCGTTAACGATTTCTTTTAATCTTTTATCCAATTCTTTCTTAAGTTTCATCTTTCTTCTACGTTCTTCAACACGTTTTTCATATGCCTTTGTGTCAACTTTACAAATAACCTCTGCCGTAAGATCTACTTTTCCTTCAAATTCTTCTGGTGTAAGAATGTTGACGATCTCCAAAATATCATGACAAGCACCTGATACTAAAATCTTATCGCCAACTTTATAGTGATTCTGGTCCTTGTAGATCGCATAGTAGTATCTTCCACAACCCTGATTCGTTTCTGCCACTTCATAATAACCTGTTAATTTTGCCATTTTCTTTTACCTCTTTCTATGTATTTTTTATGCTGCTTTATTACCATGAGAATCTAAGAAAGTAAGAAATTCTGCTTTCAACTTCTCATAATTATCTTTCTCTGAACCTGTGAAAATTCTATGCTGTTTTTCCATTTCATTGAGCCATTCACTAAACTCTTCGTCTTTCTCTGCATTACAAGCATATGCCATAAGTGCTAACAATACCGGCATACCAACTTTGTATACACAGGAGTCTAACTTAAGATAGTCGTCAATAAAATCCTTATACAGTTCAATGTCTTCCTGTTCTACATTTGGATCAGCTACCTCTTTTACGAACTGTAACTCATGATCTTCTTCTGACTGTGATTCAGTTACTACTGATTCTGTTTCTTCTGTAGTAACATTATTTTCTGTTGTCTCTTTTACTGTATTATTCTCGTTTTCAGTTACTTCTTCATTAGTTACTTCTTCATATGTATTTTCTGTTTCTTCTACTTCTTCAATATGTAAATAATCCTTCATAAGAGTAACCAATAGATTGATTTTTCCCATGATGGTAGTTCTCTTTTTACTCTGTTCTGATTTAAAAGTTTTCATGCTAACACCATCTACAGTACGGTCTTTTAAATCAGTTGCATATGCATTAAGGAAGTCTACAAATCTGCTATCTTCAATGTTATACTTTGTAAATTCATTGAATACCGCCACCCACATAGGAATGGCAGCTGGAGTAAATAACTTGGTAACTTCCTTATTATTTTCTCCAATTGCTAATTCCAAACGGTTTAAATCAGAATTAAGCTGTTCAAACTCTTCGTCTGTAGCATTTTCATCTACATACTTATAGGCATTTTCCAATTTAGCTTTCCAATCGTCCTTATGGAACAAAAGCATAATTGCTTCGGCAACTACACGTTCCAGTTTACCTTTAGTCTCATTAGTTGTAGTGATTTTACAGCAATTTTTGAAAAACATATTCTTCTCAGAGATTTTCTTAATTTTCCCAGCTGTTACGGTAGTAATCTTGGTCAGTCCCAACTGCTCCTTGTTCATAGATGAGTGGTTGTTGTAGTCGCGAAGGTGATCCGCAATTTGCTGATCCGTGCAATTAAAAAACTTAGTCACATTGAAATTAAATACATCAAATCTCTTTTTTAATTCATCAGGAAGATCTTTGTAGTATTTTCCAATAACATCACATATTTTTAATTCGTAGGTTGGAAATCCGTTGTCATCTAAAATTCGATTTCCGTTTTCGTCTAAAGAATATTCTCTATATTCAATTAAGTGTCTTTCTGCACCTACACTTCCAATTTTAATACGATTATTTCTAAATGCTTCCGCATAAGATAAACGCTGTAAACCATCAATTAAATATGCAATAATCAATTCCTTTACTTTTTGCTCACATAAAACGATTTCAGGAACAGGAAGGGAACTTAATATTCTACAAAAATAACGATTCGCTTCTTCTTCTGACCACTGAAATGGTTTTCTCTGTAAAATGTATTTACAGTTAATGTCACCATCTTTTTTCTGCTGCAATAATGTGAACATTGGTAATTTGTCCATTCTGTAATCTTCGGATTCGCTAATAGCAATTACTCTGTCTTTCATATCATATTCCTCCATATTATATTTCGTGTCTTTTAAAAACATTTCCATATTTTCATTTCTCTTAATCCGCTCTACTGCGTTTTCATAATCGCTTTGCGATATATTTAAGATCTTCTTAATTTTTTCTACAGGAACTTTCCTCATTTTCAAAATAGTAATTCGCCTCTGTAACCGTGGCATACTATCAAGAAGTATATTTACCTTTTCTATAGAATCATCTCCATTTAATCCAAGTTCTGTCTCTACACTGAAATTAGACGGGATTTTTTCTCTTAAATCAGATCCATCTTCCAATGGAACATCCATAGAAACATCATAGACTTTCTTTTTTATTGGATTTCCGTTCTTATCCCTTTTTATCTCTCCATTTTCATCTGTTTCGTATTCCAGATTGCATCTCTTCCAAGTCAGTTGATCGCGGCTCCAATCATAGAATGACCGTTTAATATTTCCTGTAAGAAATGTATTAAAAGAACAATCTGCTGTTTCATCAAATGTCTGAACACTTTCCAGAAGAACTTTCAGTGCATCACTGTACAAGTCATCATAATCCTTCTGATCTACGTTCTTCATATTGATAATTGGATTACAAATCCGTTTTAATCTCGCCATATCGTTTTCAGAATAATATGTGACTAATTCCAACTGTTTTTCGTTCAGATTTAATTTTTCTACTCTCCCCATAAAGAACCCACCTAATTATTATGTATTTCTGTTTCGTTCTCCTCATCTTCTGATCCTTCGATGATTCGATATGTATACTTTCTATGCAGAAGTCCATCCACTGCCTTTTGAATCCGTTCACGTTGGAAGCATTCTGGTTTGATATTAGTAAGAATAGTTTGAATGATTAAAATCTCATCTTTCGTTTCTCTTCTTATAAGACGATTTTCGCGGATTGCTTTATATACTAACCAACCAGTATATAAATCCTTTGATTTTTCAATTTCTGCTGTATGCAATATATTAAGCAATGTCCTATCAAGATCATATAACTGACTGATTAATTCATTGCTTCTTTCAATGGCTGCATTGAAAACATCTCCACAAGCACCGAACTTATCTACCCAACGTGTGATATTTTCGGATAATTCCTTCGGCTCATCATTTTTTATTACTTTCGGAGGGATATCAGGAATGGCTTCCATGAAAAATTTCAGCTTCTTCAAAGACTTCGGCAATGAATTGATAACATTTCTTGCTTTATTCTTATCCATCAGCGTTCTGTCTTTGAAATTACAAGACACTGGTCTGCCGCCAGCATCGATCTTGATGTACACTCCTTTATTATTTCTGATTACATAATTCAATTCTATTTCCCTCCCTTTTTATATAATGAATCGTGCAGGATTCGAACCTGCGTTTCCTATTTGTGAAATGCTCTGACCAACTGAACTAACGATCCATACCGACAGCCTTTTATTGACTGCCAGTTTTGTGATTTTGTAATGTAATTAGGAATTTCGAAACTTTTGTTTACGGGTTACATTTGTATTTTGCGTACACTAAATACAACCTTTGTGCGTCCACAAAGATTTAGCGGGGCTGGTGGGATTTGAACCCACGTATGCGACAGTCAAAGTGTCGAGTCTTAACCGCTTGACTACAGCCCTATAATCATCTAAAAATAAAGATTGGAAAATTTCAGCAGATACTTGCTTTGATTAACTTGATTTATGAAATGAAACAAAGTATAATATGTAGTGCATAGTATCTTGGTCGAGCTATGTATTAAGACTACCTGAAACAAGCCAGTGGCGGCAACCACGTAAGCTTGCGGATAGTAGTCTTTTTATTTTCCTTTCCATTTCTGGAAATCTTTACATTTGCTATTATATAACCGAACATTTGTTCTGTCAACTACTTTATCGAACATTTGTTCGATTTTGTTCTATTCCCGCAAAAGAATTACACTCTCCTTTCCTTTTAGTCTTAGATCAGGAAATGTATCTTGCCTTTCAGTATAGCATCTAAGCTGTTTAATAAAGTCATCACAAACAGATGCTATGGTTTCTGCTTCTTTGATTATTTTCTCACATTCAAAAAATCTCTTCTTTGAAAATTCACTTATATCCTTGGGATTTTCTAAATCATTTACTGCTACAAGAACAACAGCATCTTTTTTTGCCATCTTCTTTGCCTCTTCTACTGTCATTAATATATACTCCATAATATCCTCCTAGTCATTTCCCCAATTTGAGAAGTAAACTCTTTTTACTTCTTCTCTACCAGCATTATCAGTAATAGTACCCATTTTTTTTATAATTCTCTGTTCGGAGATCTGTCTTATACATTCTCCTAAAAGATAAGAGTCTTTTGTAAAACCATATTTCTCGTTTGCAGGAAAGAGAGAATGCGTAGATTGCTTTAAACTTTTAGGTTGTGATGTAAATGGCATAACAACCGTGGAAATACTATACCTATTCCCTATATTATTCTGTACTATTACAGCTGGTCTTATACCGCCTTGTTCACCAGCTATTTCTTCTCCGAAATCTACTAATACCACATCAAACTTCTTATAACCGCCTTCCACTCTGCATCCTCCTTTCCTCTTGATTTGTAATTATACTATATACTAATTCATATTATATGTCAAGATATATTACGAATAAATATATATAAATTCATATATTATTGATTTGTATGTTATATTCTGGTATATTATGAATACATAAACATTAAAATCCCTTATACTAATACATAATTAAATATTTATTAGAAAGGATCATCCGAATGTTAAAATTATATGTAAAAGAATATTTAGATGCTATTGGGCAAACTCCATACTGGCTAAGTATGCAAACAAGAATTGCTCCAAACAACATCCAAAGAATATGTAACGGTGAAACCAAAAATATACGAATGGACTCACTTTCAAAAATCTGCGATGTTTTACATTGTACTCCAAATGATTTAATTCAAGATGCTGATAAACCTTTTAGAGGACCCCAAAATATATCAGATAAGGATTCAGAACAATCACAAATATATCCTGATATAGCATTAAGAAATGACAACGAAAAAGAACCTAGTCTTATTTTTAGGTTACAAGATGCCGATTATTTAAAATCAGATAAAACTTTTTTAAAAATAGCCAATCAAATATTAAAACCAATAATAAAAGAATCAGTTGATCAATCTATTGACGAAAAATTAAAAGCCCTTGAGCTAGGCGATGCTAAAAAATAGCACCGCCTTTTCTTTATGCAATTCTCATCTCGTTTGCCATATCAATAGCAATCTGGTAAACCTCAATGGCTTCTTTTCCGTCCTGCATTCCCTTGATAACATTCATAATTACATTTCCAAAGTCATTTGATTTTAGAGAAATGACCGGCATGTTTTTGATAATTTCGTCTCCCTTGCCAGCCAGGACATTTTTAATGAACTCACCGTGATCTTCCAGATACCTTCTCTTCTGTTCTTCAATCAAACCGATGTAAGTCATTGTAGTTTTCAAGTCTGCATGATTAAAAAGCTTCTGTAATGTTAGCAGACAGTTCGGATCAAACATATGCATTTTATGTGTCCAGTAGCCTAACGTCTTACGAAGGCTGTGAGTCGACACGGGACTGGTAATGCCAATTGCAGCAACTGCCTGTTTCAATTTTCTTCTGTATTCATCAGACTGCCACTTTACAACATCATTCCATTCCACTTCATAATATAAGTAACCGCCAAGAGTCCTATATTCTTTCTGTTTTTCAAAATCCTTTAAGATTTTCTGTTTTCTATCTTCTGTAAAATCCTTTCCTAAAAATCTGCACCACTCTTCTATATCTGTATTATTATATACTGGATTATCATATCGCTGAATCCACGCTGATTTCGCTTCATATTTAAAAATAAACTCATCATAATGCTGCATTGGATCAATGCCGGTATGGTCCAAATAAATATCCATTGCTTCATATGTCATATGACTTACTGGCAGTTCAGTAACTTTACCTGTTTTCTGCTCTACGATAGTATTGATTGCTTCTTTTCTCTTTCCGTTTTCATAATACAGATCAGACCACTTCATAGAGATAGTATCACCAATTCTTCTACCAAGAAGAAGTTCTAACATAGTAATAAAATATCCATCCCAATCTTCCTTCTTCTCAAACCATTCTACAACAGCTTTAATATCCGCCATATTCCATAATGGCTGCACCTCTGTTTTACCTTTTTTCTTTGTTGCGTATCTGCTTTTCTCTTCCATAAAATATTACCTCCACATCGTCTGATGTCTTATTCTCTAAATCCATTTCAATTTTGCGTAAAAAAATAGAAGCAGATTTCTCTGCTCCTACATAAAGCCATATTCACTTATTCCGTTTTAGGATTTCCGTCACTTCTTTTACGCTAATCAAATATATCTTCGCTACCTGTTTCTTATCCTGGCAGCGCTGATATTCATTTATAATATCCTGATCGATCCACTTGTACTCAACTGGCAGATTCATATAATTTTCCATTAAGTCACATCCTATTCTCCACTTTTAATGTTCTCATAAGTGCTTCCTGTAAAATCCGTGACACATTAATTCCTGCTTGATCCGCAGCATAATTTAACCAGCTTGGTAAGGCAACATTTCTTCTTACGGTTTTTGTATCAATTTTCTTCCTATATAATGTAGAATCAATATCTACAAATGAGACTACGGTTTCTCCATCGTTTGCAAATGTTCCATTTGCCGGATTTAATTCTTTGAATTCAGATGGTGTCGGAATTTCTTCTTTATTATCTTCCATTGATACACATTTTAATTCAATTGCGTCTCGTGCCATATTCATGGCATCATTCATATCCTTACCTTCTGTTAAAATTCCAAAATCTGGGACTTCAACTAATATATCTTCATTTGTTTTTGTAAAAAATACAGGATATACATTTTTCATCTTTTAAACCTCCATTCTCTAATTATTGATATTCATATGATACTAAAGAAATAATGGACTATAAAAGTCCATTTCTCTTTAGTATTGCCTTTGCCAATCGCTCATCAATTTCTTTATGTCTCGGAATTGTTTCTTTCACGTTTCCCCGAACATATATGTCATGACTGCCACCGTGTCTCTCAAAGACAAAACCACCTTTTTCTAGCCTACTGACTAATTCCGTTCTTTTCATGGGTGTCTGCCTCCTTATACATATATTATACACACTTATTGTGTAATGTCAACGTTTTTATACACACTCAATACACAAAGTTATCGATGAAACCAACCTTTATTTAATTTTTTATCCTACATTTAAATATCTCTTTGCGGTATCATAATCAAAAATACAATCGTGTTCCATATTATCTGAATAAATTGTCACACCTGTTTCATCTTGAGTAACATAATACCAAAGCCCTTCTTTAAAAAAATAATCCGTGCCATCATTTGAATGTGCATCTTTTTTCATTTGAACCATATACTTTTTCAATGCACTTTTTAAAACTTCAATATCGGTTATATTATCTAAATCCATTTAACCATCTCCATTTCCTAATGAAAGCAATTTTTCATTATGCTAATCTTCTTCCGTTTTTCGCCTGATATTCAGCCCAACATTCATTAAATCTGTTTGGGTTTATGTCTTTGCTCCTAAGAAATCTTGCATATTTTCTTTTTAATGGCTGCATTTCTTCTTTATAAATATCTTCATTAATCCAATTCCAAATATCCATATATGCCATGTCATATTTTACACCACGTTCAGGCTTCCATTCGAATACATCTGCACATATAATATTGACCTTTTCGTTAAAATCAAGCTGCGATGCAACCAAATCAATTACTTCTTGATTCTTTTCAATTACAGTTATGCTTTTAACTTCTGGTTTATCTTGTATTGCTATAATAATCATTCCAATTCCAAGACCACCAATGATAATATCTCCATAAGCCTTTGAGCAAAATCTTAAATTTGTGCGTTGTTCCATATCCGTGTCGGACATAACACATTCTCCATTATGTGTTAATCTAATATATTTTCCGGGCATAATACCATCAATCATTGCTCTAAAATTTCCTTGTTTTATTTCAAATTTCTCTAACTTCCAGCCGTTATTTTCTCTTTCTTCTAACAACTCTAACATGTTTTTATACATTCAATCACCTGCTCTTCGTACTAATAAAATCGTCATTTCATGACTGAAACATCAATAACATTGAATCCTGCATCTTCCAAGTCTTGTTCAACACAATATCTTAATGTTTCTTCTGATGACTCATCATCATAGAATTCTGCTTCTACTTCTACAATGAGTTTCACTTTTATTTTATTTGGCTTATCTATTATTCTTGCCACCTATATCGCCTCTTCTAATCTACCAAGTAAATCATTCTTCACTTCGATTATTGCATTCAGCCTACCTTTAATCTGTAAATCATATGGACTATCAGTATTTTTTAATAAACCCTCAAGCCTATCAATTTCTGTATCAAGCTCACCAATATATTCTTTTATCTTTTCTCTCATATCTGGCTTTTTATATTTATTGTTATTATATCTTAATTCAAACTCATTTTTATATTCCTCTTCAGTTACAAACATAATTCTTTTCATTACGTGATCTACCATTACACATCTGTAAATATTTTCTGTGTAAAAAGCATCACCTACATTAAAATTATTCCAATTTATAATGGCTCGTTTATCGTTCATCGTTTTATTCACATCGCCAAGCATTTCATCTGGGCAATTTAATAAATATCCATAGCTATTTAAATTTTTATTTTCCATTTTTCTACCTCCAATCATCAAAAGAAAGTTAAATTTCATTGTCTATTAAAAAGTAAACATAAAACCATTTTGGATATCCGTCTCGCCAGATTTTACAATAATGCCTATATCTACTTACTTTATTCTCTTTGTATAATTCTGCAAGTAGCATACCAATTTCATGTACTTTCGGTGCGCCATATAAATACCATTCTACGATTTTCGGATGAAACTCATTTATATATGCGTTTACAAAATTCTCTGATAAAACATCAATACACTCATCTTTATGTTGTGACATATATTTTAATATCCATTGTTTTTTATCTTCTTTTATAACAAATTTAGATTTCTTAGGCATTAAATAAGTAATTTCTTGCATATTCATCACCAAATTTTTTATACATCCATTTTCGATAATCTGGCGTACAATCACCTGAATGGTTATACACTGTAACATCATAATCTGTGATTTCATAATCGTCATCAAGGATAATAGTTGCATTCGGGTTTTCTTTTAGTTCTTCGTCAAAATCAGGAACCTCTACATACCCCTCTAGTCCAATAGAACATTCATCTCTTGTAATATTTAGTTCATTGATTTTTCCATTTGAATCAATAAATAAGCCATATACTTCTCTTAATTCTTCATCATTTAGTCTATTTGCATATTTCATAACATAATTCCTTTCCAAAAGAAAACTTGGTTTCATTGGTTTATTCAATTGGCTCGTCTAATCTTTTTCCATATACATCTACATAACCGCCATAGCTATTTCCATTCTCTTCATACCAAAAATACCATTCTGTGTCTGTTATTCTCTTTACATTTATGTCAGAAGTCTTTGTATTCTTAATCCATTTTTCCGCTTCATTAATAGCAACATTTTCATTTGAATATATCCCAAGCACCCTTGCGTTTGCTTCTGGGTGTTCTCCTTTATTATTAATTACTGTATGTACTATTGTATATAACATATTTATAATCCTCCAATCTTTTTATTATTTTCAAAATCATATTTTCCATATTCATGTTCATATCCATCCCATAAATATGTTAATCTTCCATCTGGATATAAACTAATAAATGAACCTGTAATAACATCGCTGCATTCTTCTGAATGATAATACATTCCACCTTTTTCATGTTCATACATTTGCGTATATGTATAACCATCCAAGTAAATTTCTTTTGGATATTCCATACAAATCACCTCAATATTATATTCTCCATTATATCAGAAACAGAACTGCCTTACGACAATTCCACTCCAAATGAATCTATTATTTCCTAACAATATTATATCATAGGTTATAACATTATAACCATTAGTTTTCACTTAGTCTCGTTTACTTTTTGTGACTCATATTCCTGAATTTCTTCTTCAATAACACTCCAATCTACAGCACCAGAACCTATTTTTGTTCCAGATGCAATTCCATCTGGTTCACTTTCCATTGCATAAAGCACATAAAATAATCCTTCGTTATCTTCTCCGTCAGAACTAATCATAAGCTCACCAAGATTATCTCCGAAGACAATATCATTTAAAATCCCTTCCCATGGGTTATTCGCAAAGAAATCAAGTCCGTATCCTGGCTTTCCATATCTTTCATCTTCTGCTGTTACAATCATAATATACTTTTTATTTGTTTTCATAATTTTTCTCCCTTCTACCATTCGTCATCATAATCATTTTCTTCCCACTCACTTGGATCTTTTAGCGCCTGTCCAAACTGATTGTACAACTGTCCGCATCCATCACAATATGTATCTCCCTGAAGGATAACCTCATACCCGCAGCTGCATTTTGCATGTGTTGGCTCTGTATACCACCAAGACCTTTTTCGTATACCCATATCTTCCCATTTTTCTGGATGATCGGCACAATCATTGTAATTTCTAAGTTTACTTTCCATATCATCCGTCTGAGTTAAATTGCCTTCTTTATCACATCCAAACCCAAGCGTTTCATAATATGGTGCGCCAATAATATGAAAACAATGTTCATAAATTGACTGTTGTCTCCGTTCTCTTTCTGAAATAATTCTTACAATGTGACTCATAACTCTTCTCCTTTCATCATCTCATATTTATCCAGTTCTTCTTGATCCAGTAACCGATCATAATATACTTCCGCCCAGGCAGATATACCATTTACATTTGTCTTGTTATCATAGTTGATAAAATCCATGAATCCTTTCTGTGGCTGAGTTCCAATACTTACCGGACGTTCCAACATATAATACTTAACCCATCCATTCCGTTTAGCTGCGCTTCTGATATATTCTTCTGTACTCATAGTTTTGATCCTTTCTTTGCACTAAAATAGGAAGGCTGTTTCCAACCTTCCTATATATATTCTCCATATTCAATTTTTACTTCCTGTTCCATGGCATCCATGGTCCAAATACGAAAGCTAAACCAATTCCCCAACTAATTAATTCAATTAACATAATTCATTTCTCCTTTTTATTTATTTTTTGTTGTATTTTGTTCCTATTTACTTTGCAATCCAGTCTCCGCATCTTGCTCTCATTTCATAATCATACGGATTTGGTGTACCTGTAAACATAAGTGGTCCATGCAAATACACATATTCATATCGTGATATTTCTATTCCCATATCACCAGGAGCAGTTCCCCTTGGAACTTTCATTGTCGCAGGATCAAAATAGAATTTTCTGTAATGTGATGGGCCATCGCATTCTGTCTGATATTCCCACAGACAAGAAATAATCTTCCCTGTACTTATTTCGGTTGTATAAGATTTATTGTATTGTGGATAGTATTTTTCATACGAAAGATATCCTACTTTCTTTGCATGTTTTAAACTTTCATCTTCTTCAGCTTTATGAAAAGCGTACTTTTCAGCAAGCTGATCTTCATAAACCTTACCAGTTTTCAGACCCACTACCTGGCCACCAATATTTCCATACTTATCCTCTTTTATTTTATAGGTGGTATATTCACCGTTTCGGATCTCTCGTCCTTTTCGATCATACCATACAGTATCATCACCTTCTTTGTGTATAGAAGTCTTCTTACAATAATGATTATCACTTAAACAACTTAACCCGCTGATACCAAGTGCAGTTAAAAATAATAATGTTCCGATCATATAAACATCCTCCTTGTTTTGTATATTTTCACGTTACATTCTTTGTTTTATTATACCACTTTTGTGCAATTTTGTAACTATTTTGTCTTAATTTTTCTGACCAAATCCAACTTTCATCGGTCACTTTGTAACACACTCCACTAATTCATCAATCACTGTATTATGGATAAAGTCTTCCGAAACATATTCTGCTAACTTATCATAAGCTGCAATTCTCTGATCCGTATTTAATAATTTCTCTCCATAATCATCTAACCAAAAATCTCCTTTGTTATATTCCATTACAATACTTATATAAACATCATTTGATTCATTATGAAAAACTACTCTATAAAGTGCCTTCCCGTTCATATCATCACGCTCCTTTATATAATGTATGTTTGCCTTCTGTATCTCTCTGCCATTCATATCCAGCAAACTCCAATGCCTTTAAAGCACCGGCGTAATAACTCATATCCTGTGGTCTGGCATCTTCCATATTTGTGATCATCCACCGTTCATCTAGCCATTCTTCCGTCTGCTTTTTAATTTCACTTGCTGTTCTTCTCATTTCCAAATACCTCCTGCTAGTATATTCTCTAAAAATAAAAGACAAATGATTATTCTCATCTGCCTTTAAAACACGGTTTTCAATTGTTTACAATTCATCAAAAGATGCGTACCAGCTTTCGCCTATAAAAATATCGTCTCTTTTATAATCTGGATTTACTACATTCTCCTCATGGAACTCTTTACAACCCAAATCATGGAGAATTTCAGTTAAAGCGTCTGCTGCAGCTTTGTTTTTTGTCCAAGCATAAGCCTTTTCGTTTCTACCTACACCTGAATTACACCAGTTATCACCTAAGCGGCTCATAATAATATGTAATAATTTCTTTTTATTCATCAACCACAACTCCTTTTTCATTCTCTGTATGATCATACTCCCAATAGCCAATTCCGCTATCAATGAACTCTCCGCCATCTGTATTTTTTGCAATCTCTTTTGCTTCCTCTAATGTATCTGCTTCCACATCTAAATACAAATAATCAATTGATCTATACTTAACTCTAAATCTTGCCATATTATTTTCCTCCAAGAATGCTTAACATGATTCCCATAACTCTGATAAAGTTTTACCAGTTTTCTCTTTACAATATGCTTCCATTTTATGTAAAAAGAATTCCTTTTCATTTTCTGTAAGAGACCAATCAAATACCTTACAATCATCATCTGAGTCTAAGTAATATTCAGCAGATACATGTCCATTTGGTTTCCAATATGTATAAAAGTTAATCCAGGTATCATCTTTATCTCTTGTATCTGTCCCAAAATATTTATCAACATCAAACCACAGCTCGTATGTAATACTAATAACATTATCTTCTACACAAATTCCATCATAACACCGTACATCTTCTTTGGTTATATCAATTTCTCTTACTTTATTCATAATTTCTCCTCCAAAAAATGTGATGTTCATTATCTTTTACTCGAAACATTCCACGCAATTTTTTGCAACTTCTTCTTCTGTTTTCCATTTTCCGACTCCATAGCATTTATATTCACAAACATCTTTTTTCTTCGCAATAAATGCAACAATTCGCACATTTACTAACTTCTGGAATTGAAACATCCATCAAACACCTTGTCATATTCCTACCTCCAATTCCAAATATGGATTTCACGTTTGTTATTTTTCGATTCCAATACTAATTCTGTCATAATAAGGGACGATTTCTCTTATTTCTGTATTCCAAATATCTTTTGGAATATTTGTAAAGTCAATAGAATGTGGCTCAACAATCCATCTTCTTCCAGTATATTTAAGACCTTCGTATTCATTAATCACTATTTTCTGATACGAATCCACAATTTTAGAAATTAAATCTTTTACCAACATACGATCACCTCTGTGGAAATGTGCTTTTCATCTACTTGCCAAATTCTTTTATATAAAAATTTCCAGCATATGTTGTATAAGCAACTTTGTAATAATCTTTTCCTTCCCAAAATTCTATAGGACGAGCATTGATATGATTTTCTTTTAAAATTTCTTTTGCTTTGATCAATTCTTTATCTGTCATCATATAATCACCTCAGAGGAAATTTCCGTTTCATTTTACCTCATCCCATTCGTATACAGGAAGATCATCAACAACCTCTCCATCCGTATCCAACCGGATTAAAAGCACATCATTTTCCCAAGCATATTCTAACAATACAACTAAATCTGATGGCAGATTACGAATTTCTTTCCCTATAATGTCTTTATCAGGTACGCTAATGAATATGCCCTCTTTATAATCATAACTATAAGGCATTTTATTTTCGCTTAAACTATTCAGTGTCTCTTCTTTTAAATGGGATGTACTAATATCCAAATATTTTCCTAACATAATCATTTCTCCTCTCTTATTCTTCTGGTTCACCAAAAATTCTGATGTATTCTTCTACGCTTACATTTCTTTCCACTAAACGTCTTGCCGTGCTTTCGGTAATAGGAATAATTGTCTCATCAGGAGAATAACAGTTCTGACTTGTCTCTCTTGCATACTTACTTCCGGCATTACCATTTCCATATAAGAAGTATTCTCCTGTTTTCTTCTTGTAGAGCATTTCTTCATACCAATCAACCTGTGATCTGTAACTGTGTTCCCAACTGGTTAATTTCTCTGCTGTTTCCGTATTGTACATTTTTCCATTAATAATTTTTTTCATAAGTATAATCTCCTTTCAAATTATTAAATTGCTGTTTCATCTACATAATTTCTACATCACACTTCCATATCATCAATTTCTATTGATTTTTCTAACAATGATTTCAAGTTCCAACCAGTAAGAGTCATAAAAACATCATCAATAATTTTTCTTTCATTTTTAGAAACATACTTACTAAGCAGAAGTCTCATTCCTTTTTCGATTTCTCTTCTTCCTGATTCCTCTCTATCACTTTCAAACTCATTGATTATAGCAATCGCAAGTTTGGCATAATCAATATATCCATCAACTATGTGACCATTTTCATCAAACAAAATATTGTATTTATCACAATAGTAATCCACTTCATCTTCTGGACACTCTGCTTTTTCCAAATCTTCTTCTCCGTATTCAAGTGCAAGGCAACGCACATTTTCTCTCGCATTATCCTTTACCTTTAAGTTATCCTCTCCAAAACAACATTCATCTGCTCTCTTATAAATTTCATCCCACGTGTATTTCTTCATTTACATCTACCTCACTTTCTACTATTCTTCATTAAATATTTCCGCTATCAATTCATCTGGAATTACGTCTACAAACAATTCTTGTGCAATCCAATTTGTCTTGCTGCGATTATTTGAAATTGCATAAGCAGCTGCATTTCTAACAAGTGTTTTCAGATTTTCTTCTGATACATTTTCCAATACTTCTCTAATTTCCCAACTATATTTAGCAAATTGCATATCATCCATTGAAATTTCCTCCGTTTCTGAAATCTACGGTTCATTAGATATCTTCTCTTGCACATAATGTGTAAATTTCTGCATCAAGTACAACTTCTCCGCAATCTTCACATTCTAAACAAATGTCTGCTGGATTATCCCAATCTCCATATGATACAATACTCACCTTATGTCCTCTGTGTTTCTTTAGTTCGTTCCATAAAATCATATTCATATCATCTGATTTCTCTTTATTGCATGCATATTTTTCTTCCAAAAATGCTTTATAATATTCAACTTCATCAAATTCATTCTTTTCCATATCCTGTAATGTTGAATAAATCATTTCTGTAAGTTGTTCTTTGGTATATGACTCATACACTTCATCAGGTGTTAAATCTTCATCTTCGCTTCCAATAAAGTAAAACCAAAATTCTCCAATCTGGCAAGCAATACAATCATCATTTGGATTACTAATAATCTTTACTATTCCATCACATAAGCCTTTAAAAATCATCTCTTTAAATTCCATAATCGTTCCCTCCAATTAAGAAATCATCGTTTTATTCTGTTTTTAAAAGTAATCGTATCTAATGTTTCTCTGTCCTCATTGGATTGTAGCCATTTCAGTTCATATTCTTCCGCTTCCTCTCTTGTATCAAAAATGCTCTGATTGGTTGTATAATATTCTACATTTGTTCTATATCCGTTCATATACATAAATGCTTTGACATTCATTTTTGCCATGTCTTCAATACTCATATTTTTAATTGATTCGTAATTTGTCATAATTTCTAATTTCCTTTCTAAGTAAATCCTCATTTCATTGTGGTTTTTCTAAAGTCTCCTAATTGTTTCGCAAGCAATCAAAATCTCTAATTCCGTATTACAATAAATGCAACCTTCAATTGCTCCGTATTGATTCAATAAATTCCAGTCAAAATATCCATTATAATCACACATCGCAACTGAATACTTTTTGTCTGATTTATATTCTTTGGTATGTTTTCCGTTTGGATGATAAACATCAATGCCATCATTTTTTACGATGGAAGCAACCCATCCGTTAGAGAATACAATGCTATTTTCTTTTGTTTGTCTATGCTCGTTATAGTCGTTTACAACTTCTTTTAATCCATATTTTTCTGAATATTCCTTTAATAATTCCATTTTTATTCCTCCATTCTATCACTTGAAACTCTTGTTTCTTCCTAATCCCAATTAACAAATTGTTCAATCTCTTCTTTTTCAATTCCAATTCCGTCTAAAAGAAGCAATAATGCATTCACGGTATCTTCTTTATCAAACGATTCCATCCAGAACCAATCAATAATGTTGCTTATTATCTTTCTTCCATCATTATCAATTGTGAAATTGTCCAAGATATACTGCCAAAATTTTTCTTTCATAATTTTCACCTACCATTCTTTCAAATCTTCATTTGCCTTATCAATAAGGCTAACTAGAATTGCACCGACATCGGTAACATATCCTTCATTCGTATTGATATGTTCCTCAATATACTCTTCCAGTTCTCTTTTAAAATCATCATCGGTTACATCTGTCAGATCATCGTTCCATGAAAAACTCGCTACATCACAATAATCATATGGATAATTATCAGCTCCGTATCCATAACCTGTATCAACACCACCAACATAAAGGTCGAACCACAAATGATTTCCCCAATCAATAATGTCAAAACAAAGATTACCAACTCTTACCGATCCAACATATTCTCCGCTACCTTCTTCCTGTTTGTAGCTTCTCTGATCCTTTTTATATCTCTCAAATTCTGGTTGCAAGTTCCATTTAAACTTCATATATCATCGCTCCTTAATCTACCTGAATAATCAATCTGATCTGTTTTCCACCAACACAATCAATGGCAATAATATTACCGTTCGCAGGATCGTATTGTTTCCACACACTTTCAATTTCAGGTGCATCACCAGTTTCCATTTTGTTATTGAAGAAATCGTATAAATCATTTTCAACAGACTCTTTTGTGATTTCCTTTTCTTCTTTTTCGTTTTCTTGTAAATCATCCAATAAGTTTTCTAATGTTTTCTGTTTCCATTCGGCATCGTGAACTAAATCCATAATACTATCAGGGCAACCACCTTTACCTCTGTTGGGAATCCATATCTCGACTTCTTCATCAACATCAAAATTCAACACTCTTTCTTCAACTGCATTTACAAACCCTTCATATGTACCATCAAACCAGATTGTCTCCCACCAATCTTCACCTTCTGGTGTACTCTGATTGATTTCTATGTATTTTCCATTATCTTGCTCACTAATTTCTTCATCAAAATTGAATTCATTCTTCTCTAAAATATCCTGTATCTTTTTATCTAATAACATATAAATCACTCAACTCCTTTCTAAAAAAATCCTTTGCAAGTTGTTCAATCACACTTAATACTTCCTTTTTATTTTTACACTTAAATTCAACTAAGTATCCATTCCTTGCTGTAAATATTTCATACATATACTCACTTCCAAATGGATGTCCACACCGTACACCAAAATATATTTGATCACGAATTGAATCATCTGCATCTTCTCCGTTTTCCATTATTGGTTCAAATCTAAAATCATCATACAACGGATAATCACAAGGACAATTATTTTTAAACCACACTCTGAAATTATCAAGAATGTAATCACTCTTAATATCTTTTATAATATTTCCCATTTTCTTCAGCCTTCCAGCTAATGCATCATCTGAGCAAAACCAATCATACCAACCTGCATTACACTGAATTACTCTGTTTTTAGACTCAAACTCTTTATTATTAAATTTATTTACCCATTCTCTTACTGTAATATTTTCCATAATCATTCCTCCATTTCTGTAGCGTCTGCTCCACTGTCATAACACTGATCTGGCGGATCTTCTTTACCTTCAATAATAGCATCAATCAGTTTCTCTTCAGCTTCTTCTTTGCTGTTTGCTTCTACTTCATAAAATCTTTCATAACACTCATAACATCTAACCTTGAATTTCTTCATATAAATCAACCATCCTCGTATTATAAAGTAGTAGTTTTTATAGACCCTCTCCAAGGTCTTCATAACTA
>ERZ773162.108-NODE-108-length-105008-cov-16.069107_pt1 | contig 105008 bp, 88 predicted proteins | sample MGYA00511113_ERZ773162 | MGnify/ENA primary metagenome ERZ773162 (study PRJEB29015, sample SAMEA2737807) | human gut metagenome | biome: human gut; feature: human-associated habitat; material: faeces | place: China | collected 2012 ... | reverse complement strand
AGAGAAGAGCAAACTGGAAAATGAGCGCTCCGAACCTTGTAAAATGCAGCAAATGTGGCGAACTGATGATGCCGCACAGAGTATGCAAAGCTTGCGGAAGCTACAACAAAAAGGAAATCATTAAAGTTGAAGACTAATTTTTAATGGTTGCAAAGTATGGCAGGTTCTCCCGTTTGGGATGCCTGCTTTTTTGTGTATTATTTTATGTTAGTTATAGGAAATTACTCCGTAATGTTCCGGAATTGCTATAAAATTCTGTGTAGCGCGAAACGGTTTGCCGGGCAGCGTGGACAGTAACTGCAGATAATCCATATAAAGATAAAGACAGTGGATACATCTGAACATTATAATGGATGAGGAAAAAGTAATGAATGAGAAGGAGAAGGTAAATCAGATCACAGAAGGTGTGATCTGGAAACAGCTGCTGTTATTTTTCTTTCCTATTGTATTTGGAACATTTTTTCAGCAGATTTATAATACGGCAGATACTATTGTTGTCGGCCGTTTCGTAGGAAAACAGGCACTTGCTGCAGTTGGAGGTTCTGCCAGTCAGATCGCCAATCTGATCGTTGGCTTTTTTGTAGGGCTTTCTTCAGGGGCAGCAGTTGTGATCTCGCAGTTTTATGGGGCAAAAGATAAGAAGAATCTGAGTAAGGCACTGCATACAGCATTTGCATTCTCCATTGCAGCGGGAATTGTTCTTACTGTAGTGGGGATTTTTCTGACCAGGCCTGCATTGTTGCTTATGAAGACACCTGCAGATGTAGTAGAGGACTCTGCAGTGTATCTTCATATTTATTTTGGCGGAATGGTTTTTAACCTGGTTTATAATATGGGAGCAGCCATCCTGCGTGCAGTAGGAGACTCCAAAAGACCACTGTATGTTCTGATCATTACCTGTGTGCTGAACATTATTCTTGATCTGCTGTTTGTGGTTGCGTTTGGCATGGGTGTGACAGGAGTAGCTGTTGCTACAGTTACTTCTCAGGTGATCAGTGCGCTGATCGTAACAGTAATGCTTCTGAAAACCAGAGAGATATATGTGCTGAAGATCAATCAGATCCGTTTTGACAGAAGAATGCTGTTTTCAGTTCTGAGAATCGGTATTCCGGCAGGTCTGGAATCTGTAATGTATAATATTTCCAATATTGTGATACAGGTATTTGTAAATAATCTGGGAACTGACACAGTGGCGGCATGGGGAACTCTTGGGAAAATCGATGCTATTTTCTGGATGGTGATCAATGCGTTCGCAATTTCCATTACTACCTTTGTGGGACAGAATTTCGGAGCCGGCAAATATCATCGTATGCGAAAGAGTGTGAGTGTCTGCATGGTCATGAGTATGGTCAGTTCTGCGGTGATGATCATTTTGATGTATTCATTTGCTCCCTGGATTTATCGTCTGTTTACCACAGACAGCGCAGTGATCGTCCATGGTGTTCATATGAGTCGTTTTTTACTGCCGTCCTATTTCATTTATGTAATCATAGGAATTTTGTCCGGGGCACTGAGGGGTACCGGAAAGGTTCTGGTGCCTATGCTCCTTACCTGTGGCGGTGTGTGTTCTTTGAGAATCCTGTGGCTTTTTACAGCAGGACAGATGTACCCGGGAATCAATACGATCATGCTCAGTTATCCGGTTTCATGGAGTATTACGGCGGTGCTGTTTGTTGTATACTATTTCATGAAATTCCCCGGAAAGGAAAAGGCAGAGCACTTCCGGAGACAGAAACAGTAACGCCATTTTTCATGAAAAAATGCAGTTTATCCTATGTCTGTTGATGAAATCAGGAAAATAAGGTAAGCTAAAGACAGATGTCAGACAGGTGACAGACAGGTGACGATTCCTGGTGTCATAGTGATGGAGAATACTATGAGAAAAGAAAAGCGTATATTTTTGATCTTGATGATAGGTATCTGTCTGTCCGGGATGCTTATCATAAAAAAAACGACGGTCATCAGAGGGCAGGAAAATACGGTCAGCCACGTGACTGCGCCCAAAGATATTCCTGCTGTGGCAGTGGAGATAAATAAAAGCAGTGAAGTCATTTGTGATAAGCTGTCAGAGATAACCTATACTGTTTATACAGATTCAGATACCCTGCATATTCCGGTTCAGTGGAATGTTTCTACTGTCAATATGAAGCTTTCGGGTGTTTATACTGTAAAGGGAATATTGAAACTGCCTCCGGAATATGATCTCGGGAAAATCAACAGTCCACAGGTACAGACCACAGTTTCAGTCCAGTATCCGGAAAAACCGGAAATCAATACTTATTACAGACTGACAGCGGCCGGCCTGTATATTTTTCCATGGCTGGAGAGAGAAGATACAGATTCTATGGAGGCTTATCTGAAAAAGGATAACGGGCATTGGATGAATCTTATAGAGGAAGGATTTGCCCTTTGCAGCGGGGATGGTCTGTATGTCTCCAATCAGAGTATGGTTGTGGGAAATACGTATTCGTTGATGGTAGTTTATGGCGATGGACAGAGACAGACCGGTACTCTGCGCTTTCGGTATCAAAAAGATGGCAGTCTTAAAGTATACAGTTATCAGTACAGTCAGCTTGGAAATACGGGAATCCCTGCAAAACGTATTCGTTCTTATAATGCAAAAGATGAGAAATATCTGAGCAGATGTGCTGCTTATGCAGTAGAAATCGGAAGCAGTCTGAGAAAAATAGAAGAAGATCTGAAAGAAAGTGTCAGGCTTCGCGTCAGCACTGCTGAGAAATTCGAAAATACAGCAGAAAATCCTGAGATTATTCTGGAGTCTTCCTGGGATATGAGTCAGGTAGATCTTACGAAACAGGGCGTCTATAAACTTACCGGTACATTTGTGGTGCCGGAAGGATATCAGTTATCTGAGAATCTGGCACTGCCAAAGGCATATGCCTATCTTTCCGTACAGGAAAGGGGGTATCCGCAGATTAATACTTACAGTATGCCTGTAGTGGATCTGGTAGAGTTTCCGATGCTTATGGCAGGCTTTTCAGCAGAAGAACTTCAGAATGTACAGGTTTATATACGTAAGAATAAAGGGAGTTATCAGAAACTGGACAGAGAACTGGCGGAAGTAACATCCAAAGGGATACAGCTTTACTGCCGGGAAATATTGAAAAAAGGAAATAATTACGATATCTGTGCTGTTTATGAAACAGGGAGTACAGGGATTTATTCTTTTTCATATAATGATGAATTTATTGTAAATGAGTACTGGCATGAGAGAAACTTTTCGGACAGGGATGAGAAAAATCTTCCGGCTATTGTGCAGAAGACCCCGGGACAGACGGTTACGCCGGTGCCTTCCGTAGAAGGAATGGAATCTCCGGACACTAAAGAGAATAATTATGAAGAAAGTTCCGGCGAAACTTCGGATAATAGCAGAAACTCCGGTCAGAAAGCTTCAGCAGGAGAGACAAAAGCGACCGGTTCCGGAACAATATCGGATTTTGATGCTGCAGATAGTACGGTAACTGAGCTGAGTACGGATACTGTCACAGCAGTCAGCGGTCAGAGACTGCTTCTGATGTTACAGCAAAATGGCAGCGTCAGATTTGAAAAGCAGGGAATTTCTGTGACGATCCTGCCTGATACGATAAATACCTGGAAAGTGGCAGCGAATGATGAAATCCAGATGAGGATAGAGAAAACTGCAGAATCTGCTTTTTCCCTGAGAATTTTTGTAAGAGGAAAGGAAGTAACGGAGATTCCGGGAAGTACAGTGGAATTTCAGGCTTCTGTATTTGGAGAAATTTCATCTCCGGAGACTGTGACAGTTGTGGATGCACAGGGAAATTTGTGTGCGGTAACCTGGCAGAACAAACAGAAGATTTTGCGGGTTGAGATAGAAAAGACAGGAGATTATTTTATTTCAGATGATCCTGCCGGTGGACAGACAGATAAAACAGAGACAAATCTGACAGAATCTTCGGTATCAGATGCCGATGAAGACACAGAAGCGATCTTGGATGGCGTTATAACAGAAGAGGTGACTACAGAAGGACTGCCAGAAAAGCAGAAAAAGGAAGCTGTAAAATTAATAAAAAGAATTGATTTTACAGGTGAAATCTGTGGATTGTTAAGCATTGCGGCAGTTGGAGTGATCTTGTTCCTGATATTGAGAAGAAAGCAAAATAACAGAAGAAACAGATAGAATAAGAATACACCTGTGGACAAAAGGAGGTGGCAGCAATGAAGAAAAAACGGAAATATTCATTGATACTTGTAATAGTTGTGTTTGTCCTGTCCATGGGTGTGTTCTTTTTGCTTTATTACGTTGATAATAAGTATACGGCCAGGGGTGACCAGGCAATACAGGGTATTCTTTATGTACGCGAGGATGATCCTCTGCATTATCTTACCGGAGAGTGGGAATATTATCCGGATCTGCTGTTGACCCCCGGGGAACTTGAAAAACATAAAGGAGAGTACTACAGCAGATATATTTCTATAGGTGAATACGGTGGTATGGATCTGGGCGATAAAGATAAATCTCCTTTTGGAAGCGGGACATATCGGATGACACTGGTGCTTCCTGAGAAGGAAAAGAGATATGCCATAGGTCTTGTGGAAGTGTTTTCTTCCTATAATCTGTACGTAAATGGAAATCTGGTCGGACAGGTTGGAAATCCGGATCCGGAAAATTATAAAGAACAGATTCAGAACAGAGTCTTTACATTTGAAGGAAAAGGAAATACGGAGATTATGATTGCTGTGACAGACCGGCATTCAGTATCATCGGGTATTCAGTTTGTGCCGGTATTTGGTCTGCCTTTACAGGTGAATCTGATCAGAGGTCTGTCGATTGTCGGTGATGCAGTGTATCTGGCGCTTACATTTTGTGTTTTCCTTTTTGCAGTTTATATGTTTGTGCGTACAAAAAAGGCTGAGTTCTGTTTTTTTGCCCTGCTTTGTATCTGCGTTATGGGGTGCAGTTCCTATCCTGTTCTCCATGCATTTGTCCCTGTAAAAGTACAGCCGGCTTATGGACTGGAAGCTTTATTTTATTATCTGATGTTTGCATGTGTTGTGGTTGTGCAGCAGAAAATCCTTTGTGATGAAGGGAATTTTTCGAAAATTCTGGCAATTGTTCTTGCTGTGGCAGGTGTTTTGATTTTTGTGACAGAATTGTTATGTTCCGGGATTCAGTCAGCAGGCGGACTCTATCTGGTTTCCGGGATTACGGAAGTTATGAAATGGTTTTCTGCGTTTTATCTGATGTTCAGGAGTGTGAAGGATATACAGCAGAAATACAGCAGTGTTCTTCTGGTGGGAATTACTGCCTATGCTTCATCTCTGGCAGCAGACAGAATATGGAAAGCATATGAGCCGATCGTAGGAGGATGGTTTACGGAATTTGGAGCCGCAGTGCTTGTTTTCTGTGTGGGCCTGACTTTGTGGATAGAACTTGCCAATGCCTACAGATTCCAGTTAATCTATGGGGAATACAGCCGTCAGATGGAGCAGAAGCTTCTGATGCAGAAACAGCATTATGAAGAGCTTACACAGAAGATGGATGAGATCAGCAAAATGCGTCATGATATGCGTCATCATCTCCGCACGGTCATGGCTTATGCACAGCAGGAAAAATATGAAGAACTGATGAAGTATCTGCAGGAGTATGCTTCTGTTATGACAAAAGAGGAAAAAACAGTCTGTTATTGCAGAAATATGGCAGTAGATGCGGTCATCCATTTCTATGCCGGTGAACTGAAGCAGAGAGGGATTTTACTTGAACATGATATGATGCTTCCGGAAAATATCAGCATTTCAGATACTGATTTATGCAAGATTTACGGGAATCTTCTGGAGAATGCTGTGGATGCAGTGGCAGAACAGTCGCGGGAAAAGAATCCTTATGTAAAGATCCTTACAAAGATTAAGAATAAAAAACTGCTGATAGAAATTTCCAATACGTACACAAATGAAATCCAGAGAAAAGAAGACAGATTTTATTCGACAAAACATGGAGGTTTCGGGATAGGGACTGCGTCTGTGACAGAGGTAGTACAGAAAGCCGGGGGGTATGTGACCTTCTGTACAGAAGATGGTGTATTTAAAGTTAATATTTTCCTGCCTGTAAAAATAGCGGCAGAAGTATAAGGAGTATATCAGGAATACTTATTGTAAGATGATTATTTATCGGAATCTGATGAAAATAAGTATTCCAGATATGCTTTTTTTATGGCATTGGAGCCGCGTTTGCGTACAGTGACAAGTTCCTTGCTGTCCATGAGAAATCCTTCCCCGGTGATCTCTTCGATATGATCCATATTTACGATGCAGCCCCTGTAGCAGGAAAGAAAGCATTTCATTCCGTCAAGAATCTCCTCAAATTTCTGGAAAGTCATGTAAGAGCGTATGATACCGGCATCGGTTGTATGTACCTGAATGGCGTTGCGGTAAGTATCCACATAGAGAATGCTGCGTACCGGAATCTTTACAGGAGTTCGGTCAGAAATCAGTTCGATGTATCTGGAATTCTGTGACTGTCTGAGCTGGATCGTAGAAAGGATACGGCACAATTTTTCCGGATCAAAGGGTTTCATCAGATAGTAGGATGCCTGGACATCGTAGCTTTCCACAGCATAGGCATCACTGCTTGTGATGAAGATCAGAGCTGCAGTGTCTTTTGCATCGCGTAATTTTCTGGCTGCATCCATACCGGTCATGGTGCCCATGTAAATATCCATAATGATCAGGTCGTAAAAACCCGGAGAATATTTTGCAAAAAAGGACTCTGCGCTGGAATACAGACGGATGTCTGCAGATGTATTCAGGGATTCATAGTAAGAAGAAATAACAGATTTTATCTGCCGCAGATCTTCTTTTGAATCATCAAGGATTGCAATCTTCAAAAGGAGTACCTCCTGGAATTACTATAGTAAATAAAAATGCAATTTGTATTTTAGACTATTCCGGAAAATTATTCAAGGCTAAGAGGACAATATCCTGACAATTACGTGATGTGTTGTTACTGTTCACACTTTGCGGGATATTACCAGTGAACAGTAACACCATATTTCATGGAAAATGTCATTTAATCCCATGTATCTTGAAAATGATGTCAAAATTTTTTATAGTAAGATCATGGAAATCCAGTAAAAGACTTACATTTTAAAGAAGGGTGGTAAAAAATATGAAGAACTGGAAAAAATTAATGGCAGGTTTCTGTGTAGCAGCTATGGTGAGTTCTATGGTTGTTCCGGTATGGGCAACAGATGATGCAGCAGCGGAAGAAGATGCAGACGGAGATGTTGCAGATGTGTCTGAGGCGATGTTGGGACTCTGGAAGGACAGCGCAGGAGATATTTACGGATTCTACAAAGATAATTCGTTTTTTGGTCAGTGGAAGGATGAAGAACAGGATGTTTTAGGCGTATATGCTCTGAGCTCAGATGGAGAGTATACAGCTCTGGCAATGCAGTTTGCAAATGACGACGGCACGTATGATGATGAAAATATGGTAACTTATCTGGTGCAGGCAAATGAGGAAGAGAATCTTCTGGAGCTTTATGATGAGGAGAATCTGGAACTGACTGCAACTCTGGAGCCTTACCAGGCAGACGGAGATGAAGCGGATTATAATCAGACTTATCAGGATATGGGTGATATCCTGACAGAGTGTTATTCCGGCGAGACAGAAGCAGGTGAGACTTTTATTTATGCAGCTAATGATGATGGAACTTTCTGCTCAGTACTTGTGATCGATCAGGATGATAACTATGTAAGCTTTGTTGGTGAAGGTACTTTTGATGAAGAGAATGGTACTGTGACGATTACTGATGAAGTTTCTGAGATGGCACTTACTTTTGGCGTGGCAGTGAATGATGATGATACACTGACACTGGATATGGGTGATCTTGGAAGTGCCACTGTACAGGAAGCTACACTGGCGGTTGCAGTTCAGGGACTGAAGTATGCAGTTGAGAATGGAACTGAGATGAACTAAGCAATTTTTTTCAGAAACAAAAATATGTAATTTTGAGGATACTCCTCTTCGGATAGATTTATTCGGAGGGGAGTGTTTTTTCTGTGCCGGGGGTTTTAGAATGGCTGGGAAGATGGTATAATGAGGAACGAATTCTATAGTTTTTGTGGAAATGTTACAGATGAGCAGAAACAGACAGGAAGCGAAAATTACGAGAGAGGTTTGAATTTATGAATATTCTGAATATAGAGCATGTTTCCAAGGTGTTTGGTGAGAAGGTGGTGCTGGATGATGTTTCCCACGGGGTGCATCAGGGAGATAAGATTGGGATCATCGGGATTAATGGGACCGGGAAGTCTACGATTCTGAAGATCATCGGCGGTCTGGAGGAGCCGGATAAGGGGCAGGTGATCACTCAAAATGGCCTGAGAATCACGTATCTTCCGCAGATGCCGGAGTTTCCGCAGGGAGCTTCTGTCCTGGATTATGTAGCAGAAGGAAAGTGGCAGAAGGACTGGAGTACTGAGAGCGAGGCAAGGAATGTTCTGAATAAGCTGGGAATTACAGACCATGAGGAGAAGATTGATCATTTATCCGGGGGACAGAAGAAAAGGGTGGCACTGGCAAGGACTCTGGTGAATCCCTGTGATGTGTTGCTTCTGGATGAGCCCACCAACCATCTGGATAATGAGATGGTGACCTGGCTGGAGGACTTTCTGAGAAGTTTTAAGGGCGTTGTGATTATGGTTACTCATGACAGATATTTCCTCGACAGGGTTACTAATAAGATTCTGGAGATTTCCCATGGCGGCCTTTATGCTTATGAGGCTAATTACTCGAAGTTTCTGGAACTGAAGGCAGAGCGTGAGGAGATGGAGCTTGCCAGTGAGAGGAAGAGACAGAGCGTACTCCGCATGGAACTGGAGTGGGCAAAGCGTGGATGCAGAGCCAGAAGTACCAAGCAGCGGGCACGTCTGGAACGCCTGGAGGCACTGAAGAACGGAAAGGCTCCGGTGCGTGATGCGAATGTGGAGCTGGATTCTGTTGAGACACGTATGGGAAAGAAGACAATCGAACTTCATCATATCAGCAAGAGTTTTGGTGAGAAGAAGATCCTGGATGATTTTAATTATATTGTGCTGCGCAATCAGCGTCTTGGGATTATTGGTCCTAATGGGTGCGGAAAGTCAACACTCATCAAGATTATTGATGGGATGATACAGCCGGATGCAGGAGAAGTGGAAATTGGAGAAACCATTCGCATAGGGTATTTTGCACAGGAAGTGCCGGATATGGATACCAATCAGCGTGTGATCGATTATATCCGTGACGTGGCAGAGTATATTCCGACCAGAGACGGGAAGATTTCCGCAACAATGATGCTGGAGAGGTTTCTCTTTGATTCTGCCATGCAGTATGCACCCATTGCCAAATTGTCAGGTGGTGAGAAGAGGCGTCTGTATCTGTTGAAGGTCCTGATGGAGGCGCCGAATGTGCTTCTTCTGGATGAGCCAAGTAATGATCTGGATATTCCTACACTGACCATTCTGGAGGATTATCTGGATTCTTTTGCAGGGATTGTGATCGCCGTGTCTCATGACAGGTATTTTCTGGATAATATTGTGGACAGGATTTTTGCTTTTGAGGGGAATGGACATCTGACCCAGTATGAGGGTGGATATACGGATTATACAGAGGCGCTGGCGAGAAAAGGCGGGGCAGTATCTGAAGGACAGAGCACTGCAGTTGGTGCGGAAAAGAAGAAGTCGGCTCAGGCAGACTGGAAACAGAATCGTCCCCAGAAGCTGAAATTTACCTATAAAGAGCAGAGGGAATTTGAAACTATCGATGATGATATTGCAGCGCTGGAGGAACTGCTGGAGAAGCTGGATAAGGATATGGAGGCCAATGCCACCAATTCTGTGAAGCTTCGTGAGATCATGGAGCAGAAGGAGAAGGCACAGGCAGATCTGGATGAGAAGATGGATAGGTGGGTTTATCTGAATGATCTGGCGGAGCGAATCGAGGCACAAAAAAGTGAAAAGTGATTTTTTTCAGATGCTATTGACTTTGCAGAGGGTTCTTTAGTATGATACAGATTATGGAAGATTGCAGGAGCTGCTTTGCAGCGGGGCAATTTGCGGATGCCGGGTCAGTAACAGAAAATATCTTTTGATTCTGACATCTGTAAGTGAACAGTAAGTGAACAGGAGATATAAAAATATGGCAGAACAGGTCAGAGTTGTAGTGGACGCAATGGGCGGGGATAATGCCCCGGCAGAACCTGTCAGAGCTGCAGTGGAAGCTGTAACAGAGAGACAGGACATAAAAGTAATTCTTACAGGAAAACAGGAAGTGATAGATAAGGAACTGGCGAAATATTCCGGATATCCGAAGAACCAGATCCAGGTTGTCAATGCATCCCAGGTGATCGAGACAGCAGAACCCCCTGTTTTTGCGATCCGTAAGAAAAAAGATTCATCAATCGTAGTAGGTTTGAATATGGTTAAGAAACAGGAGGCAGATGCCTTTGTTTCATCAGGAAGTACAGGAGCTGTTCTTGTTGGCGGACAGGTACTGGTAGGCAGAAGTAAAGGTGTGGAGAGACCGCCTCTTGCACCGTTGATCCCTACCACGAAGGGTGTTTCCCTTCTGATCGACTGTGGTGCCAATGTGGATGCACGTCCATCGCATCTGGTGCAGTTTGCGAAGATGGGCTCTATTTATATGGAGAACGTAGTCGGTATTAAAAATCCAAAAGTTGCCATTGTAAATAACGGGGCGGAAGAGGAGAAGGGAAATGCACTTGTAAAAGAAACTTTCCCCCTTCTGAAAGAATGCAAAAGCATTAATTTCATCGGAAGTATAGAAGCCAGAGATATCCCGGCAGGATATGCGGATGTGGTCGTATGCGAAGCATTTGTGGGAAATGTGATCCTTAAATTATATGAGGGAGTTGGTTCTGCCCTGGTCCAGAAGATCAAAGAAGGAATGATGACCAGCACAAGAAGTAAGATCGGTGCACTTCTGGTAAAGCCTGCACTGAAAGAAACTCTGAAATCCTTTGATGCAACGGAATATGGCGGAGCACCGCTTCTGGGGCTTAAAGGACTTGTGGTAAAAACGCATGGAAGTGCCAAAGCCATTGAGATCAAACATGGTATTTTCCAGTGTGTACAGTTTAAACAGGAGAAGATCAACGAGAAGATCGCAGAGCGTATCCTGGAGGATCAGGAAGTACTGAAGTCCGGAGCAGAATAGAGCAGGACAGGAACAGAAACAGAAACAGGAAGGAGGGTTGAAGATGGAACTGGAGAAAATAAAAGCTATCATAGCAGAGGTTCTGAATATTGATGCAGATTCGATCACAGAAGACACTACATTTGTAGATGATCTTGGTGCAGACTCTCTTGATATTTTTCAGATTATTATGGGGATTGAAGAGGAGTATGACATTGAGCTGGATAATGAATCTGTCGAACAGATTCAGACAGTCGGTGATGCTGTTGAAGCAATTCGGACAATTAAATAAAAATGTAACTGTCCGGCAGTCTGAAATTTGGCAGGAGCATAATACAGGCGCACTGAGCAGTTGCAAAAAATGATGTCGCAGGGTTGTCAGATGACAGCCCTGCGCATATGGAGAGGGTTAGAGGAATGAATAGAAAGACAGAAGAATTAGAAGAAATCATAGGATATCATTTTAAAAATAAACATTATCTTACACAGGCACTGACTCACAGTTCCTATGCAAATGAGAAGAAGCTGGGGAAGCTGGGCAGCAATGAGAGACTGGAGTTTCTGGGAGATGCTGTGCTGGAGCTGATCAGCAGTGATTATCTGTATGCAAGATTTACCCAGATACCGGAGGGAGAGCTGACAAAGAAGAGAGCCAGCCTGGTGTGTGAGCCAAGCCTTGCCTATTGTGCAAGAGAATTCGGACTGCCGCAGTTTCTGTTGCTTGGAAAGGGCGAGGATATGACAGGCGGAAGAAACAGGGATTCTATCGTCTCTGATGCAACAGAGGCTTTACTGGGAGCTATCTATCTGGATGGTGGTTTTGCTAATGCAAAGGAGTTTGTGCTGAATTTTATCCTGAATGATATTGAACACAAACAGCTCTTTTATGATAGCAAGACCATCCTGCAGGAAATCGTGCAGGAAAACGGAACACAGCCGGTGGAATATATTCTGACAAAAGAAGAAGGCCCGGATCATAACAAAAACTTTACTGTGGAGGCAAGAGTAAACGGAAAAGTGATGGGACAGGGAAGCGGTCATACAAAGAAAGCAGCAGAACAGGCCGCAGCATACCAGGCGATTCGTGTACTCAGAAAATAAACAGGAGAATTATGTATTTAAAGAATATAGAGGTACAGGGATTTAAGTCTTTCGCCCAGAAGATCAATTTTGAATTTCATAACGGGATCACCGGTATTGTAGGTCCGAACGGAAGTGGAAAGAGCAATGTCGGTGATGCGGTGAGATGGGTGCTGGGTGAACAGAGTGCCAGGTCTCTGCGAGGAGGAAATATGCAGGATGTCATTTTCTCCGGTACAGAGACAAGAAAACCCCTGGGTTATGCATCGGTGGCGATCACACTGGATAATTCAGACCATAAGCTTCCGGTTGATTTTAACGAGGTTACGGTTACCAGAAGGCTTTACCGTTCGGGAGAGAGTGAATATAAGATTAACGGAAGTGCCTGCAGACTGAAAGATATCAATGAGATGTTTTATGATACAGGTATCGGTAAAGAAGGATATTCCATTATCGGACAGGGACAGATCGACAGGATCCTAAGCGGTAAACCGGAAGAGAGAAGAGAGCTTTTTGATGAGGCAGCAGGTATTGTTAAATTTAAGAGAAGAAAGAATACCACGATCAAAAAACTGGAGGAAGAACGCCAGAACCTGATCAGAGTGACAGATATCCTCTCGGAGCTTACCAGACAGCTGGAACCACTGGAGAAACAGTCAGAGACAGCAAGAGTTTATCTTTCCAAAAGAGAGACTCTTAAGGAACTGGATGTGAATATGTTCCTGATGGAGTATGTTGCTGCAGCCAAAGAACTCAAGGAACTGGAAGAGAAGAACATAATTGCGCAGAATCAGCTGAAGGATACCCAGAGTTCCTATGACCGGACCAAGGTGGAATATGAACGTCTGGAACAGGAACTGGAAGATTTAAATTCCAAAATGGATGCACTTCGCATTTCCGGTCAGGAGCAGGCAATCCGTAAACAACAGCTGGAAGGCCAGATCAATGTATTAAATGAGCAGATACTGGCAGGGGCACAGAATGAAGAGCATTATAAGGGACGTATCCAGACTATTGAGGCTGAACTTTCAGTAAGAACAGATTCAAAGAAGAAACTTGAAGAAGAAAAAACGGATATTTATGCACAGTTAAAGGCTGTCCGTAAGAAACTTTCTGAGGAAGAAGAGAAATTAAGGACAGCGCAGGAGAATATGGAAGCCTGTACTCTCGAAGTGGAGAATGGCAAAAATGAGATTATTGAAATTCTGAACAGCCGCGCCAATGTCAAGGGTAAAGCCCAGAGATTTGATGCAATGATGGAACAGGCAGAAATCCGTAAGGCAGAGATCAGCCAGCGTATTCTCAGACTGAAGAGTGAAGAGGAAGAGCAGCAGACCATTCTGACTACAGCCCGGAAACAGTATGATGAGATTACATCCCAGATTGAAAATGCCAATGAGGAATGTGAACATCTGAATCTGAGTGTGATGAAGATTCAGGAAAAGCTGAAGGAACAGAACACAAAGCTGGAAGCAGAACAGACAGCCTATCACAGAGAGGCATCCCGGCTGGATTCTCTCAGAAATATCGCGGAGCGCTATGATGGATACGGAAACAGTATCCGGAGAGTTATGGAACAAAAAGAACGTGTTCCGGGAATCCAGGGTGTTGTCGCAGATCTGATCCAGGTAAACAAAGATTATGAGATCGCTATCGAGACAGCTCTTGGTGGAAGCATTCAGAATATTGTTACAGATAATGAGCAGACCGCCAAAACCATGATCGAATTTCTGAAAAAGAATCGTTATGGACGTGCGACTTTTCTTCCCATGAGCAGCATAAGTCCCAGAGGTGAGTTTGCACCGAAAGAAGCACTGAAAGAGCCGGGCGTTGTGGGAATTGCCAGCGAACTGGTGTCCGTAGCTTCTCAGTATCAGCAGATCACGAAATTCCTTCTTGGAAGAGTGCTGGTAGTTGATAACATTGATCATGCCATTGCAATAGGAAAAAAATACAGACACAGTCTGAGAATGGTCACAACAGAGGGTGAATCCTTAAGCCCGGGAGGTTCCATGACCGGCGGTGCCTTCAGAAACAACAGCAATCTGCTTGGAAGACGGCGTGAAATAGAGGAACTGGAAACAAAAGTAAATCAGCTGAAGCAGAATCTGACCGAAATGCAGAATGCTGTTGAGGAAAATAAAAATCAGAGAAACAGGCTTCGTGATGCCATTGCAGGATTTCAGGAAAAACTCCGTCAGAAATATATAGAACAGAATACTGCCAGAATGAATATCAAACAGCAGGAAAAGAAAGCTGAGGAGATCCGAAGCGGATATGCGCAGATCAACAGAGATCAGGCAGAGATCAAACGCCAGGTCATGGAAATCCGGCAGGATCATGACCGGATTGCCAGGGAACTGGAGAATTCAAAGCAGGATGAGAAAGAACTGGAGAGTTTTATTGAGGCAAAGCAGTCAGAACTGGATGAATGGAAAGAAGAAGAGAAGAAAATCACCCGGAAGTTAGAAGAAATCCGTCTTCAGTCATCCGCTCTTGAACAGAAAGAGAAATTTGACCAGGAAAACCTGAGTCGTCTGAAAGCAGAAATCACAGCTTTTATGACTGAGAAAGAGGATATTTATCAGTCTCTTGCTCACAGCAGTGAAGAGATGGAAAAGAAGCAGGAGATGATTACTCAGCTGAAAAAAGAGTCGGAAGAGTCTGTCCTTCATGAAGAACAGGCACAGATGCAGCTGAAAAATCTGCAGAAGGAGAAAGAGAGCAGAACTTCTCAGCATAAAGATTTTTTTGAGAAAAGAGATTATCTGTCCGGTCAGATCGGACTTCTGGATAAGGAATGTTACCGTCTGCAGGGACAGATGGACAAGCTGGAGGAGAACAGGGAAGAGCGGATTGCCTATATGTGGTCCGAGTATGAGATTACTCCCAATAATGCTGTTTCCTACAGAAAAGAGGAACTTACTGATCTTTCGCAGATGAAGCGACAGGCAGCTCAGATTAAAGATGATATCAGAAAGCTGGGACCTGTAAATGTAAATGCTATTGAGGATTATAAGGAACTTCTGGAAAGACACACCTTTCTGTCCGGCCAGTATGAGGATCTGGTCACAGCGGAGAAAACTCTGGAACAGATCATTCAGGAGCTGGATGAGGGAATGCGGAAACAGTTTTCTGAGAAATTCGGCGAGATCCAGAAGGAATTTGACAAGGCATTTAAGGAATTGTTCGGAGGCGGAAAAGGAACTCTGGAGCTGGATGAAGAGGCAGATATCCTGGAGGCAGGAATTAAGATCATTTCCCAGCCGCCGGGAAAGAAACTGCAGAATATGATGCAGCTTTCCGGCGGGGAAAAAGCTCTGACAGCTATCGCACTTCTTTTCGCGATCCAGAATCTGAAGCCGTCACCGTTCTGTCTGCTGGATGAGATCGAGGCAGCACTGGACGATTCCAATGTTGGGCGATTTGCCGGATATTTACAGAAGTTGACGAAAAACACACAATTTATTATAATAACCCATAGACGTGGAACTATGAACGCCGCAGACCGGCTTTATGGTATTACCATGCAGGAAAAAGGGGTATCCACACTGGTTTCCGTCGATCTGGTGGAGAATCAGCTTACCCAGTAACAGGAGGAGTTTCACATGGCAGAAGAAAAGAAAGGTTTTTTTAAACGATTAGTCAGTGGACTGGCAAAGACCAGAGACAATATCGTAGCCGGATTTGACAGTATTTTCAGTGGTTTTTCCAGTATTGATGAAGATTTTTATGAAGAGCTGGAAGAGATTCTGATCATGGGTGATATCGGGATCAATGCGACCACTTCTATTATTGAGAATTTAAAGAAAGAGGTTTCCGAACGTCATATTAAGGAACCGATGGAATGTAAACAGCTTCTGATCAATGAGATCAAGGATCAGATGCGTGTGGACAGCACAGAGTATGAATTTGAGAACCGCAGATCCGTAGTTTTGGTGATCGGTGTCAATGGTGTCGGAAAAACCACTTCAGTAGGAAAGCTTGCAGGAAAATTAAAAGACCAGGGCAAGAAGGTTATCCTTGCAGCAGCCGATACTTTCCGCGCAGCAGCAGGAGAGCAGCTTACTGAGTGGGCGAACCGCGCAGGTGTGGAGATCATCGGCGGACAGGCAGGAGCAGATCCTGCATCTGTTATCTATGATGCGGTGGCAGCAGCCAAAGCAAGAAATGCAGACGTACTTCTCTGCGATACAGCAGGACGTCTTCATAATAAAAAGAACCTTATGGAAGAACTCCGCAAGATTTACAGGATCCTGGAGAGGGAGTATCCGGATGCATATCTGGAGACACTGGTAGTGCTGGATGGTACCACCGGACAGAATGCCCTTGCACAGGCGAGACAATTTGCGGAGGTCGCAAATGTCAGCGGTATTATCCTTACCAAGCTGGACGGAACTGCCAAGGGAGGTATTGCAGTTGCCATCCAGTCTGAACTGGATATTCCGGTGAAGTACATTGGCGTAGGAGAAAGTATTGACGATCTTCAGAAATTCGATGCAGATGCATTTGTAAATGCGTTGTTTGATGTAGACCATAAAGAAAACCCGGACGCTTAAGATTAGGATGTACTTTCGGAGTCAAATCAAGTACAAAAAGATTCCGGGAGTACATTTAGGACAAAATGGAGGAAAAAACAATGCTTACTTTAGAGAGTTTTGAACAGGCATCAGAGATCGTAAAACAGGTCACACAGGAAACAAAGCTGATCAAGAGCAGCTATTTCAGTGAACTTACAGGAAATAAGGTTTATTTAAAACCGGAGAATATGCAGCGTACAGGTGCATACAAGGTTCGTGGTGCTTATTATAAGATCAGCACTCTTTCCGATGAAGAGAGAAATAAAGGTCTGATCACAGCATCCGCCGGAAATCATGCACAGGGTGTTGCCTATGCTGCGCATAAATATGGTGTGAAGGCAGTGATCGTTATGCCTACCACAACTCCGCTGATCAAGGTTGAGAGAACAAAGAGTTACGGTGCAGAGGTTATCCTGCATGGTGATGTATATGATGAGGCATGTGCACATGCACTGGAACTTGCTGAGAAAGAGGGATATACCTTTATCCATCCTTTCGATGATCCGGCAGTTGCCACAGGACAGGGTACCATTGCAATGGAGATTGTTCAGGAGCTTCCGCTTGTTGATTATATTCTGGTTCCAATCGGTGGAGGCGGACTTGCAACAGGTGTTTCCACACTTGCGAAGCTGTTAAATCCACATATCAAAGTCATCGGTGTGGAACCGGCAGGGGCTGCCTGCATGAAAGCTTCTCTGAAGAAGGGTGAGGTTGTGACTCTTCCGCACGTAAATACGATTGCTGACGGTACTGCCGTACAGACACCCGGAAAGAAAATCTTCCCGTATATCCAGAAGAATCTGGACGATATCATCACTATCGAGGATGATGAACTGATTGTTGCTTTCCTTGACATGGTTGAGAACCATAAGATGATCGTAGAGAATTCCGGCCTTCTGACAGTGGCAGCGCTTCGTCATCTGGATGTGAAGGGAAAGAAGATTGTTTCTATCTTAAGCGGTGGAAACATGGATGTTATTACCATGTCTTCTGTTGTTCAGCATGGTCTGATCCAGAGAGACAGAATCTTCACAGTATCTGTGCTCATTCCGGATAAGCCGGGTGAACTGGTACGTGTGGCAAGCGTGATCGCCAGGGCGCAGGGCAATGTTATCAAGCTGGATCATAACCAGTTTGTAAGCACGAACAGAAATGCGGCAGTGGAACTTAAGATCACATTGGAGGCTTTTGGCACAGATCATAAGAATGAGATTGTTAAAGCTCTCGAAGATGCAGGATGCAGACCAAAGGTGATCCGCCCAAGTCTGTGATTGTCTCAGAGTAGCATCTGCCATGTAAATAAATGAAATGGGAGCCCTGGTGTTCAGTATATGGATGCCGGGGCTTTTTTGATGAGATTTTTAAGAAGTGTATCGGAAAAAATAAATTTGTGCTGTCAAGAGAAAATGCTTGACAGCACATTGGAAATAGGTTAATATAGTCAAGGTGATTACAGATGGAGAAGTTTGTAGAACAAGGTTATTTATATGATTTTTATGGAGAACTTCTGACAGAGAGACAGCAGCAGGTTTATGAGAGCGTGGTGCTGGAGGATTACTCGCTGAGTGAAGTCGCAGAGGATCTGGGCATCAGCAGACAGGGTGTGCATGATATGATCAAGAGATGCAACAAGACCCTTGAAGAGTATGAACAGAAGCTTCATCTTGTAGAGAAATTCCTGAATATACGGGCACAGGTAAAGCAGATCCGTGTACTTGCCCGGGAATATCATTCCGATGAAATTGTAAATATTTCCAATGAGATTTTAGAGGAGTTATAACATATGGCATTTGAAAGCTTGACAGATAAACTGCAGAATGTATTTAAGAAGTTGCGAAGCAAGGGCCGCCTGACAGAGGAGGACGTTAAGCTTGCCCTTAAGGAAGTAAAGATGGCTCTGTTAGAGGCAGACGTAAACTTTAAGGTTGTGAAGCAGTTTACTAAATCTGTACAGGAGCAGGCAATCGGACAGGACGTTATGAGCGGTCTGAATCCGGGTCAGATGGTGATCAAGATTGTTAATGATGAACTTGTGAAATTAATGGGAAGTGAGACAACAGATCTGCCTCTTCGCCCGGGAAATGAGATCACAGTGTTCATGATGGCAGGTCTGCAGGGTGCAGGTAAGACCACCACAGTTGCGAAGCTTGCAGGTAAGCTGAAATCCAAAGGTAAGAAACCTCTTTTAGTAGCCTGCGATGTTTACCGTCCGGCGGCTATCACACAGCTGCAGGTCAACGGCGAGAAACAGGGCGTGGAAGTATTTTCCATGGGAGATAAGCAGAAGCCTGTGGATATTGCGAAAGCAGCCATAGAGCATGCGAAGGCAAATCAGCAGAATGTCGTACTTATCGATACAGCCGGTCGTCTTCATGTTGATGAAGATATGATGCAGGAACTTGCAGATATCAAGGCGAACATTCAGGTAGATGCAACCATCCTCATTGTAGATGCGATGACCGGACAGGATGCGGTAAATGTGGCAAGCACATTTGCTGATAAAGTAGGAATCGACGGTGTCATTCTTACCAAGATGGACGGTGATACCCGAGGCGGTGCAGCCCTTTCTATCAAGGCAGTAACCGGTAAGCCCATTCTGTATGTAGGTATGGGCGAGAAACTTTCTGATCTGGAGCAGTTCTATCCGGAACGTATGGCTTCCAGAATCCTTGGTATGGGTGATGTCATGAGCCTGATCGAGAAAGCAGAAGCTTCCATCGATAAAGAACAGGCGCAGGACATGCAGAAGAAGTTAAAGAAAATGGACTTTGACTTCAACGATTACCTTACCAGTATGGAACAGATGAACAAGATGGGCGGTATCGGCAGTATCCTGAATATGCTTCCAGGTATGGGCGGTAAGATGAAGGATATTGAGGGAATGATCGATGAGAAAGCCATGGACAGAACCAAGTCAATTATCCTTTCCATGACACCTCAGGAGAGAAGCAATCCGTCAATCCTGAACATTTCCAGAAAGAACCGTATTGCCAGAGGTGCAGGAGTAGATGTCTCTGAAGTAAACCGTCTGGTGAAACAGTTTGAGCAGAGCAAGAAGATGATGAAACAGATGCCTGGTCTTATGGGCGGAAAAGCCGGTAAGCGCAGCGGTGGATTTAAACTTCCGTTCGGACTGTAATTGAGAAGTTAGCGAAGCGGATAACGCTTTGACATAAAAGTTACTGTTTCATAGCTGAACAGTAATATAACATAAGAAAACAATATATTTTATTTAATGGAGGAAAAGAAACAATGGCAGTTAAAATCAGATTAAGAAGAATGGGACAGAAGAAAGCACCTTTTTATAGAATCGTAGTTGCAGATTCCCGTTGCAAACGTGATGGAAGATGTATCGAAGAAATCGGAACATACGATCCAAACCTTGAGCCAAGCGCTGTAACAGTTGATGAAGAAGCAGCTAAAAAATGGCTTGCAGCAGGAGCTCAGCCTACAGATGTTGTAGCAAAAATCCTCAAAGATGCCGGAATTGAAAAATAATTCAGATATACCAGGATAAGGTATTTCTGCAGCGTCCGTAGGGGACGGGTCAGGGAGGTATGTAATGAAAGAATTAGTGGAAGTAATTGCAAAATCTCTTGTTGAAAATCCGGATGAAGTAGTTGTTACTGAGACAGAAAAGGAAGACGCGATCATCGTTGAACTGAAAGTCGGACCTGCTGACATGGGCAAGGTTATCGGACGGCAGGGAAGAATTGCGAAAGCGATCCGAACTGTGGTAAAAGCAGCTTCTTCAAAAAGCAGCAAAAAAGTGATTGTAGATATTCTGCAATGAAAATAAGGGTCAGGAGCTGTGGAACATCCCATGGCTCCTGATTTGGGTTTAAGCGGATTTGGAATATGGATCAGCATTCGCTGTGAGCAGGCATAAAAGCAGAATGCAAATGACGTATGATATGAAAATTATAGGAGTCAGCAGATGGAAGATTTATTAAAAGTTGGTGTGATCACTACGACACACGGAATACGCGGGGAAGTAAAAGTATATCCTACCACAGATGCAGACAGATTTCTGGATCTGGAATATGTTCTGCTTGACACAGGCAGAGAGAAAAGAAAGCTTGAAATAGAGAATGTTAAGTATTTCAAGAACCTTGTAATCCTGAAATTCAGGGGAATTGATAATATTAATGATATAGAGATGTATAAAAAAAGAGAACTCTGGATTCCGAGAGAAGAAGCGCAGGAGCTGGAAGAAGATGAATATTACATTGCAGACCTGATCGGTATGGATGTAGTTCTCGAAGACGGAAGCAAATTTGGAACTCTGAAAGATGTAATGGAAACAGGCGCTAATGATGTCTATGTAGTAGAGGATGCCAAAGGCGAAGAAATTCTGCTCCCTGCTATCAGGGAATGTATCCTTGATGTGGATGTGGAGAAGAATGTAATGACCATTCATCTGATGAAAGGATTAATATAAATGAATTTTCATGTTTTAACCCTGTTTCCGGAGATGATTGAAAATGGCATGAATACCAGCATTACCGGACGTGCGATCACAAAAGGTCTCCTCACACTGGAGGCAGTGAACATTCGTGATTATGCATTCAATAAGCACCAGAAAGTGGATGATTATACCTATGGTGGCGGTGCCGGAATGCTGATGCAGGCAGAACCGGTTTACCTTGCTTATGAGGCGATTGCAAACCGTACGGCAAAAAAGCCAAGAGTTGTATATCTGACTCCTCAGGGGCAGGTATTTAACCAGGCTATGGCCAGAGAAATGGCGCAGGAAGAGGATCTGGTATTCCTTTGTGGACACTATGAGGGAATTGATGAGCGTGTTCTGGAGGAAATCGTCACAGATTACGTATCTATCGGAGATTACGTGCTTACAGGCGGCGAACTTCCTGCAATGGTCATGATGGATTCCATTTCAAGAATGGTTCCGGGTGTACTGAACAATCAGGAGTCCGGTGAGACAGAATCCTTTGCAGGGAACCTTCTGGAGTATCCGCAGTACAGCCGTCCGGAAGAGTGGCATGGCAAAAAGGTACCGGAGGTTCTTATGTCCGGTCATCACGCAAACATAGAAAAGTGGCGCAGAGAGCAGTCAATTTACCGCACGGCAAAAAGACGCCCGGATCTTCTTAAGAAAGCTGATCTGACAAACAAAGAATGGAACTATGTGCGCCAGTTAAGGAAACAGTGGAAGGAAGAAGAGGAGCAGATAAAATGAAAACATCAGATTTTTATTATGACCTTCCTCAGGAACTGATCGCTCAGGATCCTCTGGAGGACAGAAGTTCATCCAGACTGATGCATCTGTCTTTAAAAGATGGCAGCATTGAGCATCGCCATTTCACAGATGTTCTGGATTATTTGGAAGAGGGAGACTGCCTGGTCATCAACGATACAAAGGTAATCCCTGCCCGGTTATACGGACATAAAGAAGAGACAGGAGCACTGATCGAGATCCTGCTTCTGAAGCGAAGAGAGAATGATATCTGGGAGTGTCTGGTAAAACCCGGAAAGAAGGCACGCCCGGGTGCTAAGATCACATTTGGAAATGGTATTTTAAAAGGTGAGATCATTGATGTGGTGGACGAGGGAAACCGTCTGATCCAGTTCCATTATGAAGGAATCTTTGAAGAAATTCTGGATCAGCTTGGCGAAATGCCTCTGCCGCCTTATATTACACATAAACTGAAAGATAAGAACCGTTATCAGACAGTTTATGCAAAGAACGAAGGCTCCGCAGCAGCACCGACAGCAGGATTGCACTTTACTAAAGAGCTTCTTGAAAAAGTAAAGGAAAAAGGTGTCAATATCGCTCATGTGACTCTTCATGTAGGTCTCGGAACTTTCCGCCCTGTCAAAGTAGATGACGTGGAAAGCCACCATATGCATTCCGAATTCTACATAGTAGAGGAGGATCAGGCAAAGCTGATCAATGACACAAAGAAGGCAGGTAAACGTGTAATAGCAGTAGGAACCACAAGCTGCAGAACACTGGAATCTGCAACAGGAGAAGATGGAATTCTGAAATCCGGAAGCGGATGGACAGAAATCTTTATCTATCCGGGCTATCATTTCAAAATGATCGATGCCCTGATCACAAACTTCCACCTGCCGGAATCCACACTTGTGATGTTAGTGTCTGCGCTGGCAGGCAAGGAGAATATCATGCATGCCTATGAGACTGCAGTGCAGGAAAAGTACAGATTTTTCTCTTTTGGAGATGCTATGATTATCATATAATGTCACCCAAATAATTATATCAATCAATTATCTGGTTATGAGCAAGTAGCGAAGAGGATGCTTTTATCTGCCTGATAAAAGCATAGTAAAAATATAAAAAAGAGCTGAGAAGTCCTTAACTGGATTTTTCAGCTCTTTTGAAGTATTGATGTGATTTTGGATGAATGAAGGATCCATTTATTCGGCGTCCGAATTATCGGTATCATAGGATTCGTCGTATGTCTCTGCGTCTGTGTCATCTGAAGCTGAACTGTTCATATCAACGATATCGCTATCTGAAGCAGCTGTATCTGCAGAACTGCTCTGGGAGTCATTATTACTGTTATATTTTGCAGTAAAAGTACTGCCTTCTGCAGTAGAAATCCAGGAACTCCGCTCATTGATTTTTCCAAGGATTCTTGTTGCCTCATCACCTTCTGCCGGAGTTGGCTGATAATTATTATATCCATCATAGGCAGCAGAAGAAATGGAGCAGGGAATGATATTGGTCACGTTGTCTTTTTTTACCCCATCGGCATCAATAGTAAAGGTCTGCTGGTAGATCATGGTATCCATATCACTTGGAGAACTGTTGCCGCCGAAGCAGAAGTTTCCGAGGCTGTATACAATATTCCTGCCTTTATAAGTTTCAATACCCTGAAGTACATGCGGATGATGTCCGCATACAAGATCAGCGCCTTCATCGATCGCGATGCGTCCAAGTGTTGTCTGGTTGCTGTCCGGAACGGTTTCCGTTTCATTACCCCAGTGGAAGATCACTACGATCAGCTGTGCCCCGTCTGCCTTTACTTTTGCAATATTGTCTTTTAACTGCTGCTCGCGCTCAAGATGGTCGTACAGTTCATAGATACCGACTAATCCCACTTTGATTCCCTTTACATCCATAACAGCAGTTTCATCATATCCGAAATGCACAATCCCTGCGTCGTCCAATGCTGCCAGAGTATCATTGAAACTCTGCTCACCATAATCATGACTGTGATTGTTAGCGGTATTTACGGCTTCTACAGATCCGCCTGTCAGAATAGAGGCATAGGATGCGGGTGCTTTAAATGCAAATGTTTTATCCTCCCGTTCATCAGAATCGGTGAGTGTTCCCTCAAAATTTGCAATAGTCAGATCATCTGTGGAGAAAATATCTTTTACATTCTGCAGGAAATAATCTGCACCGTAATTTTCATAATAAGCATTTAAGCTGGTATCATAATCAAAAGTTTCATCTGTGCCAAGAGTGCAGTCACCGACAACACTGAGTGTCAGAGAAACAGGAGAAGATACTGTAGCATTGGAGGAATCCGTGTTCTGAGAATCTGAGGATGCTTTCTGGCTGTTGTCCTTAGAAGCGTTCATGGAAACTGCTTTTTTGGCTGCTGCCTGTCTGGAACTCATATAGTTGCTGCATCCGCGGATACCTGCCAGAATAAGTATAAAAACCAGAACAAAGATACCGATACCTGTTGCAATCAGCAATTTTTGCCTTTTTTCCTGATAGTATTTTGATTTTTTGTAGATGTCTTTCCTGCGTGCAGAAGAAGATTTCGTCTGGCTTCGCTTGTTGGATTGTAGGCTCATATGTATAGTTCTCGCTTTCGTTTATAATAGATTAGAGATATAGTATTTAAAAAAATATTAAAGAGACCGGGCGGTTAAAATATCTGAACAGATGATCAGAATTAACAAAAAATAAATCGTAATTGCTATAGGATATATTCAAAGTATATAGAGAATTCACAAAATCGTCAAGAAATAAGTCTTTTCATAAAACCGTATTTTTGTTATAATACCATGACAAAAGGTTACATAAATATTACAGATAAAGAATGAGATGTGTTATCCTAGAGCGTGTCTGAAAAATCATTCCCGCAATCTGCACGCCCCACTTTGCGGGATATTTCACCCGAATTCAGTTGCCGTAGCCCGCTACGGCGCCCTCATCCGGGCAAAATATCCCACAAATTGTGACGCACATCTTGCAGAAAGCCTTTTTCAGACACGCTCTAAAGCGTATGAAACATGCTCTGAAAGCACTCAAAGATAATGAGAGATGGGTACGTGAGATAGCACTTCTCAGGAAAGAATATGAGGAAAAATAAAGATGAAAACATTGATATTCAACGGTTCACCGCGAAAGAACGGTGAAACTGCATATATGATCCGGACTCTGCAGGAAAATCTTGGAGGGGATTTTAAGGTGGTTAATGCCTACAGGGCAGATATCCGCCCGTGTATAGACTGCAGATGGTGTTTTGACCATGCAGGATGCGCAGTCAAAGATGAATGGCAGGAGGTTCTTTCGTACATTGAAGAATGTGACCATATTATTATGGCATCTCCTGTATATTTTGAGGAGGTTACGGGAATGCTTCTTGCTGTGATGAGCAGACTGCAGACCTATTTCAGTGCAAGATATATCCGTAAAGAAGAACCTGTTCCTAAGAAGAAAACAGGAGCAGTTCTGCTGACAGCAGGAAGTATCGGACCCAGAGAAAAAGCGGAAAGTACGGCAGAGATGCTGCTTCGTCAGATGAGCTGTGACAGTCTGGGGACTGTATATGTAAACCGTACAGACAAAGTGCCGGTCAGAGACAGAGAAGATATCATACAGGAAATAAAAGATCTGGCAGGCAGATTGAGAACAGCAGAATAAATATTATCTGAAAATGAAATACCATTTGCGTTATGTGGAACAGACGAAAGGATGATTAAAATGAAAAAAATAAAATACTTTATGATTACAGGAATGCTTCTGGCATCCATCGGTCTTGCCGGATGTGGGAAGAAGTCAGAAGATGATATTACAAATAAGGAAATTTATCAGGATGATCTTAAACCGCTGACAGAAGAAGAGCTGAATGAAATGGATGCAGATACTTCTGACGAGGATATGAAACAGATTGATGAGCCTGAGGAAGAAACCGCTGACATTACAGATACTACAGATGCAACAGAAACTACAGATAAAACGGAAAATACAGATAAAGCAGAAACTTCAGATTCTTCTGCAGAAAAATCTGCGGATAAAACTGAAACATCAGATTCTGCAGATACAACGAAATCAGAAACTAAAACTAAAACTGAAAAATAATCACAAGGGGGCTGTCGCTGGAAGTATTATTGCGACAGCCCCCTGATCATATTTCTGTAATTATCAGGAAAGAACCTCGTTCTTCAGTTCGTTTCCATCCATAAATGCTTTCGCATTTTCGAGAGTAGTCTCGGCAATGTTAGTCAGTGCTTCTTTTGTAAAGAATCCCTGATGAGAAGTCATCACTACATTCGGGAAGGAGAGCAGGCGCTGGGTAATGGAGCTCTGCAGAATACGCTCGGACATATCCTCGAATACGAAATCAGTTTCTTCTTCATAAACATCCAGTCCTACTGCAAAGAACTTATGATCACGGATTCCTGAGATCAGGTCCTCTGTCTTGATCAGGCCGCCGCGGGAAGTGTTTACAAGAATTACACCATCTTTCATTTTGGCGATAGTTTCTTCATTGATAATATGTTTGGTTTCTTCTGTAAGCGGGCAGTGAAGACTGATGAGATCACTGGTTGCCAGAAGCTCATCCAGAGATACATATTCCAGATAATCCAGGCTCTTATTCGGGAAAAGATCGTAAGCGATAACTCTCATACCAAAACCTTTGCAGATTTTTGCCATTGCCTGGCCAATTTTCCCGGTACCAATGATTCCGGCAGTTTTCTGATAGAAATTAAGTCCCATCAGACCACTTAAAGAGAAGTTGTTTTCGCGGCATTTGATGTATGCTTTATGTGTGTGGCGGTTTGCTGTCAGCGCAAGTGCCATTGCATGCTCAGCCACAGCTTCCGGAGAATATCCCGGAACACGCAGAACCTTCATTCCGAATTTGTGAGCAGTTTCCAGATCTACATTGTTATATCCTGCGCAGCGCATAAGGATCAGTTTTACACCCTGAGCATTCAGTTCTTCGATAACAGGAGTGCTCAGATCAGCGTTTACAAAAGCGCAGATTGCTTCATATCCTTTTGCAAGGGAAGCAGTTTCTTCGTGAATATTTGCTTCGGTAAATTTAATTGTAATTCCCGGATAGGAAGGAAGAAGCTTCTCGAAAAATTCTTCGTCGTAGTTTTTTGTGCCGTAAAATAAGATTTTCATAAATGTTAGCTCCTCTCTGGCTGTATACCTGTATGGTATACTCACCGTGAAAATTATAATATCAGTGTTTATAGCAATCCTCATAAATAATGCATCTTAATCCAGACCATCAGAGTGTGAAATCCTGCTATAGTAAAACAAATCGAATAATGTTAAAATAATAACAATCTTCTGACGATTCACATTATAACCGATTTATCGGAAAAAGAAAAGACTATTTTGGATAAAATTTCTCAAGTATCTATAAAAATACAATCTGAGAGAGTATGAAGATACCTTAAACAGGAATTGCAAATTATGCTTTGTTATGAAAAGTATGTACAGAAAGACAAAAGATATGCAGGATAAAAAAACATCTTGCGGGATATTACAGGTGAACAGTAAAAATTATGCTGCTGTCAACAAACATAAAAAATGATATGTTGACAGCAGCATAATTATAAATGACAGTTGCTATTTTCCAAGAGAGTACAGATCTTCATAGAACTCCGGATAGGAAATTTTAACGCAGTCCCCATCTTTGATAGTAAGTGTACCGTCACAAATTGTACCTGCAACAGCAAAGGACATGGCAATACGGTGATCAAGATAAGAATTGATCTCGGCACCATGAAGTGGCTTTCCTCCATGGATGATCATTCCGTCATCAGTCGGCTGAATATCAGCTCCCATGCGTTTCAGTCCTTCTGTTACCACTGCGATACGGTCGGATTCTTTTACCTTCAGCTCCTGTGCGTCCCTGATAACAGTAGTCCCCTCTGCAAAAGCTGCCATTACAGCGATCATCGGGATTTCATCGATCAGTGTGGGGATGATCTCACCTTCAACAGTGGTTCCGTGAAGACTGCTTGTGCGGATCAGCAGGTCAGCGGTAGGCTCACCCTCTGTACTTGCATTCAGCAGAGTAATATCAGCCCCCATAGTCTTGCATACACGAAGCATTCCGTCTCTGGTTGGATTAATGCCTACATTTTTAAGAAGAATCTCACTTCCGGGAGTAAGAAGCCCTGCTGCGATAAAGTAAGCAGCAGAAGAAATATCTCCGGGAACTTTAATCTCGCGTCCGTTCAGTACAGGCTCCGGTTCAATAGAAGCAGTTGTTCCCTGGGAAGTCACATTTGCGCCGAAATAATTCAGCATGATCTCTGTATGATTTCTGGAAAGTACCGGCTCAGTAACGCTGGTGATCCCATCTGCATACATACCAGCCAGAAGCACGCAGGATTTTACCTGTGCGGAAGCAACCGGTGACTGATAATGAGCGGCATGTAAAGGATTTCCTGTAATACGCAAAGGTGCGCATCCATTGCCTCTAAGACTTACGATATCAGCGCCCATAGACAGAAGAGGAGTCATAATCCTTTTCATTGGACGGGACTGAATGGAAGCGTCGCCGTTTAATTCGCTGGTAAAAGACTGTCCTGCCAGAATTCCGGAGATCAGTCTTGTGGTAGTCCCGCTGTTTCCCACATCCAGAGTTTCAGACGGAGCACTGAGTCCGTGAAGTCCCTTTCCATGAACGAGGATTTCGGAAGCATTTCTTTCAATATCGATTCCCATTTTCCGGAAACAGGAGATAGTAGAGAGACAGTCAGCTCCCTCAAGAAAATGTGTGATCTTTGTAGTACCCTGTGCAAGAGAACCGAACATAACTGCACGATGAGAAATGGATTTATCTCCGGGTACAGTGAGTTCTCCTCTGAGGTTTGTCTGTTTTTTTATTTCCATGTTTGATTCCTGCCTGTTTTTATAATATTTCTGTATTTCCCTGCAGTTATTTATAGCAATCTGCTTTTGACAAAATATTTTTGAAATGAATGTCAAAGGGTGATCTGTTTAGCGTTCGTAGACAATATAATTTCTTTTTTTAAGGAGTGCGGCACCCTTTTCCATAGAGATTCCGTCGTAGAATTCAATTTTGAGGACACCTTCCTCGAATTCACGGTTGTGAATGATACCGATATTTTTAATGCTGATCTTCTCCATCGCAAGGATAGTGGCAATCGTAGCAATACCGCCGGCCTCATCCGCAATATCAAGATACAGGACATAAGCCTTTTTCAGCAGACCATTGTCTACCACATCAATAGAATCACGGTAATCCCTGGAGCTTGCAAACATCTGATACAGACTCCTGGAGTCCTTGTTATCCACAAAACATTTGATCTGAACCAGCAGGCGGATGTAGTCATCCAGAACATTGGAGATATTCTGATTATTTTCCACACAGATCTGCTCCCACATAATTGGAGAAGAAGAAGCAATACGTGTGATATCACGGAAACCTCCGGCTGCAATCGTTTTCATGTATTCCTGATCACTGTCCAGCATATTGACAAGATTTACCAGTGCAGAAGCAATAATATGAGGCAGATGGCTGACTCCGGCAGTGATGAAATCGTGTTCTTCACTTGTAAGGACCATCGGGATCGCACCAAGGGAAGAAATCATCTCTGTGAAATCTGTCAGGCGTTCCAGTGCAACTTCACCGCCCGGAGTAATAATATAGTAAGCATTCTCAATCAGACGGTCACTGGAAGCTTCGAATCCGGTCTTCTCAGAACCGGCCATTGGATGACCTCCGATAAAACGGGATTCCATTCCAAGACGTTCTACTTCTTTATGGATAATGCCCTTGACACTTCCAACATCTGTGAGGATCGTGTCAGGACCGATATTGTCTTTGAAATATTCAAGATATTTTACATTAAATTCTACAGGAGCACACAGGAAAATATAATCGCAGCTCCTGAAACGTTCATCATGTTCTTCGCATACAGCATCAATCATATTGCTGCTTACTGCTGCAGCAAGTGTTTCCCGATCCTGATCATAAGCAAGAAGTCGGTAGTCTTCATGGTATTTTCGGATGGCCTTGGCAATTGATCCGCCAATCAGTCCGAGACCGATAAAACCGATAGTTTTCATAGTGGTTTTTGCATCCTTTCAGGTAACATTATTCGTAACTGTGAAAATACGGAACAGTTACATGATTTCATAATTTACTATTTTAAAGGATATGATTTGAAAAGTCAATTCATACGGCACTTTTATACATAAATAATTTAAAGTGACAAAGCGAACGCCGTATCATATGCAGATATCTTCCATGTCTTTCGCGCTCTGGTTACGAGGACTGTTATAGTCAACTGAAAAAACGATGCACTATAAATATTCGTACAATCAAAATCAGTCAGTAGCTGTGCACTTGAGATAAAATTCACAGTCGAGATCCGTGAAAATTACTGAAAATATATAAAATGCTCATCAATTTACAAGAAGTTCACAAAAAAAGATGTTAAAATTTCATAAAATACTTGAAAAATATAAAAAAATTTAGTAATATATAGCCATATCGTTGCTGCGGACGTTGCAGGCGGCAATAACATAACAGACAAACAGGGAGGTACGCAACATGGATGTATTTAGAACTGACCGAATTAGAAATGTAGTCCTTTTAGGTCATGGGGGCGCTGGCAAAACTACACTGGCAGAAGCAATGGCTTACTTAGCAGGAATGACTAACCGTCTCGGAAGAGTAGAAGACGGAAATACTGTCAGCGATTATGACAAAGAAGAGATTAAGAGACATTTTTCCATTTCTACCACATTGATCCCGGTACCGTGGGATAAGGTAAAGATCAATGTGCTGGATACTCCCGGATATTTCGATTTCGTAGGCGAAGTAGAAGAAGCAGTAAGCGCAGCAGATGCAGCGATCATTGTAGTTTCCGGTAAAGCAGGCGTTCAGGTTGGAACACAGAAGGCATGGAACTTATGTGAGAAATATAAACTTCCGAGAATGATCTTCGTCACAGATATGGACGTAGATGATGTCAGCTACCGTAAAGTAGTAGAACAGCTCACTGAACTCTACGGCAAGAAGATCGCACCGCTTCACTTCCCGATTCGTGAAGACGGCAAATTTGTAGGATATGTAAATGTTGTAAAACAGGCAGGACGTAAGTACATAGATAAAGGTAAGAAAGAGGAATGCCCGATTCCTGAATACCTGGATGAATATCTGGAGAAATATCACGATATCCTTATGGAATCTGTTGCAGAGACCAGCGAGGAATTCATGGATCGTTATTTTGAAGGTGATACATTCTCGGTAACAGAGGTTTCCGCAGCACTTGCAATGAACGTACAGGAAGCATCTATCGTACCTGTATGCATGGGCTCACCGATCAATCTTCGCGGTGTATCCAACTTACTGGATGATATCTGCGGATATTTCCCAAGCCCGGACAAACGCTCCTGCAACGGAATCGCTCAGAAGACAAATGAGATCTTTGGAGCAAACTACGACTTCACGAAAGTGAAATCCGCATATGTGTGGAAAACAATTGCAGACCCGTTCCTTGGCAAATATTCTCTTATTAAAGTATGCTCCGGTGTTATCAAATCCGATGACACTTTATTAAACGTAGAGAAAGGCGAAGAAGAACGTCTGAATAAATTATATGTACTTGAAGGATCCAAACCGATCGAGGTTCCGGAACTTCATGCCGGTGATATTGGTGCAATTGCCAAATTAAACAGCGTACAGACTGGTGACAGCCTTGCGACAAAAGCAAATCCGATTCTTTATCCGAAGGCACTCCTTTCCACACCATATACCTGCAAGAGATTTAAAGCAGTGAAGAAGGGTGATGAGGATAAGATTTCCCAGGCACTTGCGAAGATGATGAGTGAAGACAAGACACTTCGTGTAGTAAATGACAGTGCAAACCGTCAGAGCCTTATCTATGGTATCGGTGATCAGCATCTCGATATCGTTATGAATAAATTAAAAGAACGCTACAAAGTAGATGTTGAGCTGAGCAAACCGAAGGTTCCGTTCCGCGAGACGATCCGTAAGAATGCAGATGTAGAGGGTAAACATAAGAAACAGTCCGGTGGACATGGACAGTATGGACATGTTAAGATGCGTTTCGAGCCATCAGGCGATCTGGAGACACCTTATGAATTTGAACAGGTTGTAGTTGGTGGTGCAGTTCCGAAGAACTACTTCCCGGCAGTTGAGAAAGGTCTTCAGGAATGCGTATTAAAAGGACCTCTGGCTGCATATCCTGTAGTTGGTGTGAAAGCTACCTTATATGATGGATCTTATCATCCGGTAGACTCCTCAGAAATGGCATTCAAGATGGCAACGATTCTTGCATTTAAGAAAGGCTTTATGGATGCATCACCTGTACTCTTAGAGCCAATCGTATCTATGAAAGTAACTGTTCCGGATAAATTTACCGGTGATGTTATGGGCGACCTGAACAAACGTCGTGGCCGTGTTCTTGGTATGACTCCTGATCATCAGGGCAATACCATTATTGAGGCAGATGTTCCACAGCTTGAGATTTATGGATATTCCACAGATCTTCGTTCTATGACAGGTGGAAGCGGAGAATTCTCCTATGAATTTGCACGCTACGAGCAGGCTCCTGGAGATATTCAGGCAAAAGAAATTGAAGCCAGAGCAAGTAAGGTAGATAAAGCGGAAGAATAAAAAAGGGTAATTACTGACAGAGCAGTAATTTGTGTTAGCGCAGTAATTAAAATATAGTTAAGAAATAAAAATGGCAGGACATTTTGCAGAGATGCGGAATGTCCTGTTTTTTCAGACACACTCTAGTGGTGTATTACTCGAAAATGCGAAATAAGTGCCATTTGTAAAGCAAAAACACTAGATACAGCGAAACGTTACATTGACAAACAGCCTTTGTTGAATTAAAATAAATTTTTAGGATAAGATGTCCATAATCGGACTGAAACCGCCGGAAATAATAAAAGCAGCTGTGTAGCTCAGTGGAGCAAACAGTAGTGGTGTCATGGACGCACCCTGAAAAAGACGGTATCTCGCCTTAAGTCAGATGCCCTGGTAACTCTGTTGCCGGGTAGTTCACATACAGCAAAATGTTGGAGGAAGTATAGAGATGAAATACTTGTTTAAAAAGATCGAGCCTAAGTGGCAGGCAAAATGGGAAGAAGCCAAAGTCTTCGAAGCCAAAGATAACAGTGACAAACCTAAATTCTATGGTCTGGTAGAGTTCCCATATCCAAGTGGTGCCGGTATGCACGTAGGACATATCAAAGCATATTCCAGTCTGGAGGTTATTTCCAGAAAACGTCGTATGGAAGGCTATAATGTACTTTTCCCGATCGGATTTGATGCATTTGGTCTCCCGACAGAGAACTACGCAGTAAAGACCGGAACACATCCACGTATCATCACAGATGAGAACATCAAGAGATTCTCAAACCAGTTAAAGAAAGTTGGATTTTCCTTTGACTGGAACCGTGTGATCGATACAACAGATGAAGACTACTACAAATGGACACAGTGGATTTTCCTGAAAATGTTTGAAAAAGGTCTTGTATTTAGAGACAGAACACTGGTTAACTACTGCCCGCACTGTAAAGTAGTCCTTTCCAATGAAGACAGCCAGGGCGGTAAATGTGATATCTGCCACAGCGATGTTGTTCAGAAATCCAAGGATGTATGGTATTTAAGGATCACCCAGTATGCAGATAAGCTTCTGGAAGGTCTGAAAGATGTAGATTATCCGGATAATGTAAAACAGCAGCAGATCCACTGGATCGGCAAATCAAAAGGTGCTTTCGTTAATTTCGATGTTGACGGAATCGATGAGAAACTTGAAATCTATACAACCAGACCGGATACTCTGTTTGGTGTAACATTCATGGTAATCGCACCGGAACATCCGATCATTGACAAATATGCAGATAAAATCACAAACATGGATGAGATCACTGCATATCGTAATGAGTGTGCAAAGAAAACAGAGTTTGAGAGAACTCAGCTTGTAAAAGATAAAACAGGTGTGAGAATCCAGGGACTTGAGGGAATCAACCCGGTTAACGGTAAGAAAATCCCGATCTACATTGCTGACTATGTAATGATGGGATATGGTACAGGTGCTATCATGGCAGTACCTGCTCATGACCAGCGTGACTATGATTTCGCGAAGAAATTCGGCATCGACATTATCGAAGTTATCAAAGGCGGAGATATTTCCAAAGAAGCCTATACAGGCGACGGCGAAATGGTAAACTCCGATTTCCTGAACGGATATGCAAAGAAGAAAGATTCTATTGAGCGTATGTTGGAAGAACTGGAGAAAAAAGGAATCGGTAAAGCCGGTGTTCAGTATAAGATGAAAGACTGGGCATTCAACCGCCAGAGATACTGGGGTGAGCCAATCCCGCTTATCCACTGCCCGAACTGCGGTGTTGTGGCAGTTCCGGAGAACGAACTTCCGCTGCGCCTGCCGGATGTAAAGGACTTCGAGCCGGGTGAAGACGGACAGTCCCCACTTGCAAAGATTGATTCTTTCGTAAACTGCACATGCCCGAAATGTGGTGCTGCAGCGAAGCGTGAGACAGATACTATGCCTCAGTGGGCAGGATCTTCCTGGTATTTCTTAAGATATACAGATCCGCACAATGCAAATGCACTGGCAGATATGGACAAACTGAAATACTGGATGCCTGTTGACTGGTACAATGGTGGTATGGAACACGTTACCAGACATATGATCTACTCCAGATTCTGGCATCATTTCCTGTATGATCTTGGCGTAGTAAATACACCGGAACCATACGCAAAACGTTCCATCCAGGGATTGATCCTCGGACCGGACGGAGATAAAATGAGTAAATCCAAGGGTAATGTAGTTGACCCGCTGGATATTGTAGAAGAATACGGTGCAGATACTCTTCGTACCTATGTGCTGTTTATGGGTGACTATGGCGCAGCTACACCATGGAGCGAGAACTCTGTAAAGGGCTGTAAGAAGTTCCTGGACCGTGTTGCAGGGCTGACAGATATCCTTTCTGAAGAATCCGTATCTGATGAACTGGAGATGAAACTTCACCGTACCATCAAGAAAGTTTCTTCTGATATCGAGAACCTGAAATTCAATACAGCGATCGCCAGCCTGATGACACTCATTAATGAGATCACAGCAGAAGGACACTTAAGCAAAGATGACCTTACCATCTTTATCAAACTGCTTAGCCCGTTCGCACCGCATATCTGCGAAGAAATCTGGGAATTCATCGGAGGTGAAGGCTTACTGGCAGTTTCCGAATGGCCGAAATACGATGAAGGCAAAACAATTGCCAAGACCGTTGAGATCGGTGTACAGGTAAACGGTAAAGTAAGAGGAACAATCGTAATCCCTAACGGATGTGAAAAAGAAAAAGCATTCGAGATCGCCAAAGCAGACGAGAGAATTGCTTCCTTCCTGGAAGGCAAGAACCTTATCAAAGAGATTTATGTACCGAACAAGATCGTAAACTTTGTTGCGAAATAATAGAAACAGTAAAAAGAGGACTGACAGAAATTTTTCTGAACAGTCCTCTTTTGAGTTTGCCAGCTATATTAAGAGACCTTTAGACCTTTTCAGGCAACCGCCTGCTGATATGCCGGAATGTCAGTGTAAACACGATTCCCTTCACGATAGAAGAGATTGTAAGCGCCCACCATACACCATTTAATCCCATTCCCGCATGTGTCAGGATCAATGCCAGCGGGATTCGTGAGCCTGTCAGGATCACACTGATCGTACTGGATAATCTGGTGCGTCCAAGTCCTGATAATGCGCCCACTGTCATCAGCTCAATGGACATAAAGACTTCACTGAATCCGATAATGACCAGATAATTGACAGCAGTATCCAGAGCTTCTTTTTCGTGGAAAAATAACCTGGCAATTGGTTCCGGAAGAAAGACAAAAGCTGCAGTGACAAACAGGCCCCAAATTGTGAGAACGCGAAATGACAGACTGTAACCTTTACGGATACGGTCTTTTTTTCGTGCACCGTAGTTTTGGGCAATAAAAGCATTCAATGCTGAAGCAAAACCATCTGCAGTATTCCAGGATACGGATTCAATCTGTCCGCCAACACGTTGCGTTGCAATAGCGGCAGCACCATAACCGGAAACCATACGGGTCAGAACCATGGAGATGAAACAGTAAATGCTTCCCTGTATAGCTGTGGGAAACCCGATCCTGAAAATGTGCTTATAATATTCTTTTGGAAAAACAGACAGCAGATTCAGATGCTGTAAAACATTGGGCTCCAGTCTGGAATGCCGGATACGCAGAACCATCACTACAAAAACCAGAATCTGTGAACTTACTGTCGCAATAGCGGCTCCGGCAACCTCCAGCCTCGGGAAAGGTCCGATGCCAAGGATCAGCAGCGGATCCAGGATCATATTTCCTGCAAGCCCGATAAAGTTTGCAAGCAGGGGAGTGCGGGAATCTCCCTGCGCAGTAGAGAGTCCGGTCAACGTCAGATTCAGATAAGAAAAAAGGATCAGTCCACAGGTGATCAATGTATAAGATCTGGCAGCAGTATAAGTTTCTGCGTCGGTCAGATTAAAAAATCCCAGCAGAGGCTGTATGAAAATAACACAGACAGCAGCAAACAAAATGCCGGACAGTGCAGTGAGCTGCAGAGAACCGGCAGCATAGGAACGTGCCTGGTCATAATCTTTGCGCCCGCATGCCTGAGCTGTATTTACCTGTCCGCCCATTCTTGACAGGGATGCAAGCCCCTGGGAGAGCCAGACATACATTCCGCCTACTCCCACGCCTGCAACCGCCTTTGCACCAAGCAGTCCGATCCATGCCATATCCATAATACTGTATGCTGTTCCCAGCATGGAAGAAATCATGATAGGCAGAGCCAGCTCTGCCAGAGTTTTCAGGATCGGACCGGAAGTCAGATCCACAGTTTTTGATTTACTCATTTGTAATAACCCTTCATGTACCAATTATTATAATACTTTTGTAGTCCATTTACTGCAGTCCCATACCTGAGAAACTACATCGCGGTAAAACTCCGGTTCATGGCAGATCAGGAGAATGCTTCCCTTATATTCGATCAATGCCTGCTTCAAAGCTTCTTTTGCATCCACATCCAGATGATTGGTAGGCTCGTCCAGAAGCAGAATGTTCGTTTCTTTATTCACCAGCTTACACAGACGCACCTTCGCCTGCTCCCCGCCACTCAGTACACGTACCTGACTTTCAATATGCTTGGTAGTCAGACCACATTTGGCGAGAGCAGACCGCACCTCATACTGAGTATAAGACGGAAACTCCGCCCAAATCTCATCAATACAGGTAGTCTTGTTATCACCCTTTACTTCCTGCTCAAAATATCCAATCTGAAGATTCTCCCCAAGTTCGCAGGAACCCTTCAGAGACGGGATCAACCCCAGAATACTCTTCAGTAAAGTTGTCTTACCGATACCGTTTGCACCAACCAGCGCAATCTTATTTCCTCTTTCCATAGAGAGAGTAACAGGTCTGGAAAGAGGTTCATTATAACCAATAACCAGATCCTTCGTTTCGAAAATATATTTCCCCGGAGTGCGTCCGTATTTAAAATGAAACTCAGGCTTCGGCTTCTCGGCAGCAAGCTCGATCACATCCATCTTATCCAGCTTCTTCTGTCTGGACATTGCCATATTTCTTGTAGAAACCCTGGCCTTATTTCTTGCGACGAAATCCTTCAGTTCACTGATTTCCTGCTGCTGGCGTCTGTAAGCAGCCTCAAGCTGAGCCTTCTTCACCTCATACACTTCCTGGAAATGGTCATAATCCCCGACATAACGGTTCAGTTCCTGATTCTCCATATGATAAACCAGATTGATAACAGAATTCAGAAACGGAATATCGTGGGAGATAAGGATAAATGCATTCTCATAATCCTGCAGATAACGCTTCAGCCATTCGATATGTTCCTCATCCAGATAGTTGGTAGGCTCGTCCAGAAGCAGGATATCCGGCTTCTCCAGAAGCAGCTTGCCAAGCAGAACCTTGGTTCTCTGACCACCACTCAGATCTGTAACATCACGTTCCAGTCCGATATCCAGAAGTCCCAGGGCTCTGGCAACTTCCTCCACCTTCGTATCGATCACATAGAAATCATGCATGGTAAGGGTATCCTGAATAGTTCCCAGCTCCTCCATCAGAGTATCCATCTCCTCAGGAGAAGCAGTGCCAAGAGAGTCACAGATCCCATTCATTCTTTCCTCCATCTCAAAGAGATAAGAGAACGCAGACTTCAGCACGTCACGGATGGACATACCCTGAGAAAGGACAGAATGCTGGTCCAGATAGCCGACACGTACATTCTTTGCCCATTCAATCTTACCCTCATCCGGCATCAGCTTTCCGGTTACAATATTAAAGAAAGTAGATTTACCTTCCCCGTTGGCACCAACCAGTCCAATATGCTCGCCCTTTAACAGGCGGAAAGACACATCATTAAAAATCGCCCTGTCTCCGAAACCATGTGTCAGATGTTCAACATTCAAAATACTCATAAAAAGAAATTCTCCTTAATTATTGTTATATAATGTCAGGGTCCAAAGGTATTTCACCCCTGACCTGACATCCACGAATTACTTACTCCGCTGCAAAGCAGCTCCCGCAATTCTTTTAATATTTGTAACTATACAACAGTATGATCAGACTTCCCTGACTCCTTTTAATGACGGCTCAGCCATCAGCGAATAATTTGTATAATAAACCACAAATCCGGGCTTCGCCCCTGCAGGCTTTTTCACCTGCTTCTTTTGGATATAATCAATCTCCACCTTAGGAGCAGTACGTCCTTTGGAATAATAAGCGGCAAGCTGTCCCGCAATCTCAAAGATATGATCCGGCAGTTCGCCGTCCTTAGACTTCACGACCACATGCGAACCGGCCATCTTCTTGGCATGAAACCACCAGTCATTCCCTGTGGCAAACTTAAAGGTAAGCTCATCATTCTGGAAATTATTTTTTCCCACATAAATATCATACCCATCCTCAGTCACATAATGGAACGGCTTAGACTTACTCTGCGCCTTCTGCCCCTTCCTGCGGTCATAATGCTTCTTAATATACCCATACTCCATCAGCTCTTCCTTGATCTGTGCCAGATCACTCTCAGCCAGAGCAATATCCAGAGCATTGGAAACAGACTCCAGATGCTCAATCTCACTTCTCGTATCTGCAATCTGCTCAGTCAGAGCCTCCTCCGTACGCTTCAGCTTTCCATACTTGTCAAAATATTTTTTGGAATTCTCCGCCGGAGCCATAGTAGGATCAAGAGGAATGGTAATCTCCTCATTGGTATAATAATTCAGAGCCTTAAACGACTTACATCCATCCTCAAGCCCATACCCATAAGTATTGATCAGCTCCCCGTAAACCTTATACTTCTCTTTCTTCGCAGTATCCTTCATCTGCTTCTCCTGCAGACTCAGCTTCTTACGGTTACGCTCCAGCGCAGTCTGCACGATCCTTCTCAAATCCGAAGACTTCTGATGGATACGCGTCAGAGTATTCTTTGTCGCATAATAAGTCTCCAGCATCTGTGAAACACTCTCAAACTCCACAGAATGATATTCCGGTCCATACTGCTGGAACGCAAACACACCATACTCCACAGGTTCTTCTCCCCGGTAAACAATATTCGGAGAGAAATCCCCCTCCACAACCTGATCCATCAGCCTGCGGAACGTATGATACAAATGCACCCTCGCCGCCTCATCCAGAGACTGCGCTGCATCACTCCCGTCGATCGAAGCCCTGAAACAGATCTCCTCCGCAACAACCGGACTGATTCCAGTAAGAGAAGAGTAAACAGCCTTGGAAACATTACATGGCTTCCTGCACACAACATCACAGAACTCCTCCTCACTCACAGTCAGCGGATCCAGCTTATCCTGTGTCTTCGGAATAAAATACTCCCTTCCCGGAAGCACCTCACGCACAGAACTCATATGAGAAGAAACATGCTTGATACTATCCAGGATCATCCCCTTATCATCACAGAAAATAATATTACTGTGCTTGCCCATCAGCTCCATGATAAGAACCTTCTTACAGGGATCCCCCAGCTCATTCAGATGCTCCAGTTCAAACATCACCACACGCTCCATCCCAGGCTGCCTGATATCCGAAACCCTTGCACTTCCAATATGCTTACGCAGCAGCATACAGAAATTAGGCGCAGTCATAGGACTGGGCTTATTCTTGGAAGTAAAATAAATCAGCGGAAGAGAAGCACTGGCCGAAAGCAGCAGCCTGCACTGCCCATTCGCCCCCTTCCCCGTAATCAAAAGCTCATCCGCCTCCGGCTGAGCAATCTTATTAAACCGTCCTCCATCCAAATTTAAATGCAGCTCCTTCACCATAGCCGCAATCGTAATCCCATCAAAAGCCATATAAAAACACTCCTTTAAAAAATAATCAGTAAAAATAATCAAAACTCAATCAATACGACAGTACGATCAAGAAAAGAAAAAATAAATCAATTAGTCAGAATAATTAACGTTTTACGTCAGAAAGGCGAAGCCCTTTCTGACAAACAAACTATAATAAGCTTTTCTGAAAGCCGTTCAATTTAAAAGATATACCATATACCTCCAACAGCCAGCTACCAGCAGGAGAAAATAAATAGTTCCGGGCGCATTTGCAGGGGTTGTAGTAACTCTTAGGCTTCGGGAATCTGCGTTATGAAAAAAACAGCAACCTGTCTGAGCGAAGCGAGTTTTGCTGTTTTTTTCATGCCTTTAGCAGATTTCCGAAGCCTTAGAGTTGACTAAACCCCGAAACCGCGCCCGGAACTATTTATTTTCTCCTGCGTCCCACCTGCGGCGTCCCTTCTGCTAGTATACCACACATTTCCTACCGCCATCAACGAAAAAATGTTTGACTCCCATTCTATAATGAACTATAATAAATCTGTATGTAAACCAGAACAGGCACACATACCCCGACACTAATAGACAGACAAAGAGAGAAAAATTATGATAAAAAGCATGACAGGTTTCGGCCGGGCAGAAGTCGTGACCAAAGAAAGAAAAATAACAATCGAACTAAAATCTGTCAACCACAGATACCTGGACCTCAGCATCAAAATGCCCAGAAAACTCAACTTCCTGGAAGGCGCAGTCAGAAACCTGATGAAAACCTACATCCAGAGAGGCAAAGTTGATGTATACATCACATACGAAGACTACACCCTGGACAACGGAGCTCTCAAATACAACAGAGAACTCGCATCCGAATACATCACCTGTCTTAAACAGATGCAGCAGGACTTTGACCTTGACTACGATATCAAAGTCAGCACCCTGTCACGCTATCCGGAGGTACTTGTCATGGAAGAACAGTCTGTTGATGAGGAAGCACTCTGGGAATCTTTGGAACCGCCCCTTCGCGAGGCATGTGAGAAATTTGTCCAGACAAGGATACTGGAAGGCAGAAATCTTGAGAAAGACCTTATCGGAAAACTGGACAGCCTTGAAGAAAAAGTATTACGTGTAGAAGCCCGCTCTCCGGAAGTAGTCAATGCCTACAGGACCAAACTGGAAGCAAAAGTTTCCGAGCTGCTGGAAGACACACAGATCGACGACAATCGCATCGCAGCAGAAGTCATCCTGTTTTCAGACAAAATCTGCAATGATGAGGAAACCGTCCGCCTTCACAGCCACATCAGGAACATGAAAAAGATGCTCACAACAGAGAAAGAAGGCATCGGACGCAAACTGGACTTCATGGCACAGGAAATGAACAGAGAAGCAAACACGATTTTATCCAAATCAAGTGATCTGGAGATCTCCAACATTGCCATTGATCTGAAAACAGAGATCGAGAAAGTCAGAGAACAGATCCAGAACGTAGAATAGAGGAAGAAAACGTGGCAAGACTTATTAATATCGGTTTTGGAAATGTAGTCAATTCACAGAAAATCGTGGCAGTGGTAAGCCCGGATGCGGCACCTGTAAAAAGAATGGTGCAGAGCATAAAGGGAACCCGGTCACTGATTGATGCAACTCAGGGGCGAAAGACAAAAGCAGTGATCGTCACAAGCGACGATTATCTGGTGCTCAGCGCACTTCAGCCTGAGACCATTGCCCGGAGATTTGCAGAAATATATGAAAACGAGGATAAGGGAGAGACCCATGAATAAAGGAATTTTAGTAGTGGTTTCCGGATTTTCCGGTGCAGGAAAAGGCACAGTAATGAAACGCCTCATGGAGAAATATGATGGTTATGCATTATCTGTCTCCGCAACAACCAGAAAACCCCGTCCCGGTGAAGAGGACGGCAGAGAATATTTCTTCCGTACAAGGGATGAATTTGAGAAGCTGATCGAAGAGGATGCATTGCTTGAATATGCCCGGTATGTGGAAAATTATTACGGTACCCCACGCTCTTATGTCGAAGAGCAGCTTCAGGCAGGCAGAAATGTAATCCTTGAGATCGAAATCCAGGGCGCAATGAAGATCAAAGAGAAAATACCGGAAGCACTTCTGGTGTTTGTAACTCCGCCGACTGTGGAGGAACTGGAACGCCGTCTCACAGGCAGAGGAACAGAAACCGCACAGGTGATCGCAGACAGACTTGCAAGAGCCGGTGAAGAGGCAGAAGGTATGGGACAATATGACTATATTCTTGTCAACGATACTGTAGAGGAATGCGTAGACCATCTTCATCAGATTATTGTGAGTGAACATTCCAGAGTATCCAGAAATGCAGAATTTATCGCAGATATCCAGAAACAGACAAAAGCATTTCAGAAATGATAAACATGCGGCCCAGACCGCTTAAAAGAAAGGAGAAAATATATGATACATCCGTCTTATACAGAATTAATCGAAGCAATCAATACAAACAGTGAGGACGACGATACAACAATGTCCCTTAACAGCCGTTATTCCCTTGTACTTGCTGCAAGTAAACGTGCACGCCAGATCATTGCAGGTTCCAAACCAATGGTAGAGGGTGCGGCAGGCAAGAAACCTCTCTCAGTTGCGATCGACGAGCTCTACAAAGGAAAAGTAAAGATCCTTGCTCCGGAAGAAGAGGATGAAGAAGGAACAGAACAGACAGCTGAGGCACAGACAGAAGAATCAGCACAGGCTTCTGAAATCACAGAGACTGCTGAAACAGCAGAAGAAACAACTGCAGAAACAACTGCAGAAACAACTGAAGAGTAAGAACTGATGGTAACACAATAGATAAACAAAAGGATGTGTCTGAGAATTACAGAGGTATATTTTCAGGCACATTCTTATAGGAGAATTTATGAAATTATTATTCGTATCATTAGGCTGTGACAAGAACCTTGTAGATTCCGAAGAAATGCTCGGACTTCTTACAGGTAACGGGTTCGAGATCGTAGATGATGAAACTGAAGCAGAGGCCATTGTGGTGAACACCTGCTGCTTCATCAATGACGCAAAGGAAGAGAGCGTCAACACCATCCTTGAGATGGCAGAATACAAGAAAACCGGGAGCTGTAAAGTCCTGGTTGTCACAGGATGTATGGCACAGCGTTATAAGAATGAGATCATTGAGGAAGTACCGGAAGTAGATGCAGTACTTGGCACAACTTCCTACGGAGACATCCTTAAGGCAATCCGTGAAGCAATGGAAGGAAAACATTTCCAGGAATTTAAAGATATTGATTATCTTCCGGAAAAGCTTGGCAAACGTGTTCTCACAACAGGCGGACATTTCGGATACCTCAAGATAGCAGAAGGCTGTGATAAACACTGCACCTACTGTATCATCCCGAAACTTCGCGGTAAATTCCGAAGCGTTCCGATGGAACGTCTGGTAACACAGGCAAAGGAGATGGCAGAGGAAGGCGTAAAAGAGCTGATCCTTGTCGCACAGGAGACAACCGTATATGGAACTGATATATATGGAAAGAAATCTCTTCATATCCTCCTGAAAGAGTTATGCAAGATCAAAGGAATCCGCTGGATCCGCGTGCTTTACTGCTATCCGGAGGAAATTTACGATGAACTGATCCAGACCATGAAAGAGGAGAAGAAGATCTGCCATTATCTGGATCTTCCGATCCAGCATGCAAGTGACCGTATCTTAAAGAGAATGGGAAGAAGGACAACACAGGCAGAGCTGGTGGAGATTGTAAATAAGCTTCGCCGGGAGATTCCTGACATCGTGCTCCGTACCACTCTGATCTCCGGATTCCCAGGGGAAACACAGGAAGACCACGAAGAGCTGATGAGCTTTGTGGATGAGATGGAATTTGACCGTCTGGGAGTATTTACTTACTCACCGGAAGAAGATACACCTGCAGCAACGATGCCTGATCAGGTTGCGGAAGAAGTCAAAGAGGCCAGACGTGACGAGATCATGGAGCTTCAGCAGGAGATTTCCTATGATAAGGGAACTGACCGTATCGGACAGGAACTTCTCGTGATGATCGAGGGAAAAGTTGCAGATGAGAGCGCATACATTGGCAGAACTTACGGAGATGCACCAAAGGTCGACGGTTATATTTTTGTGCAGACAGGAGAACTCCTGATGACAGGAGATTTTGCAAAGGTACGTGTGACCGGTGCACTGGAATATGATTTGATAGGAGAGTTGGCAGATGAATACACCGAATAAACTTACAGTAGCCAGAATGATCCTGGTTCCGTTTCTTGTACTGTTTATGCTTACAGACCTGGGCGGTGAGGCAAACCGCTATATAGCACTTGCTATTTTTGTTGTTGCAAGTGTGACCGACTGGTTTGACGGAAAGCTTGCCAGAAAATACAATCTGGTGACAAACTTTGGAAAATTCATGGATCCTCTTGCAGACAAGCTTCTTGTATGTTCTGCAATGATCTGTTTTATTGAATTGGAGAAACTTCCGGCATGGTTTGTTATCATTATTATAGGAAGAGAATTTATCATCAGCGGATTCCGTCTGATCGCAGCCGAGAACGGTGTTGTGATCGCTGCGAACTACTGGGGCAAATTCAAGACGGTTTCCCAGATGATCATGATCATTTTACTGCTGATCGATCTGGGCGGAGTGTTTGATATTCTGGAACAGATATTTATCTGGCTTTCCCTGGCACTTACCGTTATTTCCCTGATCACATACATCTGGCAGAACAGAAGTGTTCTGTCCATGCAGGATTAGTTAGAAAGAAGGGCTTTAAATATGGCTTCAGAAAAGGAAGCATCAGCATTAGAGGAAACAGCATTAGAAGAAACAGTTGTAGGACTCCTGAAAAAAAAGAAAATGACACTGTCTCTTGCCGAGTCCTGTACAGGCGGTGCGGTAGCAGCGGACATCGTAAATGTACCGGGAGCTTCGGAGGTATTTATGTGTGGTTATGTCACATATACAAACCGCGCCAAAAGAAAATGTCTTGGAGTAAAGAAGAGTACACTGAAGAAAGAAGGTGCTGTCTCAGCCAAATGTGCCGGACAGATGGCAAAAGGCGGTGCGAAAGCAGCCAAAACCGATGTCTGTCTCTCTGTGACAGGACTTGCAGGTCCGGGCGGTGGAACAGAGGAAACACCGGTGGGAACTGTATTTATGGGATGTTACTGTGCAGGAAAGACAACTGTGAGGGAATTTCACTTTGAGGGCGACAGAAAAAGTATCAGAGACCAGGCAGTTGAACAGGCACTGACATTTATCTGCGACAGGCTGCGCAAATATGACAGATAATAATTGGTGACAAGTTACATTACTGAACATAAGAGTACATTTCGGAAAGTTGATGAAATGTACTCTTTTTGTTATCATAGCAATTCATATTAACCGAATCAGGTAAGTTTTCTGCGGAGTCTGCGAAAAGCAATAAGCAGTGAGTGGGGACTTGGTCACCGCATCATTTTCATAAGGTTCACCACTTTATCAAGTTTTTGTGCCTCTGCGGGAGATTTTCCCATCTTCAGCACTTCAATGATCGCAGAAATCTCATCAGCATTAAATTTCAGACCACCTTTTTTTCCCTGAGCAGCTGCGCTCATCAGGAAAGGCAGCATCTCATTTGCACCCTTTGAACTTCCCTGGGAAGCCAGATTCTGAAGCATATCAAGCTTGGAACGATCCATACCTGCAAGCTTCGGGTTGTTGCGCCAGTCATCATTCATGGGAATCCTCCTTCTCACCATCTGCAGGCTGGTTCATGAGCTGCAGCATCTGAACCATAGCCATCATATTTACCATCTGATCTAATTTATCCCTGCTGGGACCATAACAGAAGCTGCGGATATCATTGACGATATCCACCGGATTCTGGGCCGGCATGCTCATGGCACACAGATCGCTGCCGGAACTTCTTTTGCTAAAAACAGAAACCGTATTGATAAATTCAACCGCTTTTTCATAGACTGAGAAAATCTGCTGTCCTTTTGGCGGAAGATAAGGAATGGCGGCTTTTATCATCTGTCCGCGGTCAGAACTGACCATCTGATCCAGCAAAGTCTGGGAAATCTGCTCTTCATTCATAATATCTGCTTCCATTTTATGTTTTTTATTAACAGAATATGACGGGGAGAAGGATTCTGACATATAATAAAGTAGAATTTAAGTAACTGTGAGACTGCTTTGCTGTATGTTGCCTGAAATTTTATGGAATTGCCACAGGTATCATGCGTTTGCAGTTACAAAAAATGGAGAAATCAGATATGGGATCAGAGTCAGAAGAAAAGAAAGAAATGCTTATTATAGATGGAAATGCTTTTTATGAGATAGATCTGGAGTGTGTGAAAAAGAAAAAACAATGTGCTCAGACAGTGCACCCGGAAAAGAAAACAGACAGGATCAATTCCCGGAATATGAAAGATAAGGATAATATCAGGCAGCATGAATAATAAGGACGAAATTATAATCCTGTAAAATATAAAGAGGCAGAGGGAAAGATCCCCCTGCCAACAGAAAATGATTGTCAGCAGCCACATCCACAGCCATTGTTTCCACATAACAGAAGCAGCACGATAATAATCCAGCAGTTGTCACCGTTGCCACATCCGCCGCAGCCATTGTTGCATCCACAGTTATTGTTTCCGCACAGGCACAGAAGGATGATGATCCAGAGGATATTACAGCAGGAATTATTTCCGCCTGAAAGACCCCATCCACTGTTACATCCACATCCGTTATTACATCCGCAGCCATTGTCGCATCCGCATCCGCTGTTATTAGCGCAGCCACATCCGCATCCTCCTCTGTCCTCACATCCGCAATTTGTAGCAGCTAAGTCGCTCATATTAAATCCTCCGTTTTTTTTCTTTACAATCCTATCATATGTGGAACCGCAAAAAGTGTTACAGTTTCATCATTGTTCATTATGTTCACAGTAACCAATAACCTTAAGTTCGATGCGAATTGTTGCTTTTCACAAGTTGACAATAATATATGAATCCGATATAATATACCACGTAACAAATCTGTAATGATTGAGAAAGAAATGCAACAATAACCCAATTAAAACGTAAAACAATACGTATAAAAAGAGAGGAAACGGAGAATAAGAATGAAGAAACATGGGAAACTATTGTTAAAGTATCTGCTCCTTTTTGTGATGACCGTTTTTGTAATGGGCTGTTTTAGTGTATCCGCGGCAACAAAAACAGGATTTGTCACTCAGAAAGGGAAAACCTATTACATAAACAAAGATGGTTCCAAACAGAAAGGCTGGCTGGAACTTAAGGGTAAGAAATATTACTTTGATAAGAAAACAGGAGTTCAGGTAAAAGGCTGGGTAAAAGACTCCAGCGGACAGGCGATCCGATACTTTACCAGCGGAGCCGGATATATGGTGACAGGATTTATCACTGATTCCAATGGAAATACCCGTCATTTTGATGAGACAACAGGCCTGATGACAAGAGGCTGGCTTACAGATACAGATGAATATAAATATTATTTTTACAGCGGTTCCGGCGTTATGGCCAAAGGCTGGGTGGAGAACAAAAAAGAACAGAAACGCTATTTCAGTCAGGCCAATGGACGTATGTGTACAGGCTGGGTGAAGAGCAGTGCCGGAAATTACAGATATTTTAAGCCGTCAAATGGAATAATGTATACAGGTCTGGAGAAAATTGACTCAGACTATTACTATTTTTCAAAATCAACCGGTGTCCGTTATCAGAAAGGTTTCGGAACCGTAGGAAGTAAGAAATATTATTTCAACCCTTCAGATGGTAAGGCGAAGACAGGCTGGCTTGAGCTTGATGGAAAGAAATATTACTTTGATACCTCAGGAGTGATGCTGGCAAATACCATCGCTTCCATTGACGGAACTACATACAGATTTGATTCTGACGGTGCTGCAACAAAGACTTCCGGTAATGATTACACAGTAGAGGGCAAATATGTCAAGGTCTTTGATGCGAAGAATAATAAATACTACTATATGGAAGAAGAGTTCCTGAAACATCCGGGAATTGCAGACGGAAAGGTGTCAGATCTGGATCTTCTGGCAGCAGTGTGTGATGCAGAAGCAGGAGATCAGGGAGTCGTGGGAATGGAGGCAGTTGCGCTTTGCGTATTAAACTGTACCATTGACCAGTATAAAGAATTTCCGTCACAGATCCGTTATGTGGTATATCAGGGAAAACCTACCCAGTATGCGGTTGTCACAGACGGAGCACTTCTTAAAAGACTGAAAGGCCAGTTTGAGGACAGAACTAATGCCTATGCGGCAGCAAAGGCAGCCATGGAAGTGTTCAGTAACTATGTAAATCATGGCACAAAGAGAACACTCCCGGGATTTAAGACAAAGGATTTCAATTACAAATTCTTTATGACTCCGGCAGCATTTAAGGCACAGAACCTTAATTTTAGCAAACTGGAGTATGAACAGTACAAAGGACATGTATTCTTTGTGGACTGGATTTCAGGGTGAGTACATTAGAGCGTGTCTGAAAAAGGCTTTCTGCAAGATGTGCGTCACAATTTGTGGGATATTTTGCCCGGATGAGGGCGCCGTAGCGGGCTACGGCAACTGAATTCGGGTGAAATATCCCGCAAAGTGGGGCGTGCAGATTGCGGGAATGATTTTTCAGACACGCTCTAACGCTTTAAGTTGGTGAAATATGAAGAGGATTGCTATAAATTCCTTGACAAATAAATTTTGTATTTGTATACTTGCAGATATATGATATAAAAAAGCACAGATGGGAAAGAGTAACATAGGGAAAACAGACAGAGAGCTGCCGGCAGGTGAGAGGCGCGTGGGGAACTTATGTGAATACCTCCCGGAGCTCTGCACCGAACACTTCGGAGACATTATAAGGGTAAGTAGGCTGCAGCGGAGTGGCATCCGTTAACATGCTTAAGTAGCAGAGAGAACCGTTGTTTATCATAACAATGGCAGGGCTTGTTACTTATTGAGGCAGAGAATGCGAGTTTTCTGCGAATTTAGGTGGTATCGCGGGACCCGGTTCTCGTCCTAAAGGGACAGGAACCGGGTTGTTTTATTTTATTACGAGGAGGAAACAAACAATGACAGTTTGGGACGAGCTGAAAGCCCGTGGTCTGATTGCCCAGGTAACAGACGAAGAAGAGATCAAAGAAATGGTAAATAATGGAAAAGCCACATTTTACATTGGCTTTGATCCTACCGCAGACAGCCTTCATGTAGGACATTTCATGGCACTCTGCCTGATGAAACGTCTGCAGATGGCAGGAAATAAACCAATCGCATTATTAGGAGGCGGAACCGGCATGATCGGTGACCCGTCCGGAAGATCTGATATGCGTCAGATGATGACAGTGGAGACCATCCAGCACAACATTGACTGCTTTAAGAAACAGATGGAGCGTTTTATCGACTTCTCAGACGGCAAGGCATTAATGGTAAACAATGCAGACTGGCTGATGAACTTAAATTATGTAGAGGTGCTTCGTGATGTCGGACCACATTTTTCTGTAAACCGTATGCTTTCTCATGAGTGCTACAAACAGCGTATGGAACGTGGACTTACATTCCTTGAGTTCAACTATATGATCATGCAGAGCTACGACTTCTACATGCTGTATCAGAAATACGGCTGCACCATGCAGTTCGGCGGTGATGACCAGTGGGCAAATATGCTTGGCGGTACAGAGCTGATCCGTCGTAAACTTGGAAAAGACGCTTACGCCATGACGATCACACTTCTTCTGAACTCCGAAGGTAAGAAGATGGGTAAAACACAGTCCGGTGCTGTATGGCTTGACCCGGAGAAGACTTCTCCTTTCGATTTCTATCAGTACTGGAGAAACGTGGATGATGCAGATGTTATCAAATGTATGCGTCTCCTTACCTTCCTTCCGTTAGAAGAAATCGATGAGATGGCGAAATGGGAAGGAAGCCAGTTGAATAAAGCAAAAGAAATCCTTGCATACGAGCTGACCAATCTGGTTCACGGCGAAGAGGAAGCAAAGAAAGCACAGGAAGGCGCAAGAGCACTTTTTGCAGGCGGCGCTGATACAGCACACATGCCGACAACTGAGCTTGCAGACGAAGACTTCTCAGAAGAAGGAACAATCGACCTGATCTCCATGCTTGTAAAAGCAGGAATGGTTCCAACACGTTCCGAGGGACGCCGTGCCATTGAACAGGGCGGTGTTTCCATTGACGGTGAGAAGATCACAGATGTGAAATACACAGTTGCCAAAGATGCACTTACAGGTGAAGGTGTAGTGCTGAAAAAAGGCAAAAAGAAATTCAATAAAGTTCTGGCAAAATAAAAAATTCATTATAGAAATATTGGCGGATACTGCTGAACCGGTGCCGCCGATTTCAGGAGGAAAAGATTATGAAGAAATACGGAGTAAACGAACTTCGTCAGATGTTCCTCGACTTCATGGAGAGCAAAGGACATCTGGTAATGAAAAGCTTTTCCCTGGTACCACAGGGAGATAAGAGTCTTCTGCTGATCAACGCAGGTATGGCTCCGCTGAAACCATATTTTACAGGTGCTGAAATCCCGCCGAGAACAAGAGTAAGTACCTGCCAGAAATGTATCCGTACAGGCGATATCGAGAATGTAGGTAAGACTGCACGCCACGGTACATTCTTCGAAATGCTTGGCAACTTCTCATTCGGTGATTACTTCAAAAAAGAAGCAATCCACTGGTCATGGGAATTCTTGACAGAAGTAGTAGGACTGGACGCAAACCGTCTTTATCCGTCTGTATATCTGGAAGATGATGAAGCATTCGATATCTGGAATAAAGAGATCGGAATCCCGGCTGAGAGAATCTTCCGTTTCGGAAAAGAAGACAACTTCTGGGAGCACGGCGCTGGCCCATGTGGTCCATGTTCAGAAATCTACTATGATCGTGGAGAGAAATACGGCTGCGGTAAACCTGGCTGTACAGTAGGCTGTGACTGCGACCGTTACATGGAAGTATGGAACAACGTATTTACCCAGTTTGAGAATGATGGTAACGGAAACTACACAACACTGAAACAGAAGAATATTGATACAGGTATGGGTCTGGAACGTCTGGCAGTTGTTGTTCAGGACGTAGACTCTATCTTTGATGTAGATACGATCTGCGCACTGCGTAACCTGGTATGTGAGATCTCCGGAAAAGAATATGAGAAGAATTATAACGATGACGTATCCATCCGTCTGATCACAGACCATATCCGTTCTGCAACATTTATGATCTCCGACGGTATCATGCCTACAAACGAGGGCCGCGGTTATGTACTTCGCCGTCTGATCCGTCGTGCAGCACGTCACGGACGTCTTCTTGGAATCGAAGGCCCCTTCCTTGCAAAATTAAGTGAAGAAGTGATCAATGGTTCCAAAGCAGGATATCCGGAATTGGAAGAGAAGAAAGAATTTATCTTTAAAGTTCTCACAAATGAAGAAAACCAGTTCAACAAGACCATTGACCAGGGTCTTCGTATCCTTGGAGAAATGGAAGATGAGATGAAAGCAGCAGGAGAGAAAACACTTTCCGGCGAAAATGCATTCAAATTATATGATACTTACGGATTCCCGATGGATCTTACAAAAGAGATCCTTGAGGAAAAAGGATATGATATTGATGAAGCTGGCTTCCAGAAATGTATGGAAGAGCAGAGAAACAAAGCACGTTCTGCACGTGAAGTGACAAACTATATGGGTGCTGACGCAACTGTATATGATGATATTGATGTAAATGTTACAACAGAATTCGTAGGATACGATCATCTTACCTTTGATTCCAAAGTAACAGTCCTTACAACAGAGACAGAGATCGTAAACTCCCTGATGGAAGGACAGAAAGGAACTGTCTTTACAGAGCAGACTCCATTCTACGCAACTATGGGTGGACAGGTCGGAGATACAGGTGTGATCGAAACTGCAAACGGTAAGTTCGTAGTAGAAGACACCATCAAGCTTCGCGGCGGTAAATTCGGACATGTAGGTCATATGGAATCCGGTATGATCTCCACAGGCGAAACAGTTTCCCTGAAAGTGGACGAAGCTGCAAGAAGAGATACAGAGAAGAACCACAGTGCAACACATCTTCTTCAGAAAGCATTAAAGACAGTTCTTGGAAGTCATGTAGAACAGAAGGGTTCTCTGGTAACACCGGACAGACTTCGTTTCGACTTTGCTCATTTCCAGGCTATGACAGCTGATGAGATCGCACAGGTAGAAGCGCTTGTTAATAAAGAAATCCAGGCTGGTCTTGAAGTCCGTACAGATGTTATGGATGTGGAAGAGGCTAAGAAATCCGGAGCAATGGCTCTGTTCGGAGAGAAATATGACCAGAAGGTACGTGTGGTATCCATGGGCGACTTCTCCAAGGAACTCTGCGGTGGTACTCATGTGGCAAACACAGGCAACATCATGCTGTTCAAAATTGTTTCCGAATCCGGTATTGCAGCAGGTGTGCGCCGTATTGAAGCTCTGACAGGAAACGGAGTTCTGGAATACTATAAGAAACAGGAAGAACTGCTTCATGAAGCTGCAAAAGCCCTGAAAGCAAATCCTGCAGAGATCGTAGAGAAGATCGGACATCTTCAGGGAGAAGTAAAAGCACTCTCCAGTGAGAACGAATCCTTAAAGAGCAAACTGGCTCAGGGAGCTCTGGGAGATGTTATGGATAAAGTAGTAGAAGTCAAAGGTGTGAAACTTCTTGCTGCAAAAGTAGACGGAGTGGATATGAACGGACTTCGTGACCTTGGCGACCAGCTGAAAGGTAAACTTGGTGAAGGTGTTGTCCTTCTGGCAGCAGTAAACGGCGAGAAAGTAAACCTTCTTGCAATGGCTACTGATGCAGCACAGAAAGTAGGCGCTCACGCAGGTAACCTGATCAAAGCAGTGGCAGCTATCGTAGGCGGTGGCGGCGGCGGACGTCCGAACATGGCTCAGGCCGGCGGAAAGAACCCTGCCAAAGCTCAGGAAGCCGTAGATGCAGCAGCAGGAATCCTTGAAGGTCAGATAAAGTAAAAAAATCTGCAAAATTTAACCAAAAAGATGTTGACGAACCCACAGGCAATGATATATAATATCACTTGTGCAAGAAAAAATACCCAGACAGTTGTATTTTAGCACAATCTACAACTGGAGGGAGGTTAGGTGTGAGTCTATGTCAAACGTAATCGTAAAAGAGAACGAGACTTTAGATAGCGCTCTTCGCAGATTCAAGAGAAGCTGTGCAAAAGCAGGAATCCAGCAGGAAATCCGCAAAAGAGAGCATTACGAGAAACCAAGCGTTCGTCGTAAAAAGAAATCTGAAGCCGCAAGAAAACGTAAATATAATTAATTGTGCGCAAAAATCCCTGGCAGTTCTGTCAGGGATTTTTATCATAATTTGGACAATAATCAGGGGAAGGAAGTAATCTTGAAGGCAGAAAATAACAAAATACTTAAAGAAAAGAAAAACTGGATCCTTTTACTGTTTAAAAAACTGGCAAAGCTGATTTTCAACAGAATCTTTTATGTTGCGGTTGCAATGCTTGTCCAGCTCGGATGGATCTTAATGATGGTACTGCGTCTGGCCGCTTATTCCAGATATATTGATATCGGATTGAGGCTGATAGGTATTGTGCTGGTATTATGGATCCTGAATAAGGAAATAAATCCTTCCTACAAACTGGCCTGGACAATGCTGATCCTGATCCTGCCAATTCTTGGAGTGGTATTATATTTTGTATTTGGGCGTTCCAGGATCGCTGCGATCATGCAGCAGCATTTTGAACAGAGGATTGAGGAGAGCAGGGAGTATCTGCGGGATCGGCCACAGACGAGGCAGAAGCTGGAGGCTCTGGATCCCTCGGCTTCGAACCAGTCCAGATATATTTCGGATGTTTCCAGATTTCCGGTCCATGAGAACACAACTGCAGAGTATTTTCAGGTAGGAGATGATATGTTCCCGGTGCTTGTGAGGGAACTGAAACAGGCGAAGAAATATATTTTTATTGAATATTTCATTATCAATGATGGGGTGATGTGGCAGACAATCCTGAATATTCTGGAAAAGAAAGCTGCGGAGGGTGTGGATGTGCGCCTGATCTATGACGGATTTGGCTGTCTTACAACACTTCCCCATAAATATTATGAAGAGCTTCAGAAAAAAGGAATCAAATGTCAGGTATTTAATCCTTTCCGTCCCATTCTGAACATTATCCAGAATAACCGGGATCACAGGAAGCTCTGTATCATTGACGGATGGGTTGGATTTACGGGAGGCATCAATCTTGCAGATGAATATATCAACCAGAAAGCGCGTTTCGGACACTGGAAGGACACTGCAGTTATGCTCAAAGGGGAAGCTGTCTGGAATATGACGGTAATGTTTCTCCATATGTGGGCGGTGATCGGCAGATCTGAAGAAAGTATTGATTATGAAGCCTATTTTCCCCACAGATATCATGAGGGAGAATTTGAGAGTGACGGATTCGTCCAGCCATTCTGTGATACACCTCTGGATGAGGAGGTTGTCGGTGAAGATGTATATCTGAACATTATCAACAAGGCAAAAAAATATGTATATATCTGTACTCCCTATCTGATCATAGATAATGAGATGATGACTGCCCTCTGTCTGGCAGCCAAAAGCGGGGTGGACGTGCGTATTATGACGCCGGGAATCCCTGACAAGAAGCTGGTATTTATCCTTACCCAGTCCTATTACAGACAGCTTTTGGAAGCCGGTGTAAAGATTTATGAATATCAGCCCGGTTTCCTTCACGCAAAATCCTTTGTGAGTGATGATGAGATTGGAGTTGTGGGAACCATCAACCTGGACTATCGAAGTCTTTATCTTCATTTTGAGGATGGTGTATGGATCTACAGAAACAGAGTAATACAGGATATCAAAGATGATTTTATCCAGACTATGGAATATTGCAGGCAGATAGAACCGGAATTCTGCCTGAACAGAAATATAGGACTGCGTATCATGCAGAATATTTTCCGCGCGTTTGCGCCGCTGATGTAAAATGAGCACTGAAAATCGTATTTTTATGGTTTTCAGTGCTTTTTATCTGATCATGATCAGGTATCGGATTAAGATGCATTATTTTATTGGATTGCTATATAATGAATAAAGAAAGTAGTCTTAGAGCGTGTGCCGGCAGCCTGCCGGTACATTGATCGGAGAGAGAATATGCGAAAAAAATGGATCTCCATAATATGCGCTGTGCTCATCATGGTCTGCACCATCACTGCACCTGTATATGCCGCCGGAATCTTTTTGCCCGAGGAAAGCAATACCAGACAGGCAGAATCCACAGATCTTATTGAAGCACCATCAGGAATCTTAATGGAAGCGCAGACAGGAACAGTCGTTTATCAGAAGGATGCGGATACCAGACGAAGCCCTGCAAGTATCACAAAGATCATGACTCTGATCCTGATCTTTGATGCTCTGGATAAAGGCAGCCTGAAAATGGACGACACAGTCACAACCAGTGCCCATGCAAAGTCAATGGGCGGTTCTCAGGTGTTTCTGGAGGAGGGGGAAATCCAGACAGTGGAAACCCTGATCAAATGCATTGTAATCGCGTCAGGAAACGATGCCAGCGTAGCAATGGCAGAGCATATCTGTGGCAGTGAACAGGAATTTGTCCGCCACATGAATGAACGGGCAGAAGGACTTGGGATGAAAAATACTCATTTTGAAGACTGCTGTGGTCTGACAGAATCTCCCGATCATTACACAACAGCCAGGGACATTGCCATCATGAGCAGGGAACTGATTACAAAATATCCGAAAATTCTGGAATATTCTTCCATATGGATGGAAAATATCACCCATGTGACCAGGCAGGGGACCAAGAAATTCGGACTTACCAATACCAACAAACTGATCCGCAGCTACGAGGGCTGTGTCGGCCTGAAAACAGGAAGCACCAGCATTGCAAAATACTGCCTCAGCGCAGTCGCCAAAAGAAATGACATTACTCTGATCGCAGTAGTGATGGCAGCCCCGGACTATAAAGTGCGATTTAAAGATGCAGCCTCCATGTTAAATTATGGATTTTCAAAATGCAGCCTGTACATAGATAAGAAAATGGAAGCTCTGCCTGAGATCCCGGTCAGAAATGGAAAGAAAAAGACGGTTTCCCTGGTTTATGAAGAACAGTTCCACTATCTGGATACCACAGGACAGAATATCGGGAATGTAAAAAGAAAGCTGAGGATCCACAGGGAAGTAAAGGCCCCGGTGAAAAAGAACACCCTGGCAGGGGAGATGATCTATTCCGTCGATGGGAAGGAACTGGGAAGAGTGCGGATCCTTTACGGGGAAAATGCAGGAAAAGCCACATATCCGGACTGCCTGAAAAAAGTCTTCATGAGATTGTAAACGTTACTGAGAACAGAGTGAACAGTAACCTGCAAACAAAAAGTATTTTGGACAATTCTATAATTTTTTGACAAAGGACAGCAATCCGATGTATAATAAAATCCAAATGGGTATTGAGGGAAATAAAAAACAAAAGGAAGGTACTATATTAATGAAAGAAATCCGTACAGAAGATGCCGTAGGGCACATTTTATGCCATGACATCACACAGATTATCAAAGATGTAAAAAAAGGGGTGCTTTTTAAGAAAGGTCATATTGTCAGAGAAGAGGATATTCCTCTGTTACTCTCTGTAGGAAAAGAACATTTATATGTGTGGGAGAAGAAAGAAGGAATCCTTCATGAGAATGAAGGCGCAGAGATCCTTTATAAGATCTGTGCCGGAGATTCGGACACCATGCATGGTTCTGATATAAAAGAGGGAAAAATCGAGCTGATCGCAGACATTGACGGAGTGCTTAAGATCCGCAGGGAAGCTCTGCTGGCTGTCAATTCACTTGGAGAGATGATGATCGCATCCCGCCATGGAGATTTTTCTGTAAAGAAGGGCGACAAACTTGCAGGAACCAGGATTATCCCTTTGGTGATTGAGAAGGAGAAAATGGATCGTGCAGCAGAGGTGGCAGGTACAGAGCCGATCTTTTCCATCCTGCCATATAAGAAGAAAAAGGTTGGTATCGTAACAACAGGAAGTGAAGTGCAGAAAGGTCTGATCACTGACACCTTCACTCCTGTACTGAGAGATAAATTTGCAAAATTTCCATCAGAGGTCATCGGTCAGACAAAACCGGGTGACGATATGGAACAGATAACAGCCGACATCCTGAAATTTATCGAAGAGGGAGCCGATATGGTAGTCTGCAGCGGTGGAATGAGCGTAGATCCGGATGACAGAACTCCGGGTGCGATCAAAGCAACAGGAACCCGCATCGTATCCTACGGTGCACCCGTACTTCCGGGAGCTATGATGCTGGTTTCCTATTATGAGAAAGACGGCAGGCAGATACCGATCCTTGGGCTTCCGGGATGTGTTATGTATGCAAAGAATACCATCTTTGATCTGCTTCTGCCAAGACTGATGGCAGATGATGAGATCACATTATCAGAGATTAACCAACTTGGAGAGGGTGGACTCTGCCTGAACTGTGATGTCTGTACATTCCCGAACTGCGGATTCGGAAAATAATATCCCGCAGAATGCGTTGTCAGACACAAAGTGAACATAAAGGGAAAAGAAAACTTGCATGAAAAGATTTAAAACCGTACATTATACAATCCATTCTAACAAAATAAAGGATGCGAGAGGCATCAGATTTGCTGTGATCGCAGATCTTCATGGCATGGAATTTGGCCCTGATAACAGAAAGCTTCCGGAGACGATCCACCGGTACAGACCGGATGGGATTCTCATTGCCGGTGATATGATCGTGAGAAATGATTCTGCTTCTTTAAAGACTGCATCATCTCTTCTGAGGAGCCTGGCTCAGCAGTATCCTGTTTATTATGCATTGGGAAACCATGAATATAAGCTGTACAGGACAGATCCTCAGGAGAACTGTATGGCAGCCCGATATCAGGAATATGAAAAGGAGCTGAAGACAGCCGGAATCCATATCCTGCATAATGAATCCTGCAGCCTGCAGGTGGGAAAAACCAGCCTTACTGTCTATGGTCTGGAAGTACCTCTGATCTATTATAAAAAGCCATTTTCTCCACAGCTTAAAAGAGAGGAAGTCAGGGAACTGATCGGAGAACCATCTTCCGATTCCCTGAATATTCTTCTGGCCCACAGTCCCAAATATGGAGATACCTATTTTGACTGGGGGGCAGATCTGATTCTGAGCGGGCATTATCATGGAGGGATTGTAAGAATTGGCAGGCACAATGGGCTGCTTTCCCCACAGCTTCATCCATTTCCGAAGTTCTGCTGCGGAGATTTCCACAGGAAGGAACAGCATATGCTGGTAAGCGCAGGAGCAGGGGAACACACCATACCTGTAAGGATCCATAATCCCAGGGAATTGCTGATGGTGGATCTGAAACCGAATGCCTGAGAATATTGTTACTGTCTGCTGACTGTATGGCAGCGAAATATTTACTTGAAAAGGAAAAGACTGTGCTATGGGAATTCCGGTAAAGCTGGAAGTATTTGAAGGTCCTCTGGATCTCTTACTGCACCTTATCGAAAAAAATAAAATAGATATCTATGATATCCCCATCGTGGAGATCACAGATCAGTATATGGAATACATCCATGCCATGGAGAGGGAAGACCTTGGAATCATGAGTGAGTTTATGGTCATGGCAGCCACATTGCTGGATATCAAGTGTAAAATGCTTCTCCCGAAAGAGGTCAATGAAGAGGGAGAAGAGGAAGATCCAAGAGCGGAACTGGTGGAGAAACTTCTGGAATATAAGATGTATAAGTTTATGTCCTATGAGTTAAAGGACAAGATGGACGATGCGGCAAATGTATTCTTTAAAGAGCCCACTATTCCGGATGAGGTACTGCAATACAGAGAGCCTGTAGATCCAAAGGAGCTTCTGGCAGGTCTCACGCTGGAGAAACTGAATGCGATTTACAAGTCCATCATCCGCAGGCAGGAAGACAAGGTTGATCCTATCCGAAGCAAATTCGGAACCATCGAGAAGGAAGAGGTCAGTCTGTCTGATAAGATGATAGAGATCAAAGATTTTGCCCGTACCCATCAAAAATTCAGCTTCCGCAATCTTCTGGAGAGTCAGTGCTCGAAAGTACAGGTGATCGTCACCTTTCTTTCCATATTGGAACTGATGAAAATGGGACATATCCATGTGGAGCAGGACGGACTGTTCGATGATATCTCTGTTGAAGTACAGACAGACCCGGATACATGGAAGAATCTTACAGAATTTGTGGAAGATGAACCACAGAATACAGAGATAAATATGTAATAAAAGGATAAGGAATGAGGAAGACTGAGTGAAGATTAAGGAAACAGAAGCTGCGATAGAAGCAATACTTTTTGCAATGGGCGGTTCCGTAGAACTGCCCCGGATCGCCAGAGCCATCGGCGTGGACGAGAAGACAACAGGAAGGATCATCCGCAATATGATGGACCGTTATCAGGAAGAGAACAGAGGCATCCAGATCATAGAGCTGGAGAATTCTTTCCAGATGTGTACAAAGAAAGAATATTATCAGTATCTGATCAATATTGCCCTGCATCCTCAGAAACCGGCACTGTCAGATGTTATGCTGGAAACCTTATCCATCATTGCATACAAACAGCCGGTTACAAAGGCGGAGATCGAGAAGATCCGAGGGGTAAAATGTGACCACGCCATCAACAAGCTGGTAGAATACAGTCTGGTCAGGGAGCTGGGGCGTCTGGATGCCCCCGGACGTCCGATCCTGCTCGGGACCACGGAAGAGTTTCTGCGCTGCTTCGGCGTACAGGATCTGGAATCCCTGCCTGTTCCTGACCCTGTCCAGATAGAGGACTTTAAGGCAGAGGCAGAGGAAGAAATCCAGCTGAAACTGGATGTGTAAGATAAAGGAGAAAAAATAATGCCAACCACATATGCACATGATTTATTTGGAAAAGAAGTATATAAGAGACTGCCTTCAGATATGAAAGCCCTGATCCGCCGACATGGGGACTTGTACAGGATCGGTTTACATGGGCCGGATATCCTGTTCTACTATATGGTTTCAAAGAATCCTGTCACCCAGTTCGGGATTGAGATGCATCATGAGAAGGCAAGAGCCTTTTTTGAAGAAGGGATGCGGCAGGTCAGAAGAAATGATGATGAGGCACTTTTTGCATATCTTCTTGGATTTGGCTGTCATTATATTCTGGACTCCGCATGCCATCCCTATGTAAATAAGATGGCTGCAGAAGGCGTCATTCCTCACATTGTTCTGGAGAAGGAATTTGACCGTGTGCTTATGGAAGAGACAGGTAAAGATCCCGACCATTATTATCCGGCCTGCGGGATCATGCCGAAGATGGAATATGCCAGAGTGATCCACAGGGCCATTCCTCTGGTGAAAACCATGAACATTTATATTTCTGTCAGGATGATGAAAATTCTTACCAATTTCATGGTGTGTGATGATCATGGAAGAAAACGCAGGATTCTGGGGAAACTTCTGAGACTGGGAGGAGAGTCCATCGGCTCTGTCATTGAACATTTCATGACTGCCGAAGCAGTAGAGCAGGCAAAAGCTCCCATGCCTGAACTTGAGAGGCTTTACAGAGAGGCGGTTCCTGAAGCTGTGGAATATCTGGGAGAACTTTATACCTTAAGAGAGGGAGCTTATCATCTGAGCAAAAGATGGGACCGGACTTATAACGGGTAATGGGCATATCCCGATATTTTTCGGAACTGTGACAGTCATATTCCGGACATGCAGGCATAAATTATCTTATAGGGTGAAGCAAAATCCTGCAGATATCCTGTAAACAACAAATCTGTGAATAACCGTAAATTATGAACAGTGATATTCATGGATTGCCAGCATGTGAGGTGGAGTATGAGAATGAAACATATTGCCGCTGTCATTGTTGTGACGGCGGTGTTATTGTTTACGCAGACATACACCTCCGCCCGGGGAGCGGAGTACAAAATACCTCAGACAGTAGACATGACACCTGTTGCAGAAGAACCGGCAGAACTGTACGCATTATCAGCAGTCCTCATGGACGGAGAGTCCGGCAGAGTACTCTATGAAAAGGACGGGGAGCGTCCTCTGGCAAATGCCAGCACAACCAAGGTGCTTACCTGTATTGTGGCACTGGAGAACTCTCCGGGGGATGATTATGTTCTGGTTTCTCAGAATGCGGCATCCCAGCCGGAAGTAAAGCTGGGACTTCAGAAAGGAGAACAGTATTATCTGGAGGATCTTCTGTACTCCCTTATGCTGAAAAGCCACAATGATACAGCGGTTGCCATTGCAGAACACTGCGGGGGAAGCGTGGAAGGCTTTGCCAGAATGCTCAACCGGAAAGCAAAACAGATAGGATGTAAGAATACGTATTTTATCACACCCAATGGCCTGGATGCTGAGGATGAGAACGGAAAACATCACACAACAGCCAAAGATCTGGCACTGATCATGCGCTATGCTATTAAAAACGAAACATTCCTGCACATTGCACAGACCAGAGACTATACATTCTCTGAGATCACAGGAAAGAGAACCTTTTCCGTACATAATGCCAACGCATTTCTTGACATGAGAGACGGAGTTCTTGCCGGAAAAACAGGCTATACTTCCCAGGCAGGCTACTGTTATGTATGTGCCTGGGAGAAAGAGGGCAAAACATTTATCGTCAGTCTTCTTGGCTGTGGATGGCCCAACCACAAAACCTATAAATGGAGTGACACAGAGAAACTGCTGGACTTCGGAGATTACAACTACGAGTACGAAACCTACTGGAAAGAACCACAGACCGGAAAAATTCTGGTGACAGACGGTGTGGAAGATGATCAGGATATAGGAACGAAAATCTATCTGAGGGGTAAATGCAGTGTAACCGCATATGACAGGGAAAAAGAAGTCCTTCTGAAAAAAGGGGAAACTGTAACCTGTAAAATAGAAATTCCACAGAAAGTCAGTGCACCGGTTCTTAAGGGGGAGAAGCTTGGCCGCATTGCCTATTACCTGGATGGAAAACTGATAGATTCTTATCCGGTCTATGCGGAGAAATCAGTGGAAAAAATCAGTTTTAAATGGTACACTGAAAAAGTATTTCATGATTTTTTTCATTAGATACATTTATATGGGACTACTATAAAAGAACCGTCATCAGAGTCTTGCCATAGAATTGTTTGTTGAATTCATAGAAAAAAACTATCGAACAGATGAAACAATTTAATGGTTTAAAGGGTTGCCATACGAAAGCGATATTGATATAATAAATATTAACAGTCGGCATTCATATATTGCCGTTCGTGAATAGTTTATGTCAGCCTGTGGCTGATCTGCAGTCTGCTGCAAGCTGACATAGGAAAGACAGAGGAAAGAGATATGAATCAGTTAGAAATACTCAGAGAGAGTCTTGGCCAGTGTGATGAGATTATTCTGGATGCACTTATCATGCGTAACAGGATCGTGGAGGACATTATGGCATATAAAGAAGCCAACGGACTCCAGATTTTACAGCCTGAACAGGAAGCGAAGCAGAAAGAATGGCTGGAGAAGAGAATGGAAGGCAGACGCCATAAGGATGAGGTTTCCGATGTATTTGAATGCATCCGCACAAACAGTAAACGGATCCAGGCAAGAAAACTCTTCAACTACAACATCGTGCTGATCGGTTTCATGGGTGCGGGAAAGTCCACAATTTCTGATTTCCTTAAGAATGTATTTGCCATGGATGTGGTAGAGATGGATCAGATCATTGCCCAGAGACAGGGAATGAGTATTTCCGATATCTTCGAGACATACGGTGAGCAGTATTTCCGTGATCTTGAGACAAATCTGCTTATCGAAATGCAGTCACGCAGCAATGTTGTGATCTCCTGCGGCGGTGGTACGCCAATGAGAGAGTGCAATGTAGTAGAGATGAAGAAGAATGGCCGTGTTGTTCTCCTCACAGCAAAACCGGAGACAATCCTTGACCGCGTCAAAAATAACCATGACCGTCCGCTGATCGAGAACAATAAGACTGTTTCATTTATCGCAGATCTGATGGAGAAACGCCGCGCTAAATACGAGGCAGCGGCTGATATCATCATCGAAACAGACGGCAAGAACGAACTGGAAATCTGCGAAGAACTGGTACACAGACTCCGCACCATGGATGAAGAAAAATAATATAACATGACAGATCTGGTTTATGATATCAGAAGCGCCGGATATCAAGTCATAATATTGAATGTATCGGTTATTATAAAAAGATATGGGGTGTCTCGACTGACGGGACAGTCCCATATCTTTTTGTATTCTGATATTTTATTAAGTCAGATCAGCTGGTCTTATAATCCCATTCCTTCTGTGCCTGTTCGATCACATATTTCTTAAATGCTTCCACAACCGGTGGATGGTATACGTTCTTCAGCATCGCCATATAGAAGTTTCTCTGCCAGCTTGGAGAAACTAAGGGAAGGATCTTTACATTCAGAGAATGCAGGATTGGAATATTGGGAGCTACGCAGATTCCAAAGCCGTTGGAGACAAAGCCTGCAGCAACCTGATCCTCGTCAATCTCATAAGCCACATCCGGTGCCTGCCCGATACATTCAAATAGTCCGTCAATGATCTGTCTCAGACCACTTCTCTTCTTAAATATAATCTGTTTATAAGGAATGGTATCCTCCAGCCGTACTTCATCCTTTACTGCCAGCGGATGATCAAGAGGTACGATCACAACCAGCTCCTGTCTGGCAACCGGAATAAACTCGATCAGCGGCTCATTATCAAGTTTGGAACAGAACCCCAGATCATATTTCTTCTCTTTTAATCCGTTCAGAATATCAGATGTTAAAACTTTATCACAATACAGATTAAAATCTATCTTTTTAGCAGGATTTTCCTCCAGAAATCCCCGCATGATCTTAGGAAGAAAATCAATTCCAAGTGTACGCAGGAATACCACATCAATGCAGCCTTCCCCTTTACCTGCCAGCTTCAGACTGTTCACAGAAGAGTCCAGACGGTTCAGTACCTCTTCCACGTCATTCAGGAAAACTTTTCCATACTTGGTAAGAGTAACATTCCTTCCATTTTTTTCAAACAGTTTTACGCCCAGTTCTTCCTCGAGAGTGGAGATCGCATAACTCAGCGAAGGCTGGGTGATCGCCAGAATATCAGCGGCTTTTGTGTAATGTTCAATATGAGCCAGCGTAGAAAAGTACCGCAGATGATACAGGTTCATAGAAAAACTCCTTTCTCTGATAAGTATTTTATAAGTGACTATATTTTATGTGCAGGCTTTCATAGTCCTTTAATGCTTCGGAAAACTATAATTATAGTCACTCTTGCACAAATAATCCGCGCTGTATTTGTTATATACGTAGATTATATCATGATGTATTGAAAAAATCTATGAATTTAAAGGATAGAACTAATTTGTTTTATATTTAACAAAGTTATATAATGCTTATATCAAAAAGATACAAAATAATTCCGGAATAAATAAAAAAATTATGCGATTTTATCAGGAGGACAAAAAGATGTCAAAAGAATTTCCAATTACAATCAGTTCCTGGACACTGGGAGATCAGTGCAAATTTGAAGACAGAGTGATCGCTGCAAAGAACGCAGGATACGAAGGAATCGGTCTTCGTGCAGAAACTTATGTAGATGCGCTGAATGAGGGACTTTTTGACAAAGACATTCTTGCAATTCTGGACAAACACGGTATGAAAGTAACAGAAGTTGAGTACATCGTACAGTGGGCAGAAGAGCACAGATCTTACGAGCAGAAATACAAAGAACAGCTCTGCTTCCATATGTGTGAATTATTTGACGTAAAACAGATCAACTGTGGTCTGATGGAAAACTACTCCGTAGAATATACTGCTCAGAAATTAAGAGAATTATGCCAGAGAGCAGGAAAATACATCATCGGTGTTGAACCAATGCCATACAGCGGAATCCCGGATATGAAAAAAGGCTGGGCAGTTGTAAAGGCAGCTGACTGCGAGAATGCAAAACTGATCATGGATACCTGGCACTGGGTAAGAGCAAATCAGCCGGTTGACCTTTCTGTGATCGAAGACATCCCTGCAGACAAGATCGTATCCATCCAGATCAATGATGTATGGGAAAGACCATATGCAACAACAATCTTAAGAGACGAATCCATGCATGACCGTCTTGCTCCCGGAACAGGAATCGGATGTACAGCAGCGTTCGTTAAGATGGTAAAAGAAAAAGGAATCAAACCAAACGCAATCGGTGTAGAAGTCATCAGCGATGCAATCCTTGCAAAAGGACTTGAATATGCTGCAAACCATACATATGAGAACACAAAGAAAGTGCTTGAGGAAGTATGGCCGGAGGTTCTTCAGTAAGTATCTGACGGATAAACCGACAGATTAAAGGATCAGGCAGAAATCTCCACGCCTGCCTGATCCGGATTCTGAATGAACACAAAATAGAGAATGAATAATTAACCGAATCAAGTAAGTTCCCTGCTTTAATTGCGAAAAGCAATAAGCAGTGGGTGGGGACTTGCTTGTATCAGGAGGAGCGTAAGCTCCTTCTGATAAACTGTGGAGCAGTTATTCGGTTATGAGCAAGTAGCGAAGCGGATTGCGAATATCCGCTTGACTAGAAAAGAATTCGAAAAAAGGAGAAGGTCACATGAAATTTAATGCAATGTTTCAGCCGATCAACATCGGTCCAATGACAGTAAAGAACCGCTTCGTAGTTCCGCCAATGGGAAACAACTTTGCAAACACAGACGGAAGCATGAGTGAACAGTCCGCAGCTTATTATCGTGAAAGAGCAAAAGGCGGCTTCGGTCTGATCACAATCGAAGCAACAGTAGTACATAAAGGCGCAAAGGGCGGCCCTCGCAAGCCATGTCTTTATGATGACTCCACAATCGAAAGCTTCCGCAAGGTAGTAGATGCCTGTCATGCAGAGGGAGCAAAGGTTTCCGTACAGCTTCAGAATGCAGGCCCTGAAGGAAATGCAAAGAACGCAGGTGCACCGATCGAGGCAGCTACAAGCATTCCTTCAGACTGCGGAAGAGATACACCAAAGGAAGTTACAACGAAAGAAGTTTATGAACTGGTAAAAGGCTATGGCCTCGCAGCAAAGAGAGCCATGGAAGCAGGCGTAGATGCAGTTGAGATCCATATGGCACATGGCTATCTGGTAAGTACCTTCCTTTCCCCAAGAACAAATAAGAGACTGGACGAATTCGGTGGTTCCTTTGAGAACAGAATGCGTTTCTCCCGTCTGATCATCGAAGAAGTAAAGAAGATGACAGAAGGAAAGATCGCAGTTCTTGCAAGAATCAACAGCTGTGATGAAGTACCGGGCGGTCTTGATGTGCATGACAGTGCTGCAATTGCCGCATATCTGGAAGGATGCGGACTGGATGCCATTCATGTATCCAGAGCTGTTCATATCCGCGATGAATTTATGTGGGCACCCACAGTGACACACGGCGGTTTCTCCGCTTCTCAGGTAGAAGAGATCAAACGTGCCGTATCTATTCCGGTGATCACAGTAGGACGTTATACAGAACCGCAGTTTGCGGAATTAATGGTAAAAGAAGGACGCTGCGACCTGGTTGCATTCGGACGTCAGAGCCTTGCAGATCCTTATATGCCATTAAAAGCACAGGAAGAAAGACTGGAGGATATGATCCCATGTATTGCATGTCTTCAGGGCTGCGTGGCAAACATGTATGCAGGAAATCCTGTATGCTGTCTTGTAAACCCATTCCTTGGACATGAAGCTGAGGACATCGCTCCTGCAGAAAAAGCTAAGAAAGTAATGGTAATCGGCGGCGGTGTTGCAGGCCTTTGTGCTGCATTTATCGCACAGGAAAAAGGTCATCAGGTAACACTTTATGAAGCAAGTGATAAACTTGGCGGAAACATGCGTCTTGCTGCTTATCCTCCGGGAAAAGGCGACATCACAAACATGATCCGCAGCTATATCGTACGTTGTCAGAAAGCAGGCGTAACAATCAAAATGAATCAGGAAGTAACTCTGGATCTTATCAGGGAAGAGAAACCAGACAGCGTAATTGTTGCTTCCGGTTCCAGAACACTGATCCTTCCCATCGAAGGTATCGACAATCCTGCAATTATTCATGGCTCTGATCTCCTTGACGGCAAGAGAGCAGCAGGAAAGAAAGTCCTGGTTGTAGGCGGCGGAATGGTAGGATGTGAGACAGCAGCATTCCTCGGTGAGCAGAACCATGATGTAACAGTTATCGAGTTCAGAGACACTGTAGGTGCAGACGTAATCCACGAGCATAGAGTTTACCTGATGAAAGATTTCGAAGATTACAAGATCAAAGAAATCACAGGTGCAAAGGTATGCAAATTCTATGAGGACGGCGTAGAGTACGAGACAGCAGACGGACAGAGACATGAATCCAGAGGATATGATTCCGTCATCCTTTCCATGGGATTCAGAAACTACAACCCATTCGGCGAAGAAATCAAGGCTATCGTACCGGATACCTATGTGATCGGCGATGCCACCCGCGCAAGAAGAGCACTTGACGCTACGAAAGAAGCGTATGAGGTAGCGTCTGCGTTGTAATTAAAAATATTCATTTTATAGTTGCAGTTAAGAGGCGCTGTATGATATTATCAGCGGACAGCAGCTTGAGAATGATCTTACAAATGAGAAATATCCGGATACATATATAAAATGTACCTAGATTCTGACAAAAATATTTCAGGAGGCAAACAGGAAATGGAACAGAGAATTAAAGGAACAACAGGATTAATGGCACTTATCGGAAGCCCGGTAGGACACTCAGGATCACCGGCAATGTATAACTTCAGCTTTCGTTATCACAACCTTGACTATGCTTACATGGCATTTGACATCAAGGAAGACCAGGTTCCGGCTGCTCTGGATGCAATCCGTCTTTTCAAAATGAGAGGCGCAAACGTAACAATGCCATGCAAGAACGAAGTTGCAAAACACATGGATGAACTTTCACCTGCAGCAAGAATCATCGGCGCTGTTAACACAATCGTTAATGAAGACGGCAAATTAGTAGGACATATCACAGACGGTATCGGATTTGTCCGCAACTTAAAAGAACATGGCGTTGATGTGAAAGGCAAAAAAATGGTAGTTCTCGGTGCAGGCGGTGCTGCAACAGCAATTCAGGTACAGTGTGCATTAGACGGTGCAGAATCCATTGCCATCTTTAATCCGAAAGATCCATTCTTTGCACGTGCAGAGTCTACAGCAGAAAAACTGAGCAAAGAAACACCGGATTGTAAAGTTTCTGTATTTGATCTTGCAGATGAGGCAAAACTGAAAGAAGAGGTTGCAAATGCAGATATTCTTGTAAACGCAACACTTGCAGGAATGAAACCTCATGAAGAACTCACTCTGATCAAAGACAAATCCATGTTCCGCCCTGACCTTGTAGTTGCAGACGTTGTTTATAATCCTGCAGAAACAAGAATGGTAAAAGAAGCCAAAGAAGCAGGCTGCAAGCTTGCAATCGGCGGAAAAGGAATGCTGTTATGGCAGGGAGCTGCAGCTTACAAGCTCTACACAGGGCTGGAAATGCCAACAGCTGAATACCAGAAATTCCAGGAAGAAAACGAAAACAGGTAATAACAAATAATAACCTAGGAGACCAAAATGAAACAGAAAACAAACAAAATGCTCATTTTCACCTCCCTTGCAGCATATTTCACTTATTTCATCCATGGAATCGGTGCTTCTATCCTGGGGCAGTACAAACCGGAGTTTGCAGCTGCCTGGGGTGCGAAGCCCTTGGCCGATGGCACTCTGGATGTAAGTATGGTAGTATCTGTAATTGCAGCACTTGGACTGGGACGTCTGATTTCCCTTCCTTTCTCCGGCCCTCTGTCTGACAAATACGGAAGAAAACTGAGCGGAATTATCGGTGTGCTCTGTTATGTGGCATACTTCTTTGGAATGGCCAATTCCACATCCATGGCAATGGGATATGCCTTTGCAGTGATCGGCGGAATCGCAAATTCTTTCCTTGATACCTGCGTAAGCCCTACCTGTATGGAAATCTATGTAAACAACCCGTCAGTAGCCAACCTGTTTACAAAATTTTCCATCTGCCTGAGCCAGTTCCTGCTTCCATTCCTGATCGGAATCGTAGCATCTGCAAATATGTCATATAAGACAATCTTTATCGTAGCAGGTATTGCAATCCTCATTGACGGAATCCTGATTCTGATCCTCCCCTTTCCGGCGAGAGAGAAGGCAGTACAGGCTAAAGCTGATAAGAAGAAATCCGGACACAAAATTTCCCCTGCAGCGATTGCTGCAATTCTGATCGGATTCACCAGCTCCTCAACCTTTATGTTATGGCTGAACTGTAATCAGGAACTTGCCCGTTCCTATGGTATGGCAGACCCTTCAAAGATCCAGTCCCTGTATGCCCTGGGAACTGCAACTGCCATCCTTGCAACAGCAGCATTTATCAAAAAAGGTCTGAAAGAGATTAACGTCCTGATCCTCTATCCGTTAATCTCTACAATTATGCTGGCTCTCTGCTACTTTATCCAGGCTCCGTTTATTTGTCTGGTAGGTGGTTTTGTGATCGGATATGCAGGTGCAGGCGGTGTTCTCCAGCTGGCAGTTTCCACAACAGCAGAGTTCTTCCCCGAGAACAAAGGAACAGCAACCTCACTGGTAATGATCGCATCCAGCATCGCAAACTATACAATCTTAAGTCTTGCAGGATACATTACCAAAGTTGGCGGAAGCGGTGCTCCGAGAATGATCCTTCTCCTGAATATGGCAGTGACCATCATCGGTATCCTGCTCGCTCTTTTTGTAAAGAAGAACAGAAATAAGTAAGCCAGTAAGTGATAGAAATAAATAAGCGATAGAAATAAATAAGATACAGAAATCCTGTGATATTGAAATCCAATCTAACTGAAGATACGTTTGGACGTTACAAGCTTCAAATTTTTCCCGGTCGGATTGGATTTTATTAAAATCTGGATTGTTTAAAAATTAACAAAAAAGATAGAATATACAAGCCGAAATATAGAAGTAATCTAACAATTTATTGAAAAGGAGAATCTGTATGGCAAATACAAGAACACAAAGAAGAGAAAAGGAACTGCCCTACATCCCCTTTGGACCATTTCAGATAAGACTTCCATTTATACATTACAAGATAGAATCTGTTGAGTTCATTCAGGGTCTGATCCTGGGCGTTACTGCTCTGGCTGCTGTTCCGTATCTGGAGCAGTATCTGGGGCTTCCTTATGAGCTGGCGTGGAGCTGTGTAATTATTGAAACCTTCCTTTATCTGCTTCACAGCCTGCTTGGCGATCCGGTAGTACCGGGGTGGATCACACCGACCCTGCCGCTGACTATTGTATTTCTGGAAGGCTTCCCCATGGGAAAAGAGCGAATACAGGCTATGATCGCACTGCAGATGCTGGTAGGTCTGGTATTTATCTTTATGGGTGTGACCAGACTGGCGGATAAATTTGTTCATGCAGTTCCCAATTCTGTCAAAGGCGGAATCCTTCTTGCAGCACCGGTTACAGTTATGGCAGGACAGCTGGGAGAGAACGGAAATATGCACAAATATCCTCTGGCTATTGTTGCAGGTGTAGGTCTTTTGATCCTGATCAGCTTCTCTGACAAATATCAGGAGAAGAGAAAAACAAATAAGTTTCTTGATCTTGTTGCGAGATACGGAAATCTTTTCCCCTATCTTATCGCAATGGTAGTAGGACTTCTGGTTGGCGAACTGGATGCCCCGGGACTGGAGATTGGTACCTTTATCAAGATTCCTCAGTTTAAAGATATCATTGATCAGGTGAGTATTTTCGGCGTAGGGATTCCTCCGGCATCTATGTTTATCAAAGCACTGCCGCTGGCACTGGTGTGCTATGTTATTGCATTTGGTGATTTTGTTACTACAGAGACCCTTGTATCAGAGGCACGTCAGGCAAGAGATGATGAGTATATTGATTTCAATTCCAGCCGTTCCAATCTGGTAAGCGGTCTGAGAAACCTGATCCTGTCTATCATTGCACCATTTCCTCCCCTTTCCGGTCCGTTATGGGTTGGAATGACTGTATCCGTATCCATGCGTTATAAAGAAGGAAAGAAAGCAATGAAGTCTCTTCTCGGAGGAATGGCTTCTTTCAGACTGGCCACATTCTTAAGTGTGCTGATCATTCCTGTAGTAAGCTTCTTTCGCCCGATCTTCGGAGTAGGATCTTCCATTACTCTGATGTTCCAGGCGTTTGTATGTGCAAGAATCGGTATGGATTACTGCAAGAGCGACAGAGACAAGATGATCGCAGGCGTAATGGCAGCAGTCCTCGCAACCCAGGGAACCGCATGGGCATCTGCATGGGCACTGGCAGTAGGCTTCGGACTGAATATCTTCCTGTCCAACTGGAATCCCCTTGAGAAAAATCATAGATGATTAATGGAATCTGTGTTATAATCAGGTAAATTAGATGAAGAAGGGGTGAATGCAATTATGATGTATCCGTTTATGACATTGAATGATGATACTGAAATTACTCATTCGGAAATGAAAGCAGATGGGAAAGTAAAAGTCTATATAGAAACTCCTGATGAATTTGGAGGATTTCACAATGCCACATGTTGGCTTCCTGATTATAAGTGGGAGGATATTGAGGGATATTCTGATACAGAGATGGCATATTTTAAACAGTTAATCAGAAATAACGCTCATCTTATTATTGAATTTTCGCAGGAAGGAGGCATTTTAAATGCCGCAAATTCTTAGAATTGGACCATATAGTATTTATTTTTGGTCCAATGAAGGAGATCCCTTAGAACCAATTCATGTTCATGTATCAGAAGGAAGAGCCAGTGCAACTGCTACTAAAATATGGATTACCAGTACTGGAAAAACTATTCTCAGCAATAATAATTCTAAAATTCCGGAAAAGATACTGAAAAGGTTAATGAGGATGATAGAAGCCAATAGTTCGGATATTATTGATGAGTGGTTAAACCATTTTGGAGAAATTCGCTATTTTTGTTAAAAGTAAACGCAGCCAACAATTATACATTGGCTGCGTTTATCGTAAAATTTTAAGGAGTATTCTTTTGAGTAAATCCATTTATCTCATGGGATAACAATTATCTGCTGCTGGATAGAAGTGATACCAGACGACTATAGGCAAGAATAACATCTGATATCACATCATTCATCAACAGATCACAGGCTGCTGTGAATGATATCCAGCACCTGTTTTAATTCATGCACACCGATCTGTCCCGGAGCAGAAGCTTTGGAAGCGGCGCCGAAGGTGAGAGCGGAGCCAAATGTCTCACCTGTCAGGCGGCTGACAACACCTGTTCCGGCCATGGACATGGTAATGATCGGACGGTCTGCATATTTCTCAGACATTTCCAGAGTAGCAGAGAGGAGTGTAAGAACATCCTGTTTGCAGGTCGGCATAACAGCCATTTTCGGAATATCAGCACCGAAATCCTGCATCATACGAAGACGTCTGATAATCTCCTCCTTCTCAGGAGTCTTAAAGAAATCATGGTTGGAAGCAATTACCTTCACACCTGCCTCGTGAGCAGCGTCAATGATCGTTTTTACAATATCATCACCTGTAAATGCTTCTACATCAATTAAATCTACATAACCGCTCTGAGCAGCTGCAATATTTAAAGCAGCATAGTCATTTGCAGAAATTTCTTTCTCACCGCCTTCTTTGGAAGTACGGAATGTAAGGAGAACAGGAATGTCTTTTAAAACTTCCTGAAGCTCTTTAGCGGTTTCTAATACTTTCTCAGTAGCAAAGACATCATCAAACCAGTCTACACGCCACTCAACTACATCAACAGGAAGAGTGGTGATCTTTTTGGCTTCTTCGAGAATGTCTGTTTTTGTTTTTCCAACGATCGGAACGCAGATCTTAGGTCTGCCTTCACCGATTACAGTGTTTTTTACCTGAACTGTGTTCATTTTCTTATCCTCATATTTCTTATCATATTAAGAATAACCGGGGTATCAGTCATCATAGGAGATGTGAAGAATCTCTTTCATATGTTCGATAGGCATTGGTTCGCCTGTCCATAACTCAAATGCAGCGGAACCCTGGAATAACATCATTCCCAGACCGTTCATTGTCTTGCATCCTACCTCTTTGGCCATGGAACGCATCTTTGTCTCCAGAGGAGAGTAAGGAACATCAATAACGATCAGCTCAGGACGGAAGTAAGATTTGTCCGGAACAACGGACTGTCCTTCCAATGGTTTCATTCCCACACCTGTAGCATTGACAAAGATAAAACTATCATCCATCTCAGCTTTCAGTTTATCAAGATCTGCCAGATCATAAAGAACTGCATGGCAGGATGTCTTTGTGTTGATCTTCTCTACTGTGGATACTGCACGATCCCAGAATTCATCCTTGCGGTTAAAGATTGTGATCTCGGCAACGCCGTCCAAAGCAGCCTGGATCTCGATAGCAGTGGCAGCACCGCCTGCACCGACGATAGTTATTTTCTTTCCGATCACATCAATATCATTATCTTTCAGGGCAGACATAAATCCGATACCGTCAGTGATATGACCTGTAAGATGACCGTTGTCATTTACGATTGTGTTAACTGCACCGCATAATTCTGCAGCAGGAGAAAGCTCATCCAGGTATTTTCCAACCAGAGTTTTGTTTGGCATGGAAACATTGGATCCTCTCATTTTCAGAGTACGGATTGCTTTTACTGCATCCTCAATTTCATCTGCGCCAACCTCGAAAGCAAGGTAAGCGTAGTCATACCCGAGTTTTGCAAAAGCCTCATTCTGCATTGCAGGAGAGCTGGAGTGACGGATCGGGTAAGCCATCAGACCGATTAATTCAGTATGTCCGGTAATTCTTTCAGCCATTATAATATCCCCTTTTGTATTTTGTTGTAAAGTATTTTGTTGTAAAGGTTTTTATTGAAGGTATCCCATCTGGGTCAGTGTATTAAGGATATTTCTTCCTTCCAGAGTTCCGTCGATGATCCTTCTTGCACGTTTGCTGTCTCCGATATTCAGGATCTCAACATCATCAGAAACAAAAGCATCGGAAAGCTCTGCGAAAAGCTGTCCCTGAGCTCTCATACCAAGACATACGAATCCGTAGTCAAATGGAAGCTCACGTTCACCTTCTGCATCTTTTACAAGGAAAGAACTGTCTTTTACTTCCTGAAGAGCTGTCTTTGTAAGCTGGGCCACATGATGTTTCTTCATCTGGTCTTTCATGTCATTCTTTGTAACAGGATCCAGGTCACGTCCGATCTGATCCATCATCTCCACAATAGAGATCTCAGCATTTCTTGCTGCAAAGAATTCCACAACATCAAGACCAACAGCGCCGCCGCCCACAACGACAACCTTCTTGCCGGTCATATCTTCCGGATAGTCATTGATGTGATTAATCATTCCCAGGATAGAAGCAACCTTGCTGCCTTCTTTGTCAATGCGGTCGTGAAGTCCTTTGATCGGAGGAAGCAGTGGTGCGGAACCTGTGGAGCTTACGATCAGGTTCGGATGGAACTTGCGGATATTTTCCGGTGTTCCTTCTGTGTTTGTGAAGATATAAAGATTCTCAAGCTGCTCTGCTCTGTGGATCAGATAGTTCGGGAAATCAGCCAGACGCTTCTTTGCAGGAATCTTAGAGATCACAGAAGCAAGACCGCCAAGAGTTTCACCCTTTTCCAGAAGGAAGGTATTGCAGCCTACTTCTGCGGCTGTACAGGCAGCTTCCAGTCCGGCAGTACCGCCTCCGATTACTACAACGTTACAGTTTTTGTTCACTTTCTGATTCTTATAAACATCACCTTCCAGAACAGCCGGGTTTACAGTACAGCGGATCGGACGGTTAAAGCCGATTCTGTTTCCTGCACATCCGATGTTACAGGAGATACATTTGCGAAGGTCACATTCTCTGCCTGTAGCTACTTTGTTTACCCATGCAGGTTCTGCGATAAGACCACGTCCCATACCGATCAGGTCTGCATCGCCGTCAGCGAGGATCTGCTCGGCAACCTTCGGGTTACGGATATTTCCCATGGAGATACATGGTTTGCCGAATTTCTCTCTGACAGCTTTAGGCATATAGGAACGCCATCCGTCTTTCATGTAGTTGGCATCGATCTGATACTGGATAGAACCGTTTAAACCGCAGGAAACATCGAAGATATCAACTTCATCCTGAATATATTCCAGATATTCAAGAGTATCCTCGAGAGTATTGCCGCCTTCCATCAGTTCATCTGCGCTGAGACGGAGCATGATCGGGAAGAAAGGTCCAACCTGTTTTCTTACTTCTTCAATGACCATACGGCAGAAACGTGTTCTGTTTTCCACAGATCCGCCGAACTCATCTGTACGTTTGTTTGTAAGAGGAGAGAGGAACTGGCTGATCAGATAGGAATGTCCCGCATGGATCTCTACTGCGTCAAAACCTGCAGCCTGGGCTCTCTTTGCAGCCTCGCCGTATTTCTTTACAATGTGATGGATTTCTTCCACTGATAACGGACGCGGGATTTCTCCGCCTTCTTTGGACGGAACATCAGATGCGGAAACCGGCTGCATATTTGTACGTGCTGAAACAGCGGAAGCACCTGCGTGGTTGATCTGGATCGCAATACAGGTACCATATTTGTGGATCTCTTCACAGAATTTGTACAGACGCGGCAGATAGTTGTCGTGGTCAATACGAAGCTGAGTAGTTCCGTTGGAACCCTGCGGAGAATCTACGCTTGCATTCTCTACGATGATCAGACCTGTGCCGCCTTTGGCACGCTCTTTATAATAATTAATGTGAAGAAAACTCATTTCGCCGTTCTGTTCCCCGTAATTGGTTCCCATAGGCATCATAACGATACGGTTTTTGATAGTCATATTTTTTACTGTGAGTGGTGTGAAAATATGCTGGTAATTGCTTTTCATTACGTCTTTCCTCCTGAAATTTTCTGTTGTATCTATAACTGTTCAGTGCTTTAGCTGTGGCCTGAATTTCTTTGATGTGTTAATTATATAACGGGATAATCCATAAATCTAATTGATAATTCATGCTATATAATAAAAAACATCTATGGTTTTCCACGCACTGAATGAAAAGCATTCATAACCGCATGCTGCATCATGTAAAAAAACTGACAAACCTGCATGGCTATAGTATTTTTCTCCGGGCTGCGCTGAAGCTTTTATACCTGTGCAATCGGATTCGCAGATAAGCGAGAGGTATAGTCATTTCGAAAACGATGTATTTGGTTTACAGAAGAGGGTGAAATACGGGACAATACAAAATAACCGTAATACCCTCTATTAAATAGGAAGAAATGCTCAAAAAAACAAAATCTGGAGAAACCTGACAAATTTTTCTGCTATATTTTTAACGAAAATGACAAATAAATGTTGAAATTTTCTGCCGGAAAAGGTAAAATTAAAATCGGCTAAATTTTTGGGTTAACTTTTAAATATTCTCATAAAGATGGAGGGCAAACAAGAATGAGTAATGCAACACAAAGCTTAGCAGGCACAAGAATTACTTCTTTGCTTGACGCAAACAGTTTTGTCGAAATCGGACAGGGTGTAACAGCCAGATCCACAGATTTCAACATGACTGCAAACAAGGCACCATCTGACGGTGTTATCACCGGATATGGTGTGATCGATGACAAACTGGTTTATGTATACAGCCAGGATGCATCTGTATTAAACGGTACTGTTGGTGAAATGCATGCAAAGAAGATCACAAGACTTTATGATCTTGCCATGAAAACAGGCGCTCCGGTTATCGGACTTGTTGACTGTGCAGGTATCCGTCTTCAGGAAGCAACAGACGCACTGGAAGCTTTCGGACAGATCTATCTGAAACAGACACTGGCATCCGGTGTGATCCCGCAGATCACAGCAATCTTCGGAACATGCGGCGGTGGTATGGCAGTTATCCCGTCCCTGACAGATTTCACATTCATGGAATCCAAAAAAGGAAAAATGTTCGTCAACACACCAAACGCACTGGAAGGAAACAACACAGACAAATGCGACACAGCAGCAGCTGATTTCCAGAGCAAAGAGACAGGTGTGATCGATGGCGTTGGTACAGAGGATGAGATTCTTGGCCAGATCCGTTCCTTAGTATCACTTCTTCCTTCTAATAATGAAGACACAGACAATTACACAGAGTGTACAGATGATCTTAACCGCGTATGCGCAGATCTTGCAAACTGTGCAGGTGACACAGCAATTGCACTTTCCCAGATCGCTGACAACGGTGAATTCTTCGAGACAAAAGCAGACTATGCAAAAGACATGGTTACAGGCTTTATCCGTTTAAACGGCGCTACAGTAGGTGCTGTTGCAAACAGAAGTGAAGTATATGACGCAGAAGGCAAGAAAACAGAAACATTTGACGGAAGCATCTCTGCAAGAGGCGCAAGAAAAGCAGCAGATTTCGTGAAATTCTGCGACGCTTTTGATATTCCGGTACTTACACTTACAAACGCAACAGGCTTCATGGCAACCTTATGCAGCGAGAAGATGATGGCGAAATCCGTAGGTGAACTGGTAGCTGCATTCGCAGACGCAACAGTTCCGAAGGTAAACGTAATCATCGGCAAAGCTTACGGTACAGCTTACGTGGCAATGAACAGCAAATCTATCGGTGCAGACCTTGTATATGCATGGGATAACGCAGAGATCGGTATGATGGATGCTTCCCTGGCAGCCAAGATCATGTACGCAGATGCAGATGCTGCTGAACTGAATGAAAAAGCTGCTCAGTACAGAGAGCTTCAGAATGGTGTTGCTTCCGCAGCAGCAAGAGGCTATGTTGACACTGTGATCAGCCCGGCTGACACAAGAAAATATGTAATCGGTGCATTTGAGATGCTGTTCACAAAGAGAGAAGATCGTCCGTCTAAGAAACATGGAACGGTCTAAGCGGGGTGACGCATATGAAAATGATCAAAAAAATAACTTCTGTATTCATGACATTTCTCGTAATGGCTGCGCTGGTGATCGGCAGCACCTCTGTGGTATTTGCCGCAGATAAGGTTGATGATACTGTTAAGTCCACACTGGTAACTACAGCAGAAGGACTGACAGATGCCATTGTCCAGCTTAAAGATGAAGAAATCGAGAATTACATGAGTTCAGGAGATGACTTTACAACAAGTGCCATGCAGTCCTGGCAGACATCCAAGGATGAACTTGGCGCAAAGAAGGACAGCAATGGTGAAACTACTGTAACTTTCAAAGATGATCAGTACACAGTTACTGTTCCTCTTAAATTTGAGAAAGCAGATGCAAACTTTGTATATGTCTTTGACTCACAGGGAACACCGACTTCCATGTCTGTAGATGTACAGTATGGTATGGGCAAGACTCTTCAGAGAGCAGGTCTTAATACTCTGATGGGTATTGGAACTGTATTCGTAATGCTGATTTTATTAAGCCTTCTGATTTCTCTGTTCAGATTCATTCCGAATCCGGAAGCAAAGAAAGCAGCAGAAGCAAAAGCTGCCAAAGCTGCAAAAGAGGCAGAGGCAGCAGCCATCGCACAGGCAGCACCTGCACAGGCAGAAGAGAACCTTGCAGATGACGGAGAGCTGGTAGCTGTTATTGCAGCAGCCATCGCAGCAGCAGAAGGAACTACAACAGATGGCTTCGTAGTTCGTTCCATCCGTAAAGTAAAAAGAAATAGAAGATAATTGTCATTTATTTAGGAGGATTTTAAAATGAAAAGCTATACAATTACAGTAAATGGTACAGCATATGAAGTAACTGTTGAAGAAACAGGAAGCGTATCCGCTCCTGCAGCAGCTCCAAAAGCAGCACCTAAGGCTGCACCTGCAGCAGCTCCGAAAGCAGCAGCTCCTGCAGCAGGTGTCGGCGCAGTAAAAGTAACTGCTTCCGTACCTGGCAAAGTTGTCAAAGTAGCAGCAAGTGTTGGACAGGCAGTAAAAGCCGGAGACAGCGTAGTTATTCTTGAATCCATGAAAATGGAAATCCCTGTAGTAGCTCCTCAGGACGGTACTATCGCAAGCATTGATGTTGCAGAAGGTGCCTCTGTAGAAAACGGAGATACTTTAGCAACAATGAACTAAGACGGGAGGTAGTCAAATGTCTTATGTAACAGAAACATTGTCCAACCTGATTCACCAGACAGCATTCTTCAATCTGACATGGGGCAATTACCTGATGATCGCAGTAGCCTGCGTATTCCTTTATCTTGCTATCAAGAAAGGATTTGAGCCGCTTCTGCTTGTTCCTATCGCATTCGGTATGCTGCTTGTAAATATCTATCCGGACATTATGGCAAACCCGGAAGATATGTCCAATGGTGTAGGTGGACTTCTTCATTATTTCTACATCCTTGATGAGTGGAGTATCTTACCATCCCTGATCTTCATGGGTGTAGGTGCCATGACAGACTTCGGTCCGCTGATTGCAAACCCGATCAGCTTCCTGATGGGTGCTGCGGCACAGCTTGGTATCTATGCAGCTTACTTCCTTGCAATCTTCCTTGGATTCAACGGAAAAGCAGCAGCAGCTATCTCCATCATCGGTGGTGCTGACGGCCCGACTTCCATTTTCCTTGCAGGTAAACTTGGACAGTCTGCACTGATGGGACCGATCGCAGTGGCAGCATATTCCTATATGTCACTGGTTCCGATCATCCAGCCGCCTATCATGAAACTCTGCACAACAGAGAAAGAACGTAAGATCAAAATGGATCAGCTTCGCCCGGTTTCCAAACTGGAGAAGATCCTGTTCCCGATCGTTATCACAATCGTTGTCTGCCTGATTTTGCCTACAACAGCTCCGCTGGTTGGTATGCTCATGCTTGGTAACCTGTTCAGAGAGTGCGGTGTTGTAAAACAGCTGACAGAAACAGCTTCCAATGCCCTGATGTATATCGTAGTTATCCTTCTGGGTACATCCGTAGGTGCTTCCACAAGTGCAGAAGCATTCTTAAACGCAGATACTCTGAAGATCGTAGTTTTAGGTCTTGTTGCATTCGCAATCGGTACATTCGGCGGATGTATGCTTGGTAAACTGCTCTGCAAACTGACTCATGGAAAGATCAACCCGCTGATCGGTTCCGCAGGTGTATCCGCAGTACCTATGGCAGCCCGTGTATCCCAGAAAGTGGGTGCAGAGGCAGATCCTACAAACTTCCTTCTGATGCACGCAATGGGTCCGAACGTTGCCGGTGTTATCGGTACAGCCGTAGCAGCTGGAACATTCATGGCTATTTTCGGTGTATAATTGAATGAAATGAGTTCCCTGCTTTTATTGCGGATGCAATAAGCAGTGGAACAGCTATTCGATATAGAGCCACAGGGTATGACAACTGTCTGAACCCTGAAGTAATATTGGCTGAGTTATTGAGAACAAAATGATCAGTAACGAACAAACTATAAAGGAGATATAATAATGGCAGAATTAGAGAAAAAACCTGTTAAAATTGTGGAAACCATTCTCCGTGATGCTCATCAGTCCCAGATCGCAACACGTATGACCACAGAACAGATGCTTCCGATCGTAGATAAACTTGATAAAGTCGGCTATCACGCAGTAGAGTGCTGGGGTGGTGCAACATTCGATGCATCCCTTCGTTTCCTCCACGAAGATCCATGGGAAAGACTTCGTAAATTACGTGACGGCTTCAAAAACACAAAACTTCAGATGCTTTTCCGTGGACAGAACATCCTTGGATACCGTCCATATGCAGATGACGTTGTAGAATACTTCGTACAGAAATCTGCTGCAAACGGAATCGACATCATCCGTATTTTTGACTGTCTCAATGACCTTCGTAACCTTCAGACAGCAGTAAGCGCTGCAAACAAAGAGAAGGCTCATGCACAGGTAGCTCTTTCCTATACATTAGGAGATGCTTACACAATGGAATACTGGACAGACATTGCAAAACGTATCGAAGATATGGGCGCTAATTCCATCTGTATCAAAGATATGGCAGGTCTTCTCCTTCCAAATAAAGCTACAGAGCTTGTTACAGCATTAAAAGAAACAGTTAGCATCCCGATCGACCTTCATACACATTACACATCCGGTGTAGCTTCCATGACTTACTTAAAAGCAGTAGAAGCAGGTGTAGATATCATCGATACAGCAATGTCTCCATTCGCACTGGGAACATCTCAGCCTGCAACAGAAGTTATGGTTGAGACATTCAAGGATACACCATACGACACAGGATTTGACCAGAAACTTCTCTCCGAGATCGCTGACTACTTCCGTCCGATCCGTGACGAAGCTCTTGACAGCGGACTTCTTAATCCGAAGAACCTTGGCGTTAACATCAAGACTTTACTGTACCAGGTACCGGGCGGTATGCTCTCCAACCTGACTTCCCAGTTAAAAGAACAGCACGCAGAAGACAAATTCTACGATGTTCTTGAGGAAGTTCCGCGTGTACGTAAAGACCTTGGTGAACCGCCACTTGTTACTCCGTCTTCCCAGATCGTTGGTACACAGGCTGTATTCAACGTACTGATGGGCGAGAGATACAAAATGGTTACAAAAGAAACAAAAGATATCCTGTTAGGAAAATACGGCGCAACTGTAAAACCGTTTAATCCGGAAGTACAGAAGAAGTGCATCGGCGATGAGAAACCGATTACATGCCGTCCTGCAGACCTTCTTGACAACGAGCTTGAGAAACTTGAGAGCGAAATGGCTCAGTACAAGGAACAGGATGAAGACGTATTAACATACGCACTGTTCCCACAGGTAGCTATGGACTTCTTCAAATACCGTCAGGCTCAGAAAACAAAAGTTGACGAGAAAGCAGCTGACAAAAAGAACGGAGCATATCCTGTATAATTGATCAGTAATTAAATATGTCCAAACGAAAAAAGGAGCTTGCGTAAGCAGGCTCCTTTGCGTTATTATGAAAGAATATGATACCCGGGAATATAATGTGCCAATGGGTATATGCTGCCAGTGGTACATATCTATATTGATCGTAGCGAAGCGGAGACGTGGAACCATGATGAAATAGACAATCTGCAGGGTAAAATAAATACAGGAGAATATTCCATGAGCAAAGTTATAATAATCGGCGGCGGAGCCGCCGGAATGATGGCAGGGGTTTTTGCAGCCCGTAACCATCATGAAGTTCATATATTAGAGAAGAACGAGAAACTGGGAAAGAAAGTCTTCATCACAGGAAAAGGCAGATGCAATGTGACAAATGCCTGCGACACAGAAGAACTCTTTCCTGCAATGATGAGCAATCCCAAGTTCCTCTACAGCAGTTTCTATTCATTTACCCCTCAGGATGTAATGGAGTTCTTTGAGAAAGCAGGTGTCTCTCTGAAGGTAGAGCGTGGAAACAGAGTATTCCCACAGTCTGACCATTCTTCAGACATCATCCGCGCTCTGGAGCGTGAGCTGAAGAAAGCAGGAGTAAAGATTCATCTTCATACTGCTGTGCAGGAAATCGTAAAGAAACCTGTAACAGATTCGGCAAATACCCTGGAATCAGAAGCTGCATTAACAGAATCAGGATCTGATGCAGGAAAAGGCAGAAAAGGAAAAAAATCACCTGACATACCGCAGGAGAAGATCGCAGGAGTCATCCTTACAGACGGAACCTTCATGGAAGGCGATGCAATCATTGTGGCAACTGGCGGATTCTCTTATCAGAGCACCGGTTCCACAGGTGACGGATACCGCTTTGCAAGAGAACTGGGACTGAAAGTCACGGACATTGCTCCCTCCCTTGTGCCATTAAAGACAAAAGAAGACTATGTCCCTAAGCTTCAGGGACTTTCCCTTAAGAATACAGGACTTACCATAAAGAATGGAAAGAAAGTACTCTATGAGGATTTCGGAGAGATGATGTTCACCCATTTCGGAGTCACAGGTCCAATGATCCTCTCTGCCAGTGCCCACATCGGTGCAAAACTGGCAAAAGCACCAAACGGCGAGCTGTCCGCATATCTGGATCTGAAGCCTGCACTCACAAAGGAGCAGCTGGATGCCAGAATTCTGCGTGAATTCGAGGCAGGACCTAACAAACAGTTCAAGAACGTGATCGGAGTACTTTTCCCATCATCTCTGACACCTGTAATGATAGAGCTGGGGGGTATTCCTGCAGAGAAAAAGATCCACGATATCTCCAGGGAAGAACGTCAGCACTTCATAGATCTTATCAAAGCCTTCCCATTCACGATCACAGGAATGGGCGAATTCAAGGAAGCCATTATCACCAGAGGCGGCGTCTCTGTCAAGGAGATCAACCCCGGAACAATGGAATCAAAGAAAATTTCAGGCCTCTACTTCGCAGGTGAAGTGCTGGATCTGGATGCAGTGACAGGCGGATACAATCTGCAGATAGCATGGTCAACCGCATATCTGGCAGCACAGGATATACAGTAAGCTGTTTATTATAGAAACAAACAAATGATGAGCACCTTGTAAGTGGATTATATCTATGATATGATTCGACTATACATTATCTAACGATTAATAAACATCAATCAATAATAAAACAGAGAAAATCTGTTTGAATAATAGAAACAGGAGGAACCGTGAAAATGGGATGTAACATAGCCATCGACGGACCTGCAGGAGCAGGAAAGAGCACCATCGCAAAGAAAGTAGCGAAAGAATTATCATTTATCTATGTAGATACAGGAGCCATGTACAGGGCAATGGCTTTATATCTTCTGAACCATGGCGTAAACGGAGAAAATCAGGAAGAGATCGAAGCCGTATGTTCCGGCGCTGACATCTCCATCGAATACAAAAACGGAGAACAGATTGTCATCCTCAACGGAGAGAACGTAAATGCTATGATCCGCACCGAACAGGTAGGAAACATGGCATCCAAAAGTTCCGCAAACCCGAAAGTCAGAGCTCATCTTCTGAAACTTCAGAGAACTCTGGCAGAGAAAAACGACGTAGTCATGGACGGCAGAGATATCGGTACAACTATCCTTCCAAACGCAGAAGTAAAAATCTACCTCACAGCAAGTGCCGATACCAGAGCAAAAAGAAGAGCACTGGAATATGAGCAGAAGGGAGAAGCCTTTGACCTGGACCAGATCCGAAAAGACATCATCGAGCGCGACGAACGCGACATGAACCGCGAAATCTCCCCTCTGAAACAGGCAGAGGACGCAGTGCTCGTAGATTCCTCGGAAATGGGAATTGATGATGTTGTAAATGCGATTCTTAATGTATATAAGGAAAAAGTGCAGAAATAATTTAAGAAGGATTATTTTATGAAAGTAAAAGTAGCAGAAACAGCAGGCTTCTGCTTCGGCGTCAAACGTGCAGTGAACAAAGTCTACGAACTCATAGACACAGAACAGAAACCTATTTTCACTCTGGGCCCGATCATCCACAACGAAGGCGTAGTAGCGGATCTGGAAGCTCGTGGCGTCCATGTTATCGTAGAAGCAGACCTGGATTCCCCGGATGACACCCTGCAAAACGGAACAGTAGTCATCCGTTCCCACGGTGTAGGCAAACCCATTTACGATAAACTGAAAGAAAAAAACATCTCCTACGTAGATGTCACCTGCCCCTTCGTCCTGAAAATCCACAGGATCGTGGAAAAAGAAAGCCTTGCAGGAAACCACATCATCATCATCGGCGACAAAGACCACCCCGAAGTACAGGGCATCTGCGGCTGGTGTCAGGGGCCGTACACGGTGATCAGAAACAAAGAAGAAGCCGAAGCATTTGTACCCCCAAAAGGAAAAAAAATAAGCATCGTGTCCCAGACGACATTTAATTACAACAAATTTAAAGATTTAGTTGAAATTCTCCGCAAAAAGAGGTATGATAATAATGTTTTAAATATTCTTAATATTTTAAACACTATTTGTAATGCTACCGAAGAACGGCAGAGAGAAGCAAAAAACATAGCCGGAGAGGTAGACACTATGCTGGTCGTAGGCGGTCGGCACAGTTCCAATACTCAAAAGCTGTTTGAAATATGTAAAAAGGAATGTGGAAATACTTACTATATACAAACACCTGTAGACTTGGATTCTGAAATGTTCCAATGCAGTAGTTATGTAGGTATTACAGCAGGGGCTTCCACCCCAAACAAAATTATTGAGGAGGTTCAAGAACATGTCAGAATTAAGTTTTGAACAGATGCTGGAAGATTCCGTAAAAACTATCAGAAATGGAGAGATTGTACAGGGTACTGTCATCGATGTAAAAGAAGATGAGATTATTCTGAATATCGGTTATAAAGCAGACGGTATTATCACAAAGAACGAATACTCTAACGATGCAAGCCTTGTACTCACTGATGCTGTTCACGTTGGCGACACAATGGAAGCAAAAGTTCTCAAAGTAAACGATGGAGAAGGTCAGGTAACTCTTACTTATAAGAGACTGGCAGCAGAGAAAGGCAACAAACGTCTTGAAGAAGCATTTGAGAATCAGGAAGTATTAAAAGCTCCTGTAACTCAGGTACTCGATGGCGGACTTTGTGTAAACGTAGACGAAGCAAGAGTATTCATTCCTGCAAGCCTCGTATCCGACACATATGAGAAAGACCTTTCCAAATATGCAGATCAGGAGATCGAATTCGTAATCACAGAATTCAACCCGAGAAGACGCCGCATCATCGGTAACCGTAAGCAGCTTCTTCTTGCTGAGAAAGCAGAGAAACAGAAAGAATTAATGGAGAAAATCCATGTAGGTGATACAGTTGAAGGAACTGTTAAGAACGTTACAGATTTCGGTGCATTCATCGATCTCGGCGGAGCTGACGGACTTCTTCACATCTCCGAAATGTCCTGGGGCAGAGTAGAGAACCCGAAGAAAGTATTCACAGTTGGCGAAACAGTTAAAGTTCTTATCAAAGAGATCAACGGAGACAAGATTGCACTTTCCCTCAAATTCCCGGAAGCAAATCCATGGCTCACAGCAGCTGAGGACTTCGCTGTAGGAAACGTAGTAAAAGGTAAAGTTGCACGTATGACAGACTTCGGCGCATTCGTAGAACTTGCACCAGGTGTAGATGCACTTCTTCACGTATCTCAGATTTCCAGAGAGCACGTTGCAAAACCAGCAGACGTACTGTCAATCGGACAGGAGATCGAAGCAAAAGTTGTTGACTTCAACGGCGAAGACAAGAAGATCAGCCTGAGCATGAAAGCTCTTGAAGCACCGGCTGAGGAAGCTACAGAAGAATAATAACAGACAACAAAAATAGTTGTGTTGAATAACAGAGACTGCCGGATGGAAAGCTGCTTGCTGAATATCCGGCAGTTTTGTTGACGGAAGGGATAACAAGAATGCTCGAAGAAGGAATATTCGATATACATTGCCACATTGTGCCAGGAGTGGATGACGGAGCTGCGGATATTGAAGAAACAAGAAAATTATTGGAGATGGAATATAAGCAGGGAGTGAGAAACATTATTCTGACGCCTCATTTCCGTTTCCAGATGTTTGAGACATCTCTGGAAAAAGTACAGAGACAATTCCGGCTTGCAGAAGAGGCGGCAGCAGATATCAGTAAAGATCTGCATCTTTACCTCGGATGCGAATTTCATGCAAATATGGAGATGCTTCCTATGCTTCGTGAGAAAAAAGTTTCTACCATGGCTGGTTCCAGGTATGTGCTGGTAGAATTCTCTCACAATTCAGAGGCATCCTATATCAGAGAACGCCTGTCGGCAATGCTTTCCGGCGGGTACAGACCCATTGTTGCACATATTGAACGATACGAAGCGACCCGTACAGATCTGGACTTTGTAGAAGAACTGACAGAGATGGGAGCTTATATGCAGATCAATGCAGACAGCATTGTGGGAAAAGACGGCTTTTTTACAAAACGCTACTGTCAGAAGCTGATGAAGAATGACCTGGTTCATTTAGTGGGTTCTGACTGCCATGACAGCAGTAAAAGAATTTCCAGAATCGGGGAAGCCTATAGCTATGTAATAAAGAAAATGGATACAGACTATGCGAAACAGCTTTTCATTCGAAATCCGCAAAAAATCATAGATCATAAATTTTAATGGATTTTGACCGAGTTAACTTTGTGGTCGGATTTTAAAGAATTTTAATGAATTTCAAAGAATAATGTCACTCGCAATTGACTTTTTATAAGTACTACGGTAAAATATATACGGTTTATGTAAAACTGTAACTGTCTGCTGTAAAATAAATCAGCCGGATAATTACAAAAACTACAATGAAAAAGGGAAAAGGAAAATATCAGATGTTAGACAATTTGAACAGCAAATTTGAGAGCAGCAGGGTGCAGGCACTTGATGTCAATGACGATGAAGTTGAAATTGATTTACTGGAAATATTTCATGCACTCAGAAAGAAAATTCTGCTGGTACTGATGGTTGCTCTTATAGGTGGCTGTATCGGAGCTGCATGTACACAGTTCCTGATGACACCAATCTACAGTTCAACATCCAGTATGCTTGTTCTCTCAAAGGAAACCACGCTGACATCTCTGGCGGATCTGCAGTTAGGTGCCAGTCTGACAAGTGATTACACAGTACTGATCACAAGTACCCCTGTACTGGAACAGGTAGTTACAAATCTGAACCTGGATATGACAGCGGAGGATCTGAAAGAGGATGTAACGATTAATAATCCGACAGATACCCGTATCCTTGAGATCACTGTTGATAATCCGGATTCTACAATGGCTAAGAAGATCGTAGATGAGATTGCGAATGTTTCCTCATCCTATATCGGAGACAAGATGGAAGTTATTCCGCCTAAGATCATCGAAGTTGGTAAGATTGCTACAGAGAGAACTTCTCCAAGTGTAATGAAGAACTCAGCAATTGGCTTCTTACTCGGATTTCTTGCATGTGCGGCAATCGTAGTTGTATACGCTGTAATGGATGATACTATCAAGACAGAAGAAGATATTGAGAAATATCTCGGTGTTTCTGTACTTGCCAAGGTTCCTGACAGAAAAGACTACGTAAACATGAAGAACAAGAAACCAAAGAGCAATAAGAAGAACAAGAAGCGTCGCTAGAGTAATGGAGGAATCTGAGCAATGAAGAAACTCAATTTAACAGATAAAAGAAAACCGGACTATTTCTACAGCGAGGCGATTAAAACGCTGCGTACAAATATCCAGCTGTCCGGTCAGAGCATAAAGACAATTCTGGTTACAAGCTGCTTTCCGAATGAAGGTAAGAGTGATGTAGTACTCAGCCTTGCACAGGAGCTTGGAAGCATCGGTAAGAAAGTTCTTCTTCTGGATGCGGATATCAGAAAGACTGCTTATGCAGGACGACTGGGAGTAGAAGAAGAGGTCAAGGGTCTTTCCCAGCTTCTCAGTGGGCAGGTAGGACTGCAGGATATTATCTATGAGACGAATTTCCCGAATATGGACATTATATTCGGAGGTCCGGCTGCACCAAACCCTTCAGGACTTCTCAGCGAGAACATTTTCAAGGTTTTTCTGAAAGAAGTCAGGGAATATTACAATTACATACTGATTGACACACCGCCGATCGGAACTGTAATCGATGCTGCGGTAATCGGCAGATGCTGTGATGGAGCGATCTTCCTGATCCAGCCAGGCAGCGTTAGATACAGAGATGCACAGAAGGCATTTGCACAGCTTGAGAGAAGCGGATGCCGTGTTCTGGGAGCTGTTATGAATAAGATAGACACCAGTGGCGACAAATATTACTCTTCTTACTACAAACATTATGGTGAATACTATCGCAGAAGCGATGATGAGTCCCAGAAATAATATCGCTGTCTGATAATCGTTCAGATGTGATATCATAACCATAATTAACAGTAAAGGAAAATTGGGAAAAGTGAGCAGAAATAAGAAGAGAAAAGGGAAAAAGACAAATATTTTGCTGGGTTTTATCTGTATTATCCTGGTGGGGGTTCTTGGCACTATTCTTGTGATGAGCTATAATACAGAGCAGGAAGAAGCCAAACGTCTGACAGAACTTGCAGGTAACCAGCAGAGCGGAATCGAAGATTATGAAGCAGTAAAGGAACACGCTGCACAGTTAGAGAAGGCATCCTCCGAAGATGAGAATACAGAAGATGCCGATAACAGTGAGACAAAGAAGAGCAAGAAGAAAGAAGACACAGCCGGGGAAGAGGATGCAGAGGAGACCGCACAGGCAGAAGATACTGCTGAAGCGGAAACATCGAGAACAATTTCCGGTATCGTATGCTGGGGAGATGATCTGATCAATGGTGAGGAATCCAACACCTATTCCTACATGGCAGTGCTTCAGAAACTTCTGACAGACAACGGATATAACCTGACAGTGATCAACAAGACCCTTCAGGGCGGCGGCACACTTTCCATGATGAAGATGGCCGGTGTAAGTGATGAAACTCTTCAGGGATATATTGCGAAACATCAGCAGGCGGCAAATGGTGCGCAGCTGAATGTAACAGAGACAGGAATCCGTGATCTTACAGAAGAACAGACTACCAGAAATGATATGGACTGTGTACCTGTCATCTTCATGGGATACTATGGCGGATGGAATCATGATCCTGCAGAGCTTGCTGAGCAGCAGGAACAGATTTTAAATACATTCCAGAACAAAGACCAGTTCATTGTTGTAGGAACACGCCCTATGGATGGAAGCGTGACTTCTGAAGCACTCGATCAGGTGCTCAGCGAGAAGTGGGGCGAACATTATATCAGTCTTGCAAATGTGACACAGCAGCTGTCTGCTACTTATGAAGCACAGCAGGCTATGGCAGAGGCAGTGTTCCAGAAATTGCAGGAGCTTGGCTATATCAGCCAGAGCTGAATAAACGATTGAAGGAATGAAAATGAAAAAAACAGCAAAAGAAGCTGCGAGACAACGAAAGATTTATATGATTCTGATAATTATCCTGATCATAGTTTTTACAGTTTTGGGCGGCGGGTATTATTTTATGATGCAGACAAAAGCAGCATCCCAAAAGACAAGCGGCAAGAACAGTGATGACCAGAGTCGGACGAGCCAGACATCAGGCAGTGACACGCTGGAATATAAGGGCGGGACATATAAATATAACGATCATCTCAGCAACTACTTATTTCTAGGAATTGATACAAGAAATTCGGTAGATACCTATCAGACACAGGAAGATGCCGGTCAGGCAGATGCGATTTTTGTGGTTTCCATGGACAGGGCAACAGAAGAAATTAAGGTGCTCTTTATTCCAAGAGATTCTATGACGGAGATTGAAGTTTTCAATCCATCCGGTAAAAGTCTCGGAGAGTCAACAGACCACATCAATATACAGTATGCATTTGGTGATGGCAAGCAAAAAAGCTGTGAACTGATGAAGACAGCAGTATCCAATCTGCTGGACGGACTGCCGATTCAGGGATATTGCTCCATGAATATGGATGGTATTCCGGTGATTACGGACTTTGTAGGTGGAGTTCAGATCACAGTGCCTGACAACAGCCTTGAGGATACATATCCGGAATTTAAAGAGGGTGCTGTTGTTAATATTACAGGTGAAAACGCAGAAAAGTTTGTACGATATCGAGACACTGACAAGACCCAGAGTGCTCTGGTCCGTCAGGAGAGACAGAAAACCTATCTCCAGGCATTAATTCAGAAAGCGCAGGAGAAGGCAGGAGAGGATGCCGGATTTGTGGCAGACCTCTATGACAGTATTAAGAGCTATACAGTTACAAACATGGGAAATGACATATTCGCGAAGTTGCTTACAGCATCCGGAAACGGCATCACTGATACAGAGACTGTACCAGGTGAGGGAAAGCAAGGTAAGAACTTTGATGAGTATCAAGTAGATAAAGATGCTCTGTCGGACTTGATTATTTCCATGTTTTATGAGAAAATTCAATAAACCGGTTAGAAGACAGCTGGTTTGGAATAAACTGTATGGTGGTAAATAGTCATTAATACTGTTATTATTACTCAGAGATAATTCGTACAGACTTCTTGTACGATTATCAATATAAAAATAATCCAAAAGGAGAGGTGCATTATGAAAATTGCAAAAAAATTCATGACACTTGCTTTAGCAACTGCCCTTGGAGTAGGATGTGCTACTGTAGGTGTCAGTGCAGCAGGAAGCCGCACAAGCGCAATTACAGTATCTGCTGAACAGTCTGCAATCTATGAAGTTGTTCAGAAGATCGAAGAAGCAGAAGGATTTACTGATCTGCAGGCAGAACTGCCGGCAGTAGCTGACGCTTTCAAACAGGTTAACGAAGGTAAAATGGAAGTTGCTGGTTTCGTTGACGTTCTGAAAACTCTTTCAGAAGAGACAACAGACGAAGAAGTTAAAGCTGCTATCGATGAACTCGTTCAGAAACTTGACGGAAAAGAATTCGTTACAGGTTTTGATGAATTCAAAGTACTTGATGCAGACAAAGCTGAGAAGAATGCTGATGGTAAATATGAAGTTGAGATCTCTGTTCCAAGTATCACAGATACTATGGAGAACATTCAGCTTGTAGCTTACAGCAAAGAAGATGCAAAGAAATGGCAGATCGTTGATCCGATCAGCGTTGACAAAGAGAACAAAACTCTTGAAGTTGCATTAGATGATGGTGCTTTCTTCACTGTTGTTGCAGATGCTGAATAATTATTCGGTAATTCAGAAATAAAATGCAGCCGCCAGAAATGGCGGCTGTTTTTTGTGTTCTGAAAAATGTTATTGTATGCTTTGCTTTCAGTAATACAAAATGTTTTAAGCAGAAAATATTGACAAATTATGTAGAACTATGTAGAATAACCTATAGCGAAAACATAGATTTATGAAAACAGGGAGAGAAGAAAAAGAAAAATATGTATAGAAAAAGTTCTAAAGGTTGGCTGAAGCACTTTGATTTTATATTAATTGATTTAATCAGCCTGCATCTGGCATTCGTTTTGTCATATGTTTGTCGTCATGGGATAGGAAACCCGTACAAGAATTTATTATACAGAAATATGGCATTTATGTTGACATTTATCGATTTTTTTGTGGTATTTCTGTTTGAGACTTTAAAAGGCGTATTGAGACGGGGATACTATCAGGAACTGGCTGCGACGGTTAAACACGTGATTCTGGTAATGCTTCTGGCAGTTTTATATTTATTTACAATTCAAGAGGGAACCTCTTTTTCCAGATCGGTTTTGTATTTTACAGCTGTGTTCTATATAATATTTGCATATGTGACAAGGATTTTGTGGAAGAAACATTTGCAGAAAAGAATGGAAAATGGAGGCGACCGTTCACTTCTGATTATTACAAGCAGTGATATTGCTGCTGAAGTGGTGCGCAGCATGCAGGAACATAATTACCAGCGATTTAATTTGGTTGGAATTGTGCTTGTGGACAAAGATATGAAAGGGCAAAAGATAGAAGGAATTCCTGTTCTGGCAAATGAAGAAGATGCGGCAAATTATGTCTGCAGAGAATGGATTGATGAAGTTTTTCTTGTAATTTCTGAAAAATATCCTTATCCACAGAAGCTGGCAGATCAGCTGTTAGAAACAGGTGTAACGGTGCATTTAAATCTGGCAAAGATGGCAGATGCGATAGGAAAGAAGCAGTTGGTAGAGAAGCTGGGCGATTATACAGTATTGACAACCAGCATAAACTATGCAACTGTGAAGCAGGCATTTATGAAGAGAAGCCTGGATATTATAGGTGGATTGGCAGGATGTATTTTAACAGGAATAATTTTCATATTTGTGGCACCTGCAATCTATATTCAGTCGCCAGGTCCGATTTTCTTCTCACAGGTCCGAGTGGGAAAGAACGGCAAGAAGTTTAAGATGTATAAATTCCGCAGCATGTACATGGATGCCGAAGCGCGGAAAAAAGAGCTGATGAAAGACAACAGAGTTGAAGACGGTATGATGTTTAAGCTGGAATTCGATCCACGTGTAATAGGAAATAAAATCTTGCCAAATGGAGAAAAAAAGACTGGTATTGGTAATTTTATTAGGAAAACAAGCCTGGATGAATTTCCACAATTTCTTAATGTACTAAAAGGAGATATGTCACTGGTAGGCACAAGACCACCGACACTGGATGAATGGGAGAAGTATGAACTGCATCATCGAGCACGACTTGCGATAAAACCAGGGATTACTGGTATGTGGCAGGTGAGTGGGAGAAGCGATATTACGGATTTCGAGGAAGTTGTGAAACTGGATATGAAGTATATTGCGAATTGGAACTTTGGATTGGATATTAAGATTTTGATTAAGACGGTGGCTTCGGTTTTGAGGCATGAAGGGTCGATGTGAGAGAAAGACCGGAAGTGGAGAATAGTTGGTAGAAGAGGGGACAATGGAAAAGAAATTTAGAGTGGCGATGTTCGGGCAAAAGCGTCTGTCTAGAGAAGGCGGGATTGAGATTGTTGTAAAAGAACTTTGCACTAGAATGGTACAGGCTGGATGTCAGGTGACCTGCTATAACAGAGCGGGGCATCATGTTAGTGGTGCTGAGTATGATGATAAAACAGAATATGAAGGAATTCGCCAGAAGTCTGTTCCTACTATTGAAAAAAAGGGGTTGGCCGCAGTATCTTCTTCTGCTTTTGCTGCACTTTATAGTGCGTTTGGAAAATATAATGTGGTACATATCCATGCAGAAGGACCAGCTTTTTTTCATGGCTGCCGAAAATGTTTGGGAAAAGAGTAGTCGTTACGATTCATGGGGAGTGTGAAATAATATGGACAACCAGAGAAAAGCCTGATTTCATGCGGGTTTGCGCGGCTTGACCTTTTCACCTCAACTTGTTTCTGCTTGTCATGGTGCGTTACGGCCAGCGTGCTTTCAGGGGTTAATGGCTTCTGGTTGCGCTCTATACTTAACCCACCACAGCGAAAGCTGATAGAGCAGAAAACAGAATAAGGAGGTACGAGGACAAGCCTGCGTATAGATTGTTACTGCAATCTGTATACAGGCTTGTTGTTGTGCTGTGAAGTGGGTTGAGAAGTAAGAGAATACGATAGTTAGAAATACCATCCTTCGGGATGTGTACATAGATAAAAACACCTTTTGAGGGAATTGGGTTCGAAGAAGACCGGAGGAGTAAATATGAAGAATTACAAAATCGCTGTTGCTGGCACTGGTTACGTTGGGTTGTCGATTGCTACCTTGTTGAGTCAGCATCATCAGGTAACTGCAGTTGATATTGTGCCGGAGAAGGTTGATCTGATTAACAATCGCAAGTCTCCGATTCAGGATGATTATATTGAGAAGTATCTCGAAGAGAAAGAATTGAATCTGACCGCAACGCTGGATGTGAAGACCGCGTACGCCGATGCGGATTTCGTTGTAATAGCGGCACCCACAAACTATGATAGCCACACTCAGCACTTTGATACATCTGCGGTTGAGGCTGTAATCAAATTGGTGATGGAATATAACCCGAATGCCATTATGGTCATTAAGTCTACGATTCCTGTTGGTTACACCGCTTCTGTGCGTAAGAAGTTCGATAGCAAGAACATCATTTTCAGCCCGGAGTTCCTGCGAGAATCCAAGGCTCTTTATGATAATCTGTATCCTTCTCGTATCATTGTTGGTACTGACTTAAATGATGAGCGTTTGGTTGAGGCTGCTCATGAGTTTGCTGGTCTGCTGCAGGAAGGTGCGATTAAGGAAAACATCGACACACTGTTTATGGGCTTCACAGAGGCGGAAGCAGTAAAATTATTTGCTAATACATATCTTGCGCTGCGCGTGGCTTACTTCAACGAACTGGACACCTATGCAGAGAGCAAAGGACTGAATACCCAGCAGATTATCAACGGTGTTTGCCTTGATCCTCGTATTGGTAGCCACTACAACAATCCTAGCTTTGGATATGGCGGGTATTGCCTCCCTAAGGACACTAAACAGCTGCTGGCAAATTATGCCGATGTGCCGGAGAATTTGATCGAAGCTATTGTGGAGAGTAACCGTACTCGTAAGGATTTTATCGCAGATCGTGTTCTGAAACTGGCTGGATATTACGGCTATGATGATGACAATGAGTATGATGAGAAGCATGAAAAGTCTGTTACTATCGGTGTGTACCGTCTGACTATGAAGTCGAATTCTGATAACTTCCGTCAGAGTTCCATTCAGGGGGTTATGAAGCGAATTAAAGCCAAGGGCGCAACTGTAGTTATCTATGAGCCTACTTTGAAGGATGGCGACACATTTTTTGGTAGCCTAGTGGTCAATGATTTGACTAAGTTCAAAGAAATGAGCAATGCCATCATCGCAAACCGTTATGATAAGTGCTTGGATGACGTGAAAGAAAAAGTGTATACCAGAGATATTTTTCAGAGAGATTAATAAGTGTGGGTTGGTAGAGAAATGGATGAAAAGAAAAACATCAAAATATGCTTTGCGGCTTCATCTGGTGGGCATTATGAGCAGCTCATGATGCTAAAACCGTTGATGGAAAAATACGATAGTTTTGTCATTACTGAAAAGACAGACTATAGTGCAGAAGCAAAAGGTGAAAAAACATATTATATGAAGCAGGTCAATCGACGGGAGAAAGATTTTATTTGGCAGATGGGTCAAAATGTTTGGAAGTCTATCGACATTTATAGAAAAGAGAAACCTGATGTGGTAATCTGCACAGGAGTTCTTGCTATGATTCCGATATGTTTGATTGCAAAACTTCATGGAAAGAAGCTCATCTACATAGAATCTTTTGCGAAAGTAACATCCGCAACTCGCACAGGAAAGTTGCTATACAAGTATGCTGACCAGTTCTATGTTCAGTGGCCGGAAATGCAGAAGATTTATCCTAAAGCAATATATCTTGGTGGTATTTATTAATGGAGGATGAGAGATGATCTTTATTACATTGGGGTCTCAAAAATTTCAATTTAATAGACTCCTCCGAGCTGTGGATGAGTTGATTGAAAAAGGTGTTATTGATGATACTGTGTTTGCTCAAATTGGTTATAGTGATTATGAGCCGAAGCATTTTCAATATAAGCAGTTCCTTGATAGAGAAGAGTTTGTTGCACAGGAAGATATGTGTGACATTCTAATTACTCACGGTGGTACTGGTGCAATTATTGGTGCTGTAAAAAAAAGAAAGAAGGTTATAGCGATTCCTAGACTAGAAAAATACGGAGAGCATGTTGATGATCATCAGATTCAATTGATTGAGCAATTCAAGGGACAGAATCTGATTTGTGGAATTGATGACACTACGGAATTAGAAGATGCTCTAAATTTCGTAAGAGAACATGAGTTTGATGTATACCAGAGTAATACGAAAACGATTATTGAAAGTATTGAGAGATTTATCGAGGGGAAAGAATAGATGAGGGTATTAATGCTTGGAAATGATCCTTCTGTTAAGGGTGGAATAACCAGTGTCATAAGCCAGCTGTTGGCTCATGATTGGAACGCAGAAGGCGTTGATATGAAATTTATTCCAACCTACGTTGAGACCAACAATGTAAAGAAAATACTTTTCTTTGCGAAAGCTGTTAAAAGAATACAGAGAGAGTTTAAAACAAATAAACCGGATGTTGTGCATATGCACATGTCCTATAAAGGAAGTTTTACCAGAAAGTTTTTCTTGCATAAACTTTGTAAGAAAAATGGTATTCCTGACATTATTCATCTTCATGGTTCTGAGTTTAAAAAATGGTTCGATGAATCTGATGATAAGAAGAAAGAAGAGATTAAGACACTTTTGAAAGAGAGTGCAGGTGTCATTGTACTTGGCGATAAATGGAAAGAGGTAGTCAAGAAAATTGAGCCAACAACAAGGGCTGTTGTGGTTAACAACACAGTTCGTATTCCGAATTGTAAGGTTGAGTGGAATCTGCCAATTACTGTTCTATTTATGGGAGTATTAATTAAGCGAAAAGGCGTGGCTGATCTTATCCGAGCAGTAGATATTCTCAAAAAGAAAAATCGGCTTAACAATGTAAAGTTTGTTATTGCAGGGAGTGGAGTTGAAGAAGCAGAACTCAAGACAATGTGCAAAAAACTTGAGTTAGATAAATACATCAATTTTGTTGGATGGACCTCTGGTGAGAAAAAAGAGAGATTGTTTCGAGAATCTCAGATGTTAGTTCTTCCGTCCTATAATGAAGGGTTACCAGTTTCGATTCTTGAAGCAATTAGCTATGGAATGCCAGTTGTAGCAACCTGCGTAGGCGATATTTCTGCTGCAATTATTGATGGAGAAAATGGTTATTTGGTTGAGCCGGGAGATGTGGATGCACTTGCCAATAGTATATATAAATTGATTTCAGAGAAAGCCAACTGGCAAAAAAAATCTGAAAGCGCAAGAAAAATTAGTATTAGTCAATTTGATGAAACTGTTTTTTTTGAAACAATTTTAAATTTGTACAGGAAGATGGAGTGAGCAGTGTTACGAAAAGTTAAATTGTGGATAAAACGTAGAGTTCATGGAATTGTCACTGTGGAGGAACTTAGAAAAAACGGTGCAGTGATAGGTAATAATGTTGAATTATGGTCTAATAAAATAGATAAAGGACATGCTTTTTTGTTGGAAATAGGAAATAATGTAACCATAAGTGATGCACGGATTCTTTTACATGATGGTAGCACCAAGATTTTTCTTGGCTATAGTAAAGTGGGAAAAGTGGTTATTGGAGATAATGTTTTTATTGGTGCAGATGCTATTATCCTACCTGGAACTAAGATAGGGTCTAATGTGGTGATAGGAGCTGGGGCTGTTGTAAAAGGAGAAATTCCTAGTGATAGCATTGTGGTTGGAATCCCTGGAAAAGTAGTTTGTACCTGTGCAAAATTTATAGACAATAATAAGAAACTGTTGGAAAACTGCCCTAGATATGAAACATATTGGCCGCTCAAAACGACTGAAGAAAAAGAAAAGATGAAAATCGAACTGGCAGATACAATAGGATTCGATATTTAGCTAAGGAGTATAGAATAATGAAGATTATTGCTTTTTATTTACCTCAATTTCATAATATTCCTGAGAATGATGAATGGTGGGGAGATGGATTTACGGAATGGGTAAATGTTAAAGCGGCAAAGCCGCTATTTGAAGGGCATCAACAGCCAAAGGTTCCGTTAAATGATAATTATTACAATTTACTTGACGATAATGTGAAAATTTGGCAGGCAAAGATTGCTAAGGAGCATGGTGTATATGGTTTTTGCTATTATCATTATTGGTTTAGTGGAAAAATGTTGTTAGAAAAACCGATGGAACAAATGTTGAAAAATAAAGCTGTTGATATACCATTTTGTATCTCATGGGCAAATGAGACTTGGACTAAAGCTTGGGTTAATGATGAAAAGAAGGTTTTAATTCTTCAAAAGTATGGAGAAAAGGATGAGTGGAAGCAGCATTTTGATTATTTGTTGCCATTTTTTAAAGATGATAGATATATTAAAGAAAATAATAAGCCACTTTTTATTATATATAGACCAGAAGTTGTAGAATGCTTGAACGAGATGTTGGATTACTGGAATCAATTAGCTATTGAAAATGGTTTCGATGGTATGTGTTTTGCATATCAGACCATCAATATGGATATTACAAATGGATCGGATACAAGTCGCTTTGATTATGACATTGAATTTCAACCTTCATATGCTCGATTTGATATGTCAAATCAAAAAAGTAAGCTTGCGGTTCTCAAAAAGATCAGAAGGAATGTAGCTAAATGGTTTGAAAAAAAGTTCGGTATTGATTTGCTTCGATATACAAGTCCAATGATGGCAAGAAAATTGCTTCATACTAACGGTATTGATTATTCTGAAGCATGGGAGACGATTCTTGCTCGAAAACCTATTAGCAATAAGTGCATTCCTGGTGCATTTGCTGCTTGGGATAATACTCCTAGACACAAAGAACGTGGTTGGGTATATACAAACAATACACCTGAGATTTTTGAAAAGTATTTAGAGAAGCAAATTGTTCGTGCTAGAGACGTTTATCACAAAGATATGATTTTTATGTATGCGTGGAATGAATGGGCTGAAGGTGGATATTTGGAGCCAGATGAGGAACATGGGTATGCATATCTGGATGCAATAAGGACAGCGTTGGAAAAAACAGGAGAATTTCCTGAATGGTAAATAGGGAAGGAAGCAAATCTATGGATAGAAAGAAAGTCTTGTGGCTGTCAGCTTGTGTTCCGGTAAAAAATGGTAGGGAAGCTGGGACAAAAACATTCTTCTATTATTATGAGAAGATGAGAGGTGATTCTAGGTTTGATATAAAAATGATTGCTTTCTGTAAGCAATATTTATTGGAGGAGGCTATAGAGGATAATAGAGGATATGATATAGATTATATTGTTTATGATAATATCCCTAAGTATCAAAAGCTGATTAATATTGAATCTAGATATAATCCGTTTAATCGGTATGCAGGGCTCATTCCTAATTATAGTGTTCAGCAATTATTCAAAAAATTAAAGAGCCTTAAGTCAAATGGTTATATTCCGGAAATAGTAATCTTAGAGTGGACTCAACTTGTAGTATTAGCAAAGGACATTAAAGGTATTTTCCCAAGCTGCAAAATCGTCGCATCCGAACATGACGTGACTTTTGTTGGCTACAAAAGAAAAGCTGAATATTTCAAGGGTATTAATGGCTATATTTGGAAATTTAAGTATATTAGAGAAAAGAGCAAAGAATTAGGAGCATTAAAGCACTGTGATCTGATTTTGCCGCATAATGAGGATAATACTGATATTTTGATTCAAGAGGGAATCAATAAAAAGCAGATTCAATGGCTAACACCATATTTTAATAATATGAAAGATTGCCATTGGAATGGAGAGGAAAGAAGCGTTTTATTTTTTGGAGCAATGGCTAGACCAGAGAATTATTTGAGTGCGATTTGGTATATAGAAAATGTTATGCCTAGAATACAAGATTTGAAATTGAAATTTGTTGTACTTGGAAGTAATCCTGCGGAGGTGTTTGAAAAATATATCAACGATGAAGTTATTGTTACAGGTTTTGTAGAGGATGTTACTCCTTATTTTGAAAAATCATTGTGTTTAGTAGCACCGTTGGTACTTGGCGCAGGCATCAAGGTTAAAATTCTTGAAGCGATGTCTGCCGGTATTCCAATTTTAACAAACGCTATAGGTATCGAGGGAATTTCAGCTACAACGCAAAAAGAATATGTTCATTGTGAAGATGCCTTTGAGTACGAGAAAGCTATTCGTCAGGCATATAAAAGAGAATTAGACTCAATTGGAAGCAATGGGCAGCGCTTTGTAAATGAGCACTTTAGTTTAGAAAAATCAAAGAATAGATATTTTGCATCATTAGTGACGTTATAAGGAAGTATTAGGCAGGTATAGATATGATTATTACAAAGACACCATTCCGCATGTCTTTTTTCGGCGGCGGAACAGATATGGAGGATTATTTTAGAGAGAATGGCGGTGCCGTTCTTTCTACAACATTTGATAAATACTGTTATGTGAATGTAAGACACCTTCCTAGGTTTTTTGACTACTCTACAGAATTATCTTACTCAAAAACCGAAAGAGTGACAGATGTTGAGGATATTAAACATCCAGCTATCCGTAATGCAATGAAGATGTTAGATATGTACGAAATTCGTCTTACGTATGAGGCCGATCTTCCTGCTCGCTCTGGTCTGGGTACCAGTTCTTCATTTGCGGTTGGAATGCTTAATGCTTTTTACGCACTTAAGGGTAAATACGCAGATAAGAAGAAATTAGCTGATGAGGCAATCTATCTAGAACGGGTATTATGTCAAGAAGCAGGAGGATGGCAGGACCAGATTGCTGCTTCTTATGGCGGATTTAATAGAATCAACTTTGGTTCGAATGGATATGAGGTTTTGCCTGTGATTATCAGCCCAGAAAGAAAAAATCAACTGAACGATAATTTGATGATGTTTTTTACAGGTTTTACGCGTTTTTCCTCCGAAGTGCAGAAAGCCAATAATGTCAGTGGTACTGAAGGTAAGAGACTGAAGTTAAAGAAGATGTATGAGCTTGTTGATGAAGCTGAAACTGTGCTCACAGACAAAGAAAGAAATCTTGACGATTTTGGCCGACTGCTTGATACAACTTGGAGATTAAAGAAAGGGACTGGTAACGCTATCAGTACTAACAGTATTGATGGACTTTATGAAAAGGGAATTGAAGCAGGTGCTTTGGGTGGAAAACTTCTTGGGGCAGGTGGTGGCGGCTTCCTCGTATTTTATGTTCAGCCTGAGAAGCAGAAGGCAGTAAGAGAGTCTATGAAAGATCTTATGTACATTCCATTTAAATTTGAAGATGGTGGTACAAGAGTAATTCATTATAGTCCTGAGACGTTTGAACCAAAGGATAACTAATGAGTAACTATTAGTAGGGGAGTTAAAAATGTTAGAGAGAAGATTATACAAACATGTTGATTTATTGATTGAAAGATATCCATTGCTTAAGGTGTGTGAGCAAAGTATTATTGATGCTTATCTTGTGCTGGAAGAATGCTATGTAAATGATGGAAAGTTATTGATTGCAGGTAACGGTGGTTCTGCAGCTGATTCAGAGCATATTGTTGGTGAATTGATGAAGAGATTTAAGATACCTCGACCTGTTACACCGGAGTTTGCAGAGAAAATGAAATCTATTGATCCTGTACGTGGTGAGAATCTTGCTTGTACTCTTGAACGTGGATTGATGGCAATTCCGCTCGTTGCCCATGAGGCTCTTTCAACTGCATATATTAATGATGTTGATGGACAGAATGTTTTTGCACAGCAGTTATTTGGATTTGGTCGACAAGGAGATGTGTTCCTTGCTATTTCTACATCTGGTAACAGTAAAAACGTAATAAGTGCAACTGTGGTAGCAAGAGCAATAGGAATGAAAGTAATTGGGCTTACTGGCTCTAAAGGTGGAGAGCTTGCTGAAATTGCAGATGTTGTGATTAAGGTTCCTGCGACAGAAACTTATATGATTCAAGAACTTCATCTTCCAGTGTATCATTGTCTATGTTTGATGCTTGAAAATAGATTTTTTGGAGAATAAGATCGTTGAAATCTGTAGTTTGATTGGAATTGAGGTGAGGATGGTGCAACCATTGGTAAGCATTATATTAGTAAATTATAATGGTTATTCGGATACAGTTGACTGTATACGTAGTTTACTTAACGTAGATTATGATAATTTTAAAATATACGTTATTGATAATGGATCAACTGTGAACGCAACTCCAGAACAACTTCAATATATATCACAACATTCGAATTATATTTGGAGTGATAATAATCTTGGATTTTCTGGGGGAAATAATCTGGGAATTGATTATGCCATGAAGGATAATCCAGATTATTATTTATTGTTAAATAATGATACCGAAGTGGAACCGGATTTTTTGGATAAACTGGTTAAAGTGGGTTCTGAAAAAGATGATGCGGGTATCATTACTGGTAAGATTCTCTGGTTTGATGATAAATTACGAGTTTGGTATGCGGGTGGTGAATATAATTATGAAACAGGGAAGACAACGCATTTTCACTACGACGAAATAAATAATGAGTCAGACAAAAAGATAGAAGCAGTTACGTTTGCAAGTGGCTGTCTTTGGCTTATACCTAGGCAGGTAATCTGCAATGTGGGGAAAATGGATGAACGAATGTTTTTATATGCGGAAGATACAGAGTATTGTTGTCGAGTAATTAAGAATGGTTTAAAAATCTATTATACAAATGACTCAGTGATTTATCATAAGGTTAGCCGCTCAACAGGATTTGGAAGTACGAATTCGCAATACTATAACGTACGCAATACTTTATTTATTAATAATATATATAGCAGTAACAGAATTAGAGTATTGTTAAGACAGATTGTAATTTGGGAAAAAGAGGCTTTTCGTGGGAGAATGGATTTTTATGCCGTACAGCAAGGAATCTTGGATTTTGTTAAACACAAAAGTGGAAAACGAGACAAGTGAAGGGAGAAAAGTAGATGTCTCTTAAAATTCGAATAAGCAAATTGTGTGAAATCATTATATATATTGTATTACTCTTGGATTTGAACTTATTTATGATTTCAAAAGTAAGTGTTGCAAGTAGAATGCTATATTCGATTGTGTTGTCTGCTTTTGTTATTATCATAAACTTATCTAAAAGAAAAAGTATAGTGTATCAGAATGGAATTAAATGGATTCGGATTTATTATATTGTAGTGGTATTTATGCTGCTTGCTCATTATTTACATGATAGTAGAATGAACGGAGTTTCAAATGTCATGTTTCTTCGTAATTCTTATTATTATTTAATTTGTATTTTTTCTTTTGCGTTAATTTATGTGATAGATATAAATGGAGGAACCGAAAAATTGTGGAATAATCTACTTGCAATTTCGATACTCTGGACTTTAATTTTACTTGTACAGGCGTTTGTATTTAATAAGACTGGAAGATTATTGCTGCCATATTTACAACAGCGTGGAATGTATTCGAATAATACACGTAACGGAATGTTTCGCATTGAGATGCGATCGGTAGCACATATTATGATTATTTACTGTTTTGATCAGTTGTATAATCAAAGACCTAAAAAGAAAGTGGTTTTACTAGTTGGTCTATTGCTTGGAATGATAACAATGTTTTACGTTGAACAAACCCGAGGCTATTATATTGCAATCTTCTTATCAATATTTGCAGTAATGCTATATAATAGCAAAAACCGCAAGCAATTTATTAGAACATCTGTTTTGATGACACTTGGCTTTGTGGTTCTGTGGAGAACAAAAGCAATAGGAAAGCTTTTCCAATCTATTTTTAACGGTAACGATTCTATGGCAACAGGATTGGTTCGTGTTGAAGGAATGAAAATGTTTTGGCAATCATTTTTGAGCCGACCATTGTGGGGATGTGGATTCCAAGAAACAGGAGATTTTGTTAATTCTGGTTTGCTGAGTTACTATTTTAATGATTGCGGTTTTGTAGGAATAATAGGGCAAATTGGGATATGGGCTTTTATTATTGTGGGAATAATGCTTTTCAGGTTCGGATTTATTGTAGTTAGAATGTTGAAAAAAAATAGTAGCGATGGATCTTTGTTATTAGGATTGTATGTGTTCTTGGTTTCAAGTTCAACATCTTTGATTTGTTATTGGAATTCAACATGTTTACTTTGTCCTATCCTTTGGGCAATCTTTGAATATACATATGCCATATTTAAATTGGAGAAGTCATGAAAAAAATAGGAATTGAGACATGGACAGGTGGTACGAATTATGGTACCAACTTACAAGCTTTTGCACTTAAGCGACAGTTAGAGTGTATGGGATATCAACCGTCAATCATGGGGGTAGTGTGTCATAATGTGAACTACTTAAAATATCCGGATGTTTTTTTTAGTTATATATCTAAAAAAATTAGTAATATGTGGCAAAGGCATGTAGTAAAAAAGGAAGAAAAACTTCCGGTAAAAGATGAAAAGAAATTTGCAATTCAAGAGCAAATTTTTACGTCCTTTTGCGAGGAGGAGTTTCACAAATTAGAAGTAAGAAATATGAGGCAGTGGGATCATGTAAAAGAGGAGTACTTTGCCTTTATTACCGGTAGCGATCAGATTTGGAATCCGGAATATTTTCAAAA
>ERZ773162.98-NODE-98-length-107621-cov-9.948655_pt1 | contig 107621 bp, 95 predicted proteins | sample MGYA00511113_ERZ773162 | MGnify/ENA primary metagenome ERZ773162 (study PRJEB29015, sample SAMEA2737807) | human gut metagenome | biome: human gut; feature: human-associated habitat; material: faeces | place: China | collected 2012 ... | reverse complement strand
GTGTGGCGGCAGTGATCGGACCAGTAGGTGTCGATCATCTTGATCTCGGTGATGGAGGGGTCGCGACCCTCCTCGGCGAAGTACGCTCGGCAGAACTGGATGTCGGCCAGATCCATGGCCAGGCCGCGCTCGTCGATGAAACGGGCCAGCTCGTCATCGGCAAAGGTAGTGAAGCCCTCGATGACCTCCACGTCGGCCGGGCGCTCGAAGGCCATGGCCAGAGTGTCGCGCGTATCCAGCGAGGCCTCGCGGGCCTCCACCAGGTTGATGACGTAGCGCTTCACGGCCTCCACGTCGTCTTCAGTCAGATCGCCTTCCAGGTAGTACACCACCGCCGAGCGCACAGCGGGGCGCTCGCCCTGGCTGATGAGCTGGATGCACTCGCTCGCCGAATCGGCGCGCTGGTCGAACTGGCCGGGCAGAAACTCCACGGCGAACACCGCCGCGCCGTTGGCCTCGGGCAGCTCGAAGGTGGCGGTGTCGGATTGCGGCTCGGAGAACACCGTGGGCACGCAGGCGGCGAATAACTCGTCCGTCGCGCCTTCCACGTCGTAGCGGTTCACCAGGCGCACGCCGGTCAGCCCCGAAATGCCGACGATGTCGCGCAGCTCGGCTGCCAGGGCGCGGGCCTCGCCATCAAACCCGGGCTTCTTCTCAACATAGACGCGAGATACCATGAATGTGCCTCTCTCTTCAAGGGACGGGCGCTCGAACTTTTCCGTAGGGACAGACCTTGATCTACCCTCCCAAGCGGGATCATCCCACTTGAGGAGGGGCGACCGAGGTCGCTCCCTACGGTGGGGGTGCTACTCGGCTTTTTCAGCTTCCTTCGCAGCCTTCTTCTCGGCTTGCATCTTCTCACGGTTGGAAAGACGGAAACCGCTGCCGAACAGGCCGCGGCGGGCCGGCTTCACCGGAGCCTCATCGGACTCTCCGGCACCGGCGTCGGCGTCTTCCTCGACCTCGCCGCCCTTCTTCTGAGCCGCATGGCGGTTCTGGTTCTTCCCCGAGCCCTTCGCCTTCACCTGCTTGGCCTGCTGCACACGGCGCGCCTGCTTCTCGGCCTTGGCGTTCTTCTCCTCAAGCGCCAGCATGCGCTCCTGGTAGGCGACGCGCTCTTTCTTGATCTTCCAAAAATCGAGCACGAAAGCGGCGATGATGAACACGTAGGCCAAGATGAGCGTGACCACGCCCACCGCCGGCGGCAGCGACTGTTGGCCGACGAAGCTCAGCGTGGTGCAGCCGATAGCCGCAATGAGCAGCACCCACCAGATGGCGCGCAGACGCTTGTAGCGCGGCGTGTCGGGCTTGTAATACTTGCGCTCCACCTCGCGCTGCTTGGCGGCAGCGGCCTTGCGGGCGGCCTTCTCCTCGGCCTTGCGCTGCTCGGGCGTCTTCTTCGCCGACTTCACGGTGACCGAGGCGGCGGCCTTGGCCTTCGGCTTGGCCGAGGCGGCCGACTTGCGGGTCACGCCGGTGCGGTCTTCGGAGGTGTACCGCTCGTTCATAGGGTTGCGCTGGGACATGTTGCTGTGGTTCTCCTTCAAGTGGTCATTCGGGTGGTGGCGGTCACGGACCCGAAACTTACCCGGCTCCTCCAGGTCGCTTCAGGAAAAATGCCCTGGTCGATCCTTCCTTCGCGGTGAGATCGCCGGCAGTTGCCGTGACCTTTTCTTGCGTGCTAGAACGTCGCCGGGTCAAACGTCTTTCCCGTGATGGTCTCGTAAGCCTGGATGTACTTGGCCGAGGTGGCGTCGATGATGTCCTGGGGCAAACGCGGCGGGTTGCCAGTCTTGTCCCAATGGGCGGTGAGCCAGTCACGGACGAACTGCTTGTCGAAGCTGGGCTGGTCGCTGCCCTCCTCGTAGGTGTCGCCGGGCCAGAAGCGCGAGGAGTCGGGCGTGAGCACCTCGTCAGCCAAAATGATGGTGTCGCCGAGGCGGCCGAACTCGAACTTCGTGTCGGCGATGATGACGCCGCGCTCGGCCGCGTGATCGGCGGCGGTGGTGTACACCTTGAGCGCCAGATCGCGCAGGGCGGCGGCATCCTCTTCGCCGAGGATTTCCACGAGACGGTCGAACGAGATGTTCTCGTCGTGGTCGCCGATTTCGGCTTTGGTGGACGGAGTGAAGATGGGCTCGGGCAGCTTCGAGGAGTTCACGAGACCCTCGGGCAGTTCGATGCCGCAGACGGTGCCCTCGCGGTTGTACTCCTTCAGGCCACTGCCGGCCAAGTATCCGCGCACGATGCACTCGGCGGGGAACATGTCGGCTTTCTTCACCAGCATGAAGCGCCCGCGTAGATAGTCGGCATAGGGCTGAAACTCATCGGGCAGGTCGGCCACATCGGTGGAGATGAGGTGGTTTTCCACGACGCCATCGAGCAGCTCGAACCAGAACTTGGAGAGCTGAGTGAGCACCTGGCCCTTGTAAGGAATCTCGTCCTCCAGAATGTAGTCGAAGGCCGAAATGCGGTCGGTGGCCACAAGCAGCAGCTTGTCGCCCAAATCGTACAGATCGCGCACCTTGCCCTGCGCGTCGGGGGTGATGTCGATTCCCGCCATGGAACGCCCTTTCTCCTTGATGAGCCCGAGCGCCGCCCCTCTCGATCGTTGCCCAGCGGACGCCGTTCGAACGCAAATGCCCGAGCATTTTTCGCATACCGGACATTATGGCACAAATGAGAACACCCGCGCCGCGCCGTCCCCCACACGGCACAGCATCCCTAAAGGACGGAACCGACGGGACAAACCTTATGGCTCTTCGGAGGCGGAGTTCTGCAGAAAACGGCAGTTGATCCCTTCTCAGGACTCCCGTCCGATAAAGCGCCCCTATTGGCCCTACCCTCGCAGGACCCCGTCCAGTAAAGTACCCCTAAAGAGTGCTGATCGGCACCCTCCCCAGAAAAAGTAGCCGCAAATCGACGGTTGTTACGTAAACTTCGTCGATTCGGGGATAGAAATGGCCAGCAGCGAGTTTTATCGGCTCGCTTTCGCGGGCTTTTTGTGGCCGGTGCGCTTCTTGGAGTTGCGGCGGTGCTTGGAGGCGTCTTCGTCGTACAGCGGGATGTGGATGGTGAAGCAGGCGCCCTTGCCCTTCTCGCCTTCCACCTGCACCCAGCCGCCGTGGCGGTCGACGATCTCCTTCACCACGGCCAGGCCCACGCCGAGGCCGCCGCTCTCGCGGTTGCGGCCGGCATCGGCGCGCCAGAAGCGCGAGAACACCATTCGAGCCTCCTCTTTGGAAAGGCCGATGCCGGTGTCGCGCACGGCAATGGAGGCCATGATGTCGCCCTTCTTCACCGACACCGTGATGTGGCCGCCCTCCGGCGTGTAGCGCACGGCGTTGGAAATCAGGTTCGCCGTGGCCTGGCGGATCATATCGGCGTCGCCCACCACCATGACGTCGGGCTGGGCGTCGTATTCCAAGGTGAGGCCGGAATCGGACACGAACATCTCGTGGGTGGCGACGATGCCGGAGATTAGCTCGCCGACGTTGACGACCTCCTCCTTCATGGGTTCGGCGCGGTTTTCCAAACGGGACAGCTTCAGAAGGGCGTTCACCAGCCGCGACAGGCGCTGGATCTCGGAATTCACGGTGACTAGGCGCTCCTCGTCGGCCTCGTAGACGCCATCGATCATGGCCTCAACCGTGGCCTGAATGGCCATGAGCGGGGTGCGCAACTCGTGGGCCACGTCGGTCGTCAGGCGCCGCTCCAGGTCGCGATCTTTCTCGACCGACTCGGCCATGACGTCGAAGGTCTCGCCGAGCCGGGCTACCTCGTCCTCGCCGGTCAAATGCGTGCGAGCCGACAAGTCGCCGTCGCCGATGGCCCGGGCCGTCTTCATGATGCGGTTGATCGGCGACACCAAGTTGCGCGCGAAGAGAAAGCCGATGCAGGACGCAAGCACAATGGCCACGCCACCGGCGATGAACATGGCCTGGTATGAATTGTCGCGGAACTCCTGATCGGGCTGACGCATAAGGGCCTCGGAGCCGTAGACCCACAGGCGCACGGTGCCCACCTTCTCACCATCAACCTTAATATAGGCCGTGGCCACCTGCGAGGTGTCCTGCGGCGCGAAGGACTTGAACACATCGCCCTGCTGCTCGTCGATGATGACGGATGAGTCGAAAACGGTGCTCCCCTTCAAGTCAATCACGCGCACGCCCACACCGCTCGTGAGCTCGGTGGCCTGGGCGGCCGGGCGCGTGGTCTCGGGGTTCCACAAATCGCCGGTCTCCTCGTAGATGGCCGCGATGCGATCCGCCGTAGTGTCGCAGAGCGTCTGCATGTTATCGGCCGTATAGGTGCGGAAGTGCTGTTCCCACACGAAGGAAACCACGCCGATGGCCACAAGGGCAGTCATGGCGGCAATAAGGGCAAAGGCCAAGGTCACACGGGTCGTATAGGAGAGGTTCGACCAGCGCAGGTGCTTTTTTTCCTTCTTGCGCTCCGGAGAAGGAGAAGAGGCCGCCGGCGGGGCGACCTCTTCAGCGGTTTCCAGAATGCGCGGTTTTGCTTCCGTCTCGGTCATGGAACTCCTTCGAAGCGGACGGGGGACGCCAGAGCCGAACGGGCCCGACGGCAACGACGCGAAAGGGGCGGCTACTGGCCGTTCTTGGTGGGATCCTCGAAGCGGTAGCCCACGCCATGCACGGTGTGGAGCCACTTCGGGTTGCGGGGGTTGTCGCCGATCTTGGCGCGCAGGTTCTTCACGTGGGAGTCGATGGTGCGCTCGTAGCCCTCGAAGTCGTAGCCGAGCACCTTCTCGACGAGCTCCATGCGGCTGTACACGCGACCGGGGTAGCGGGACAGCGTGGTGAGCAGCTTGAACTCGCTGGCAGTGAGATCGATCTCCTCGCCGGAGACGAGCACCTTGTGGCCGGACACATCAATGGTCAGCTCGCCGAACTCGAGCACCTCGCGCTGGGGCTCGGAATCGGCGTGCACGCGGCGCAGCAGCGCGCGGGAACGGGCCACCAGCTCGCGGGGGCTGAAGGGCTTCACCAGGTAGTCGTCGGCGCCCAGCTCCAGACCGATGATGCGGTCTTCCACCTCGCCCTTGGCCGTCAGCATGATGATCGGCACATCGGAGGTGTCGCGGATCACGCGGCAAACGCGCTCGCCCGGCACGCGGGGAAGCATGAGATCCAGAATGACCAGATCGAAGTGATGCTTCTGGAACTCTTCCAGGGCGTCCTGGCCGTCGCCGACGGCGGTCACCCAGTAGTTCTCGCGCTCCAAATAGGCCGTCACCGCATCGCGGATGGCCTTCTCGTCTTCAACCAGAAGAATGCGTCGCGTCTCGTTGCTCATGGGGATACTCTCCTTGCATGTTCGCTTGCAGTTCCCAGGATGCCAAAGCTTCATTGCGTTGACCTGCGATTTCATCAGTTGACAGCGCATATATCAGCCCGGCAGTCGTGTTTGCGTTTATTGTAGCGTTTGCCTTCGTATGGTCGCCGAGGCGTATGCGAAATGACACAATAGCCCCATGCCACAGAGAAGATCCGCGCCCACGCGGCGCGTTGCGACAAAACAACCCACATCCCTCTCCTTGCCCGGAGGCCACGAGGTCTTGCTGACGCGCCGTCATTTCCTCTACGGCGTGGCGGGCGTGGCCGCGCTGGCCGCCGTGGGCGGCGGGGCCGCTTGGGCAGCCGGGCGCTCCGGCGACGACGACGCCCTGAAAACCCTTAAGGTGCCCGAAAACGCCGTCACCGCGCAGACCGACTTGGAAGAGATGGAAAACTATGAGGACGCCGTCACGCTGGCCGGCTCGGCGAAGCTGCCCTTCGGCACGCTCGTCTGGTGCAGCGACGACGCCGTAGCCGCCTGCCTGCTTCCCACGGAAACCGCCAAGCCCCTGGCCGAGGTGGGGCTCCTCGACCTGTCCTCAGCCGAGTGCACCACCATCATCGAGCATGCCGTGGGCGAGGCCGAGGGCTTCGAAATTTACGACGTGCGCGCGAACAGCGCTGGCGTCGTCTGGACCGAAGCCGATATCCTGGACAATGTCTGGCGCGTGTACGCGGCGTCGCTTTCCGGCACAACGCTGGGCGAGCCGCAGCTGCTCGACGAGGGCGACGTGAACTGGGAGACGCCCACCTTGGCCGTCGCCGGCGGCTACGCTTTCTGGCAGCGCCTTCCGCAGCTCGACGGCAACGCCCGCGTGGAAGATTCGCAGCTTTTGCGCGCCGCCTTCGGCACGGCCGATTCCCAGGTAGTGTACGCCTCCCAGGGACGCATGGCCTGCGCGCCCACCTCCTGCGGAGACAGTCTCGCGCTGGCGCCCCGCGCCCGCACAAGCGGCACCTACTACCAGCTCACCCACCTGGACGCCGCCACCGGCGAGGTCACCGACGCCTGCGTTCTGCCCTCGTCCATGAAGCCGATGGAATGCGGCTGGGGCAAAACCGGCTTCAGCTTCGCTTTCGACGGCATTTACAACTACGGCGAGGGTATCGCGAATTTGGGCACCTACTTGCCCATGGAATCCCCCGAGGCTGTCTCGCTCGCGGCAGCCAACGCTGAGGAAGCCGCTGCCGAGACGGGCGAGGCAGACGCCGCCGCGCCGTACCTGCCCATCGCCTGCGCCAACCTCGGCACCGAGGCCTACAGCGCCGTGCCCTGGTTCCATTTCGCAGCGAACCCGCTTTCCCCGCCCTGCTGGTGCGGCAACTGGCTCATGGTGCGCGGCGGTAGCCTCGTGGTGGCCATCGATCTTGCAGGACGACGCTATGTGAAGCTGCCCCTTGAGGAGGGATCGGGCGACTACAACGATTTCCTCGCTTCCACGCATATGGGCACGCGCGCCGTCACCTACTGCAACGTGGATTACACCCCCATCGGCGGCGAGCAGCAGAAGCACTGCCTCGTCCGCATATGGGAACCGGCGGCGTAAGGGCGCTCTAGCTTGTCCGCGATCGGGACGGGAGGGCGCCGCGAAGCCCGCTGCGCGCTTTATCCCCCTGCGAACGCGGCCGTTAAGCTTACAGCCCGAAGTACTCTTGTTTGGCGGAAAGTATGCGGATGAGGGACTCGTCGAGGCGCTCTTCAGTCAGCTCGCCTGCCTGCACGGCGTCGAGCACTCCTTGGTAGGCCTCGTCGAAACGCTCGGGCATGAGCGGAATGTCGCAACCCGCCTTGAGCGCCGCGACCGCCGCTTCCGCCGGGGTGTAGTAGCTGGTGATGGCGCCCATGGAAAGCGAGTCGGTGACGACGACGCCCGTGTAACCCAGAGAATCGCGCAGCATGCCCTGGACAACGGCCGAACTGAGCGGGGCCGGCGTACTGTCGCCGATGATGTTCGGCAGGCTCACATGCCCCACCATGATCACGGGCACCCCTGCTTCGATGGCCGCGCGGAAGGGCACGAGATCCACCGTTTCCAACTCCTCGCTCGTCGAGTCGATGGTAATGGCGCCCTCGTGGGAATCGCCGGCCGCCGCGCCAATACCCGGGAAGTGCTTCGCGCAGCAGAGCATCTTCTTGTCGCGGAAGCCTTCCACCTCGGCCCGCACCATATCGGCCGCCACGGCGGCATCACTCGAGAACGAACGCAGACCCATGGTGTCGCTGCGCAACGGGTTCACCACGTCGGCCACGGGGGCGAAATCAAGGTTGAACCCGAGCGGCGCCAGGTAGTCGGCGATCTGCTCGGCGGCGCGCTTGGCCGCCTCGGTATCGCCAGCGCTGCCGAGAGCAGAAGCGTCGCCCACGTCCTGGACACCGAAGGCCTCGTTGCCGGCGACGCGCACCACCGTGCCTCCCTCTTCATCGACCGCGACAAAAGGCGCTACATTGCCGCTGTCAGCGTAGAACTGCTTCACGTTCGCGAGCATGGTCGTCGTCTGCTCGGGATCGAGCAGGTTCTGGGCGAAGTAAACGATGCCACCCACGGGATGGGCCGCAACGCCCTCGCGGGTCATATCCCCCGCCTGGGTAACCTGGGACACACCTTCCACCAGCGCTTCGGGGGTCACGATAAACAGCTGGGCTACCTTCTGCTCGAGCGTCATGGTGCCGATGCGCTCGTCCACAGCAGCACGCGCGGCGGCCGCAGCATCTTCGGGGCCTCGGCCCTCGCCTGCGCCTTCGCCAGCTGAATCGTCCGCCCCGTTCGACCCGTCGCCCGCGCAGCCGCCCAACGCCAGACTTCCGCCGGCCAAAGCCGCCAACCACACAAAACGACGGCGCGTGATGGAATCAGCCAAAACAGTCACACTACTTCCCTCCGAACAACTCAATCCCTTCGAGCCAATCGCGCACGCACTCGCAATTTCACTTACGCCCACCAGCATAGCGCCAGAAACGCCTTGCGGCAACGGGCCGCCGCACGATACCGAAGCACGTAACGGTCACTTCACTTTCTGTGAAGACGGAGGCACGTCGCTCGCAAATAGGGAATAATGCGAGACATCGCAAAACGGCGAGCGAATCAGGAGGAGGATTTGTGACCTATCTCATCACCTTTCTGGAGGGCATCATCACCTTCGTGTCGCCGTGCCTGCTTCCCATGATCCCCATCTATGTCACCTACTTTGCCGCCGGCGAGGAAGTGCGCACGTCCATCGTGCTGCGCAATGCCCTTGGGTTCGTGCTGGGGTTCACCTGCGTGTTCATCGCCATGGGCGCTTTGGCCTCATCGGTAGGCGCGTTCTTCATCGAGTACCAGAGCGCCGTCAACGTGGTGTGCGGACTCGTGGTCATCGCCTTCGGGCTGTACTTCCTCGGCATCATCAAGATCAACCTCTTCCACGGCGCGAAGAACCCGTTGGCCGGGCGTCAGCTGGGATTCTTCTCGTCGGTGCTGTTCGGCGTCATCTTCTCTGTCGGATGGACGCCGTGCGTGGGGGCATTCCTCGGCTCGGCGCTCATGCTGGCCTCGCAGCAGGCGTCGGTGGCACAGGGCGTTATTCTGCTTCTGTGCTACTCGGCCGGCCTCGGCATTCCGTTCGTGGCGGCCGCCGTGCTCATCGACAAGCTGAAGGGCGCTTTCACCGTCATCAAGCAGCATTACGATATCATCAATAAGGTATGCGGCTGGTTTCTGGTCGCCGTGGGCGTGCTCATGGCGACGGGACTGCTCGGCGGCTTCTTGCGCCTGCTGAGCTAACCCGCGGAATCCAGCCCGAAGGAGAAAGGTTCGAACATGAGCGAGAACGAGAAGATGCCGACCGATGCCGGCGCCCCAGTCGAGACGACAGCGGCCCCGACCGATAGCAGCACCCCAGCCGAAACGGCGGCAAGCGCGACCCCCGCAGCAGCTGAGCCCTCAGCGGCCGAGCAGCGGGGCGAGGCCATCGGCGAGCGCTTGGCGTCCCTGGAAGCCGAAGAGAAAGCCGCTGCTGCCACGCCGGAGGGCGAGAAGGCCGACCGCAAGAAGCATGTTGGCGTCATCGTGGCCGCCATCGTCTTTGCCGTGCTGCTCATCGGCGCGGGCGTGGCCTACAGCGCTCTCGCGCCAGCGGCCGACAACAAGCAGATAGAGGTCACCGGTACCGATGCTGTTCAAGAAACCGAGGTAGATGCCGCCGACGACACCGGCGACGGCAACGGCACCAACGCAGCCACCACCCCGGCTCCGGACTTCACCATGACCGACGCCGACGGAGCGACCCTCACCCTGGCCGACTTCAAGGGCAAGCCAGTGCTGCTGAACTTCTGGGCCAGCTGGTGCGGCCCTTGCCAAAGTGAGATGCCCGACATCCAGACCGCGTGGAAAGAGCACGGCACTGATGTGGAATTCGTCATCGTGAACATGACCGGCATGAACGGCGAGACCGAGCAGAGCGCCAAGGCCTTCCTCGCCGACGCCGGCTACACCTTCCCGTGCTATTTCGACGCCAACAACTCGGCAGCCACCGCCTTCGGCGTGAGCTCCATTCCGCAGACCTACTTGATCAACGCCGAGGGCAACATCATCGGCGCCTACATGGGCGCCATGGACGCCTCGGTGCTCGCCCAGGGCATCGACATGCTCACCGACAACACTGGCGGGGCCGCGCAGTAAGGCTTTCGAGTCCCTGAATCCTCTGGCCTCCGAACTCAGGGGCGACCAAGGTCGCCCCCTACGGGACGGCTCTCGGAGACTCCTCTTATAAGCGAGGTCTAAGAGACGGCAGATCCCGGCTCCGCAAAGTGACTTCCCAGGTTGAACCGTAGGGGGCGACCTTGGTCGCCCCTTGCCGGAAGTAAGTGAGAGCTACTAGAACTCCAGCTCCTGCAGGCGATCGAACACGACGTCCTTGCGGGTGAGGAAGTCCCAGGGATCGAAGATCTCGTCGAGCTTCTCCTGGGAAAGCAGCGCCATGGCCTCGTCGTCGGCTTCCAAACGCTCGCGGTAGGTGGGGCCGTCAACGGCGTTCTGAATGTCCTCCCACACCTTCATGGCGTTGCGCTGCACGATGACGTAGGCATCCTCGCGGGAGATGCCGGCGTCCACGAGCGCCAACAGCACCTTGCTGGAGAAGATGAGACCCTTCGTACGCCACAGGTTGTGCTCCATCTTGGCCGGATAGGTCTGCAGGCCGTCGAGCATCCACTGCATCTTACCGAACATGTAGTCCAACGCCGTGAAGCTGTCGGCCAGCACCACGCGCTCGGCGCCGGAATGCGAGATGTCGCGCTCGAACCACAGGGCCACGTTGTCGAAGGCCACCTGGGCGTTCGCCTTCACCACGCGGGCGAGGCCGCACACGCGCTCGGCCGTGATGGGGTTGCGCTTGTGGGGCATGGCCGAAGAGCCCTTCTGGCCCTTGGTGAACGGCTCTTCCGCCTCGATGACGTCGGACTGCTGAAGCAGGCGCACCTGCATGGCGATGGATTCCAGGGTGGAGGCCGTCACGGCGAGGGCCGCCATCACCTGGGCGTGACGGTCGCGGGCGAGCACCTGGGTGGACAGCGGGTCGGGGGTGAGCCCCAGCTTCTCGCAAACGTACTGCTCCACGAAGGGGTCGATGGAAGAGTAAGTACCCACCGCGCCGGAGATAGCGCCAGTGGCGGCCACAGCGCGGGCCTCCTCCATGCGGGTGAGGGCGCGCTTCAAAGCCCAGGCCCAGCTGCCGAACTTCATGCCGAAGGTCATGGGCTCGGCGTGAATGCCGTGGGTGCGGCCGACGCACAGCGTGTTCTGGAACTCGAAGGCGCGACGCTTGCAGGTTTCGCCGAGGCGCTTGATATCGTCGATGATGATGTCGCAAGCCTGTGTGACCTGGTAGGACAGGGCCGTGTCGCCCAGGTCGGAGGAGGTCATGCCGTAGTGCACCCAGCGGCTCGGCTTGTCTTCGCCCTCGGGGATGTCGGCGTCGATGTAGCCCGCCATGCAGGTGGTGAACGCGATGACGTCGTGGTTCGTCACTTTCTCGATCTCATCGATCTCCTCCACGGTGAAGTCGGCGTGGTCGCGGATCCACTGGGCCTCCTCGCGCGTGATGCCCGCCTGGCCGAGCTCGGCCTGGGCCTCGCAGGCCAGAACCTCGATCTCCTTCCAAATGGCGAACTTGTTCTCAAGCTCCCAGATGCGACCCATTTCCGGACGAGTATAGCGACCGATCATGCGCGTTTCCTTTCCCTGGCAATGTGCGCGGACGCCCCAGCGGCCTGCGCGTTTTCCTTCGTGAACAGGGTACCAGAAATAGCCCGCTTCGTCGGCGGCTCTCGCCCAAGCGATCGATTCCGGCGCGCCGAGACGCCGCGGCATCGCCAGCACACGTCGGTCTGTGCGCAAATCAGCAGGATTCTTTGAGCAACGAGGAATATTTTCGTTGCAGAAACCGGAGCGCTCGGGTAAGATGCATTGTTACGCGGAGGAGTGACCGAGAGGCCGAAGGTGCTCGCCTGCTAAGTGAGTATGCCCCACAAGGGCATCTAGGGTTCGAATCCCTACTCCTCCGCCAGTTTGCCTTTTCTCGAACTCCCTGCGGGGAGTTTTTTATTTGCGAAGCCCCGATCCCCGTTTCCGAGCGTCCCGCTCCTTTACGCTTGGAAAATGCGGGTTGATGCCAGTTGAAGCCCGAAATGGACAAAGACAGCTAGCCATTTGGGGCCTCAACTGGCATTTTTTACCATTTCTAGGCCCAACTGGCAGCCCCTTCATGCCATTTCGAGTCTCAACTGGCATCCACCTCTTCTAAAACTCCTACCGTTGCCACGGCCAGCGGCGGCGGGTGGTGGCGGCGAGGCGCTTTTTGCGATAGTTGGGGTGATGCGCGAGGAAGCGCCAGTTGGCGAGGCGCGTGACGAGGAGGCCGACAAGGCCCACAACCATGAAGCTGAGCGACAGATCGAGCACCGCCGGAGCGTTGTCGAAGAAGGCGTACACCGACACCAAGGCGAAGAAGCCGACGACGATGCCATTGAACCACGTGAAGATTTTGATGAGCACCTCTTTGGCGCGGGCCGGGGAATGACGGTAGGTGACCACCACGTAGATGAGTCCCGCCGCCACCGCCATGACGATGAGCAGAGGGACAACGCGGGACAGGCGAGCGAGAAAACCCACTTCTCATCCTTTCTCTTCGGGCGGCATCGGCGAGATGCCTTGGACACTAGCGCACGTGATTGCGGCAGTGCCAGTGTATACGAAAAGGGCAGCTGATGAACGACGACGTGGCCATTCGTTACCCGGCGCTCTTTATCGCGAAGGGACAACGGCGGCGCGCAGGCCGGAGAGACTCGTCGGGCGCGCCCACCAGCCGCGAGCCGCAGCGGCCGTGGCGATGCGGCTGGCCTCGGCGAAGGTGTCTACGAGGGCGAAGGTGGCCGAGCCGCTACCGGAGAGGAGCACGTTGTTCTCCCCTGCCTGTTCGGCGAGCCATGCACGGACGACGGACAGCTCAGGCAGAAGCGCCTCGGCCGCGGGGGCGAGGTTGTTGGCGAGCGCCACATCGTCGGCACGGGTGGCAGCAAGGTCGCGGGCGAGCTCTTCTTCGGGCACCGGGCGCGGCGCAGCGTCGAAGCACTTATAGGCCTCGGCAGTGGAGACGCCCTCCGCCGGTTTCACCAGCACCACGGCGCGCCGCGACGTTTCCAAACGGCGCTGCAGCACCTCGCCGAAGCCGCCGAGCAGAGCGCAGCCGCCATGGAGGAAGAACGCGACATCGGCCCCGAGCGACCGGGCAACGTCGGCCACGCGCTCGTCATCGGCCGCAAGGCCCCACGCCTTCGCAAGGCCCACGAGTACCGCCGCCGCGTTCGACGAGCCGCCGCCCAAGCCGCCCTGGGCCGGGATACGCTTCTCGATGCGCAGCTGGATGGCCTCGGGAAGATCGCGGCCCACCGCCCGGGACAGGCGATCAGCGGCTTTGAAGGCGAGGTTGTCAGCCGCCGGCACAGCGAGGTCTTGGCCCGTGCGGTCAGCCAAGTCGATGGTCATGACGAGGTTGTCCGCCGGGCCGCCCACCGCGACGTCGGCGCGGGCGCCCCCTTCGGCAACGCGCTTCGCCAACTCGTCGGCCGAAACACCTTCCGCACGCAGATACAGCGTGTCATGCAGCGCAAGCGCATGCATGATGGTATCGGCATCGTGGTAGCCGTCCTCGCGGCGCGCCCCGATAGCCAAAAGCAGGTTCACCTTCGCCGGTGACACCAGCTTCATCGTGTTCGGCCCCATGAAGGCGGCCACCGACCACTGAGCCTCACGGGCCGCCGCCAGCAGATTCACTTCCGCCTCGCGATTGCGCTGCGCATTCTCGGTCATTCGCGTTCCTTCTCTTTCCTGCGTCGGGCGCGAAAGAAGTCGCGCAGCAGGGCCACGCACTCCTCTTCGCACACGCCGCCCGTTGCCTCGAACTGGTGGTTCAGGCGCGTATCGGCATGGATATCGTACAGCGTGCCCACCGCGCCCGCCTTCTGATCAGGCGCGCCGTACACACAGCGAGCCACCCGCGCCTGGTGCATGAGACCAGCGCACATGATGCAGGGCTCCAGCGTGACGTAGACGGTGCAATCGGTTAGCCGCCAGGCATCCAGCACGCGAGCCGCCTCTTTCATGGCGAGAAATTCCGCGTGCCCGGCCGGATCGCGATCAGCCTCGCGGCGATTGCGCCCCCGGGCGATGACGCGCGGCTCGGCGAGCGGTCGGCGCGTGCCGCGGTCGATGGGCTCGTACACCACCACGGCCCCAATGGGCACCTCCCCCACCGCACCCGCAGCCCGCGCCTCTTCCAAGGCCAGCGCCATATACTGCGCATCAAGCACCTTCTGCTCTTCGGTTGTGCGATGTTCATTCATGAGGGGAATTATACCGAACGCGAAGAGCGCGAGAGGGGCAGTCCGAAAACATGGCGCGATTTCCCGATTTCCACCTGAGAGCCCCCTCTGCGAGCCAAAATCCGGCGGAAATCGGGAAATCGCGCCCTGCCTGAATCTCTCGAAAGTGAAAACCTGGAAATCGCGCCATGTTTTCGCAAAGAGGGTCGGCACGCCAGCGCGAGCAGCCACTGCGCAGAGCATCAAAACGGGCGATTCCTCACAATCGCAGCGGGGATGTGGTATCCTGTGCGTCACGCTCGCTACACAATGGCGAGCGCTCAATAATGCGGAGGCGTGTCCGAGTGGCTTAAGGAAGCAGTCTTGAAAACTGTCGTGCCGAAAGGTACCGTGGGTTCAAATCCTACCGCCTCCGCCAGAAAATGCCGAAGCCCCGAATTGCTCGGGGCTTTTTTGAAGTTTAGTTTAGAAAATGTCTCACACTTGGTTGCCTGCCAGAATGCTACTCTTTCTCAAAACAAAACAGGAGAAGAAAGTCGAACCAGAGCAAGCCCGATGCATCCCAAAAGTAAAGCACCGACGATGGTGTAAGTGGACACCATGCCAGTGCTTTGCTGCTTGAGAATATACGCAAGCCTCTACTTGATGTCAATCACTTCTCGCTTCTTATTCACGAAAAGCAACTTTCGGATCTGCCTCATGGCGACTGCCTGCTTACGAAGCTCGCGCTCTACCCCCAAGTCGGGCGCTCCTTTGATTCTCTGCGAGTCGAAGATTATGTTTCTCGATTGCCCCAGAGCCTTGCGAAGATTCTTGCGAATCTTGTCCATATCGGAGCTTTGAGGAGACTTCATCTCCCACGTCTCTCCGTCAATGACCACGTCCGGGGTACGCACGTGATCGCCCTGCTTCCTACGCAGGAATTTCACCGACATACCACTGGCCGCAAGCGCCTCGGCAGTACGTTTCTCATGAGGCCAGACATCCACGCCCGGCTCGATAATGATGATGCCGTTCTTTTCCATGAGGGCATCTTACCCACGGGTCATTCTCGAATGTGCCGCATTAACAAGTATCCATAGAACCTCACCATTCGATGCTATTGAGCTAAAAACGTCGTTCCGAAAAGTACCGTGGGTTCAAATCCTACCGCCTCTGCCAGAGAACGCCAAAGCCCCGATTCGCTCGGGGTTTTTGCTATAGCGCAGCAAGTGGATTCCGCAATCCTAAACCGAAGCTTAGACTAGCCCCTTGCCTCTTAAGCCGTGACGGGCTTCTTCGGACGCCCCGCCGTGGGGGCCTCCTCCTTGCGGGCCTCCACGCTGCCACGCGTGACCCAGGTGCGGCCGTCCATCTCGAACGTCTCCAACTGCCCCGCCTTCACCATTTGCGAGACGCGCCCGGGCGTAACGCCTAACTCGCGCGCGGCCGCCGCCGCCGCCATGCGGGGCACCGTCTCCTTCCCTGCGTCCACGGCCACGATGACGGTGCGACCCTCCTCGCGCGGCTCGTTGCCGAAGGCGGCCTCCGGGAACTCAAGCCCGTGCATGGCACGGTGCTCCATCTCGGTCTTCAGCCAGTCGGCAGCCATCTCGCAGGCTTCCGCAAAATCGGCCCCTTGGGTGCCGCCGTCCATGTCGAAGGGCAGCGCAATCATGACACCCTCGTCCTCGAAGACCTCGAACTCATACACGTGAAGCATATTCTGCTCCTTTCCGATGGGAGGAGGGGGCTATTTCAACCCCGCCTGCTTCTTCATCTCTTCGAAGAGCTTGTTTCCGATCTCCGTGTGACGGCCCAGCGTCGTCCATCTGCCGTCCGGGTGCACCAGCCTGTCGTGGTTGGTGCCCTTTATCAGAACGAAGCCCTCCTCCTTGAAGAACCTCACCACATCCTTTCGCTTTACCATCGGCTTTTCCTTTCATCCGATGATGATATTATAAACTAATGTTTAGCAATCTGCAAGATAAACCTAAATGAATATTTAGGAAATAGTCTCCGCATGATTGCCCGCCAAAATGCCACTGCTTCAAATCAAAAAACTTTGCGCAGGCCCATTTCGGAGATTTGACCACCAGCCAGAATGTCACTACTCCAAAACTTACGCACCGCCAGGGAGGAAAGCGCGGTCAATGGAGGAAGCTGCGAGGAGCAGGCTACGTCGACAATCTGGGCATGAGCCGCCAGTGCGAGCTTCACTGGTACGAAGACGGGGACGGCAAAAGAGTTGATACGAAGGTCGAAAGGTTTTACTATTAGCGCCATGATAGTCAGATTCAAGGGAAATAGCGATCCTATGAGGCTTCTCAACGGCAAGGAGTACCGCGTTTAGTCAATCGAGTGCGGCTGGTACCGCATCGTGGACGAAACGCACGAAGATTACCTTTACCCGGCCAGATGCTTCGAGATAATGAAGCCTGATCCTGCCCCTCCCGTCGTTGTCCCTGCAAAGGCCCCGGCGTAGATTATCGGCCCCGCTTCGGCGGGGCTTTTCTTTGCGACACGCGCCCCATAATGCCTCCCGAGAGGAGGCGCATGTGAGCGAGGCCGACGAGCAGATAGTCGACATCAAGTACTGCGAGCTACTTGGCATTGTTTGATTACCAGCCAGAATGTCACTGCTCCAAAGCGTGGCTCTATGACGACGACTCCTTCACCATTGGGAAGAAGAGGGGCGAGAACACCGGAAGCATGGTACAATTCGACCCGAGGAGGAAGCGATGACCGACGCGTTCACAGACTACGAGAGCAAGGACGACCTCGCAACCCGCAACTATGCACCGGGCGAGAAAGAGGCCCTGCTGTCCTATGTGCGCTCTTTTCGCTATAAGGCCGTGGCAGCCGGCTTCTTCGATGATGCCGTGACGGGCGAGGTGAAGATCGGCATCGACTACCTCGCGTTCGACGACGGTACCTTCTCCTGGACCTCCCGGGACACCTACCACGTAGAGCACTACGACCTCGCTCCCTGCGACGAGTTCCTGGGGATCGCGCTCACAGCCTAGACGAACCGCAAGGTGCAGTTGCCAGCCCCGCCTCGGCGGGGCTTTTCTTTTGTCCAAAACCTCCTAGCGACACATCCGTTTGACTACCAGTCAGAATGTCACTGCTCCAAAACGTCATGTCCTTGGGGCCTTTCTGTTCCATGGTTTGACTACCAGTCAGAATGTCACTGCTCCAAAACCTGTATGAAGTCGTTGAACTTGAAGCCCAGTTTGACTACCAGCCAGAATGTCACTGCTCCAAAACCGACACCGGGTTCTTCGTGAGGATCTGAACGTTTGACTACCAGCCAGAATGTCACTGCTCCAAAACGCAGCAGTGGGCGTACAGCTTGGACAGCGAGTTTGACTACCAGTCAGAATGTCACTGCTCCAAAACGCCCGTACCAACGAGCCAGGGAGTCAAACCGTTTGACTACCAGTCAGAATGTCACTGCTCCAAAACGCTTTCGGCGCTTGGGAGCGCGGTTAATATGTTTGACTACCAGTCAGAATGTCACTGCTCCAAAACTCAGGTTTACGAGTGGGGCGCCATGGAGGTGTTTGACTACCAGTCAGAATGTCACTGCTCCAAAACGGCGGTTCGATCAGCTACCCGCTCTGGGTAGTTTGACTACCAGTCAGAATGTCACTGCTCCAAAACAACCCGAAGTTCCAAGGGAAGACTCTCGGGGTTTGACTACCAGTCAGAATGTCACTGCTCCAAAACGGTATTCTCGTCTACTCGCTCGGTGTTGTTGTTTGACTACCAGTCAGAATGTCACTGCTCCAAAACCGGCATAGGGGACGCGATCGTCCAGAGGGGGTTTGACTACCAGTCAGAATGTCACTGCTCCAAAACCTGATCCTCATATATCATCGAGGCGTCCCGGTTTGACTACCAGTCAGAATGTCACTGCTCCAAAACATTATCTGTGGAAGACTATCAACTTCACCGGTTTGACTACCAGTCAGAATGTCACTGCTCCAAAACCGAAGAGATGCGCTACACCTACGATAAAGCGTTTGACTACCAGTCAGAATGTCACTGCTCCAAAACTCTTCCTCTTGCAGCCTCGCTTCCTCTTCTGTTTGACTACCAGTCAGAATGTCACTGCTCCAAAACAGGATGGGTCGCGACAGCAAGGCAGCTTCTGTTTGACTACCAGTCAGAATGTCACTGCTCCAAAACTTACAGGCACTACGTCCGCGCCTATTGTCCGTTTGACTACCAGTCAGAATGTCACTGCTCCAAAACTGCTGTTCGTGGCCACGTCCCTGTCGGTGGGTTTGACTACCAGTCAGAATGTCACTGCTCCAAAACAGGTTGGCTCGCAACAGCAAGGCAGCTTCTGTTTGACTACCAGTCAGAATGTCACTGCTCCAAAACGCTTCCTGTCCTTGGCGCTATTCGTCCTTGGTTTGACTACCAGTCAGAATGTCACTGCTCCAAAACGGGGCTTGGCTTAGACACGGACAGAAGCGGGTTTGACTACCAGTCAGAATGTCACTGCTCCAAAACAGCGTGTGGCCCTGCAAACCAGTCTCGGACGTTTGACTACCAGTCAGAATGTCACTGCTCCAAAACTAAGTCTCGCGCTGCTCCTCGGGAAGGCGCGTTTGACTACCAGTCAGAATGTCACTGCTCCAAAACCTACGACACTTATATGGCCTTCAAGGGCATGTTTGACTACCAGTCAGAATGTCACTGCTCCAAAACGGTATCCGAGTAAATGGCCACCGCCTCCGAGTTTGACTACCAGTCAGAATGTCACTGCTCCAAAACACACGCATAGGCCCCCTCATTCCATGGCACGTTTGACTACCAGTCAGAATGTCACTGCTCCAAAACGGCTATGGCGAGGTGCATGCGCGAGCCGCCGTTTGACTACCAGTCAGAATGTCACTGCTCCAAAACCCCCGCGTAGGGCTCCCCCTCGCGGTAGCCGTTTGACTACCAGTCAGAATGTCACTGCTCCAAAACTGTGATGAGCTGATAGGCCCGCCACACAACGTTTGACTACCAGTCAGAATGTCACTGCTCCAAAACCATAAAGACCGACACACCCACCACAACCTGGTTTGACTACCAGTCAGAATGTCACTGCTCCAAAACCGTTGAAGCAAATCCTCTTTTGCGGAAGAGGCGTACTTTCTGACCAATTTGTTGCCTCGTATTCGATAAAGTGCTGGTCAACAACGACTTTTCTCTCGAACTGATTGTAGGAGACAGAATTTTGATTCTCGACCAGGATAGCTCGAATTCCGCGAAAAATCATTCGCTCGTAAAGCTCCGCTAGGTCATTTTTTCCCAAAAAAGTTTTGAGATTCACAAACAGAAGCACCATATCGAAAGCAACATCAGCAGCTAGGTCAACAAACTGTATGAGGTTATCAAGGAGCGAATTGGCCTCTTGAAAACCAATTCCGTAATCAAATGCTTTCAGATAGTGACGCAACTCCCATTCTACGCCAAAGTCATACTCTGCGTTAAACTGAAAGCCAATCTGATTGACACACGACATCATCTCTGAGTGCAATTCCTGCATCTCTAGCCGCAAGTCTTCATCGACGAGAAGGGCCTCTTCAAGCCGAGAGTAAAGCGCCCCCAGCAAACGCCTATGCTTCCAAGGCAAATCGAACGGATTCGCTATAGGGAGTAAAACATTGCTAGCGCACAGCTCCTTACCATCGTCTCCCCAAAGCGTGTATGGCTCAGACGCCTGTTCTCCTTGGCCAGACAGCAACGCCGAAACCACGCGAGCAAAGAGCGACTGATTCGCTATATGCAGCGCCAACACATAGGAATCGCGCATGTCGATAGGATGCTCAAACCCGGTGAACGATATCATCATAGGACGACGAACTCCTCCATCGTGTCAACCTCATCGTACGCATCGCGATTTCCCACGATGTAATCCATGGTAGCGAATTGCTTCTCGGTTACTTTGAGAACCTGCACCAAACCCTCCGGCGGCCGATGCTTCCTCAGCCGCATAACCGCCGCCCCTGCCGCACCGTCATTGACGACGAGTTTGGCATACACCGACTCTTGCAACATGAGATACCCGTCCTTAATTAGAAACTTTCGAAACAGTCGATACTCCTTTCTCTGCATTGCAGTCTCAACTGGAAGATCAAAGAAAACCATGAGCCTCATAAACCTGTTCCTCGTATTTTGCCTCTCGCCGTTCATAAAAGCCGGAATTCTTCGATCTCCTCAACGGCCGTTCGCTTATTCAATGCATTCAAACACTGCTGCACATAGCGAGAAACAACCGACCCAAGATGGTATGATCCTTCCTTGTACGCCACATGGGTATTTGCCAAATCTCCCAACACCCGCCTCATGTCCGCATCGAAGTCGGCTGCTAAATAGTCCACTACAAGCCGATCAACGGCCGGGCGAAACGGCTCCATAAGATCGCACGTCAAATTGAACTGGTTGTATTCATTCCGATGGCATATTCCCACTTGCGTTATGCAGCCTCGTGCCGTTATCTCGCGGTTAACGAGCGAAAGGAGAACTGCGTACCCATAATTCAAGGCGGCATTTGTGGGAATATCGCTCTCCCGACTGAAATCGGGACCGAAGAGCGCCGCAAAGTACAGTCGCGCCGCTTGAGCTTCGCGATTAGTCGTGTCGCCGGAGCGCACCTCGGGAACGATCTGGCTCAGCTGTCGCGCCTCCCGCTCGTAATCCCTCTCTTTCAAAAATCGTGCTTGCTCACGGATTTTGTCGCGAACCACCCGTTGCCAGACGCGCTTCTTGATAGGCTCGCCCCACTCGAGCTGCTCCGCTATTCGTTTGCTCGTATTATGAGCACCATATAGCGGCAGGTATTGCCCCACGGGATTGCGCTGCGAATCGCTCACGAGAAGCGATATCTTATTCTTCGCAAGCTCCGCCATGAGATAGGCGCTAATGTACACCTGCATAGTTTGCAGAACAATGGTCGATATCTCGGACAAGTGCACTTTTGCCGCATCGTCTTCCTTGCGCACAACAAGGTAGCCGCTTTTATAGGAGAGCTTGCAGGGGCTTTCTATGTAGATCGTCCTAAAGGCCAATGTGAGTCCGCCTCTCAAACATGCCCGTCACCGATTGATCGATGAAAGTAATGCCGCTTCCCTTGGTCAAGAGGGAGCTAAATGCGGGTTGCATATTTCCCGCGCACTTTCCCCTGCCGACACTTCGCAAATCGACTCTGTCCGTTTTTCCATTGCCAATGGCAATTAGTCCCTTGATCAGGTTGACTTTATCGTCATAAGAGACACTCGTGAAATCATCCGCCCATTCTGCTACGCCTAAAAGCCCCATCAGTTTTGGTGAATATTGCTCTAGTGAGCGCACAATGGAGTGAAATATTTCCTCAAGTATATTTTCATTGACGAGGCCGTCGCTCTCGTTTATTTCTTTGAGCGCCATCATTTCTTCTGAGCTGAAAGCAAATTGCGTCGCATTCTTGACCGCCTTCGCGCCCGTCAAGTACATCCTCGAATCGTCGAATTCCACAAGTTGGTATTTGTAGATCTTCGCTCGAACCAACTCTTCGAATTCGAGCTCACTAGATGATGAAAGCTCTTTCGCAAACTCAATTAATGCCTCTTGCTTTCGTCCTACCACCGACGCAACATGCACGGGGACAGGAGCGAATTCAATCACCTCTTTATCCTTCTTCTTTGCTTTATAAATAAAGAAATATGCAAACCGCTCACTCGAATAGCTGCCGTACTTTTCCGCATCAAGCCCCTTCTTCAGAGGCAGCGTCATGTTCTTGCCCGCATCGCGCGGCGAGTAAACCGTTGCATCCCAGAAAGTGCCGCTCGTCTCCTCCGGCATACGCGAAATGAAACACTGCCGGTAGTTGAAATACCGTTTCAGCCGACTGATCTCCCACTCAGCAGACCAGTCGTCCCGGAACAGCTCCCCCGTCTCCTCGTCAAATCCCGATCGCATAAAGCTCGCCACCACAAACGAAGCTGAACCAGGCATTTTGCCACGTTTCGCCTGGCCGCTCTCGGCCCTCACGAAACTGCGCACCACGTGCGTATATCCGATGGGGTTCTCATACATCGCGGCATGACGTTTCAGGATGAATCGACCCATTTCGGAAGTGAGCAGAGCATCGTGCGCATGATGGAAATCATTTGCTTCGCGGCACTTCACGAGCCCGATTTCGTGACGCAACTCCAAAGACAAGGCAGCCTTAACAGGCATTACGCGGGTATTCGGATACGTTTCCCCCAAGAAGCTCTGCACGACTTTCAGTATCTGAGACGTTTCCACAAGCTGCCGCGCAATAAATCCTTTCATCTGCTGTTCTGAAACGTTTTCCCGGAGCAAGTTGCGATACTTCTTATCGCCGATGAGCCCCGCGTCATGCAAGGCATTCCAATAGGGCCTCATTTTCCTACGCACCTCATCGCTCAACAAAAGCTGGTCGGACTTGCTCTGGTTCTCAGACGAAAGCACCAGCGCCTTGTTCTCGAAGCTATCGTCTTTTATGTACGTCTGCGGAATAATATGATCCACTTGATATTCGGAAAGACGCTCAATTTCAAGCGGCTTGCCCGAGTACAGAGATTTGCCACCCTGCATAAAGTACAGTGTCAGCTTCTCGCTAAGATCGGCATTGGCTTTTGCGCGATCGGCCAATTCTCGGCTCACATTTGAGCTCCACCATTCAGGTGCTTCTTGCTTAAGCGTTGCAAGCTTTTCTTTCAAATCATCGTAGCGCCGCTTTGTACGCGAGCCTTTTTTCCGCGGGTCTTCATCGCGGGTAACCTCAATGAAAATATTCGCCGGAGCATGCCCCGCAATACCCGCAATCTCATCTACGATGCTTAACGCCTGGTTCACGCTCCTGCGCAAAGCTGGCGAACCGGGAAGCTCTTCAAGCGACATTCCCATATCGGACATACGCTCCCTGTTTCGAGCATCAATAAGCTTTTCAAACCCCAAATTGTCGTCATGGAGAACTTCCATGAGCACCATGGCACGCGAAGGTTTATCGCTATTGGGATTTCCCTCACGAAGCACATCCATTATCGAACGGGGCCCGCAATCGGTCTCTGCCTTTACCTCGCACAACAGTTTCTTCGATAGCTTTCCCCAGCCAGCAAAACGCTTATGCACGATCTTCCTAATCTGCTCATCGGTAAGGCGATCGCCGTAATTCCGCTTGAGTTTCTCGCGGAAAATGCCCCGATCCTCGAAGAGGGTGCTCCAGAAAATTATCTCCTCGATCATGGGATAATCGAACTCGGGGATCTCATCAACATTAAAGACATCCTTCGCGAAAAAGATATACGAGCTCATTTTTGACTCGAAGCCCGTCTCCCCTTGGCCGCCAAACACATGAGGATTGCTTACGCCACGCTTACGAAGCCACTCCTCCATCTTTTTATAGGTCACACGGCCGTGCCTAAAGAGCTGTTCAACTGCTTCGATGCGATCTTTGCAATCGAGTCGATGCTCTCGATCTCCGTCCTGCGTTAACTTTGCTCCATTCAACTCGTTGAGAACGCAGTACTCTTCGTAGAGGAGAGAGCATTTTGGCAGCACTGGCTCACCGTACAAATATGTACAAGTACTTGTCATTCGCTGAATGAAGGCCGCTGCGCTACGATCCTTGTCGACGACCTCCTCCCAATTCCATGGGTAGACTCGCTCGCCTTCCCTTCCCTCCTGCCGTTCGACCCAGGCGAACCGAAGCTTGCCGTCCGCAGTCATACGCGCATTCTTCGTTGTGAGGGGGCCAACATAATAAGGGATGCGGAACGAAACAAGCGACTCCAACTTCTTCCGCTCTTGCTGCAAGAACGGATAATACTTCGCCTGATTGTCTATTATGGCCCGCATTTCCTCCCGATGAAGCTGGAAGGGGATGGCGCCGTTATCGCTCGTCTTAAGCCTACGGAGAAATCTCTCCGAACCGAACCGTTCCATCATGGCAAGATACCGGGGATCATCCATTGCCGCAGTTCCCTTGAAAAGCGATTCGACTTCTTTCTTGAAGTCCCCGTACTTCATCTTTCGAACCTCGTTATAACGTGTATAGCCCTTGATCTGGTCTTTGCCATACTTATCGTAAACGTACTTCTGGGGATGACGAGGCGTGGGAGAGCAAAATGCCCCACGGAAGAACTCGTCGTACTTGCTGGGAGCATATTGTTTGACGAGAGATTTCAGCAAACGCAAATCCTCGCCATACCGATTGTAATCCTCCACTTTGTTAGCCGATATGCCCTCACCAGGCTTACTGCTCAGGATTTCCTGCAACACGTACGAGGAATACACCGCCTGCATGGCCTCGAAGAGTGCCCTTCCCTCGTCGGGCAGCACCGCCTCGAAAGCCTCAACCTGCTCATCGTTCGATAGATAAATTCCCGTCGCAACGCCTTCAGGCACCTCCGCGCCCACGAAGAAGATATGAGCCATGTCAGCCTTAAGGCCCACGATCGCCGCAGCCAGCGCCTTGGACATCCTCTTCGCGGCCTGCTTATCAAGCAGGCCGCCCTCCCCGATACCCAACTTGCTCGAGATCTTTTCTTGCAAGCTAGATTTCGACGACACTGTGCCCTCTAACACCGCAGCCACGTCATTAACTGCATTTTGTGTATCGCAAGGAACATCGAGGGCATCACAGCAGCCTTGCAGCTCGTAGCAAAAACGATCGACCGAGTTTTTTATACTCGAATTATGCGAGGTAAGCCCCTCGTTTTCTTGCTGCAAGAAATTGCCACGATGCTTCACAATATTATGTAGGGCAAGATAGGCGAGGCGAATATCAGCCTTCTCGTCAGTCTCCATCAGCCATTGGCGAAGGTGATAGATCGTCGGAAACTTCTTGAAATAATCCTTCTCGGAGAATTCAGCCTGAGGAAAAATCATTCCGGCATAGCTGGCAAATTCTGGAGCCCTGTCCTCCTTGAGCAAATGCGTTTGACGTAGCCGTGTGAAGAAATCGGGATCAACCTTAGAAACCTCTGGTTGGAACAGCGATTCAAGGAGATCAAGCCGCCAACGACGACGAGCATATCGACGACGCTGGCCACGATGGACGCGCGCCTCAGAAGCGGGTTCAGCGCTAGGGAAAATCCGGCTCCCCCAAGTGGGCTTCCCTTTAAAATAGAGGAGATTCCCATCCTCGTCAGTCACCGACCACCCGACCGAACCGGTACCGATGTCAAGTCCGATATTGTATTCGCCCGCATTCCTCAGATTCATGGCTTTCCTTCCAAACGCATCTGTGCTAAAGTGCTTAGCGTCTTGATACCAGTCAAGATGTCACTGCGAGTCAAAATAAAGACCTAGTCTTAAATGCCTTCGGGTGCCGCGTAGGCGGCAATTTGACTCACCAAAGAGCCCTTCGGGGCTCTTTTTCTTTCTCCTCGAACAGCTTAACCTTTTAATAGTATATGCATTCTTATAAGCGATTTGATCATGTATTTTCCTCAGTCATTCATCAAGGACAAAGCAATCGGCCATGTGGGGCGATTCTGGGACAGTTGAGGCACTTTCTTCCACGATCTTCTTACGATGCGCCGCAAACAGGCACCGAGAGCAAGCACTTGTTCCGTGCCCAGCATGAAGGAATACGAAAAAGGCGCCCATCCGAAGATCGGCGCCTTTTGTTCGAAGCAGATTTAGTCAAGCCGGAAAAACCCCTACCGTCGCTCGATCGGGATGTAGGGCTTGGTGCCGCGGATGGTGTTTTTGTAGGCGGGGCGGATGATGCGCTTGCCGGCGGCGATTTCCTCGAAGCGGTGCGCTGCCCAGCCGGCCATGCGGGCGCAGGCGAACAGGGGCGTGAACAGATCTTCCGAAATGCCCATCATGGAGTAGATGAAGCCCGAGTACATGTCCACGTTCGCGCACAGCTCCTTGGTGGAGCCCTTCTCGCGCGCGAACACCTCGGGCGTCAAACGCTCGATGGATTTCAGCAGGTTCAGCTCGGCCTCGTATTCCGTGCCGGCGGCCAGCTGCTCGGCGAAGCGCTTGCCGATGACGGCGCGCGGATCGGAAAGCGTATACACCGCGTGTCCCATGCCGTAGACGAGCCCCGTGCCGTCATAGGCCTGCTTGTTCACGATTTTCGCCAGGTAGGAGGCCACTTCGTCGTCGTCTTCCCAGTTCTTCACGTTTTCCTTGATCTCCGCCTGCATGGCGCGCACCTGGTGATTCGCACCGCCATGGCGATGGCCCTTGAGCGACCCGAAGGCCGCCGCATAGGTGGAATAAGGGTCGGTGTCCGCCGAGGAGAGCACGTGGGTCGTGAAGGACGAGTTGTTGCCGCCGCCGTGCTCGGCGTGCAGGCACAGCATGATGTCGAGCATGCGGGCCTCTTCCGCCGTGAACGAGCGATCGGGACGCAGCATGGAAAGGATGGTCTCGGCCGTGGACTGACCGGGCACGAAGCGGTGCATGATCATGGATTCGTGGTTAAAGGCGGCCTGCTTGGCGTAGTAGGCCAGCACCATGATGCGCGGCAGGCGGCTGATAAGCGAGAGCGCCGTGTGAATCTCGTGCTCGGGCGAGCGGTCCTCGGCGGACTCGTCGGCCGCGTACAGGCGCAGAATGGAGCGGGCCATCATGTTCATGAGGTCGGGTGAGGTGTCCACCATAAGCGTGCTGGCCGTGAATCCGTCGGGCAGCTCGCGCTGGGAATCGATCACTTCCACGAAGCGGTTGAGACGCTCCTGCGTCGGCAGCTCGCCCATGAGCAGCAGATAGGCCACCTCTTCGAAAGCGAAGCGGCGCGTCGGGTCCAAATCGCCCAGAAGGTCGTAAAGGTCGTAGCCGCGCAGGCGCAGCGAGCCCTCGGCCGGCATCTTCTCGCCGTCGGACATTACGTAGCCGTGCACGTTGGAGATGTTGGTCATGCCCGCGAGCACGCCCGTGCCGTCGGCGTTGCGCAGGCCGCGCTTCACGTCGTGCTGGGCATACAGCGCCGGATCGATGGCGTTCACCTGGTAGAAGTTCTCGTACAGGCGCACGCGGCGAGCCTCGTCGTCGCTGATCTCGATGGGCTCGACCTCGTCGATTTCGGCATGGTTGTCCACGCGGATGACGGCTTCATCTATTTCCATGGCCATGGGGCACCCTCCCGGAAAAATGGTCGCTACACGGGTATCGGACTATTCTAACGCCTGCACAAGGCGGGGCGCGCGGGGGCTTCCACGACCGCCACTCCGCACGGCGAACGGCGCATTTTCAAAAAAGTTGAAAATTCTCGTTGACAAGGCTTTGGGGTCATGGTTAAATAATCGTTGCTGTTCGGAAGTGCGCCGTTACCTCAGCTGGATAGAGGGACTGACTACGAATCAGTACGTCGGGGGTTCGAATCCCTCACGGCGCACCATTTTAGATCGTTCAGAACAGAATAGAAGCCGCCTCGAGCGGTTCTTTTTTTGTCAGGCCAAGGAAAGGAACGTACTTGAAGGTTCGAAAATCGAAACCTCACAGTATGTAGACTTCCGGCTTCTCGCCTCCGCGCGGTCGTCGGAAGGGACGACTGCTGAGCATCACCCATCGCCCTGGGCGTCATCGCGCTTAATCTCGCAGAGTCAGCGACTCGCGCACGCCGCCCCATTCCGATGCGCTGATGCCTACCGCACGGAGGAACACGCATGCTCTATCTTTCTCAAATGATCGGCGAGCCCGTGGTCGACGCCCAAGGCGAGCGACTCGGCACCATATCCGACCTGGCCATTTCCACCGGCGAGGTCTTTCCGCGCATCACGAGCCTGGCCTTCCAGGGGCCCGGGCGCGTGCCGTTCATGATCTCGTGGCGCAAGTACGTCGACACCTTCGACGACGACGGCATCACGCTGTCGGTGGACGCCCACGACATCCGCTTCAGCTACCTGCAGCCCGACGAGGTGCTGCTCGCCCGCGACCTTATGGACCGCCAGATCGTCGACACCCAGGGCCTTAAGGTCGTGCGCGTGAACGACCTTAAGCTTTCGCAGTCCGGCACGCAGCTGCGCCTGCTCGGCGCCGAAGTGGGCGTGCGCGGCATCCTGCGCGGGCTGCATCCGCTGCTGGAAAAGGCCGTCGTGAACGTGGCGAAGCTCTTCCACAAGAAGGTGGACGAGCAGCTCATCGCGTGGAACTACATGGACCTGCTCGACCGCGACCTGTCCGAAGTGCAGCTGTCGGTGACCCACCGCCGCTTGGACGAGCTGCATCCCGCCGACGTGGCCGACATCCTGGAGCAGCTTGATCCCCAGCAGCGCGCCAGCGTGTTCGCGCACCTGGACGACAGCCGCGCCACCGAGGCCATCTCCGAGATGGAAGACGAGTACCAAGCCGAGTTCATCGACGACTTGCCCGACGCCCGGGCCGCCGAGCTCATCGGCAACATGGACCCCGACGACGCCGCCGACATCGTACGCGACCTTCCCTACGAGAAGGCCGAGACCCTTCTGCGCCTTATGGGCGTGGAAGACGCCGCGGAAATTCGTCGGCTGCTCGGCTACAAGGACGGTACCGCGGGCGGCATGATGACCACCCAGTTCGTGGCCGTGCCGAAAACCGCCACCGTGGCCGACACCATCGAAGTGCTGCGCGCGCTGCCCGAGGATCACCCGACGGTGCACTATGTGTACATCACCGACGAGTACGGCAAGCTGCTCGGCGTAAACTCCCTGCGCACGCTCGTGCTGTACAACGCCGACCGCCTCATGGGTGACATCATGTACGACGACATCATCAGCTGTCTTCCCTCCGAGGAAGAGGAGGACGTGGCCGCCGACATCTTCAAGTACGACATCCCGGCCATGCCCGTGGTGGACGAGCACGGCACCCTGCTTGGTATCGTCACCACCGACGACGCCTGGGACGCCATCGAGGACGATGTGGCGGGCGACAAGACGAAGATGAATGTGCTGTCGATTGCCGGCATTACCGTTGCGTCTCTCATGGGCCTGTTCCTTTACTCGCTGATTTTGCTGCAGCTGGCGGGCTCGCTGCATCTCGGCGGCCTGCACTACTAGGAGGCTGTCATGAACGCGAAGGACATCCGCACGACGGCCACCGGGCGCCTGGGCGCCGAAGAGAGCACGCGGCACCAGGCAGCCGAGGAAATCGCCGATACGGGCATTCCTGCCGGTGAGCAGATCGGCCCCGCTGCGACGAAAAAGCCGTCGAAGCTGCTGCTGGTGCTGGCGGCCATGGGACCGGGCATCGTGACCGCCATGGCCGGCAACGACGCCGGCGGCATCTCCACCTATTCCACGGCGGGCGCGAACTTCGGCTTCGGCACCCTGTGGGTCATCCCCATCATGTGCGTGCTGCTCGCCGTCGTGGAGACCACGGCCGGCCGCATGGGCGCCGTCACGGGCAAGGGCTTCGCCGCGCTCATCCGCGAGCGCTTCGGCATCCGCATCGCCGCCTTCGCCATGCTGGCACTTCTCATCGGCAACGTGGCGACGACCTTCTCCGAATTCGCCGGCATCGCCTCGGGCATGGAGATGTTCGGCGTGTCGAAGTACATCTCGGTACCCGTGGCAGCCTTGGGCGTGTGGCTGCTCGTGGTGGGCGGCTCCTACAAGCGCGTGCAGCGGGTGTTCTTAGGGCTGTCGCTGGTGTTTCTCACCTATGTGGTGGCCGCATTCCTCGCGCAACCAAACTGGAGCGAGGCGCTGCACGACACCGTAGTGCCCACCTTCGTCGGCGACGTGAGCTTCATCTCGCTCGTCATCGCCATGATCGGCACCACCATCGCGCCGTGGATGATGTTCTTCTCCCAGAGCAACGTGGTGGAAAAGGGCCTCACCCCCAAAGACCTCTTCTCGCAGAAAGCCGACGCCGTCTCCGGCACCATCGCCGCCTGCGTGGTGGCCTGGTTCATCATCGTGACCACGGGCGCGGTGCTCTTCCCCGCCGGCATCACTATCGACTCGGCCGCCGACGCCGCCGCGGCGCTCGCCCCCTTCGCCGGCCCCTATGCCGAGGCGCTCTTCGCCGTGGGGCTCATCGCGGCGTCGTTTTTAGCTGCCTGCGTGCTGCCGCTGACGACCGCGTTTGTCATCTGCGAGGCCTTCGGCTGGGAGGCGGGCGTCTCCTTCAAGTGGCGCGAGGCCCCCACGTTCAAATCCATCTTCACCTTCGTGATCGCGTTCTCGGCCATCGTGGTGCTCATTCCCGATGTGAACCTGTTGGGCATGATGCTGACGGCCCAGTTCGTCAACGGCGTCATTTTGCCCATTCTGCTGGCGCTCATGGCCATCATCTCGGCGGACAAGTACATCATGGGCGACTACCGAAGCGGACGCGTGTCGAAGGTGCTTCTGTGGGCCACCGTCGGTGTGGTGGCGGCGCTCACCGTGGCGCTGCTCGTGATGCAGGTGCTGGGGCTCGCATAGCCGTCCGTTCCGTCCGCTCCATCCGCCCGCCGCGCCTCTCTTGCCGGCTTCCTTGCGCTCCCCTTCCCCACTTAAACGCTCATCGATTACTGAATTCAACAGGGTGTTTACGTAAGCGAATCGGTGCGCTCATCGTTTGGTACATCCCTTGTATTTGCGTTTTGCGACTCGCATACTGCTAAGTGCCGGGAACAAAAAAGGACCGCTCCCGACACACCTGCGGGTGACGCAACGTCGGCACGAGCCGTTCGTTCGCGTCGATGGAGCGCAAGCTGCAGACCCGTAGGCGTTCACACGTTAGGAGGCTGCAGTGCAATTCAAAGCATCAACAGATTATGGACTGCGCGCCGTCTTGTACCTGGCCGCGCAGGGGCACACCTGCTCGTCGAAGGATATCGCCCAGGACATGTCGATCCCCCGTGACTACCTCATTCAGCTCGCGCAGCTTTTGCGCAATGCCGGCATCATCGAGGCGAGGCCCGGCAAGCACGGCGGCTATCGTTTGGCCAACGACCCCTCGAAGATCACCCTACTGCAAGTGGTGAACGCGCTGGACGACGACGCCAAGGACACGACGCGCACCCGTCGCAAGGATCGCGCCGATGCGTCCATGGTGCAGGGCATCAAGCAAGCGTACAATCTGGTTCTCACCGGCTACGACGCCTACTTCGACAGCATCACACTTCAGATGCTGCTGGACGCTTCTCAGAACGAGGCCATGGGCAAGGAATTTCTGGCCGGGCGCCTCATCGCCGAGAGCCAGCGCCTGCTCGCCGAAGCTGCTGCGGCGGCGTAGGCGACCGCACAGCGGACGGCCCATCGCATTCCATAATTGCATCAGAACAAGGAGGGCTCCATGGTGGAGCCCTCCCCATGCCATTCGCCAGACGATTTCTCTACCGATAATTTGGCAAAAATTGCGTTTGTTGGCATCGGAAGCGTCTCTGTTCCTGCACGCTAAGGCCACATTCAGATCATTGGAAATTTGATATATACTATTTCATTTATTCTCTTATGAAATATTGCATATCCCCTTTCTTAGCTCTTGGACCAACGTGCTCATAGCGCTAACAAACGCAAAAAACGACGAAAAACAAGGCCCTTTCTGCTCTAGTAAGTATGCGCCCAGGCGATGCGACCGCACCTGTGATCGCATCGCCTGGGCGCCATCCCGCAGCCACCTTCATAGGCGCAGCTGCACGGTCGGCCGTCTTCGCTATACCTTCGCCTTCTTCGACGCCTCCATGCGCGTAAGCACCAGCACGGCGATCACGATGAGCGCTACGCCCAGCGCCAGCGAGATCCAGGGGCTCTTCGTGAAGCCAGCGATGACGTAGCCCACGAAGCACACGATCATGACCAGGGTCGCGTAGGGAATCTGCGTGGCCACGTGGCGCAGGTGGTTGCACTTCGCACCGGCCGAGGACAGAATCGTCGTATCGGAGATAGGCGAGATATGATCGCCGTAAACCGCACCGGCCAGCGCCGAGCCCACGGCCACGAGGAACAGCGGGTCAGCGGCATCGAACACGCCGATGATGATCGGCAGAATGAGCGCGATGGTGCCCCAGCTCGTGCCCATGGCGAACCCGATGAACGCCGCCACCAGGAAGATGATCGCCGGGAGAAGGTCGAGCCCCACGCCCAGCCCGTTCAAAAAGCCGGACACGAACTCGCCGGTACCCAGAAGATAGCGGCAGCAGCCGCCGAGCGACCAGGCCAGCACGAGGATCATGATGGCGCCGATCATGGAGCGCACGCCTTCCGACATCGCCTCCACGAAACCGCCCAGGTTCATGAGCTTGCGCGGCAGGAACATGGCCGCCGCCACGCACAGCGCCACCACCGCGCCGATGCACAGGCCCATGACCGGGTTCTCGCCGACCGCCGTGGCGAAATCGACGCCGCTGAAGAAGCCGCCCATGTACATCATGCCCAGGATGGAGAACACGATGAGCACCAGGATGGGCACGATGAGATCCCAAATGGTGCCGCGATCGGAAATGTTCAGGCCTTTGTACTCCTCGATGGCCCCGGCGGCGGCATCGTCGATGTCGCCCTCCTCGGTCACCACGGTGGGAATGTTCGGCGCGCCTTCCAAATCGACCTGGGCCTTGTCGGCGATGCGGGCGAGGGACACCGCCTCAAGCGCCGAGCCCTCCGCCGGAATGCGGCCCTCGGCATCGGCCTGAGCCGCGGCCATAGGGCCGAAGTCCTTCTGAAGGAACAGCATGAAGAACACGAAGAAGATGGTGAGCAGCGCGTAGAAGTTGTAGGGGATGGAGGCCACGAAGGTGTTGAAGCCGTCCTCGCCCATGTAGCCGCCCACGGCCACCGCCCACGAGGACACCGGCGCGATAATGCAGACCGGGGCCGCCGTGGAGTCGATGATCCAGGCGAGCTTCTCGTGGCTGACGCGGAACTTGTCCGTCACCGGGCGCATGACGGCGCCCACAGTGAGGCAGTTGAAGTAGTCGTCCACGAAGATGATGATGCCGAGCAGCGCCGTGAGGATGGAGGCCGCGCGGGCGTTCTTCACGTGCGTGGTCACCCACTCCGCATAGGCGCGGGAGCCGCCGGCCGTGGCGATGACCACGGTAAGCGCTCCCAAAAGCGCAAGGAATAACAGCAGCGCCCCGTTGCCGGCTATTTGCTCGGCCATCATTTGTGGCACCATGGTGAACGAGGCGACGAGCTGCTCGCCACCGACGCCGTTCAGTGTGAACTGGTAGATGATCATGCCCGTGAACACACCGATGGTCAGCGACGAATACACCTCCTTGGTGATGAGCGCCAGGACCAGTGCCAAAATCGGCGGCACAATGGACCACAGGCCCGTGGCAATGAGTTCGAACCCTTCCATGACCTTCCTTCCTCAAGAGGCCGAGGGCATGACACCCGCGAACGCGCGACGCCGGAGCGCGCTGCGAGCGCTCGGTGCGCGAATGCGCAATGCGAACGTTGCGAGCGCTCTTCGCGTGACAACGAAACGCGGCCGTCGCCGGTGCCCTGCCCCCGGCCTTCTGGTGACAGAACAGCATAAGTATATCCGAGTTAGTCAGAGAAAAGTCCCGCGATCACACGGGACTTTCCAGGTTTCTCTTCTTCAGTTGCTTCAGTTGCGGCTGCTGCCCCTTATGCGTCGGCGGCGGCGCTGGCGGTGGCGCTTTCCAGCTCCTCCTGGGCAAGTTCGCGGTCGTACTCGCGGTCGATGGCGCCTTCGGTCGTCGGCGGCTTAATTTGGAACGGCACCGCCGGCGTGAACAGGCTCACCACCGGCACGATCACGAGCGAGGCGATCATGCACAGCGCGCCACAGTTGATGGGGCTCGCGATGAGCGGCGTGCCACCGGAGAGCGCCAAGCCCATGTTCACAGCCGTAAGCCCCACGCCCACGGCGAACGAGCACCACACGGACGCCTTCGAAATGCGCCCGGAGTACAGGCCCCACAGGAAGGGGCCGAGGAACGAGCCGGCCAAAGCACCCCAGGAGTAGCCCATGAGCTGGGCGATGAACACCACCGAGGAGTGATACTGGAACAGCGCGATGACCGCGGAGATGGCGATGAACGCCACGAGCAGGCCGCGCATCCAGATGAGCTGCTTCTTCTCAGACATGTTCTTGATGATGTTGCCGTTGATGAAGTCGATGGTCAGGGTAGATGACGACGCGAGCACCAGCGACGAGAGCGTCGACATGGACGCCGACAGCACGAGCACGATCACCAGACCGATGAGCACGTCGGGCAGCGTGGACAGCATCGTCGGGATGATGGAGTCGTAGACGGGCGTGCCGTTGGCGGCGTACTCGATCTGGCCCTCGTAAAGGCGCCCGAAGCCGCCGAGGAAGTAAGAGCCGCCGGCCACCACGAAGGCGAAGATAGTGGAGATGATGGCGCCCTGCTTGATGGCGGGACCGGTTTTGATGGCGTAGAACTTCTGCACCATCTGCGGCAGACCCCAGGTACCAAGCGAGGTGAGCACGACCACGCCGAGCAGGTTGAACAGATCGGGCCCGAAGAAGCTGACGAAGGGGCCCTGCATGGCCGAGCCCTCGGCGGGAATCTGCGACAGCGAGATAATGGCCTCGGAAAAGCCGCCGTTGTTCAGGATGACCGCCACGATGACGGCGATAATGCCGAGCAGCATGACGATGCCCTGGATGAAGTCGTTCATGACCGTGGCCATGTACCCGCCGAGCACCACGTAGACGCAGGTGACCACCGCCATGCCGATGACGCACACGTCGTAAGGCAGCGCGAAGGCCATGCCGAACAGGCGCGACAGGCCGTTGTAGACACTGGCGGTGTACGGGATGAGGAACACGAAGATGATGGCCGCCGCCGCGATGCGCAGCGCCCGGGAGTTATAGCGCTTGCCGAAGAACTCCGGCATGGTGGAGGCCTGCAGGCGATGGGTCATCTCGCGGGTGCGGGGACCCAAGACCCACCAGGCAAGCAGCGAGCCGATGATGGCGTTGCCGATGCCGGCCCAGGTGGCCGAAATGCCGTACTTGAAGCCGAACTGGCCCGCGTAGCCGACGAACACCACAGCCGAGAAGTAGCTCGTGCCGTAGGCAAAGGCGCTCATCCACGGGCCGACGTTGCGGCCGCCCAGAATGAAGCCGTCCACGGTGCCCGTGTGCCGGCGGCAGTAGATGCCCACCGCCACCGCCACGGCCACGAAGGCAATTACCAAGAGAATTTTCGCGATCATGTCCTTCTACTTTCCTTTCGCTGCGCGGATACGTCCGATGGCGCACACGACTTTTCGCCCTTGGCTACAAAAAAAATAGCCACGGGCGAAAACCCGTGTGCTAAAGGTATCGGAACTCGAATTGTGGGGAGACTTCGCGCAGGGACTGCTGGGCCTCGTGCTGGCTGGCAATAGCGCGGGCCGCCTCAGCGATACACTGAGCCGCCTTGTGCGCACTGGCCAGCGCACGCTCGACCGCGTCGGTGCAACACTGGGCAGCCTTGTGCGCGCTCATGAGGGCGCAGGCCACCGCATCGCACGACTGCTGGGCGATGTGCTGGCTTGCCACGGCGAGCGCCGCCGCGTCCATGCCGCTTTTATGTCCCTGAACGAAAATCATGGCCGACACTTTAGCATAATAAAGTGTGTTTGTGACTCATAATTTAGAAAAGCCGGCGAGAAGGCTTTGCGCACGTGACTTAGAAAGTACGAGAAAGATCCCTTTTCAGCCTGATATCCGATCTTTCGTGATTTTCAAGCCAGGGCGCCTTCAACAAAACCGCCTTCAGCGAGAACACCTTCAGCGATCCCCCCAAACGCGGAGGGGGATTCAAGATGCACGTTGTGGCCGACATTGGGAACGAGCACCACAGGAATGTCGGCGGCATGGGCGCGGGCGGCTACCGCGGCGTACTTCTCGTCAAGGGCTCCGGCAACGTAGAGCACCGGAACGCCTTGCCTGGCCAGGTCGGAGACGGCAGAAAGCGTAGCCGCTTCAGCGGCTTGGTGGTGGGCACCCCAGGCTTCTAGCGAGCGGGCAAGGAGCTTGGCGCTGTGGGCCTCACGCTCGGCTCGGATGGCGGCGCGCGCCTCCGACGGAAGGTCGCGCTGCGTGGCGAACAGCGGCAGCGTCTCCCACCAGTCCATGAAGGCAACGACCCCCTCTTCGCGAAGCCGCCGGGCCCAAGTGGCGTTACGCTCGGCCAAGGTGGCCCGGGCCGCTTCGTCGGACGGCCCCAGCCCCGCGCTTTCCAAAACCAACCCCGCCAGTGGCAAATTGGGATGGCGCACTACGGTTTCGGCGGCGATGCGGCCGCCCATGGAATAGCCGACGAGCACCGGCGCGCCATCGGCCTGAGCGATTAACCGAATGATGGCTGCCGCTCGGTCGCACACCGCCTCCAGGGAGGTCAGCGGGTCGCGCTCCGCTACCGCGATGCCCCCAGCATTCGTGTCACCTTCCCCGCCTTCCGTCTCTTTCTCGCCCTCCCCTGCTCCTTCCCAGCTCGACAGCTTGAGATCGCCCTTGCCCTCGTACAAGTCGGGGGCATAGGTGCGGTGACCGGCCGCCTGCAGCCGCCGCGCCACCTCGCCCCACGTGGCCGGTGCTTGGGCGAAACCGTGCAGCAAGACGTACGGGGGCTTTGTTGGAATCGCGGTCTTCACAGCGGCCATCATTAGCGCTGATAAGGGGCGTAACGGTCGCGAACGCCGCGCAGGGGCAGGGCGACTTCGATGAGGCTGATGCCCGGCATGCCGAGGAACTGCTCGTAGGCGCTGCGGAAGGCGCCGACCGTGTGCACGCTGGCCGACGGAATGCCGAAGGCGGCGGCAGCCTCGGTGAAGCGCACGTCCTGGGGCGCGAGGAACAGCCGCTCGAAGTACGGGTCGGCGGAGGCCTGGGGCAGCATGTCGAAGATGGCGCCGCCGTTGTTGTTCAGAAGCACGATGACCAGCGACGGCGTCCCTGCGGGTCCGCGGCGCTGGAGCAGCATCTCGCGCTGGAGCGCCAGGCCGGAGAGGTCGTGCAGCAGCGTGAAGTCGCCGGTGAGAAACGTCGTCTGGGCGAAGTGCTGCGCCACCCCCACCGCCGTCGAGACCACGCCGTCGATGCCGTTCTGCCCGCGATTGGCCATCACGGCCAGGGGCTTGCCGTCTTTCACGTAGAAGGTGTCCACGGCGCGGATGCTCATGGAATTCGCCGAGAAGAGGCACGACCCCTCGGGCGCCAGTTCCAGCAGCGATCGCACGTAGGCGCCTTCCGTAGCCTCGGAATCGTGCGCCGTCACGCCGTCCCATTCCACGGCGAGAACGCGAAGGCGCGCCTCGTCGTTGAGAGCGACCCAGGCATCGGCGAAACGGCGCTGGGCCTTGCGGCCCTCGGCGCGCCAATCGCTGCGCACGAACCCGAGAGGCGTAGTGCCCACGAAAACGTCGGTTGCCGCGTTGAAGTCGCGCGTCTCGGCCACATCAACGACAAGGGCGAGGGGACGGGCGCGCTCAAGCAGGGCAGTTGCGCTCTTCGAGACGGGATAGCGCCCGAAGCGGATGACCACCTCGGGCACGGGGCAATCGGCACCACCGCAGAGGTTGTCGTAGTTGTCGATGACGAGCGCATCGTCGATAGCGCGCAGACCCGAGAGCGGATCGGCGAGCACCGGCAGCGAGAGTTTACGGGCCCAGGCGAGAATTTCCTCGGCCTCGGCCACGGTTTCGCAGGACCCTTCGCCAGCGAGCACCAGACACGGGCGCTTCCACAGCAAGCGCTCGATGGCCTCGACGCTGGCCTGCGGCAACGTACCGGCGGGACCGACGAGCGGGCCTAAGCCCAGAAGCGCGCCATCCTTTGCCGCGCGATCGGCGTTGCGCGCGCCCAACGCGAAGCAATCGCGGGCCGCGCGCTGCATGGCCTGCAGATCGGCCCCGGGGAAATCGGGCTTGAGCGGAGCGTCGAAGGGAAAGTTCACCTGCACGGGACCGGCCAGGTGCATGCAGGCGCGGGAAGCCACCTGCACGTTCGGGTTGTAGTTCACAATGTCGCCGGCCTCGTTGTAGAAGATCGGCTGGAAAGAATCGGCCTCTTCAGCGGCTGCGCCCGCAAAGTCGTCAGCAGCATCCCGCGCGGGAGCATCGGCGGGAGCGCCAGCGATCGCGGAATTCGCCGGCATCGCGACGGTGGCAGCAGGATCCGTCGGCAGCGCGGCGGCTCCAGAGCCAACTGAAACAGCAGCATGCTTGCCGAGGGAAGCCGCCGCGACCGCAGAATCCGCCCCTTCAAGCACACCGGTCGTCGCGGACTCGCGCAACCCCTCCTTTGCCGGCGCCGGCTCGCGGTAGGGAGCCAGCGTAGCCGTCGGGCCAAGCGCGGCGAGCACGGCCTCGCGGGCCGCCTGGCGGGCGAAGGCGATGTCGCGGTCGCGGCCGCGCGGCGTGGGCATGGCGCGGAAGGAGCGCACGTGACTGCCATAGGCCTTCAGCTGGTCTGTGGTTTGCGGCGCGCCGAGGCCCTGCAGCTGCGGGGGCCGGTCGCCGGATAGCACGATGAGCGGCACCCGGGACGTTTCCGCCTCGATAACCGCCGGGTAGTAGTTCGCCAAGGCCGTGCCCGAGGTGCACACGAGCGCCACGGGGCGGCCGCTCGCCTTCGCAAGGCCCAGGCCGAGAAAAGCCGCCCCGCGCTCGTCGATATCCACATAAACTCGCAGATCCTGGGGTCGGCGCTGCTCCAGCTCGTAGGCCGCCATGGCCAAGGCCGTCGACCGCGAGCCGGGGCTCACCACCACCTCGCGCACGCCCCAGCGCACCATCTCGTCGAAGAACGCCACCACGAACAGCGCCGTATCCTGCTGATGAGTCGTCGTTATGGCCATCGCCACTTCCTTTCGCGCGTTTCGTCCGTCCATGATAGCGCACGAAACGCGCCCCAAGAACCGCGCAGCAAGAGGTTACGCGCCGAAAGCGGAAAGGATGGTGCGCAGCTTCAGGTCGATTTCCTCGTACTCGGCGTCCGCATCGCTCTCGCCGACGATGCCGCAGCCGCCGTAGACATAGCCCATCTCGCCGTCGAAAACGCCGGTGCGCAGGGCCACGGAAAACTCGCCGTCGCCGGCGCCGTCCACGAAACCGCAGGCTCCCGCATAGAATCCGCGGTTGTAGGGCTCGATGGCCCGCAGCAGCATCTTCGCCTCCCCCACCGGCGTGCCAGCCACGGCGGGGGTGGGATGCAGATCCTCCATGAGGTCGGCCAGCGTGATGCCAGCGAGCACGCGGGCGCGGGCCGGCGTGAACAGGTGCTGCACGTGGGCAAGCCGCATGATCTCGGGCACGGCGGGAACATCGACGTCGTAGCAAACGCGGTCAAGAACGCTGCGAATGAGCTGCACCACGTAATCGTGCTCGGCGCGGTTCTTCCCGTCGGCCAGAAGCGCCTCTGCCAGCGCGTCCGATTCCGCCGCCGTAGCTCCGGCAGGACATGTCCCCGCCAGGCACATCGATTCCACCACATCGCCGCGTTTACGCACGAGAAGCTCGGGTGTGCAGCCGCAAAAGAAGACGTCGGCGTAACGGTACAGAAGCACCGTGCCGCGGGCATCGCCGTCGATGAGGTTTACGAGCAGATCCTTCGATGAGAAGGGATGCTCGGCCACAAGGCGCAACCGCCGCGAGAGCACCACCTTCGACACCCGGTCCTCCCCTATGGCTGCGAGCGCTGCATCCACGGCCTTGCCCCACGCCTCGCGAGAGTCGGGCTCAAGCGCGAACGGAACGGCCGCACGCTGGCGGGGCGGCGCGGAAGCCACCATGCGCATGAAGCGGGCCACGCGACCGGGGTACACCGGTCCCAGCGAGTTCACCTGCAAGAAGCGGCCGCGCCCGTTCTCGATGAGCACGATTTCCGGCAGCATGAACCGCAACCGCGGGAACGACGCCATCAGCTCGTCGGCCGGAGCGGGATTGGTGGCGTCGAAACGGTTGAACGAGAAGAACACCGGCGGCTGATCGGCGGCAGCCTCACCAGTTGCGACCTCGTGCAGCGAGCTGCCCTCGCCGTACTCGTATTCCACATCGCGCAAACTGGGCAGCGCGATACAGCGGCCGAGTCCCATGTAGCGGCAGGCACGCTGCTTATCGTAGTAAACGAACTGGTCGGTGAACCCTTTCTGCAGCCAGCAGAACGCATCCACCAGATCCGCCTCAATGGGCACATTGCATGTGTAAATTCGGGTCATCTTCCGTCCCTATTTGCCTTCGATTACGCATATTTGTGGAAAGCATTCTACCATCTGCAGTTCCGGAGGATACGAAACGTGGCTGGAGGAGAAAACGTCTCGCCAAGAGGGCGACGCACGTTTCGGCTCCCTCTCTTCCGGCTTCCTTCAGCGTCAGTTTTGGAAATTGTGAAATAATGGACAAAATCGGGTACGTGCAAAAATCGGCGATGCAGAAAAACACATTTTCCAAATTGTTGCTTCCAAAATAGCACATTTTCCAAATCGCTCAGAAACATAGCTTAAGACGCAACTCGCTGAACTGGTATTTCTCTGCAAGCAAATAGAGGAGTGAGCGGAAAACCGGTACGACGTCTTGGAAAATGTGCTTTTTTGTTCTGAGCGCGTGGGCTTTAGCGACGCCTCAAGCGCTGGCGATGGACATCGGCAACGATCAAGAAGGCGCGCAGCAGGAATTTCGGGCGGCGGCACCGTCGCGGCGCAATCGCCCGTCGACACGCATCCGTAGCGGCAATTCTTCCCCAGCGCGGGCCGAGCGCATGCGGGATCGAAGCGGCGTTCTAAATCTCGTACATCGCTTGGAAGACGTCCTCGCGCTGGATGAGGACCTGCATGGACAGGCGCTCGCCGTCGGCGGCCAGGCGCTCCTGCACGGTGTTGAAGTCGGCGACGGCGGAATCGAGCGTCACCATCATGGTCATGGAGAACATGCGGCCCTCGCCGAGAATCGTCTGGGAGATGTCGTCGATGTTGGCGCCGCAGTCGGCCAGCGTGGTGGCGATAGCGGCCACAACGCCGGAGCGGTCTTTGCCGAGGACGGAGATGACGCACTTCATGGAAAACCTTCTTTCTCGTTGGGTCGTCGGGGAATCCCTCGACTCGCTTCACTCGCTTAGGATGACGCAATCAGACGCCTTGCGCTCGTCCGCGATGACACAGGCAGGCCCTTGCGCTCAGTCGACACAGCGCGGCCATCGCCTTAATGCCGGAAAATAAGGGACAGCGCCTCGGAACGCGCGTCGGCATCGGTTTCGAAGCAGCCGCGCACGGCCCGCGTGGTCGTTTTCGCGCCCGGCTTCTTCACGCCGCGCATACTCATGCACATGTGCTCGGCCTCCAGCACCACGATGACGCCGGCCGGGTGCAGCGCCTCCACAAGCGTATCGGCAATCTGCCCAGTCAGGCGCTCCTGCACCTGGGGGCGTTTGGCGAAGCCGTCCACCAGCCGCGCCAGCTTCGAGATGCCGCAGATGCGCCCGTCCTTGCCGGGCACATAGGCCACGTGCGCCTTCCCGAAAAACGGTGCCAGATGGTGCTCGCACATGCTGTAGAACGGAATGTCGCCCACCAGCACGATTTCCTCATGCCCCTCATCGAAGGTCACATCGAAATGACGCGCCGGATCTTCCTCCAGGCCGCCGAGCACTTCCTCGTACATGCGGGCCACGCGCGCCGGCGTGTCCAGCAGCCCCTCGCGCTCGGGGTCTTCCCCGACACCTTCCAAAATCAGGCGGACGCCTGCTTCGATTTTCGCTGTATCCACGGTTGTCGTAACTCCTTGTAAACGGTTGGCGCCATGTTATCACGACGCTATGGACACACGGCAAAAGAGCGCCATAATACCTTGGCAGAAGGTTTCGCGCGAGAAGGGATCGACCACGAAAAGCCTCTTGGCCGAGTTCAAGGAGTTCATCAACCGCGGCAACGTGATCGACATGGCCGTCGGCATCATCATCGGCGCCGCGTTCACGGCCATCGTCACTTCGCTGACCGACGACATCATCAACCCGCTCATCAAGCTCATCACCGGAGGCGCCGGCACCGAGGTCGCAGGCCTCACCATCCCTGTCGCCGGAACCGAGAACGGCATCGATTTCGGCGCGTTCATCAGCGCCATCATCAACTTCCTCATCGTGGCGTGGGTCGTGTTCATGATCGTGAAGGCCTTCAACAAGATGAAGGACGGCACGGCGAAGCTGCCCTTCATGAAGAACGCCAAGGGCGAGGAAGTCATCGAGCACGCCCCCACCTGCCCCTTCTGCCTGGAAGAGATCAACGTGGGCGCCACCCGCTGCCCCCACTGCACCGCCGAGCTGCCCGCCCCGGCCGAGGTGGCCATCGAAGTCGTGAAGAAGTAAGACGCCGCTCGCTTCGTGCGCTCGCCTCGCGGGTGGTTTCTGCTTGGAAAACGACGGGTAGCGTAGTTGCTACGCCCGCTTTCCCCTCTTTCGAGAAATGCGACCTGGGGAAATGCTGATCAGTGGCCGCCCCTTCTGTTTGCAGAACTACGCTACCCGTCGTTTTTCAAGCAGAAGAGCCCTTTGAATCATCACGAGAACCCGATCGCACGGCCACGAGGACAACTCCACATATCGTCACAAAACATGCTTGAAAGAGAAACGGCTCTGCTGCGGAAGGCCCGAGCGCCGAGAACACGCCTCCGTACAGAGCGCTCGCGGAGGCGATGCCGACATCGATGGCGTTCTGCTGCAGAGCAAGCGCCGTCGCTTGGCGCCCCTCCGCCACCTGGCGAGCAATCATAGCCTGGGCGCACACCATGGCGCCCGCATAGCCATAGCCGATGCAAAGCCCCGAAACGACCAGGGCTGGCAAAGACGATGCCGCCACGGCGAAGAGCGCAACGCCCATCCCCATGAGCAGCCCATGGACGCCGAATAACCGGCGCGCATCACGGCAATCGCAGAGGATACCGGCAACGGGATTGGCCGCAAGGCCCCCGAGTCCAATAAGCGTGAAGCACCATCCCTCGTTTCCGGTCATTCCGGCGGCTGAGATGAAGGTGCCTCCAAAACTGAACAACAAGCCGTATCCCATGGCGGCGACAAACGTCCCGGCCACTGCTATGCCGACAACTCCAGACAGGGGAAACGAGCCCTTCGCACAGGGCGACGCTACCCGAAGTCGCTCGCACCGATGGCGGCGAGGGAGCCTCATGGCGCCAACGCAAACCAAAGCGACCGCAGAGCATCCAGCAAGCACTCGAAAGCATGCGGCGAACCCCGCGGCCTTCACGAGTCCGAACGCCACAAGAGGCCCCAGAAGAAGCGAAGCGGAGGTCGTCAGGCGATACAGGCCGAGCCAGCGGCCCCGAGCCTGGGGCGGCGCCGCCTCCGAAACGGTGGCTGTGGCCGACGACCAGAAAGAAGCAAGGCCAACCGCCTGCACGCAGCGCACCAAAAGCATCTGCCAAAACTCGACACACAGCGGGAACAGAACGCCCCCGAGCACAAACGATGCAAGGCCCACCAGCATGACCGGCTTCGTGCCCCACCGATCCGCCGCCGGGCCGAAGGCGAAGCGCAAGAGGACCGCCGCGGCCAGATACACGCTGTTCTGAAGCCCCGCTTCCGCCAATGTCCCTCCCGCGGCCACCACAAAAGAAGGGGTCAGCGTCATGAAGATGTTGTTGTAGCCGTAAGCGAGGAAGGCGGCGAAAAACAGTGGGGCAAGTTTCCGGCCCATGGCGCCCTACTCCTGCTCGAGCTGGGCAATCTCGACAAGACGCTGCGCATCGATGATGCGAATGGCGCTGCGCTGCTTCTCGATGACCCCCTGGGCCTGCAAGCGCGAGATGACCGAGGTGACCGAGTTGCGGCTCACACCGAGCATGTCGGCGATGTCGTTGTTGCTGTAGGGAAGCACCACCGTTTGCTGCGCCGCGCCTTCTGCAAGACGCTCAGCCGCCAATTTGGCAAGCAGCATGGGCACCCGTTGGGCCGTCACGTAGAACGACTGGTTCAGCATCTCATTGGTCTGCATGGACAAAAGCCCGAACAAATAGCGCACGCAGTATTCGGAGAAATCCGAGCCTCCGCGAAGCAACTTGAAGAACGATTCCTTGGGAATGGCCAGAATGCGACTGTCCTCCAAACACTGCGCCGTCGACATCGTCAGATTGGTATCGCGCAGAATATGGAATCCGAAGAACATGCCGGGGCCGTAGCGGTCGATGACTTTCTTGCGCCCAGCGGCATCGACGCCGTACAGCTCCACCGAGCCGCTTTCAACATAGTAATGGTTGCCATCCGGCTCGCCGCTCCAGAACACCATGGCACCGGCCGGAATGCGCCGCGAGGTATAAGTGGCGCCCGCCTCGTCAAGCATGCGCTCTAGCTCGGCACGGCTGATGACCTCGTCGAGCACCTCGTTCTTTCCCGTCCACGTCATAGTTCCCCTCCCCTCTCGCGTCCGATCCCCCGCGTCCGCGACCTCATTGTACCAAAGCGCCTTCCCTCGAAGCGAAGAGGGGCAGCGGCACTCGGTCGCTGCCCCTATGGGAGGGAGGGCTTACACGTAATAGACCGAAGGCGTCGTGCCGTTCTCTTCCAAATAAGGCACCGCGCCCTTCTCGGCGATGTACTTCGACACTTCGCTTTCCGGATCGTTCAGGTCGCCGACGATGCGGGCCTCGGCCGGGCAGGCCTGCACGCACCACGGACGATGGTCGTTGTCCAGACGATCGAAGCACAGGGTGCACTTCGAGGACACGCCGGCCTCCTCGTCAATCTGCGGCACCTCGTAGGGGCACGAGTTCACGCAGGTGCCGCACCCGATGCACACGTCCTGATCCACCACCACAGCGCCGTTGTCCTCGCGCTTCGCCATGGCGCCGGTGGGACAGTTGGCCACGCAAGCCGGCTCGGCGCAATGGTTGCACAGCGTGGGGCGGAAGTTCATCTTCACCTTCGGGAAGGTGCCCGTCGGGCGGTACAGATCGCCCTCGAGTCCTTCCACATGGGCCCAATACAGCTCGCCGGGCACGTCGTTGGATACCTTGCAGGCAACCGCGCAGGTCTGGCAGCCCATGCAGCGAGTCGTGTCGATCACCATTCCATATTGCTTAGCCATGTCGCACCTACGCCTTCTCTACTTCCACCAGCACGTCGTAGAATGCCGTGCAGGTCTGGGAAATGTGCTCTTCTGTGGGGTTCAACGTCAAGTGGGTCAGCGTCTGGTAGTTGCCCTCAATGGTGTAGTCGGGAGTCCAGCCGCTTTGGGTGGCCACCGTACCGGGCACGATGCCCTCGGTGACAAACACCTTCATCTTGCAGGCGCCACGATCGTTTGTGATACTCACCACGTCGCCGTCGGCAATACCGCGGGCCTTGGCATCCACCGGGTTCATCTCCAGCAGAGGCTCGTCCTGAATGCCCGCCAGCGCCGGAATGCCGATGTGCTGGGTGTGCACGTTCATGCGGTCGTGGTACTGCAGAAACACGAGCGGGTACTTCTCGCCGAGCGGGCCCTTCGGATCCTCCAGCATGGGCTTGTAGCAGGGCACTTCCTCCTCGAATTCCACCAGGTCGTCGTTGTAGAACGTGAACTTCGTGGAAGGCGTCTTGAACACGCCGTCGGCGAAGACAATCTGGGAGTCGTAGATGCCGTCGGGACGTCCCCAGATGCCCTCTTCCACGGCCTTGTCGAAATCGAAGCCCTCCCAAGCCGGATGCTCCTCGTTCACGAAGCTGCGCACCCATTCCTCGTCGGTCTTCGACCACAAATCGCCCAGGCCCACCTTGGCCGCGAGAAGCGACATGATCTCGACGTCGGACTTGCTCTCGCCAGCCGGCGTCACCGCGGGGCTCTGGAAGAACACCCAGGGCGAGCGATCGAGGAAGTCCCATTTCTCCCAGTAGTTGCAGGCCGGCAGCACATAATCGGAGTACTTCGCCGTCCAGGTCCAGTAGGGATCCACCGTCACGATGGTGGAGATGTTGGGCAGCACCTCATTGATGATCTTGTTGGCATCGGGGCTCATGTTGATGAAGTTCGAGTTCGCGAACCACATGAAGTCGATGGGATTGGGGTCTTTGGTGATGATCTGGTCGTAGAGCGTCGAGCTCTTCACCATGTTCACCTCGTTGGCGCCCGTGTCGGCCCACTCGTCATAGTTAAACGCCGGAATGGTGACGCCGGGGGTCGAGCGGATGGACGCCGTGCCGCCCGCGTGGGACGCACCGCCGCCTTCCACGCCAATGTAGCCAGCCACGGCGGCCAGCGTGGCCACAGTGCGGAAGGGCGAGTGGGAGTTATAGACGCGCTGCATGCCCTGACCCATACGAATGCCAGCCGGCTGGGCGTTGATGTAATCCATGGCGAAGGCCTCGATGACCTCGGGATCCAGCCCGGTGATCTCGGAGGTGTACTCCAGGGTGTACTTGGACACCTCGTCGCACAGGTGGTCGAAAGCGGTACGGCACGCCTCGCCGTTCACTTCGAAGGTGCCGGAAAGCGCGGCCGTCACGCCCTCGGTGGTGTTGGGCACCGCCTGGTTCGCGGCCGTGTCCCACACCATCCAGGCGGCGTCCTCGCCCTCGCCGTCGCGCAAGAGCGCGCCGTCGGACTCGCGCACGAGGAACGGTGCCACGGAGTTCGCGACGAGCCAGTCCTTCGCGTGCAGGTCCTTGCTGATGATGACGTTCATCATGCCGAGGGCCAGAGCCGGGTCGGTTTGGGCCTTGATGGGGATCCACTGATCGGCGATGGCCGCCGTGGAGCACAGGCGCGGATCCACGACGACGATCTTGGCACCGTTCTCGCGAGCCTTCACGAGGTAGCGGAACTCGGAGGTGTGGGTGTCGGCCACGTTGCGGCCCCAGAGCACCACCATCTTGGAGTTCAGGTAGTCGCGCGTGTCGTGGGCGCCGCGGCCCTGGCCGAAGCAGAGCGTCATGCCCATGGTGGCGCCATGGTCGCCCATAATGCCCTCGATGTCGAAGGCGGTGGCGCCATAGGTGCCAGCAAAACGGGTGGGTGCCTCCCAGGAGAGCTTCGACAGGTTGCCCGTGAACGAGTAGAAGCCGCAAGCCTTAGGGCCATACTGCGCCTTGGTGGCCTCCATGCGCTCGGCGATCTCGTCGATGGCCTGTTCCCAGGTGATCTGCTCGAACTCGCCGCTGCCGCGCTCGCCGGTGCGCTTCATGGGATGCATGACGCGCACGCTCTCATCGTGAGTACGCGTTCCCAAGCCGATGGAGCGCAGGCAGCAGTTGGCGTAGTCGTCGCGTCCAGGCATCTGGCCGGGGGTGACGGTGTAGATCTTGTCGTCTTTCACGCGAGCGCGAAGGTGGCAGCGCGAGGTGCAGTTCACCGAGCAGCAGGCACTCTTGTAGGTGAAGCCCTCCTCGGGATCGGCCACCGGGCCGGTCTCGGCCAGGGGCTCCTCCTCGGCGCCCTGCTTCGACGGTGCGCAGCCAAGGGCGCTGGCGCCGATGGCGGACGTGATGGTCAGCCATCCCGCGCCCTTCACGAAGGTGCGGCGCGTGACCTTGCCGTCCTTCACGATCTCAGCGGGAGCGAATTGCTCTTTCTCTTCCATACTCCTCCTCTTTCTCTCGTAAGAGCAGCGATGCGCATTGCAACGCTAAATCGCCTGAAAGAGAAGGGTTCATCCCTCATGATTGCGCCCCCTCTTGGCGAATGAGGCCAGTATAGGAAGAGGGCAGCCGGGCTTCTGCCCAAAACTGGGCACAACGCTTTCCCACTTTTGACTGGACGTCGAGAAGAGACCCTACTTGTGGTAGGGCTCGCCGCGGGAGATTTTGAAGGCGCGGTAGAGCTGCTCGAGCAGCACGACGCGGGCCAGGTTGTGGGGCAGGGTGATGGGGCCGAAGGAGAACGTCTCGTCGGCCCGGGCGCGCACCGCATCGCTCACACCGTCGGAACCGCCGATGACGAACGCGAGCTCGCTTGCGCCGCGCAGAGCCAGATCGTCCAGGTGACGGGAGAAGTCGACGCTCGAGCGCTGCTTTCCCTCGATGGCCATGAGGATGACGTGCGCGCATTCCGGCACCGCCGCCAGAATGCCTGCCCCCTCGCGCTCGCGGGCCGCCTCCACGCCGCCGGCGCGCGCCGGGTCAACGTCGGGGATCTCGGCCACGGTCACCTTCGCGTAGGGGCGCAGCCGCTTCAAGTACTCGTCGCAGGCCGCCGTCCAGAACTTTTCCTTCAGCTTGCCCACGGCAACGACGGTTATCTTCAACACGATGGGCTCCTTTCCTTGGCGACTCTTTGCGTAGGGGCGGTGCTTGCGACGCCCTCGGTTCCGGGCGGCATCGTTGCCGGGAGCAAGGGCAGCCCAAGGGCTGCCCCTACGGGATCGGCCTGCAGCAATGGACCTAGTCGAGGTCGAGCTCGAGGCCGACTGGGCAGTGGTCGGAGCCCTCCACGTCGTCGTAGATGCTCGCCGCCACCACCTTATCGCGCAGCTCATCGCTCACGAGGAAGTAGTCGATGCGCCATCCCGCGTTCGTCGAGCGGGCGCGGAACCGATAGCTCCACCAGCTGTAGCGGCCCGTCTCGTCGGGGTGCAGCAGGCGGAACGTGTCGGTGAAGCCGGCGTCCACCAGTTCGGTGAACTTCCCGCGCTCCTCATCGGAGAAGCCCGACGCCCCGCGATTGGGGCCCGGGTTCTTCAGGTCGATCTCCTCATGCGCCACGTTGAAGTCGCCGCACATCACCACCGGCTTCGGATCGCTGGCGCTGCCGTCGGGCAGCACGCCGGCCTCGAGCCCCTTGCAGAAGTCGCGGAACGCGTCGTCCCATTCCATGCGGTGGTCGATGCGCGCAAGTTCCATCTGGGAGTTCGGCGTGTACACGTTCACGAACCAGAACCGGGGAAACTCACAGGCCACGATGCGCCCCTCGGCGTCCAGGTACTCGTTGCCCAAACCGTGCAGTACCCGCAGCGGCTCCTCGCGGGTGAACACCGCCGTACCCGAATAGCCCTTCTTTTCGGCGGCGCTCCAGTACTGGTGGTAGCCCGGCAGATCCAGCTCCACCTGACCCACCTGGCACTTCGTCTCCTGAATGGCGAAGATGTCCGCGTCGAAGGCGTCGAACACCTCCAGGAAGTTCTTCTTCAACACAGCACGAATGCCGTTCACATTCCACGAAACAAATCGCATGGGACTCCTCGGGTCGATTCCAGAAATCTATGCCAACATACACCATTCCCTGTTTTACCACAGGTTCGCCCAAGGAAGTCAGCGAGGTTGCGGCAGGTGCCTGGAATTGGCCCGCCTTTGGGCCAAGCGGCCTTTGTGCCGCGCCGAGCCCAAAACAAGGGCCAAGGCCAGGTGCCTGTCGGAACCGCAGCATCGGTAGGTCCGCCCGTCCCGCAGGGCGGGCGGAACCCCACTACTGCCAATCGCTACCGATCAGGATGAGGAAGTCGCCGTCGTAGACGTACTCGCCGTCAGTGTTCTGCACGGCGCGGCCGCAGCCGAGGGCGTCGATGAGCTCCTCGGCGTAAACGCGCTGATCGGGCGTATCGAAGGCGACCACGGTCTCCTCGTAGCTGAAGCTGTTCGCGTTGGAGGCGTCGGCGGTATACCCGAGAGGCTTGATGCGCTCGAGCGCCTCGGCGCCCACGCCGTTGATGCCGTTGCCGTTCTTGATAGTGACGATGCCCGTGCGCGTCTCGCCGAAGGTCTGGCGCTGCGTGCCGTTTGCGCCCTGCACGCCCTCGCTGTCGCTCGCGGCCGCCTCGCCGTCGCCAACGCTAGCGAGCACCGTGCCGTTCAACTCGTCGACCTCATCGGCCTCGGTGGGCGGAAGCCCCTCGCGCACGCGGCCCATCATGGTGTTCCACGCCGCCACATCAAGCTGCTCGTACCACGTGTCGTTCTTATACTCGCTGATCGTCGGCTCCATGGCGGAGTAGATGTCCTTCGACGGATCGATGCCCTGCATGGAGGTGGCCAGCGCCACGATATCGCCCACTTTGAAATCGGTGGTGATGTACTGGGAAAGCGCGCTGATGGTGTTGGCCATGGTGGCCGGATCGGCCGAGAGAATCTTCTTGGCAATGGCGCCCAGCACCAGGCGCTGATTGGCCGCGCGGTAGCGGTCGCCGTCGCCGTACTCGTCGTAGGAGTGGCGCGAACGGCACAAAATGAGCGCCTCTTCGCCGGTCAGGGTCTGCTCGCCTGCATCGACATGGCCGCCGGCCTCGTCGTCGTTGATTTCCATCGGCACGTCCACTTCCACGCCGCCCAGAGCGTCAACGACCTCTTCGAAGCCGTCGAAGTTGATCTCGGCATAGTGGGAAATGGGCACGCCGGCCATCTGCGAAACCGTCTTGATGGCAAGCGCCGGGCCGCCGATGGCATAGGAGGCGTTCAGCTTCTGCAGACCGTAGCCCTCGATCTCAATCTCGGTATCGCGGTGCATCGACACCATGGTGACCTTCTTGTTCTGAGGATCGACGCGCGTGAGGATCATGGAGTCGGAGCGGAAGGTGTCGCCGGCATACTGGGTCGATTGCTCGCGAGCGGCCGACTTGTCGGTGCCCATGAGCAGCATGTAGAAGGTGCCGCCGTCGTATTCGGCCGGCGCCTCCAGGGCTTCCACAACCTCAGGCGTGATGTCCTCGTTCATCTCCTGTTCGATGCCGGAGATATAGGCCCACGCGGCCCCCGTGGCGCCGAGGACGCCCACCAACACAAAGGCCAGCACGCCGAGCAGAATGCGCTTGCGCTTCTTGCGGCGTCGATCCTTCGCGTAGTCGTCGCCCGTGGCCCCGCGGGAATAGGGGTTGGGCTCGGCCATGGGAGGCAGCACCGGCATGGCGTCGGCCACCGTTCCCTCGAGGGCAGGCTGCTTGGGAAGCGGCTGGGAGTGCCGCGGGTTGTTCGAGCCGACGGGCTGAGAATGGCGCGGGTTATTCGACCCCACCGGCTGAGAATGACGGGGGTTGTTCGTCACCTTCCCTATGGGCTGGGAGTTGCGGGGGTTGTTGGCGCCGACAGGCTGCGAATGCCTTGGATTGTTCGACTTCCCCGTGGGCTGAGATGCGTGCTGCGCGCGGGGGTTGTTCTTGCCTGGAGTTTCGGCCATCCTGGAAGGTCTCGCTTTCGTGGTTCGTGTTTCCTGGCAAGCAGAACCGCAAGCCGCACAGCGCCGCAAAGCCAAGAATTGCTCAATTCGAAGTAACATTTTGGCAAAGAATTGCCGAACGGCGCAACAAAATGGGCCCCATTACCAGTGAAAAGCCATAGGAGAACGGCAGATTGCCCACAACTTCGCCACGGATGCGCCGAGCAGGAGCATCAACATTGAAGCGTCTCCTACGACAGGCGCTTGACCATGGAGGCGTTGGCGGCGAGCTCGGCGCTATCATCAAGAGGAGCGAGATCGGCGGCCGGGGTTCCGGTGCGCTCCGCACGGCGTTCGAGAGCGCGGGCGAGCAGCCAGTCGGCCACTTCCGGGTTCTTGGAAAGCAGCGGCCCGTGGGAATAGGTGCCCACGACGTTCTTGTAGCGGGCGCCCTCCACGCGATCGTCATCGTTGTTGCCGTGACCGCAGGAGGACACGACGCGGCCGAAACCTTCCACGCCCTCGCCCAGGTAGGTACGGCCGGCGTGGTTCTCATAGCCCACGACGGGATGGGCGGCCAGCGGAGATTCGAGCACCATGTTGTCGATGAGACGGTCGGCCGACGTGCCGGGGCGGCGCGTCTCCATGTCGATGAGGCCAAGGCCGGGCACAAGCTCGTCGCCCCACAGCCACTGGCGACCGAGAATCTGGTAGCCCCCGCAGATGGCAAGCAGCGGGCCGTCTCCTTCCACATAGGCGGCCAGCTCGTCGCGCATCGCCAGCAGCTGCTCGCTGGCAAGCTTCTGCTCGCGGTCGGGGCCGCCGCCCATGAAAACGAGGTCGACCTGGGAGAAGTCCACCGCCTCTCCGTGCTGGATGCGGCGCACTTCCACGGGGATGCCACGCCAGCGCAGGCGCTGTTCCAGGATGCGCACGTTGCCGCCGTCGCCGTAGAGGTTCAGCAGGTCGGGCAGCATATGGGCGATAACGACGGGAGGCTCGGAAGTGGCGGTGGCGGAAGCGGAAGCGGAAGCGGCTGCGTCGTGGGAAGGGGCCTTGGGGTCAGCGCCCTCAGCGTGCGACGGTGATGCCAGATCGGAAGCAGCGGGTTCGGCGGCCTCGGCGGGTTCGGCGGCTTCCATAGCGTTCAGGGCGGCGTGCACCGGAGGCAGTGCCGTGTAGTTCGCAATAGCATAGACGGCAGCGTCGGCCGGCAGCACGCCGGCAGCGGTAAGCGCCCCCAGGCGGGCGAAAGCGTCTTCGATGTTCTCGACGACCGCCGCCTCAATGCCAGCGTACTTCAGGCGCACGGCCAAATCGTGGGCGCGCGAGCCGCCGGCAAACACCACCGTATCCGGTTGGCCGGCAAGCTCTTCGAAATCGATATCCCAAATCCAAGAAATGTCGCGGCCATCAGCTACCTGGTCGTTGATGAAGAAGGCCACCATCTTGGGGCCCCGGTCGGCTTCCACGATCTTCAGGTTCTGGTTGAAGCCCGTGGGGTTCTTCGCCAGGTTCAGCAGCACGTCGCGACCACCCAGACGGTAACGCTGCAAGCGGCCGTTGCGCGGGTTGAAAGCATCCTGGGCCCGCTGGAAATCGGCCGTGGGAATGCCCACCTCGCGGCAAAGGGCATAAGAGGCCACAAGATTGTAGGCGGCATAGGGCGTCGGCTGCGGCGTATGCACCGATTCACAGCCAGTCGGCCCGCAGACCTCCATGGTCACGCCAGCGGGCCCGATGGCGATGTCGCGCCCAGCGAAGTCCAGCGTCGGGCGCGCGAAGTCGCATTGGTCGCAGAAATAGTCGCCGAGCTGACCGTACTGGCGGTAATGGTAGCGCACCATGCCGTCGCACTTCTGGCACATCTGGGCGTCGGTGACGGTGTTTTGGGCCAAGCCCATAGACTCGCTCAGGCCAAAGGCGACCGTACGATTGGGCACCTCATCGGCGATACGGGCGCACAGCGGGTCATCGGCGTTGTACACGAGCACGGTGTCAGGCGAGGCGGTCAACGCGCCCGCAATGGACGTTTGGATGCGGTCGATTTCTCCGCAACGGTCGAGCTGGTCGCGAAACAAATTCAGCAGCAGCACATAGTTCGAGCGCAGATGCGGCAGCACGTGGGCAAGCCACAACTCGTCGCATTCGAAGACGCCCCACTGGGCGGCCGGCTGCTGCAGAAGCGCCGAGGAAATGCCAGCGGCCAGATTGGCCCCGGTGCGGTTGCAGATAATAGTGCGTCCAGCGGCTTCAAAGGCATCGGCCAGAAGGTTGTTCGTCGAGGTCTTCCCGTTGGTACCCACTGTGATGACCGAACCTTGCGTGCACTTGCTGCTCAGCTCATCAAGCAACGACGGATCAATCTTGAGCGCGATCTTCCCCGGCAGGTTGGCCGCCGGACGGTGCGCCACATGGCGCAACCCCCAGGTCGAAACGGCACCGGCCGCCTTCGCAAGCGAAAACCTCAAGCTCATACACGCACCTCGTTGCTCTTAAGGGGAGACAGCCGCGCGGATTGCCGCACGCAGGCGAGTCGAACCGTTCAGTTTCAACTCACGCTCCCCGTTTTTTCGATGGCGACCAGTATAGCGTTGGAGCGCCCTCCCCCCGCCCCGCCCCACGGCCTTTCCAGATTAACCGAGCGAAGACACCGACTAGCCGATTCGCACATCTGGCACCCCCCCCCTCGCGTCCAGCCGCACCCGAAAGAGCAACGCCGGCTGCTCGAGCCAGCGCGAATTCCCGCATTTCGATACCGTCATTGTGCGCATCTGGGGAATTCCCCCATGCGGCTGCTTGCGCAGCGTCGACCAGTTCGCTATACTAAACAGCCGCTTCGCAAGAAGCACTTTTGCCAACGTGGCTCAGCTGGTAGAGCAACGCACTCGTAATGCGTAGGTCAGCGGTTCGAATCCGCTCGTTGGCTCCAGAATTCGAAAGCGCCCCGCCCCGCCGCGGGGCGCTTTGCATATCGCGCGAGAATCGAGCCTCCATGGAACACATCGAAACCGCCACGCCTCTTGCCTTCACCGAGCCTACCGCCATTGAGGTGCGCGGGGCGCGGGTGCACAACTTGAAGAACCTCTCGCTGGATGTACCGCTGCGGCAGCTCGTGGGCATCGCGGGCGTATCCGGGTCGGGCAAAAGCTCGCTCGCGCTGGGCGTGCTGTATGCCGAGGGGAGCCGCCGCTACCTGGAGGCGCTTTCCACCTACACGCGCCGGCGCATCTCCCAGGCCGGACGCGCCACCGTGGACGAGGTGCTGCACGTACCGGCGGCCCTCGCCCTGCGCCAGCGGCCCGGCATCCCCGGCGTGCACTCCACGTTCGGCACGTCCACGGAGCTTTTGAACTACCTGCGCCTCATGTTCTCGCGCCTCGGCTACCATGTGTGTCCCAACGGGCACGTGAACGTGCCGACCCTGAACGTGGCCGCCGAGCTGCCCATTACCTGCTCCACCTGCGGCGTGGAATTCTACGGCCCCTCCGCCGAGGACCTCGCCTTCAACAGCGGCGGCGCGTGCCCCACCTGCGGCGGCACCGGTGTCGTGCGCGACATCGACGAGTCCACGCTCATCGCCGACCCCAACCTTACCTTGGAAGAGGGCGCGGTAGCACCGTGGCGCAACCTCATGTGGTCGCTCATGCCGCAGGTGGCCCGCGAAATGGGCGTACGCATCGATGTGCCCTACAAAGATCTGACCGATGCCGAGAAGGACATCGTGCTGCACGGTCCCATGGAGAAGCGTCACATCCTGTACGTCCCCAAGAACAAAGACCATGCCACCGAGCTGGACTTCACCTACTACAGCGCCGTGAACACCGTGAGAAACGCGCTGGCGAAGGCGAAGGACGAGAAGGGCATGGCGCGCGTGGCAAAGTTTCTCTGCGAGTCGGTGTGCCCCGACTGCCACGGCACGCGACTCTCCGAGAAGGCGCGGTCGTCCACCATCGATGGGCGCAATCTCGCCCAGGTGACGGCCCTGTCGCTGGACGAGCTGCGCGAGTGGCTGCCTGGCGTGGCCCCGTGGCTTCCGCCAGAGATGCGTCCGATGTGCGACTCCATCACGAGCGAGATGACCGAGCCAATCCAGAGGCTGGAGCAGCTGGGGCTGGGGTACCTCACCCTCGACCGCGCCAGCGAGACGCTTTCGAACGGCGAGCGACAGCGCGTGGCCCTCACGCGCGCCGTGCGCAGCCGCACCACCGGCGTCCTCTACGTGCTGGACGAGCCCTCCATCGGGCTGCATCCGGCGAACATCGAGGGGCTGCTGGGCGTCATGGACGACCTTCTGTCCGACGGCAACTCCGTGGTGATGGTGGATCACGACGCGGCCGTGCTGCGCCACGCGAACCACCTCATCGAGATCGGACCCGGCTCGGGCGCCGACGGCGGCCGCGTCATCGCCCAAGGGTCGGTGGCCGAGGTGGAGGCGAACCCGGCCAGCCGCATCGGGCCGTTTCTGGCAGGCACGGCGAAGGTGCGGGTGCGCACGCCTGTCGCGCCCGAACATCTCTTCGACGAAGGAGCCATTACGCTGGAGACCGACGCCATCCACACCGTGCATCCGTTGGAAGCACGCATTCCGAAAGGGCGTCTGACCTGCGTGACGGGCGTGTCGGGCTCCGGGAAGACAACGCTCGTGCTAGAAAGCCTGGTCGCGGGGCTGAAGGCATCGCTGGCCGGCACGCCGCTGCCGGGGCATGTGCTGTCCGTGGACGCTCCGGGCATCGCGCGGGTCGATCTGGTGGACGCCACGCCCATCGGCGTGAACGTACGCTCCACCGTGGGCACCTACTCCGGCGTGCTGGACGATCTGCGCCGCGCCTTCGCCGCCCTGCCGGACGCCAAGGAACAGGGACTGAAGGCGGGCGCGTTCTCCTACAACACCGGATCCTTGCGCTGCCCCACCTGCGACGGCACGGGACAAATCTCCCTGGACGTGCAGTTCCTCCCCGACGTGGACATTCCCTGCCCCAACTGCCGCGGCAGCCGCTACGGGCGCGAGGCCTACGCCATTCAAATGGCCGTCGAAGGCGACGTCGAACTGTCCGCTGACGCCGAAATGGAACGCAACGCGACCCATGAGCCCACCCCCTACGGAGGCTCAGCAGCGGAGCACAACCATGCCGACGATTTCGAAAGCGTGCACACGCTATCGCTTCCCGAGGTGCTCACGCTGACCGTTGACCAAGCGCTCGTCGCCCTTGCCAACCTGAAGAAAGTGCGCGACAAGCTGCAGATCCTGCATGATTTGGGCTTGGGCTACCTCACCTTAGGCGAGGCCACACCGGCACTTTCCGGCGGCGAGGCCCAGCGACTGAAACTCGCCGGCGAGATGCGCCGCAGCCAGGACGACACCCTCTTCATCTTCGACGAGCCCACCATCGGGCTGCACCCGCTGGACGTGGAAACCCTCATCGGCGTGCTGCAGAACCTCATCGAGCACGGCGCCACCGTCGTGGTCATCGAGCACGACCTGGACATGATCGCCAACGCCGACTACGTCATCGACATGGGGCCGGGCGGCGGCGAGACCGGCGGTCGCATCGTGGCCGAGGGCACCCCGGCCCAAGTAGCCGCCAACCCGGAAAGCCTCACCGGCCGCTACCTTGCCCGCGAACTGGAAGGGTAAAAGGCTAGCGGCCCTTCCCACAAAACATCGCCCATTGCCCTCTGCCGTCATGTCGTAATAAAGCGTACGCATTCTTAGATTTCCTTTGGCAATGTCGTAATAAACTCGCCTTTTATTACGACATTACGTATCATGCTGAGAAAAGAAACGCATTTTATTACGACACCGAGAAAGCCAGGCGCATCAATGCTGAGCACTTCGTTTCCCTCAGACAACTACCGCGAGGAAATCGCACAAGTCGAATCTCTCGCCGTCACATGGCGCCGGCAACGCAGGCTCATTGCGAGCCCCGAGGCCCTGCGTTCCTACGAAGAGGACTTCCTCGTGCGCATGGCCTACAACTCGAATGCCATCGAGGGGTCGACGCTTACGCTTGCAGAAACGGAGATCATTTACGAGGGCGAGTTCGTCCCCGGAAAGCCCGGTCGCGAGCAAATAGCCGCACGAGGCATTTTCGAGGGTCACGACTTCCTCGCCCGCTACAGCACCGATAAGCGGCCCTTCGACAAAGACCTCATCCTGGACACTCACGAGCGCTGCGCTCTCGACCTTCAACCCGCTGCCCGCGGCATCTACCGCAACGCACCGGCCATCATACGAGCGTCGCGAACCACTCCCGCCTCCCCTTTGCGCATCCGCGAGGAAATGGATGACTTGATCTTCCATTTCGACCGCCTGGTTCAGGAGAGTAGCCCACTTTTGGCTTGCGCCTGGTTCCATGCCGCCTTCGAGGCCATCCACCCCTTTGCCGACGGGAACGGACGCACGGGACGTTTGCTGCTGAACGCCCAGCTGGAGTCTTTCAAGTTCGCCCCGATCGCCATTAAGGCATCCCACGCCCTGGAATACAAGGAGTCCCTGGAGCGCTGGCAAGCCGACGGCGATGATGCTCCGTTCGTGCTCCTGCTGCTCGCCTGCGAAACCGAAGAGCTAGAGAAGCGCCTGGAATTCCTCGCGCAATTTCCCGAAGACGCGAAGAACCGCGCGCCCCTCGACGAGCGCGTTCTCGAGCTGCTGCACGCGAATCCTTCCTCGTCGGCCCGCGAGCTCGCGAATGCGCTGGACGTATCTACTCGCCATATGCAGCGTGTCATGAAGCAGCTCCAAGAAGAAGGCAGGCTTCGCCACACCGGCCCCCGTAAAGGCGGCCTGTGGGAGATCATCGGCAGCCGCAACGTATAGGAATCACCAAATCCTCGAATGCCCAACCACCTGTATCGTTGCAGGAAGACCGCTGAACGCCCGCATTCCCATGCATATGCAACGATAAGGAGCGATTTCTTCTTTTCGTTGCAGATACTTGAAACGAAAATAGTTTTCGTTCCATAATGCTTGCAACGATGCAACGAAAAAGCGACCGCTGGAAGGTCATTGAAGAATCTACAGCTCTACGGCTCGATAGCAAAACCATGCCCATTGCCGTCGCGAGCGCATCATGCGCCGATGGCGTAATCCTGGAACTCGGAGACAGCGAGCGCGTTATGATTCGCTCGTTATGGAATCTTCGCAACGAGACATACCAAACGAGAGAGACGTGCGTCGGCCCGAGGGGCGCGACAAGCTCGACAAGCCAAACAGCCCGGCCACCCGCCCCAAGCGAAGTCGACGCGATAAGCGCGACAGCGGCATCGACATGCTCAACGGCCCCTTGCCGGGCAAGATTTTGCGATTCGCCATTCCCCTGGCGCTGAGCAGCATCTTACAGCAGCTGCTGAACTCGGCGGATGCCTCCATTGCCGGGCAATTCGTCAGCAGCTTCTCACTCGCGGGCATCGGCGGCGTGAATCCGGTGACGGCCATGTTCGTGAACCTGTTCGTGGGGCTTTCCATCGGCGCCAATGTGGTGGTGGCCATGCACGTGGGCGCCGGCGAGTTCCACAGCATCAAGAAGAGCGTGCACACGGCCATGACGCTCTCGCTCATCGCCGGCGTGGCCCTGGGGGCGGCAGGCCTCGCCTTGGCCCCCTGGGTGCTGGACGCCATCGGCATGCCCGAAGACTCCCTCGCCGACGCACTCACCTACGTGCGACTTTACTTCTGCGCCATTCCGTTCCTTACCATTTATAACTTCGGTTCGGCGCTTTTGCGGGCCCATGGCGACGCGAAACGGCCGCTATACGCCCTTGCCGCCGCCGTCGTGATGAACTTCGTGCTCGACCTCGCCTTCGTGCGCCTGTTCAGCTGGGGCACCGCCGGAATCGGCATCGCCACCATCATCGCCGCTGCCCTGAGTGCCGTCATCGTAGTGGCATTTCTTATGCGCGAGGAGGGGCCCTTCCGCCTGCACTTGCGCGAACTGAGCATTTCCGGCCCCGAGCTGGCAGGCATCCTGCGCATCGGCATCCCCGCCGGCGTTCAGGGCGCCGTGTTCTCGCTTTCCAACACCGTCGTGCAGGCGGCCATCAACGGTTTCGGCTCGGCAGCCATCGCGGGCTCGGCAGCCACGCTGAACTTCGAGTACTACACCTACTTTTTCGTGAACGCCTTCGGCCAGACCGCCGTCACGTTCACGGGCCAGAACTTCGCCGCGAAAAACGCCGATCGCTGCCGGGCCATCTTCCGCTGGTGCATGCTGTTCGGGTTCGCGTCGTCGCTCATCCTGGGAGTCGCGTTCACGGCCCTGGGCACCCGAGCCCTGGGGCTGTTCACCACCGATGCGGCAGCCCTTAGCTTCGGCCTCGTGCGCCTGTGGTTCGTGGAACTGCCCGACTGCCTGACCACCTTCTACGAAGTGCCTGCCGGCGCCATGCGGGGCATGGGCTGGTCCACGCTGCCGGCCATCATCACCATCCTCGGTTCCTGCGTGCTGCGCGTGGCGCTCGTGACCTGGGCGTTCCCCCTGTCGGGCACCTGGGACGCCCTCATGGTGATCTACCCCGTCACCTGGTCGTTCATGATCGTGGCCATGCTCGTCTCCTACGTCATCGTGCGCCGCCGCTGCTACCGATCTATTGAGCCTGCGGCGGCCTAGGCCACAAGGCTCGCAACTCCTTGGGCGCGGAAGCGCCCCCAAGGCAACGCGTTCCATCGAGCCGACGACAACATGGCGCAACGCCACCGAGAGCACGAGCGGCAGCGCAGGATGGCGAAAGCGGGGCAGCGAAGGCCGGTAATTTCCCGTATAATGGGCGCAACGCTGAACCCAAAGACCCGATGCCCCGCGCGCCTAAGTCGCGACGCCCCATGCTCCGAAAGGCGGTGAACCTCGTGACCCTCGCCCATTACGTGCTCATGGACAAAAACACGCCCGTATTGTCGTTCGACTACGACCTGGATGGCCACAAGGCCGTGCGTATCCGCGAGGTGTTCGCCCCTGAGGCGGCGCCGTTCGGGCTTGTTGACCGGCACGGCGACATTTCGAAGGCCGATCTGAACTACTGGTGGCGCCACCGCGCCATTCCCGCCTCTCGCGCGCAGATCAAACGCCTTCTGGAGAACCTGCAGCTGGAAAGCACGCTCGTGCTCGCCGAGAAGAGCTTCGGGCTGTCGCTTTCCGACCGGTACTGGCTGAACGACGAGGACGATCCCAAGTCATGGGACGCCATTAACTTCTTCGACAACGACTTCAACGACGATTTGGGCTTTCTCACCTTGGGGCAGGACTCGGCAGGCTCCTCCCCCGATGCGCCCGACTACCGTACCGTGAGCCTCTCCTCCCCCAACAGCACCCTAGGCGGCGACCTTCTGAAGAAGTGGAAGATCGTGAACGGCGAGCGCGTGCTGTTGAAGTCGGGCGTGGGCGCCTTCAACCAAGAGCCCTACAACGAGGTGGCCGCCACGGCGCTGCACCGGCGGCTCATGGAACCTGGCGAGTTTGTCCCCTATACGCTGTTCGAGGACGGTCGCCGGGTGTACTCGGCCTGCCCGAACCTGCTGGGGCCCGACGAGGAGCTGGTGGCCGCCTGGGACGTCATCCGCAACGTGAAGCAGCCGAACAACTTGTCCGATCTGGGCTTCTACGTGAAGCGCCTGGAGGATCTGGGGCTTGACGCCGACGCCACCATGACATCGCTGGCCAAGATGTTCGCCAGCGACTTCGTGCTGGCCAACCGTGATCGCCATTACCGCAACTTCGGCGTCATCCGCAACGCGGAAACCCTTGAGGTAACGGGCATCGCGCCGGTGTTCGATTCCGGCTCGTGCCTGTGGTCCGATGCGGAGTTCCTGGAAGTCCCGGGCGACTTCTTGTACATGGCGAAGCCCTTCAAAATGAACGGCATGAAGCCGGACGCGCAGCTGCGCCTGTTCGACGGCTATTTCGACTGGTTCGACCCGGCCATGCTGGACGGCTATCCCGAGGAAGTGGGCGCCATCCTCTCCCAGAACCCCAACATTCCCGAGCGCCGCGTGGGCACTATCGTCAGCGCTGTGCGCGACAAGGCCGAGCTGCTCACCCGCATCGCGCGGTAGCGGCGCTTGGCGGCGGGAGTACCCAGCCAGCGAGCACGGCGGCACCCTTGAGCCAACCGAGCGAGAGCGCCTCTCCCCTAGCGCGTTGCCTTCAGCTGGGCGAGCACTTTGCGAGCCTCGTTCAGGTTCGCCTCGATGTCGGCGCCCATCACGTCCAAGTTTTCGGCGCAGGCGAAGCGCGTCTCGGGAATGCCGAACATGCCGGCGATGCCGCAGAGGTACTCGTAGCCGTAGTTCATGGTGCTCACCTGGCCGCCGCCCGTGGTGATGTAGGTGAGGTGCTTGGCGCGGCATAGCCCCTCGCAGCGTCCCTCTTCCGTGTAGTGGAAGGTCATACCCATAACGGCCGCATGCTCGATGTAGATTTTCAGCGCCGCCGGGAACGACAGATCCCAGTAGGGAGCGCCGATGACGATCTCGTCCGCCTCGGCGAAGTCCTTGCCGATGTCGAACATGGGGTCATCGAACAGGCCTTTGGCCTCTAGCTGCGCGCGGTAGGCCGCCGAGTCGCCATAGTAGGGCTCGAGGCGCAGCTCGGACAAGTTCACTTCCTTCACGTCCTCGATACCTTCCAGATACTCGCGGCATAGCGTGAGCGTGCGCGACTCGTCCCCGCGCAGGCAGGCGTTCACAAACAACACGGTCATGGTCTTCCTCCTTTTCCATTGAACGACGCCATTGTACCGCGAGCGGCCACTCACCTCGCGCCACCTTCAGCCACGAATCGACATCCGCAGCGTCAGACACCCTCATTCGGATGCCTCAGGAGACGTTCGCAGGGCATCCGCGCAAAAACAATCGGCAAATCTGGCAAGTTTTCGGCGGTTTTCGACATCAGGGGACGCAGCAAGGGATACGCATTATGGCCTGCGCTACGTTTTCCCAGGTCGGAAACATACCTGGAGGAAGACCTCGCAGCTACTTGAACCTCCGGGGTGCGAAATACGTCGAACAACGCCGAAAACTTGCCAGATTGGCACCCTGCGACTCGCGCGCACTACAGGCAAAGTCGAATCAACCCTCGGGAAGCGCCCCTGCTTCGTAACGAGGCAGGGGCGCTTTGCTTACAGGAGACGCGCCAGGTGCCGACGATGTGCATGGCGCACGATAATCGCAGGTGAGCTTACTGTGTCCTGCTCATTATCTACCATGCCCCAAGGAGGCGTTCTCATGAAGATAGCCATCAAGCGCGTGTACGAACCTTACGAAGAAAGCGACGGGTACCGGGTGCTCGTCGATCGGCTGTGGCCCCGCGGCCTCACCAAGGCCCGGGTGCATTACGACGAATGGGCGAAGTTCCTTGCGCCCTCGACGAAATTGCGGAAGGCTTTCGGGCACGACCCGGCCCATTGGGCCACCTTCCAAGAAAAGTACGTGGCGGAGCTGAACGCGAACCCCGAGGCGCTAAAGTTCGCGAAGAAGCTGGCCAGCCCCGAAATGGCCAAATACCCGCGTGTCACCCTGATATACGCCGCTCGCGACGAGAAAGAGAACGAGGCCGTCGTCCTCCAGAAGTGGCTCCCCGCGCACGAATAGCAAAAGCACCCCCTTTATCTTGCGTCTGCTTCGCACCCCTCCGTAGGGGCAGATCTTGGTCTGCCCTCATGTCCCGGCAAAGGAAGATTGCGCTGGTTGAGAGGGGCGACCAAGGTCGCCCCCTACGGGACAACGGCACAAGGGGACAGGCGATTTACTCCCGAATGGGCAGGTTGGTCACTTCCGCTTCCAGGGGCAGGGGGACGTCGTCGGCTTCGGCTTCGGCGGCCAGCCCTCCGTCCCAGGCGTCGAAGTCGGCCTTGCCCGGCAGGATGATGTTCAGCACGATGCCCACCACCGAGCCCACGGCCAAACCCGACAAAGCCACGGTCACGCCGCCCACTTCGAAGGTGATGGCGCCGGCGGCACTGTAGGCGATGCCGAGGGACAGCACCAGAATGAGCGCCGTGACGAGCACGTTGCGACTGGCCATGAAGTCGACATGGTTCTCCACGAGGTTGCGGATGCCCACCGCCGATATCATGCCGTAGAGCACAAGCGACACACCACCAATGACACAGGCCGGCATGCAGGAGATGACCGCCGCGAACTTCGGGCAGAACGACAGCAGAATGGCGAAGCCGGCCGCAATGCGCACGACGCGCGGATCGAAGACGCGGGTGAGCGCGAGCACGCCGGTGTTCTCGCCGTAGGTGGTGTTGGCCGGCGCACCGAACAACGACGCCATGATGGTGGCCAAGCCGTCGCCGAGAAGCGTGCGGTGCAGCCCCGGCTCGGCGATGAAATTGCGGTTGCACGTTGAGCTGATGGCCGACATATCGCCGATATGCTCGATGATGGTGGCGAAGGCCAAGGGCATGATGGTGATGATAGCCGTAATGGCGAGCCCCGCATCGAAGCTAGGCCCGAACAGCGCGAACACCGTGTTGTCCCACAGTACCGGCAGCCCGATCCAGGGCGCGTCGGCCACCGGCGTGAAATCGACGATGCCCCCGATGGCCGCGGCCAGATAGGAGCCCACAACACCGAGGAGGATGGGAATGATGCGGATCATGCCGCGGCCCCAGATGTTGCTAATGACGATAATGATGATAGCCACGAGCGCGATAGGCCAGTTCGTCTCGCAGTTGGCAATGGCCGAGCTTGCCAGAATAAGCCCGATGCAGATGACGATGGGGCCCGTGACCACCGGCGGAAAGAACCGCATGATGCGCTGGGGCCCGAACGCCTTGAACAGCGCCGACACCACCAAGTACAAAAGCCCCGCGCAGGCCACGCCCAGACAAGCGTAGGGTAGAAGGTGCGCTTCCCCGTTGGGCGCGATGGCCGCGTACCCCGCAATGAACGCAAACGACGATCCGAGGAACGCCGGCACTTTCCCCTTCGCAAGGAAATGGAACAGCAGCGTGCCCAAGCCCGCGAACAGCAACGTGGCCGAAACCGAGAGCCCGGTAAGCGTCGGTACCAAGATGGTGGCGCCGAACATGGCGAACATGTGCTGGATGCCGAAGACGGTCATCTTCGGCGCACCCAATGTACGGGCATCGTAGACGGCATCGGACGCGTCGGGGGCGCCCATGGTGGGCACGGTCTTGGGATCGCTCACGGAAACCTCGAATCATCGCGGGAATCGGTCGCCGCCCATTATGGCACGGCTTCCGTTGCCACTGGGTTTCGCGCCCGCGAAGGGGCCAAGCGCCCCGCAAACCGCCCGGCGCTCTCATGTTAAGAGCCGCCTCTTTCGTTGAAATGAGCAAAACCGGGCACTTCTCGTAATTTCTCGCGGGCCTTCCCGTCTCTTCCCAAGCGTTTCCCCAGGTGGTATCTGCATAATTCCCAGCTTTTCGCTCGAAAGACTACGAGAAGTACCCTATTTTGCACAAAGGGCCGCCCCGAGATAGGAGGGGCGGCCCAAATCGTCAGCTCCGGAAACGAAGGTTAAGGCAGACGTTTCGGAAGAAGTGAAATGGCGGGTGTCGCACGCTGGCCGCATCGATCCGACCAGCCGCGACGAACGCAAAAGCGGTTAGTCGAACTGGCGCAGGGCTCGGCCGAGACGCGCGAGGCCCTCGCGCAGCACCGGTTCGGGCGCGCAGTAGCCCAGACGCGCGCCGCCGGGGAGCTCGAAGCGGTTGCCGGGCACGAGCAGCACGCCCTCTTCCTTCAGCAGCTTGACGCAGAACTCCTCGTCGTCCATCGGGATGTCCCACTTGATGTAGGCCACCGACACGCCCTTGGGCGCCTGCCAGGTGACGCGGGGCTCGTTGTCGATCCACTCCTGAGCGATGGCCATATTGCGGAACACGATCTCACGGTTGCGCTCGAGCACAGCCTCGCGATTCTGCAGAATGTAGGTGGCCAGCGCGTCGTTGAACTCGCCGCAGCAGATCATCGTGTAGTCACGGTACACGCGGAACTTGTCAGCTAGCTCGCGGTTCGACACCGTCCAGCCAATACGCGCGCCGGGCACCGAGTACGTCTTCGAGATGGAGTTGGTGACCACGGCCTTGTCGTACAGGTCGGCCATAGACCAGAAGTTCTCCGTGTTCTCCAGCGGCAGGTACACCTCGTCGGAGAGCACGTAGGCGCCCACCGACTGGGCGATCTCCACGATCTGCCCCAGTGTCTCGCGATCGAGCACCGCGCCGAGCGGGTTCGAAGCATTGTTGATGCAGATGAGCTTCGTGTCGGGGCGCACCAGTTCCTTCAGCTCGTCGATAGAGGGGTTCCAGCCGTTCTCCTCGCGCAGGTGCCAGTACTCCACCTCGGCGCCCAGGGTGCGGGGAATCTCGTAAAGCGGCTGGTAGGTGGGGTACTCCGCAATCACGTGGTCGCCCGGCTCCACCAGCTGCATGAGCGCCATCAGGTTCGCGCCCGTGGTGCCGTTGGTCTGCAGGATGCAGTCCGGATCAATCTCCGTGCGGTAGAGCTTGGCCACCTCGGCCTTGAACTCCGGCGAACCCTCGATCCAGCCGTAGTTCATCTTCTCCTGGTTCAGGCGATCGTAGAAGGTGGCACCCGCCTGACCGTCCAGCTGCAGGATCTCCCCCATCGTCATAGAGGCGATCGTGGACTGCGCGATATCGTAGGTCGCGCTCTTCTCCCACACGTTCAGCCAGTCTTCAACACCGATAGTCTTGATGTCCATGGAACTTGCTCCTTTTATCGACTAGATCGAGATGACGCCCATGGCGAGCAGCACGAGAGACAGCACGCCGAGGGCGGACACGACGCCCATGCACACCTTCTCGCCCATGGTGATGGCGTTGCCGTAGTCCTTGCGCGCCTTCACGTAGATGAAGAAGCCGGGAATGTAGCCCACGCAGGTCAGCAGCAGGAAGGACCAGCCGTTGAACAGCACGCCGATCACCTGGAAGGCCACGGCCACGAAACCGATGGCGGCCTGCACCATGTTCTTGTTCTGCACGCCCCACTTGGCCTGGTAGGCGGCTGCGAAGGCCCAGGTGATGACGATAGCCACGGTGCACATGGAGAACGCGAAGTCGTAGGCGTCGGCCGAGAACAGAAGCACGATCAGGAAGGCCTGGGTGCACGCGCCCACGATGAGCAGACTCATGGAAGGAGCGTTATGGCTGTTCAACTTGCCCCACGAGGCCGGCAGCAGCTTGTAGTCGGCCATCTCGGAGGTCGTCTCGGCGGGCAAAATGGTGAACGACAGCCAGGAGCCCAGGATGGAGATAATGATGGCGATGGAGATGAACGGGCCGCCCCAGCCGGGAGCCATGGAGGAGAACACGTAGACGAGCGCGGGGTAATCGAGCGCGGCCACCTCGGTGGAGGACATGTAGCCGTAGGGCAGCACGGAAGCGCCCACGTAGATGAGCATCAGGCAGATGAAGCCGATGAGCGTGGCCTTGCCCACGTCGGTCTTGCGGGCGGCGCGGGAGGACACGACCGAGGCGCCCTCGATGCCCACGAAGCACCACATCATGATGATCATGCAGTTGAAGATCTGGGTGCCGACGCCCCCGAGCGGCGCCGCGTCGGGGCCGTACTGCCCGGCGGCCACGGCGTTGTCGTACACGTTGCCCCAGAAGTCGGCCGTGAAGATGCCGGCGTTGAACAGGAAGATGCCGAAGATGAGGGTGACGGCGATGGCGGCCACCTTGCACACCATGACGATGGCGTTCAGGAAGGCAGCGCTCTCGACGCCGCGAATGACCAGATAGGTGAGCGCCCACATCACGATAAAAGCAATGATGATGCAGGGAATGGTGTTGCCCGGCAGAAACGCGGGGTAGAAGTAGCCGATGGTGGACATCATCATCGTGGCGAAGGCCACATTGCCGAGCCACGCCGACAGCCAGTAGCCCCAGCCGGAGATGAAGCCGGCGAGCGGACCCCAACCGGCATCCGCGTAGGAGAAGATGCCGTGCAGATCGCTGCGCTTCTCGGTGAGGTTGTTCAACGAGAACGCCAGCGCCAAGAAGCCGACGCCCACGATGAGCCATGCGATCAGCACCGCTCCCGGGGAGGCGACGCCGGCCAGCTGGCCGGTGATGGCGAACACGCCCGAGCCGATGCACGAGCTGATCACCATACCGATGAGCCCAATGAGCCCAATGCCTTTCTTTTTCTCTTCCATACTTCAATCCCTTCTCTTGCCGGTCTTGTACCCACGAGCGCCCTGTGCGCTCGGTGTCCCCAAATAAGGGCCACCCCATGGCGACGCGGCCCTGCGCTTGAGACGACTCTCTCCCTTAACGAGCCGCCTGGCGAAAACGAACGCCCCGTCGTCCCACGGTGGCGGCACCCGTACCGTGCGAATGACCCATGAGCGATCGAGCTTATCGCCCGCGCGAACCACTATGAAAGAGGTCAACTAAACAGAAAAGCGGTAAAATGGGTGTATCAGAGGTAAGCAACGGGGCGTAATCGGAGCGCCAAGACCGATACACCTTCGATAAACGCCTGATGAGAGCCGAGGAGAGACGAGAGCCGAGGAGACGCCCGTGGAATTCGCCACCTACTACTTCACGCTTCTGGTTATGCTCGCCTCGGTTCTGGCCGCCGCCACGTGCTTCTCGGCTTATTTGGTGTCGCGGTCGCGCGCGATGATCCTCGCGTTCGGGGGCTTTCTCTGCTACTTCATCGACGTCGCCTTCATGCTGCAGGACAGCATCGCCGCCGTCGTGCTCGGCACCAGCGCAGGGGCCGACGCGAGCTACCTGCTCATGCGCTCGGTGGCCACCATTCTCATCGGCGACGCTTGTCTGACCTTCTTCTGGCTGCTCGTCTGCGACTTCGTGGGCGAGCGGCGCCGCAGCCTTATGGCGGTGGCCCCCATCGCGTTCCTCCTTCTGAGCCTGGGGCTGCTCATGGGCGCCGACACGCCAGAGGGACGCTTCTGGTTCTACTCGCTGCGCATGATCTACGTGTTCTGGATGCTCGGCTTCGGCCTGTTCCGCTATCTGACCTGCCGCGACGAGACGGAGCGAACGCGCATGGCCTTCGTCGTGGTGGCCGTCCTGGCGGCTCTTGTCGTGGCCGAGGACGCGCTGCTGTTCCTCGTGCTGCGCACCGACGGGTTCATGCTGGGACCCATCCTCATCTCCTCCGAGCGCAACTACGCGGAGAACCTGCTTTTCCTCGCCGGCGCCCTTCTGGCCATCGGCTACGCTGTTCGCTCGCTGGCCCTGCGCTTCGAGAAGCCGCCGGCCGACGAAAGCGACGAGCGCGCCGCGCGCATCGGCGACAACCTGCTCATTTACGCACGGCGCCACGGCCTGACCGACCGCGAGAGCGAAGTGCTGCGCCTCATTTTGCAGGGGAAGGACAATCAGAACATCGCCTCGACGCTCACCATTGCGCCGAGCACCGTGAAGGTGTACGTGCACCGCCTTCTGCAGAAAACAGGGTGCGAGAATCGCCAGGGCCTCATCCAAGATTTCTGGCGGAGCGCCTAGCTGCCTAGCCGCCACAAGAAGGCTGGCACACGGCGCAAGACGCTCCCCTACGGAATGAGGTCGTAGGGCATTTCCCGCTTCACCAGATAGAAGATGAGCAGGATGATCACCATCCACGGCACCCATAGGTAGGCGAGCACAAGGGTGACCGAGCGGGCCGCGTAGAACACCACGCGGTAGCCTGTCGTGCGGGGGTGGGTCTCGAAGGTCATGCGCACGAACGAGCCGCCCGGGGTAGATCCGTCGTGGAACCAGGGGATGACCACTTCCACCACGACAAGCGTGATGAGCGCCAGGCCATTGATGACAAGAGCGGCCGTCTGATTCGCCGTCATATCCGGAAACGTCGGCGGGGTCAGACCGGCCACCTCAAAGCCCACGGCCACCGCGCCGTAGGGCACGACCGCCACCAGCCACACGATGACGAGGTCGATCCACAGGGCCACGCAGCGGCGCACGAAGCCGGGATGCTCCGTCGGCTCTGCGTCGGCCAGCTGCCCCGGAGGCACCACGCGGCCGAGCAGCCATGCGCACACCCAGCCGAGGACGGCACCCAGGGTGTTGGTGATCACGTCGTCCACATCGCAGCAGCGGTAGGCGTAGGGGTAGATGCCGAACAAGCCCGTGAGCTGGGACACCTCGATGAGTAAGGACGCGGCCAGGCCCAGCAGCACCGACGGGAGGAAGCGCAGGCGCAAAAGCCGCCCGGCGATAAAGCCCAGCGGCATGAAGAACACCACGTTGAAGGCCAACTGAAACACGGCCTTCAGGCCGTCCTTCGCAATATCGTTCATGAAGTTCATTGGGTTGAAGTTGGGGGCGACGCCGTAGGTGATGCCGGGGCCCGCATCGCCCTGGGGCAACGGGTACAGCGTGAAGCAGCCGAGGCCGCAGACGTAGAGCACGGTGAGGTAGGCCCCCACGAAGGTGCCGAAGCGCAGCCGCCCGTCGCGATGGTAGAGGTAGGCCAGAATCGGCAGCGTGAGCATGAACGAGAGCACCGGCCACAGCACGAGCGCCGCGGCGAAGTTCTCGCTGTAATTTCCCAGAAAATGCTTGACTGCGTTCATGGCCGGTTTCCTCGCTTGCCTCCGCGCTTCTCCTCTTGCAAAGCCAGTATAACGGACGCGCGTAAGCAGTGCAGCAAAGGTGACAACAAGGTAAGTGAAGCGATAGCGGCTCGTAAGGAGCACCGCCCCTCGACTCATTTGCTCCCGAACGATAGTGGTGCTATGCTGGGGACTTTCTCCGAGCAAATCAAATCCACCGTAGAGGAGAGAGCCATGAACATCACCGTGTACTGCGGGTCGAACTTCGGCGACAACCCGCATTTCGAAGAGGCCGCCCGCAACTTGGGCGCCTGGATCGCCCGCGCCGGGCACACGCTCGTGTATGGCGGCAGCTCGGTCGGACTAATGGGAGCCGTGTCGCGCGCGGCCATCGAAGGCGGCACACCCGTTATCGGCGTGGAGCCCGCCTTCTTCATCGAGGCCGGCGTGGCCCAGCACGACCTGACCGAGCTTTTCGTCTGCGACACCATGGGCGAGCGCAAGGCGAAGATGATCGAGCTGGGCGATGCGTTCGTGGCGCTGCCGGGAGGCGTGGGGACCCTCGAGGAAATCTCGGAGATCTTCACTCGCGTGCGCCTGGACATGGGGCCCCACGAGTGCTTCTTGCTGAATATCGATGGGTTCTACGATCCGCTTCGCTCGTTTTTGGAATCGATGGTCGAGCACCGCTTTTTCGACCAGTGCGACCTCGATCGCTGCCACTTTCCACGCTCCGTGGAAGAGCTGGCACGCCTTCTGAGCACGGCGGACACGCGCCGCACCGTCCGCTGCGACGGCCCGTTGCTGCAGAAAGCCGGCTAGCCCCGCCCCGAGGCAAGCGCACTAACCGATGACCGTCAGCTGGTACTGGGCCTTCCCGGCCTCTTTCACCTGGTACAACGTGCTGTCGGCCGCCGCGTAGAGCACCTCGAAGGGCATGGGCGGTGTCAGGCAGCAGGCCGCCCCCACGCTGATGGTGGGAGCCGCGTGATAGGCCGAATCGACTACCTCGTCGGTGGCGCGCTGCCCGGCGAAGGGGCCGCGAGCCAAATGCTCAAGCACGCGGTCGGCAGCAGGCCCTGCGGCCAGGCCGGGAGCGAAGATGAGAAACTCGTCGCCCCCAATGCGGGCCACAATATCCTCCTTGCGCATGACCTGCGACAGGAAGATGGCCAGCTTTTTCAGGACGTAATCGCCCTCGGGGTGCCCGTAGGCGTCGTTCACGGCCTTGAAATCGTCCACATCGACGACGATGAGCATGCACGCACGGCTTTCGGTGCGCAGCGCCGTCTCGATGCGATCGAGGGCGGCGGCGCGGTTGTACAGCCCCGTGAGGCCGTCGCGCTCGGCCTTGCGCCGAAACTGACTCTCGCGCAGAGCCGCCTCACTCGTGTCCAGCAAACGTCCGACATGGCGCACCGGGCCGCCCTCCTCGTCGTAGAGAACCACCGACTGGTAGCGGTACCACACCGGTTCCCCGTCGGCACCGGGCGTCGAGGTTTCGAAATCGACAAGCGAGTTTTCGCCGATCTGTGTCATGAGAGGCGTGAGATCATGGGAGGTGATGGCCAGCTCGCACGGCTTCTGGCAGCGGCGGTTCACCACGAAATCCCCCTGCTCGGGAGCGCGGCCGAAACGACCTTCGAAGTCGCCGTACACATGGGCTTTGCCCGTGCCGCACTCGATATCGAAGAGCACATCGTTGGAGAGCGCCGTGAGAATCTCAAGCCGCTCATTCGCCCGGCGCAGCTCCTCCCTCTCGCGCACGCGCTCGGTCGCGTCCATTAGCGTCGCGTAGAACCAGCGGGTGCCGGTGCCATCTTCCACCAAATGGCCCCAGTCGTCCACCCAGCGCACCTCGCCGTCAGCGCGCGAAACTGCTCGGCGTCGAAGCACCCGAACAGGCGCACGAGCCCCGAGCTCACCTGGTCGATCGTGCCGGCCTCCTCGGCCCTGTAACGGAGCATGCCGCCCGGGAACTTGTCGAGAAACTCCTGCGGCAGCTCTACCGGCACCGCCGGCGCCTCAGCTGTCGGCGCGCAGGCCGCCTCCGTCGGAGCCGTTGCAGCAGTCGCAGTTTTTTCACGCTCGTCCGTCTTGCGAAAGAGGCGGCTCAAAGACACCATGGAACCTTCCTTTTCCTCAACCTCTCGTAGGCTTGAAGCGGCAACAAGAATGCGCTACCGCCCTCGCGAGGTATGCTCCCATGATAGCACTCCGCCCCTTTGCCGCTCCCGCAAAACCGGATGGAAGATGTGCAGTTTTGTCAACAATTTTCCAGACCGAACGGCCAAAGCGAAAACGACCCATCCGCCTCGGGATGCGCCTCAGCAACATAGCCGGTTCGACGCACGGCGACGCCGCCTCGTCGCTTTGAAGCGAGCAGGCACTCAACTCGCCGCGATGCGCTTCAGGAACTGCTCGTAGTCCGACTCGTTCTGATCGGCGTAGGCCAGCGCGAACGACACCATGGACGCATCGAACTTGTCGGACGTTCCCAAATAGGAGGCCATAGCCACGCGGTCTCCCGTGCGAGCATGGGCGCGAGCGAGAACCCACGCACACAGCTGGCTGTAAATCTCCAGCTCATCGGCGCTGGCGTGGTCCAAGTCGACTGACATCTTCCAATTCCACAATTGCCGCACGTAATAGTCACGCCGGCGCCCGCGCTCGTCCCGGGCGTGAGTCCAGCCGAGCAGCACCCCGCTCGTTGTCTGCATGAGGCGCTGCCCCGCCACCACGCGTTCTCCGTGGGAAAGATAGGGGCTTCGCCCGCAGAACCGCTCGAGCACCGATGCGTTCGCCTCCTTTATTTGGAGCACCAGCGGGTCGGCCATCTGGTTGCCCGAGAACGCCGCCACCCAGCAGCGGGTGCCCACGCTGCCCACGCCCACCACCTTTTGCGCCGCGCCGATGAGCCGGTAGTTCTTCAGCAGTTCCTGGTAGGGCGGCCTCACCGTTGCGCGGTAGTCGTCGAGCATGCGCGCCAAGCTGCGCTGGACGCGCCGCTGATTGTCCAGGGAGAGGAAATGGCTGAGCGGCACGATATCCGGCGGATCGTAGACCATCTGGGGTTGGCCGTCTTCCATGCGCACCAGTTTCTCGAACGCCCGCTCGTTGGTCTTGGAGAAGGCCCGTTCCAAATCGGCAGCCACCTGGCGCCGATCGTCCTTGGACACCTTGTCGGCCAGGCCCTGGAGCACCTCGGCCACATCGAGGTAGGCCCGCCACACGTCGAAGGATCCCAGCGTGGCAAAGTACGCCAGAGATTCCCGGTAGCTCTGGGCCGCCAGACGCACGGCCTCGCGGCACCATTTGTCGCCGAAGCCGCGCGTGCGCCCGCAAATGGCGACGCTGGCCACCAGGCGCTCCACGTCCCATTCCCAATGACCGCGAGTGGTTTCATCGAAATCGTTCAAATCGAACACGAGGTGCGACTCGGGAGAGCGGTACCCGCCGAAGTTCGCGATATGGGCATCGCCGCACGCCTGCACCAAAAGCCCTGTTGTGGGCAGGGTGGACAAATCGGCGGCCATGGGAAGGGCTGCGCCGCGAAAGAAGGCGAACGGCGAGGCAGCCATGCGGCGATGGCGCTCGGGCACGAGGAAGGACAGCCGATCGGCATCCTGCTGGAAAATGAGATCGACCGCCTCGCCGCGGCCGGGACGCACCTCCCACTTCCCCAGATTGCTGCGAGGCAGCTTTTGCCGACAGGCCTGCCCCTTTTGCTGGGACGCCTCGAAATCCGGTCCTCGAACGGGCACTTCCTGGGTCTTCGCCTGGCGTCCCGCCACCTTATGCACGAGCGAGGAGCCCGTCGCGCGGCTCGCCAGCCCTTGCCCGGTAAGCGACTTGTGGAGCGCCTCTGCCTTCTTGCCCATCAGGCTCCTCCCCCTTCGCGGCCGCCCTTAGCCAGAAGATCCTCGATGCGCTGGGCGGGTACCGCGCCGACGATGTCGTCTACGGGCACCCCGTCGCGAAAGAGCACGAGGGTGGGCACGCTCACCACTTTGAAGGCCCAGGCGATGTCGGGGTGCTCCGCCGCGTTCAACTTCGCGAAGCGCGTCTCGGGATGGCGCGCGGCCACGGCTTCCAGCACGGGCTCCATGGCTCGACACGGACCGCAGCCTGGGCTCCAGAAATCAACCAGCACCGTTCCTTCCGCATTGGTCACCCGCGCATCGAAATTCTCTTTCGTCAGTTCCACCATGCCGCGCCCCTTTCGTATCTTGCATCAAGCCCAGTATAGCGAGCGAGGATGCCATCGCGCGAATCCCCCACGCATCGTAGTCGGATTGACAAGCATAAAATGCTCTCTTACACTGGGCGCCACAGGAATCGACCAAGGCAAGGTGTTTTGATGGCGGGACTGCTGGCGCGCTAACAGAGATCGCTCGCGAACGAGAGCGTCTGGTTGCCCCGTGCGGGCAACTTCTTGTTGCGCCGTTTTTTCTCCGCGCCGCCCTTTGCAACTCGAAATCGCTGGCGCAACCCCATCCGCAACTGCACTCTAAAGAGGATCCGCCCTTTCCGCGCATCGCCTCTATATCCCTAAGGAGATTCCCGTGACTGAATTGTCCCCGCATTCCCGCACCGTCGCTGAAGAGGGCACCGACACCGCCCCCACGCCGCCCCTGAGTGCCGCCGGTCTGTCGCTGCCGAAGAACTGGCTCGCCATCATTGCGTTCATCTGGGCCGGTCAGGCTGCCTCCATGATAACGAGTTACGCCGCCGGCTATGCCGTGGTGTGGTACGTCACCGAGAGCACCGGCAGCGCCCTTATGCTGGCGGCCATGAACATTGCCGTCATGCTGCCTGTCGGACTCATCTCGCCCTTCGGAGGCATCGTGGCCGACAAGCACAACCGCAAGCTCATCATGATCGCAGCCGACGGAGCCGTGGGCATCATCTCACTGGTGGCGGGACTGCTTATTCTGGCTGGCGATGTGTCCATTCCGCTTTTGCTTGCCGTTTGCATCGCACGGGCGGTGGGCCAAGCCTTCCACAGTCCGGCCATGATGGCGGCCATGCCCATGCTCGTGCCCGACAAGCACCTGCTGCGCATCAACACCCTGGATCAGCTGCTGGCCTCGGTCGCCTCCATCGGAGCGCCGGCCTTCGGCATCTTCTTATACACCACCCTCGGGTTCTCCTCGGTGATGTTCCTCGATTTCGCCGGTGCCTGCGTGGCCGTTCTGGGTCTGGCCCTGGCGAAGATTCCCACCGTGGTAGACGCAACGGCGAAGGAGCAGCACGTGCTGGCGAACTTGCGCGACGGCTGGCGCGCCATTGCGAAAACGCGCGGACTTGTGCTGCTGATCGGCGGCGTTACCATCGGCATGATGATCTTCGGGCCGCTGTCGGCGGTGTTCCCGCTCATGACCTACCAGCACTTCGGCGGCGATGGCTATGCGGCGTCTCTGGCCGAGGCGGCCTTCGGCGTCGGCATGCTCGTGGGGTCGGGCATCCTTATCGCTTGGGGCGGCGGCAAGCGTCTCGCGGGGCTCATCGCCGTGGCAGCCGTGATCGTGGGCGTAGCCACTGCGGTCTGCGGGTTTCTGCCGCCCGACGCCTTCCCGGCCTTTATCGGGCTGGTGGCTGTGATGGCCGTGGCCTGCGCTTGGTTCAACGGCCCCACCATGACGCTCACCCAGCGCAACGTGCCCGACGATAAGATGGGCCGCGCCATGGGCTTGCTCACCGCCGCCATGGGGCTGGCCACCCCAGTAGGCATCGCCATCGGTGGCGTGCTGGCCGAAGCCATGGGCGTCGCCCCGTTCTTCATTATAGACGGCCTGGCCTGCCTGGCTCTGGGCCTCGCGTTGTACCTCCCGAAGTCCGTGCGCGCGCTGGATGCGGGGTAGCACCGCGGCGAGACCCCCTACCTGCTTTTTCGCGAAAGCGAGGGGGAAATGCCAGTTCGACCCAGAAATGGCAGGGCCGGATTTTCCCCCTCTGCCATAGCTGCCCTCAACTGGCATTTTTCTGCCACTTCAGACCCGTAATGGCAGAGGGCCCTCGAGCGCATCGACCATTACGGGGTCGAAGTGGCATTTACCTAAGGATTTCCGAAATCCGCGAAATTGCTGCACTCACTGAGTGCGCATTCTTGCCCTGTACTGCACTCATTGAGTGCATTTCCAGCCTCCGGACACGCTACTCCCCCAGGCTCATTTGCAGGACGTAGACGCGTTGGCGCAGTTCGTTGGCAACGGGCAGGGAGATTTCCCCGTGATCCTGCAAGTGCCGGATTTGGTCGAGCTCGATGGAAAGGGCGTCGGCGTCCACCTCGTCGGCGTAGCGGGCGGCCTCGGCGAACTGGCCGCCGAACAGGGGCTGCATGCCGTCGGGAAGGGCCTGGTGGTGGGTCAGCGTGATGTCGGGGCGATCCTGCTGTTTCACGTCCTGGCCGTGGTTGATGCGGTTCCACAGGGAGTTCAGCACCATGCGATGCTCCTCCAAAAGCAGCTGCGCGGCACCCTGGCGGCCGTCATGCTGGTCGACAACATCCTGCAGATAATCGATGGCCGCATGCTCAAGTTCGATGGCAAACAGACAGGTGTCGTAGTAGACGCGCTCGTCCTGGTCGCTTTCCACCGCCGGCGGCTTCGTGCGCTGCCACAGAAGTCGCGCTCGGCCGCGCAGAGTGGAAAACCGCGAGCCCACCTTCACGTCGGCACCATCGTAGCCCAGCGAGCGACGCACCTCGCGCAGCATGGCGTAGTAAGGAGCCCGCGTGCCGTTGTCGTAGCCACCTTTCTCGTGAATGGCATCGGCGGCTTTCTCCTGCACCTCGCGCACCTGGGTCGCCAGAGCGCCGATCTGCTGGCTGCACGTATCGTCCACCGACTCGCGCGCACGGGCCAGGCGCACCCGGTAGTGAGCGATGGTCAGGCGCAAAGCCGGATCGTACTGAGTGTTTTCGTCGGAGGCCAGCATGGCCTGCAACTCGCGCAAGGTGCCTTCCAAAACGCGGATGGCAGCGCGGGACAGTTCCTGCTCGTTGGAAGCTTCCGCCACACGCGGCGAGAGCAGCGGCAGCAGGCCGTCGGCCAGGAGCAACGTGCACAGGATGACGCTCGCCGTGAGGAACACGATAAGATCGCGCTCGGGAAAGGACGTCGCGCCGTCGGGCATCGTGAGCGGCAACGTAAAGATGATAGAAAGGGTGACGGCGCCCTTCGGACCGCCCACGGTAAGCACCAGCGCGTTCTTCAGCAAGCTGCCGATGCGCTCGCGCCAATGGGGGCGGCGATGGCGCAGGTGCGGCGTGGGCGAAGGCTGGTTCGTCTCCACCGTTTCCACCTTCGACGCCTTCTTCCGCAGCGTGCGGCGCCGGCTGCGACGACGGCCGACGCGATAGACCTCCTCCATGACGAGCACCCACCCGAAGCGGCACCCCACGATAAGTGCCGTGACCAGGGCCACCACCCCCAAAAGAAACGGCAGCGAGAAGTGGTCGGCAATGGCCGGCGTGAAGGCCTGGGGCAGCTGCATACCCAGAAGAACGAACACCACCGAGTTGATGAGGAACACGATGATGCGCCAGAAGCTGCGGGACACCAGCTGGCGCTGGGCGATGGAGGCGGAGGTGAGGCGCTGGGAGCGATCGGCCATGATGAGGCCCGCGGCCACCACAGCCAGAATGCCAGAGGTGCCGAGCCATTCGGCGAACAGGTACACGAAGAACGGCGAGAATACCTCGTAGAGCACGTTGATGGTGGTGCTCTCGTAGCCGCCGCGCCGCAGGGCCCGCATGGAGTACAGCCCCACGACGCCCACGACCACGCCGGCAGCGATACCGCCGAGAAACAGGCGGCCGAACTCCTCGGCGGCATCGAGGGCCAAGAAAGCCCCGGTGAGGGCGGCGGCACTGGCGAATTGGAAGGCGACAACGCCGGACGCGTCGTTGATGAGCGACTCGCCGGAGAGCAGCGTCGACTGACGCCTCTTCAGGCTGACCGACGACGCGAGTGCGCCCACAGCGGCGGCATCGGTGGGGGCCAGGGCGGCGGCGCAGGCGAAGGCGACAGCCAACGGGATAGAGGGCACGAACCAGTTCAACACGAAGCCCACCACAAGCACCGTGAGCAGCACAAGCCCCACGGCCAGCGACAGAATGGAGCCCTTGTTCTCCCACAGGTCGCGAGGGTTCGTCTCGCGGGCCTCGTTGAACAGCAGCGGGGCAATGAACAGCACGAGGAACAGCTCGGAGGAGATGCTCACGTCGCGGACAGCCGGAACGGCCAGGGCCACTACCGCGCCGACGGCGATCTGCACGAGCGGTAACGACAGCCGCGGCACAACTTGGCACAGCACCGCCGAGCCGATGACACAAGCCAGCACAATGAGCGCCAGTTCCAAAACTTCCACGTGCGCCTCTTCTCCTCACGCAATTTCCCATTGACGGCTTCTATTATGCCGACGCCGCGATTTCCGTGGTGCCAACGTCCCGCACCCGTTTCATCCCCGTCACGCCCCCGTCACGTCTCGCGCTGCGGAAAAGCATCCCGGGCATCGCAGGCCCATCGCCCCGTTCATCCGCGTACTGCCCCGTTCGGCAGAGCACGCAGGGAATTCGCGCAGGATTTTGCGATAGGGAGAACTCAACGGGCGCAAAAAGGGCGTTCATACTCTCCCTATCGCAAAATCCTGCACACAACGATTCCGAAGCACTCTCCCTATCGCAAAATCCTGCACACTTGACCGCAGTTCGCCGCCAAACCGGAGGGCAGGCTCCGTCGCCCCCTGCCCCTGTACGCTATAATCTCGCCATCGGAAAAGCCGCACTGAAACCGAGGAGGTCTCAATGGACGAGAACGTTCGCCCCGACGACATGGAGCGCATCACCACCCCCGAGCTGGCACAGGCGTTCATCGACGAACAGGTTGCCGCCATTCGCGAGCAGGTGGGCGACAAGAAGGTGCTGCTGGCGCTGTCCGGCGGCGTGGATTCCTCGGTGGTGGCGGCGCTGCTCATTAAGGCCATCGGGAAGAACCTCGTGTGCGTGCACGTGAACCACGGGCTTATGCGCAAGGGCGAGTCCGAGCAGGTCATCGACGTGTTCCAGAACCAGATGGACGCGAATTTGGTGTACGTGGACGCCACCGACCGCTTCCTGGATCTTCTGGCCGACGTCGATGAGCCCGAGACCAAGCGCAAGATCATCGGCGGCGAGTTCATCCGCGTGTTCGAGGAGGAGGCCCGCAAGGTGGGCGACGAGGTGGACTTCCTCGCCCAGGGCACCATCTACCCCGACATTCTGGAGTCGAAGGACGGCGTGAAGGCCCACCACAACGTCGGCGGCCTGCCTGAGGACTTGCAGTTCGACCTGGTGGAGCCCGTGAAGCTGCTGTACAAGGACGAGGTGCGCGTCGTCGGCCGTGAGCTAGGGCTGCCCGAGAACATGGTGGAGCGCCAGCCCTTCCCCGGCCCGGGCCTGGGCGTGCGCTGCCTGGGCGCCATCGCTCGCGATCGCCTGGAGGCGCTGCGTGAGGCCGACGCCATCGTGCGCGAGGAGATGGAAGCGGCGAACGTGGGCGCCTGGCAGTACTTCGCCGTGGTGCCCGACATGCGCGCCACCGGCGTGCGCGACGGCGTGCGCGCCTACGAGTGGCCGGCCATCATCCGCGCCATCAACACCGTGGACGTCATGACCGCCGAGGTGCCCGAGCTGGACTGGGCGCTCCTCAAGCGCATGACCGACCGCATCACCCACGAAGTCCCCGGCATCTGTCGCGTCTGCTACGACCTGACCCCGAAGCCGGTGGGTACCGTGGAGTGGGAATAGCAGAATTTGGCATGCCACTACCTAAGCGCCCTACTCAGGGCGCTTTTTGTTAAACGTATAAAATTGGTAAATTTGCAAGTATTTCATTGTTGCCAAAAGGTATACAGAAGTGCTAACCTTTTGGCATGAAGCATTTTGATGAGATATATGAGGTTGCCGCAGACAACTACGGCATAGTGACCGCAGCGCAAGCCCGCGAGCTAGGGATCAGCAAGTCTGAGCTCAACAGGTGGGTTGACATAGGACGCCTTGAACGCAGGGGCAGGGGCGTTTACAAGCTCGTCATGCATACGCCTACAGAGCTCGACCCATACGCTGAGGCAGTGGCTTTGGTCGGCGACGATAGCTTTCTGCTCGGAGAGACCGTGCTTGCCATGCATGGTCTCGCACTCGTGAATCCGAGGAAGTTTAGCATCGGAACACCGAAGAGGATTAGGAAGATCCTACCTCCCTGGGTTGAAGCGGTCACTGTCTCCAATAAGGACACGACGCATTATGAGGGAATTCCCTCTCAAACCGTGACAGAGGCCATACTCGACTGCCGTGGCCGCGTTATGGCCGAGCGACTTCGCAATGCTGCGGATGCTGCCCGGCAAAGCGGCCTCATCACCAAGTCCGAGCACCAACGTTTGAAAGAGGAGCTCTCATGAGCATACCCAACTCAAGACGCAATCTCGACATAGCCATCGAGCGCCTCGCGAAAGACAGCGAAGAGGCGGTGCGCATTCGCCGAACCATGGCGAACGCCATCGTGGGGCAGCTCCTTCCCGATGGTGCAGTCAAGGGAGGAAGCTCGCTCATCAGGTGGCCCAAAAGCTCCATGCGCTGACCGAGGAAGGTTCGGATCGTGTGCATGACCTAGTGGATCTTCAAATCATAATGCGGGAGGATGCTCCGGATGTGGCAGATGTCAATCACCTTTGCATCAGGTTGTTCGCATACAGGGGGATGCAGGAATGGCCACCTCGCATCGTCGCTTACCCCGATTGGGAGATAGGTTATGCAGCCGCTGCGGAGGGATTGGATGTGCTTGATCTGGAACATGCTATCGTCTGGGGAAATGATTTGATTGGTCGTATCGACAGAATTGGCTGAATAGAAGAGGTTTTATGTCATTCACAGAGGTATGCATATATCAGGTGAAGCCTGACAAGGTTGAAGAGTTCGAATCTATCATGAACGAGGCGAAACCGTTCTTGGAAGAGCGGGCGGGTCTATTGCAGCTGCGCCTCATGAAGCGCGGATACAAAATAGACATGGAACAGATCAGAGAAGGTTTGCCTCCAGTTGAGCTCACTCGAATCGTGAAGTGCGTGAAGTACGTTCTCTTCTGGGAGTTCGAATCCAAAGAGGATTACGGCAAAGCGCAGAAAGACCTCTATGAGACCTTCTGGAAGCGTATCGACAAATGCCTCATCCAACCACATGATAAGTATCTGGGCGAAGCAATCTTCTAGCTCTGAGAAAGGAGGCAACAGCGCCATTGCAATGAAAAAAGATTTCCGTATAGTTGGCGACGGTGCTGATGAGCCCGAGTGGCTTATGGCATTGGATCGGTAATTTAATCGTGCCCCCGGATGGTCTGAGCCATCGCCCGAATATCACTCGCAATCATCGCAAATGGGCAATATCAGGTGACATGGATGTGGTGCCGTACAGCGATATGGCCCTCGGAACCCCTGAACTCACCATGAACTCACTTTGAACTCATGGTTTTCGCTTGCTGCATGCCCACTTGCCGCACCTGGCGTTTCGACAGCTTTTGCGCAGGAGACGCATCGCCGTATCTTTCGAAGATGTTAGAGAGCCGTAAGGCGAATCGATGGCGGCCACAGCGTCGAGGCGGCATCATCGTCCCATGGATCAGAAAGGAGCGACCCATGGGCAAGGGAAAAACGATAGCAATCACAGCAGTTGCCATTTGCGGTTTGGCGGCAATCCTTCTTTTTGCTGCTTCAGTGACGAATCTATTCTTGGCTGGCGACTACTACATAAAGATCGACAATGCCTGTATTTCCGAAAATGAGTCGAGCGGCGGGGTCGTCAATCTCGAATCGAGCGAACCGTATCTGTATAAGCTTGAGGCGGTCAACGCGGCGGGCGATAAGACCGAGATTGAATTCGGCGCCTCTCGGGAACTGCGTCAGGACGCCTTCTTGAAGCTGGATCTTCAACCGATTCGCGGGGTCGTCGGATGGTCGGAAGTCTCAGAAGATTCGCTTCCACGCAAGGTTGAAGAAGCCCTCAATTAGGTAGCGTCAAAACCTTTCCAAATATGGCAAGGTTTTGACATGGGCAAATACGAGGAGGCAAGATGGCCTCATCTAGGAAATACCTCTGCTACGTTCTCGATCAGCTCTCAGAGGCGACGGAGTTTCCTTGCACATGAAATGGAAACGCTTGCGCCCAAAATCGTCTCTGCGCTAAGAGACGCCAACGTCGTCCGCTACGCAGACAGCATGCGCTCTCTGGTTCAAAAAGACGTCCGCAACAGCCTGCTTGCAATAGGGTGCCAGGGAGAAACCCAAGTATGACTTCCCATCACGCAGAGCGGTGCTCGCGAAGTAGAGCAATCACACTGAATCTATGCCAATACATCAGTGTAACTGGTGGCCTATCCCTCCAGCGCAAGCAACAACCCTGCGAGAAGCAGGCCGATTGCGGCGCCAGCGAGGAGCTTTACTATAACGCCAAGCGCTGGATGCTTGCGGGCGAGGCCCTCCGCATCGGGCTCGGCCGCCACTTCGCCTTTGAGGAACTGGTCGATCTCCCGGTAGGTAACGATGTCGTGCTTCTTCTTCAGGCGATCCACCGCGATGGCCATGGCGAACCCGATGGCATAGAGCACGATAAACGTGGCCGCCCCTGCGAGGTTCCCCTTGCTCATGCGCGCGAACCCCGACGGCTCTTGCCACGCAAGCGAGAAGCCGAGCAGGAAGAGGAAGGCCAGTCCCGAGAAGGCCAGCATCCCGATTGACAGCAGCCGCATCTTGCGCGAGTCCTCCGCAATAGCCCGCTGTATGGCGACCACGTCTCCCCTCACAAGCTCGTCGATGGAGACATCGAACAGCTGGCTGAGCAAAAGCAGGCTCTGCACGTCCGGGTAGGTCTTGTCGTTCTCCCAGTTCGAGATGGTCTGGCGCGACACGAAGATCGCCTTCGAGACCTCGTCCTGGGAAAGCCCGCGCTCCTCTCGCTTGGCCTTCAGCTGCCGAGCCAGTTCCGTCGATCCCTTCCTTTCGATTGCCCGTTGGCGCGTCGCGTCGCTTGTGCACACCGAAATGATACCCCACAAGCTTTGCAAAATGAGGCAGACGCAACTGTCAAAAGTCTTTCACAGGGCTTCTGAACAGGTGGTTTGCCAACGCAGCCCATTTGCGAGCGTCAAGCCGAATCGGCAGAATAATGCCCGTCGCTGCAAATCCGAGCGAAAGGAGCGAAACTGTTATGGCCCGCGAAGAGAAGGTTTGGGAATATGTAGCGAATGCCGGCTTCACGCCTCTGGAGGACCGGTGCATCATCGTCAAAGGCGCGGCGGGAGACCTGAGCGAGAAGATCGTCCGCTTTTTCGAAACATGGGATGTGGCAGTTCTCCAGATGTGCGAGAACGAGCTCGTCCTGCTTCCGTTCGAGTCGTTCTGGGGAACGCTGGAGCGGGATGTCTCGCTCGTTGTCCCGTATGCGGACATTGAATCTGTGAAGCTTATCGACGACTTGCTCAACGTGGTCATCGACATCGAGACATGCACCGGCGGCGTACGCCTCACCACCCAGCAAAAGGGGCTGAGCGACCTGCGTATATCCGGCATATACGCCACGCAGTATGCCGGCGGCTACAAGAACTGGCACGCCGAGAACGTGCAACCCACCTTGGAGGCACTAAGCGAACTCGGCCGCAAAGCGTCGTGCGAATAGGGGCTCGTTCGGCAATCGGTGATGCGGGCGCTAGCCCTCTCCCGGTTGAGGCTCTTTGTCACTCATCGCCGTCATCCCATTCCGCCGGCAGCACAGCAACGCCCTCCGCATTCAAAGGAGCTCTGTATGCCACCGAGGCGATGGCATCATACGACGGCGCTTCCGGGCGCAAGTCGAACGGCAGGCCGCCAACCTCGATCGACTTGATGAGGAACGTATTAATCGCGTCATTGAGGCTGAGGCCCCATCGAGCGTATACCTCAGTCGCATCCCGCTTCACCTCATCAGACGTGCGCGTCTTGATCTCCGCACGCCTTGCCACTGCAGCCGTTGCCATCGGGCACCTCCTTCTACTAGTACCCATATTGTACCCTATTCGGGTATACATTCGAAGCAGCACCACAAAAGACGGAGGATCTCATGATTGCGTCGTTCGCCCCTCTGCTTGTAGCGGTGGCTTTTCTTGTGGCGATCGTGGCTGTGTGGCTTTCCAAGCCAGTTCCCAGAGGGAAGCTATTCCACGATACGGGTTACGACGAGAAAAACCCGCCTTCCCCAAAGGAATGGCGAGCAGCGCAGCTCAAGTACACTGCGTTGCTCATCTTCCTGGGAGCCTTGTTCACGGTGCTGACGTGGATGGGAGCGCGATGAAGGCGCCTTCTCTTCCGATGGCAATCTTCTGGATGCTGGCCGTCGCAGCTCCCTTTGTCGTGACGGCCGTTGCGCTGGCGATGCTGCCGCCCGGCACGACCGAGATTCCCATGCATATTGGCTTCGATGGCGGCGTCGACATGGGTTCGCCTTCCGATCTCTGGCTCATTGCCGGCGGCCTCGCCTTCTGCAACATCATCTTCGCCCTAAGCTACTGCGCCAACGACTTCCTCTACGACCACGGCTTGGTCCACGGCGTCAGCCGCCAGGGCGCACTCAAGCTATACGTGGCGTGTGCAATCGTTCTTACAGCAGCGCAGATCGCCGTTACCGCACTCTTGCTTTCAATGGGTTGAGCAAAGTGCACTAAGCCTTCTCTATGCAGAAACAGCAGCGTTCGGCTAGGGGAATCTGGTTCATGGAAGCTCCTTTCGACACCTCCTATTATTGCCGCACGAGCCACCGCCCTCAAGCAAACATCCATCGACTTTGCGAGCTCCGAGTCAACCGGCGGTTGACCGCCTTGCGATCAGCTCCGTTTGGCGGAATTAGCTAGAGCGGTTAGGCTCACGGGGACAAACCGATTTTGTCGAAGGGCCAACCATGGATGCCGGCATTGGTTCTTCCCCAAACGCGAGCATAGACGCAGGAGCGCCCTGGCGCGTTTGGCGGTTGGGGGAGCATCCTGAGATGGCGGAAGAGGCGGCTGCGTGGTTCTCTGCGAAATGGGGCATTTCGGAGGAAGCGTATCGGGAAAGCATGTGGGAAAGCGTCCGAGCCGACGGCAACGCGATCCGCCTCTACGGCGCCGACGCACTCTCCTAAAGCAAGGCGCTCCGAAACGGGACGGTCGCCAAAGGCCAAGTTGGGCTTAGCGGAACCGCTCATCGCTTGCAGCGCCATCGAGGGCGCGCAAAGGACGGCAGAGGGAGAACGCCAACATGAGTATGCACAGCGCCATGCCTATAACCACGAACCACCGATTGAGGCCTAGCGCTTCGGCTGCGGGTCCCGCGATGAAGAGCCCGATGGGATAGGCCAGCGTCGTCAGTGCGCCAAAGAGCCCCATGACGCGGCCGAACTTCGCCGGATCCACGCGCGTCTGCATCAGGGGGATGATGGGCGCGTTGAACACGGCTGCCCCCGCAAAGGCCAGCCCCATGGCGATGACGAACGCGGGGAACGCGCCGCGCGGCAGCAGGCCGCCCACGATGCAGCACACGCCGATGACCATGCCCGCGACCACCAGCACGGGCACGAGCCGCTTCCCGCCTCCCCACGCCATCACGAGAACCGATCCCGCAAGCAGCCCGATACCACCGGCGGCTTCCACCACCGACGCCGCAAACCCGTCGCCGCCAAACCAATCATAGGTCAAAAGCGGGCTCAGCGTGCCAAGCGGCATGAACAGAAGCATCGCCGCCATGGTCATGAGCAACAGCACTGAAATGCCCGAATCACCCGCAATGGCGCCAAGCCCCTCGCGCAAATCGACCGCCAGTCCCCTCTTCTCTTTTTCGCCGCTGCGCGCATAAGGCAACCGCGCCACCGCCAGGCAGAGGCACGCCAACGCCGCGCACGCCGCGTCCATGACGAGCACGGCGGCGAAGCCCCACAGGGTATACAGCAGCATGCCGAGCGCCGGACCGCCAATGGCCGACAGGCTCGAGAGCGTCTGGTTCAGCGTGTTGATGCGCACCATGTCGCGCTCGGGCACAAGCTCGGGCATGAGCGCCATGAGCGCCGGCCCGTGGAAGGCCTGGGCGGCAGACCGCACCACGAGCAGCCCCAGAAGAAGTTCCAGCGACAGCGTTCCCGCCACGGACAGCAACGCCATCACCAGGGAGAACGCCCCCGCCATACCGTCGGCGGCAATGATGAGCCACCGCTTGTTGAAGCGGTCGGCAGCCACACCTCCGAAGGGCGAAAGCAGTGCGGTGGGCAGCAGCGCGGCGATGCCCACCACAGACAGGGCAAGTGCCGATTCCTCCGCCGTCGTCACATGCCAGATAACGGCGAAGGTGGCCGCGCAGGTGGCAAGCACCGAAAACGCTTGGCCAGTCCATATAACCGCAATCGCTCTCTTCCAGTGAAGAGGCAGAGGACGTCCATTCGCATTCTTCTCCTCGCTCCAGTTCAGCATGGCGTCTCCTTGCTCTTCGGGTTTCGTTCGACTTCTTCCGATCACGGCCATGCTAAACTGTGGGGTAACCCCGCAGTCAAGGAGCCGTCATGCGCAGCCAGGAAACGCGCTTCAATATCCCTGAATCTCGCTATCTTCGCAGCGGACAGTTCGCCGCGCTGTGCCGCACCACGAAGGAGACGCTGCGGCATTACCGCGCCATCGGGCTGATCGAGCCGGCATTCGTCTCCGATAGCGGCTACGCCTACTACTCGCCGCTGCAGCTGGGAGACTTCATGCTGGTGGCAGCACTGCAACGCGCGGGCAGCTCGTTGGCGGATATCCACCGCTATCTGGAAAACCCGCAGGCGTCCGAGCTTGAGGCCATGATCGCGGAGCACATCAATCGCCTTGAGGCAGAGCGCCGAGCGTTGCGCGCCCAACAGCGCTTTCTGCAGAAGACCCTCGACCGCAGCCGAACCCTCAGCGAATGGCTAACGGTGAAGAATGGCTGGCGTATCGTCGAAAGGCCCGAAGTGCGCTTCTTCGAAATCAATATCTCCGATCTCTTCTCCGAGGAGAACCCCGTACAAGGAGAGCGCCTGGTGAACGAGCTGGTGGATACCGGACACTCCTTGATAGAACGAGGCATGGTAGGCCAAATGCAGGGTTGCTACCGCGTCGGCCTGCAAGCGCTTCTCGACGGCCATCCCGATCAGGACTTCCATCTCTGCATTGAGTCGGCGCCCTCTGGCCACAAGCGCACGCGGCACACCAAGCCCGCAGGGCGCTATTTCCAGCGCCTGCGCTGCGCCAGCATCGACGAGCTTCTGGTTTCGGAAGGGAGCCTCTTCACCGCTTACCTTGAGCTGGCGGACGAGGTCCAACGCCGCGGCTTCGTGCCCGCAGGCGACCTTTACGAGCAGGAGCTCTCCCTCTACACGGGCGATATCGCCGCCCAGTCCTACACCGAGCTCAGCATCAGGATAGAGTGAGCCGAGAACAAAAGCAGCATCATCGACACCTAGGGAGAACTCCGATGCAACAAGGTGTTGCTTGAAGGAGGGCATCAAGACGGCCAGAATGAAGGCACTTCAGGAACCGAGAGAAAGAAGTCACTCATGGCGTTCAAGGAAACCCTCGTCGCGGCGCGAGAGCAGCGCGGGATGACCCAGCAAGATCTGGCCGAGAAGCTTTACGTCACCCGTCAGGCGGTGTCGCGATGGGAAAACGGCGAGACCGAGCCGTCCGTGGACATGCGAAAGCTCATTGCGACCGTGCTGGACGTGCCGGTCATCCAGCTCTTCGACATCGACGTGAGCCAGCTGTGCCAATGCTGCGGCACCCCCTTCACTGTCCCCAACATGCCCCACGGCACCGAGACCGACGGTACGGAGAACACGGCCTACTGCAAGTGGTGCTATGACGGCGGCCAATTCGCCTACCAAAGCGAAGACGAACTCATCGAGAAGACGGCCCCCTTCCTCATGGAGGCCACGGGCATGTCGCAGGAAGAGGCCGTCTCCTTCATGGGCGTCCTCGTCCCGCACCTGAAGCACTGGCAGAAGTAGCGCGCGGCTAGCGCCGGCCAACGGCGCTAGCTCCCGAGCATCTAGGGGACGGCCGAAGACGCCCCATAGATGCTGCCGGAATGGGCGGAAAGAACCCGCTTCCGCTAGGCTTTCACCACCGGGAGCCAGACCTCGCTGCGGCTATCGGGGGCGGTCATGCGCGGCGTGAAGTAGCGCTCCACGTCGGTCTTGCTCTCCCAGCGATAGCCGGACGAGGGCAGCCACTCGGTCAGGATGCGGTGCCACAGGTTGGTCATCGCCTCGGGCATGGGTCCCACGCATTCGAACACCGCGTAGGTGGCCGCTTCCACGGTGCGCTCCTCCATGCCCTCGGGACACGGACGGTTCGTCGCGACGCAGGCCATGTAGCAGTCGAACGCGCCGTCGCGGCAGAACTGAACACCGAGCAGCCCAGCCGGCTCGCTGCCGTCCACGAGATCGAGAATCTCGTGGACGCGGGGTCTCAACTTCTCCCAGTAATCGACGGCCTTCTCCCCAGCATCTTCCACCTCCCACGTCCCGTTGTCGGACGGAATGCCGACGACGCGGAAGGCGCCCTGTTCAATGATGCGGTAATCCATTGGCTCTTCTCCCTTCACGGACAAGGTGAACACGAAGCGCGGGTAGAGCGTCAGCTTAGTCTGCGGGCGCCGAGCATCGTTGGGCGAGGCACCGTGCACGCGCCGGAACGCCCGAGCGAACGCCGTCGGCGAGTCGTAGCCGTAGCGCAGGGCCACGTCCACCACCTTCGCGTCCGTCGCCCGCAGATCCTGGGCTGCCCGAGTCATAGCGCGGCGACGGATGTATTCGGGCAGCGTCACGCCCGTCAGATAGGGGAACATCCGCTGCAGCTGATACTTCGAGCACACCGCAATGCGCGCAAGCACGTCCATATCGACCGTGCCATCCAAATGTTCCTCGATGTAGGCCATGGCGCGATTCAAATCTTCAAGCTGGCTCACTTCGCACCTCCTTACCCGATCAGAGTACCCATTGAACCACGCCCCTTCCTCTCCGTTCAAGTGCAACTTCGGCACGTCCGGCTCACGCTTCTGCCCCGCCTAAGCCGCGGTCGCTGCGGTTCCGTAGCGTCTCCCAGCGCTTTACTGTTTTGAACTTCTTTTACCGCCGTTTACTGTTTTGTCAAAGAGCAACAAGGTATCGCTGCGAAGAGCCCGTCTCGTTCATGGGTGCTCTCGTCTCGCACCGGAAGTACTGGTAGAAGCAGCGCACGAGCAGCACCCCGACCGCTGCAGCACGGTATGCTATAGTCCTCAAAGTTTCATGCGTGCACGGAAGGAGCACAATGGCATTCTGCATCGAAGACATTGAGCTTGGCGACGACACGGGCCCGCTAGCCGAGCTGGTCGCCTGCTGGCGAGCTTCGGTTGAGGCAACGCACACGTTTCTCACGCCGGATGATATCGAGCGCATTGCGGCCTATGTGCCAGATGCGATTGCATCCGTCGCGCACCTGGCGGTTTGCCGGGACGAGAATGGCCAGGTCGTAGGCTTTATCGGTGTCGATGGCACTATGATCGAGATGCTGTTCATCCACCCGTCCCTTCGCGGCTGCGGGCTGGGCTCACTCCTGCTCGACCATGCCGTAAGCGAGCACGGCGCCACCCTCGTGGATGTAAACGAGCAGAACGAGCAAGCCGTCGGCTTCTACGAGCACTACGGCTTCGAGGTGTTCGACCGCTCGGAAACCGACGGCATGGGCGACCCCTTCCCCATCCTGCATATGCGCCTGTGCCCTACTTCCCACGGGTCAGCTTGACCACATGGCGCGCGTAAACCACCGATAAGATGGCCGCTACCACTACAAAGGCGACCGCCAGGTACACGGTGGTCGAGAAACCTGCGCTGTAGGCCTGCGCTTTCGCCATGCCATCGGCCATCAGGCGGTGAACCTGCCCCGACATGAGACCGACGAAGAGCGCCGACGAAATAGATCCTGCGATCTGCACCAACGTGGAATGGATCGACGAGCCGCTCGCGGACAGCTCGGGGTCGAGCACTTCCAGATCGACGCTCTTAATCGCAGGATACTCGGTGCCGATTCCCGCGCACGCAAGCGCCATGCAGCCCACGATGGCCAGCGCAAGATCGAGCCGCGTGAACACCGCAAGCGCCACGAACCCGACAAGGCACACGCCGAATCCGACGGGTACAAGCGGCCACACCCCCGCCTTCCCGAGCATCCGGCCGCTGACAAAGCACAGACCCGCATAGCACAGCGTCGCCGGAGCCAGCAAGCAACCAGCGATGAACGGCGTGAAACCCGCCACCCCTTCCAAATAAAGCGGAATGAGCAGGCTGAGGTAAATTGAGCTCATATAGCTGAGAACGATGAGGGTCTCGCCCAGAGCATAGGTCTTGTTGCGAAGCGGACGCATGTCCAAAAGCGGATGGGCGAGGCGTCCTTGACGGTGGATGAACCACGCACACACGGCAATTCCCGCGATCATGAGCGCCACCATCGGCAGCGGGTTGCGCGTAACCTCGTTCAAGCCGATCATGAAGGCGGAAAGCCCCACGGCAATGAGCACGACGCTCAGCCCGTCGACGGGCAACTTCTGACGCGGCATAATATCGACGATCGTGCGACGCGCACTGAAAAAGAGAGCGAATGCCGTCACCGCGGGAATGGCGAACAGCACACGCAACCCCCAATAGGTGATGACGAGACCTGAAACGATGGGAGCCACCGCAAGCCCTATTCCGATAATGCCGCTATTGACGGCAAGCAGACGACCAGCCCCATTTTTAGGTGAAAGATTGAGCAGCGCTTCGTTCACCACGGGGAAATAAAGGCCGGTGGCAACAGCCTGAATGAGTCGCGCCGCCACCAAGGAGGGAAAATCCCAGGCTAGAACGCCGAGCAGCGAGCCGACGAACGACACGATCAGCCCGAAGAGCATGACCTTCCTCAAACCGAAGCGGTGGAGCGAGAGGGCTGCGAGCACAATGACAATACCCGCCACGATGGAATAGCCGAGCACCAGCAGGTTCGCCTCGGACAGGCTCACGTGGTACTCTGCCGAAACATAGTCGAGCGCGACGTTCATGAGCGACTGCATCAAAGAGGCAAGCAGGTTGCACGCGAACAGCACCACGATCATCGCCTGGCGGTGTTTTGCGGTCTGCTTGTTTTGAACAGCCATAGCGGCAACTCCATTCTTTATTGCGGGGGACGGCTAAAGCCAGGCACCTTCACACGCGGCACTCCGGCAGTCGACGCACCTCCACCGCCGGCGACTACGTCTGAGACCGCCGCAGCGTGTTTCGCCGCAGCATGTTTCGTCGCAGATGCTTTCGCGCCAACGCGCCGAAAGCACGTAGCGCTTTGTGCCAAGAAGTCATAGTACGAGAGAGCGTTCGCGCAACTTGCCGAGAGTGCGATATGGTTGTGCAGCTGTAAGCTGGCCTAGATGCCCAGCCAATCCGCGAGCTCTGTTAGCGAATCGCACATGAGCGTGGGACGTTCGGCCGCCAGGACCTCGCATGGGAACATGCCCCAGAGAGCGGCGGCGGTAGCGCAGCCAGCAGCGTTGCCAGCTTGGATGTCGAAGGGACTGTCGCCCACGTAAAGACTGCATTCCGGCGCCACGCCCAAAAGCTCGCAGCCTCGCAGAATGGGGCCGGGAGCCGGCTTATGCTCGGGCCAATCGTCATGGCCGATGAGGAATTGGAAGTGGTCTGCGATACCGCTCATTTCGAGCCCGCGCTGGGCCATGGCATGGCGCTTCGAGGTGACCACGCCCATCGGGATACCCGCCGCCTGAAATCGCTCGAGCGCCGCCTTCGTGTCGCCGAAGGCGCGAATGCGCGCATCGTGGACGCCGTCGTTGTGATCGCGATAGATTTGCGTGATCTCGGTAGCGCGAGCCGCGTCGCCGCCCGTGAAATGCAGCATCTGATCGTAGAGCGGCGTGCCAACCCCCGCCATTAGCTCGGCGTCGTCAAGCGAGCAGCCCAACACATCGTTCACGGCATAGCGCATCGAAGTGAGAATGATGTCGTAGGTGTCGATCAGCGTGCCATCCGCATCGAACAGCACGCCTTGAATGTCGTTCATGGAAGCCTTTCTGGAAAGAGGTATTTAGCTGACATTGTAGAGCAATCCAAACGCGCGGTCTTCAGCAAAACCAGACTCGCAAACAAGTTCGTTTCATGGCCCCATGCATGCAATATAATGGCATTCGCAATCAAACGCCGAGAAAGGCATCTCCCTATGGACACCCCTTCGCACCCATCCATCACCCTCTCTTCAGAGCAGCGCGTCGAGGACGCCGCTGTCTACACTGACGACGTAGCCCGGCAGCGCGCCATTGCCTACGACATGCTGCGGGAGTTCTCCGCCAAGAGGGCGGCCTACTATCGCGACAGCTCTAAGATCAACCTCAAGAAACTGCTTGGCAAAGATGTCATCATGTTCGCCGCCCGCGGCGTTGCCACCGCTGAAGAGCTCGTGCTTGAGGCGTTCCGCGCCTGCGAAAGTTCCAGCGAGGAAACGGTCATGGGCAACCTGTGGCAGGCGCTGATTGCAGCAATTTCCTCCGACACCCTCGATACCGGGGATATGATGACGGTACGTGACGGAGCCCTTTACGTATGCGAGCTCAAATCGCAGGTCAACACCACCAATTCGGCGTCGTTCCCCCAGGAGCTCCGCGAATTGAAAGATAAGTGCGAGACGCAGCGGCGATTCAAGCGCGCCAGCAACCAACAAGTGCTGCCAGCGTTCTGCGTGCTGCGCCACAACAAGGCCATCGATGAGATACGCACATACCAGCCCGACGAGCGCGATCAGGCCAACCGGGACATCGCCGGGTTCCAATACCGGTATCTGACGGGGGCGGCTTTTTGGCAATGGCTTACCGGTTTCGACTCCGTCGAGGGTCTTATCGACGACGTTTCCCGCATCGAGATCGGCGATGTCCGCCAGGCGCGTCAAGAGTGCATCGACCGGCTGCAGGAAGAGATGCGTCGAGCCCTCGAGGAAAACTCCCTCGGCGACACCATGAACGACGTCCAACTGCTCAAGCAGCGGCTTTGCTAGTTCGAGAGCCGCGTCATATCCCTCCAGAGAACAGGCGCAGCCATGTCGGAAATCATCGTGCGATAGGCGCCTGCCACGTTTCGTCATTGGTCAATCGATAGCGGGAATGGCGAAAATCGGCGAATCGCTCGTCAGGTTCGTCCCCGTTCATATCCCCGATAATCGCCCGCCCAATGGCCTCGCCAAGCGCTACCGGCACCGCATTGCCGATTTGCTTGTACATATCCGCAACATTCCCGCAGATACGCCAATCGTCGGGAAAGCCCTGAACGCGCTTGTACTCCTCCACCGAAAGCGGGCGATCTTCCGTAGGATGGCACAGATCCGTCGCCGGCATCGTCGGAGAGGTGACCAGCGTCGGAGACGGACGATCGAATCGTATGCGCCGATAGAATCCCGTCTTGCCACCCGACAGCTCAAAGGCCTTCCCCATAGCATCGCGCTGCACAGCCACGGGCAGATCTTTCCAATACTCCCCCTCTTTGAGCATTCTAAAGTACTTGAGGCGCTTCTCGGGGAAATCAGTGTGCTGCATGGGACGCGCCTTCAAATCCCCCACGGCCTCGCCGAACGTTTTCCACGGCGGAAGTCCGTGCCGCCCATCGCACTCGTGAGTGGGCGTCAAATAAGGGGCTTTGCTTTCCCCCCGCTTTCCGATAAGCACAACGCGTTCCCGAATCTGAGGCGCACCAAAATTCGCAGCGTTATACAAATTGAAGCTCACGGAATACCCCGCCTCCTCCAATTTGCGAAGAATCACATGCAGCGCGCCCCCTTTGACCGGCTGCCCGTGTCGCTCAACAGCATAGGGTGCCGAAAGAAGCCCGCGTACATTTTCTATTACCAGGTACGTAGGTTTTATTTCTGAAGCCAGCTCAAGGTACTTCAGGAACACATTGCCCCGCGCGTCGTCAAACGCACGTCGAGCACCCGCCGTGCTGAAAGCCTGGCAGGGAGGGCCGCCGAACATGACATCGACCTTCGCATCCGATTCCAAACCGGCCATCCGAAGGATCTCCGTTGCCGAGTACTGGTTGATGTCGCCGATCAGGGCGCCTTGCGGTCGCATTGCCTGAATGGTCATCCTGCATTTGCGATCGTTTTCGCAATAGAGAAGCGGCTCAATGCCCGCAGCTTCCATGCCCAGGTCAAGGCCGAGCGCCCCCGAAAAGAAGCTGAGCGCCACTATTCCCGGCTTTTCACTCATCAAGCACCCATGATCCTTAGGCTCTGGGACGAGATTGTTGTCCCGCATGTAGTCCCGCAGCGCTTCTTCGCGAAGGACCCATTTGTTGCCGACTTTTTGGGCTGGCAGTTTTTCCTCTCGGATGAGCCGCGTCACCGTCTGCTTGGTAACGCCGATTGAATCCGCTGCGTCATCTACCGAAAGAAGACTTTCCTGCTTCTCCGAAACCATCTATCTCAACATTCTTTCTATTTGGAAAATTTTTCAGACCATATTATCACAGAGAGCTCTAGCGTAGCCAGGGAGACGGCGGCTGGACGAAAGCGCTCGCTCTACTCCCACAGTTTGCCAACGACCGCCGTCAGAATGCGGCGGCCCCGTAGGCGGCGGCGTACCATGAGAAAAACTCTCACCACGAAGCGAGGAGCGCGCCATGATCACCCGTCTCACCTTCGATCAGATCAGCACCGCCGTGCACGACGCCTACGAAGCCTGCAAGGACATCAAGGGCGGCCAAAATGCCCACTACATTCCCTATCTCGCCAACGTGAATTCCGACCTGTTCGGCATCAGTCTGTGCCTGCCGGACGGCCGGCTCATCTCTGTGGGCGACACCGACTACCGCTTCGGCATTGAATCGGTCTCGAAAGTGCACACGGCTATTCTGGCACTGGAACAGCACGGCGCGCAGGCGATCCTCGACGACATCGGCGCCGATGCCACGGGGCTGCCGTTCAACTCCATCTTCGCCATCCTGCTGGAAAACGACCGACCCTCCACGCCGCTCGTGAACGCCGGCGCCATCGCGGCCTGTTCGCTCGTCAAGCCCCACGGCGATGCCGATGGGAAATGGAAGGCCATCTTCGACAACATGACCGCTCTTTTGGGAAGCAAGCCCCAACTCATCGACGAGCTGTACCATTCCGAATCCGCCACGAACTTCGACAACCGCTCCATCACGTGGCTGCTGCAAGAGTACGGCCGCATGTACGATGATCCGGAGATGTCGCTCGACCTGTACACGCGCCAGTGCTCACTGGGCGTGACGGCCGAGCAGCTGGCCATCTCGGCGGCCACCATCGCCGACGACGGCGTGAACCCCATCACGAAGAAGCGCGCGTTCGGCGCAGCGCTCACTTCCAAGGTAGTCGCGCTTATGAGCGCCGTCGGTTTCTACGAGCACTCGGGCGACTGGCTGTACGCCACGGGACTGCCCGCGAAGACCGGCGTGGGCGGCGCCGTCATCGGCGTCATGCCCGGGCTTTTCGGCGTGTGCGCCTTCGCGCCGCCGCTGGATGACGCGGGCAATTCCGTGAAGGCCCAGGCGGCGCTCAAGCACCTGATGAAGAGCCTGAACCTAAACGTCTTCTCCAACACCCACTTCGATCTCGTTGAGGAGTAGGCGACAGCACGCATCCGACGCAATACAAACGAAGAGGATTCTCAAGCCGGTCAAAGCCCGCTCTCTCAGCGGCCTTGGGTCGGGTACAATTCCTGGAAACCCCAGGATCGTACGGAACGGATGCGGAAAGGACGAGCCGTGGCAATCGACCAAACGGAACGCGATATCAAGCAACTGCGTCAGTGGATCGACGAGTGCGCGCCGGGCCGCATGGTGTTCTTCGGCGGTGCCGGCGTATCCACGGAAAGCGGCATCCCCGACTTCCGCAGCGCCGACGGGCTCTACGCCCAGCGCTACCCCTACCCGCCCGAGACCATGGTATCCCGCAGCTTCTTCGACGCCCACCCCCGCGAGTTCTTCGACTTCTACTGCGACCGCATGCTGGCCCTGAACGCCGAGCCCAACGCTGCCCATCGCAAGCTAGCCGAGCTGGAGCGGAAGGGAGCGCTTTCAGCTGTCGTGACCCAGAACATCGACGGACTGCACCAGAAGGCCGGCAGCCTAAACGTGCTGGAGCTGCACGGCAGCGTGTGGCGCAACTTCTGCATGGGCTGCGGCGCCTCGTGCACTGTAGAGGAGCTGCTGGCCCTGCGCGAGCAGAGTCCCGACGGCGTGCCGCGTTGCGCGCACTGCGGCGCCATCGTGAAGCCGGACGTGGTGCTGTACGAGGAGCCGTTGGACGACGCCACCGTGACGGCGGCCGTGCGCGCCATAACCAGCGCCGACCTGCTCGTGATCGCCGGCACAAGTCTGGCGGTGTACCCAGCCGCAGGTCTTATCGACTACTTCAGCGGCGATCACTTGGCCATCATCAACCGCACCCCCACCCCGCGCGACGCCCACGCCGACCTCTGCATCGCCACCAACGTCGGCGAAGTGCTCGGGTACTAGCGATATCCCCCGCTACATCTGCACCGACATGCCGCTTTATTTACAGAAGCGGAAGAATACCCTCTTCGAGACGTTTTCTCAGAAGGCGCTTGTGCTCCTCGCGCATTGACTCCGATAGGAGCACGACACCGTAGGCCTCCTCGGGCACGCTGTCGATGAGCGTGTCGATGGCCTCCATATCCACGGCTGCCGCAAAGCGCTTAATGTCGGCGAGCACGTCGCCGAGCAAAATGACCTCCCCATCCGACGGCGCAGAACCGAAGCCGGCATCGTCGTCGGAAAGGGCGTTCTTGATCTCCTTGAACTCGAAGAGCCGCGCGTTCGGGAAGGTGAAGTCGCGGCAGGCACAGACGATCTTCCCGGCACGGTATCCCAGCATCGTCTCGTGAACGGGAATGCCCAAAAGCTCGTAGATATGCGAACCCAGATACTCGGAAACCGGGCTTGAAGTATACGATGGCAGGTGCTTGCCCGCCAAATCACGCGTCGTGCGCGGATACTTGGCAATCCAGGGCTCCCCTTCGATGAGAATGCCCTCCTTCTGTCCCGCGCGTCCTCCATAGAAAAGGCCGCTCGGGGCACAATCGCGCAGATCAGCGATCTCAACCATGAAACGACCTCCTTCAATTCGCGCAAAACGGTTCAGCCATTGCAGCATGGCCCACGACGGTGATCCTAAAGACGCGATACGGCAAAACAAGATGGCCGGAAATGCTTTTATAACGCCCACTGCCCGCAATAGCGCTACAATGCATTCCAGCTTTTAACCCCTTTGAAGGGAATGGCCATGCCTAACGTCATCATCAGCGCGGACAGCACGTGCGATTTGTCGCCGGAGCAGCGGGAGCGCCACCAGGTTCGCAGCTTCCCGTTCCATATTGAGTTTCGCGGGCGCGACCATTTGGACAACATCGACATCACGCCCCAGGTGCTGTTCGACGGCTTCTACGAGGACAAGTCGCTGCCCCAAACCGGCGCCTGCTCGCCGGAGGCCTACCGGCAACACTTTGCCGAGCTTGTGGCCGACGGCTCGCAGGTGGTTCACTTCAACCTGGGCAGCGCGCTTTCCTCCGCCTACGAGAACGCCCGCGCTGCGGCGGCTGATATGGAGGGCGTCTACGTCATCGACGGCAAGAGCCTCTCAACCGGCATCGGTCTGCAGGTGCTCGCGGCCTGCCGCATGCGCGACGCCGGCATGAGCGCCGCCGACATCGCCCGCGAGGCGGCTGAGCTGCACAGTCGATCCCATGCCTCGTTTGTGCTGGACACCATGGAATTCCTCGCCGCCGGCGGCCGGTGCCCCACGCTGGTGGCCTACCTGGGCGGCAAGCTCAGCTGCCGGCCGGGCATCCTCGTGGACAACCAGAGCGGCGCCATGAAGGTGGGCAAGCTCTACCGCGGCAAGCAGGAGAAAGTGCTCGAGCGCTACGTGAGCGACACCCTGGCGCGCTACCCCGACATCGTAAAGGACGAGATCTTCATCACCCACTCCGGCGTGAGCGACGAGATTGCCGACGCCGTGCGCCGCATGCTGGAAGAGCGCGGCTTCCAAAACATCTACACCACCACGGCCAGCTGCACCATCTCCAGCCACTGCGGGCCCGGCACCCTCGGCATCCTGTTCATGACCGAAACACCGAGCGCGTGAAAGCAGGAGGTTCCCATGCGCGCATTCATCGCTTTAGAACTACCCGCGGACTTCGCCGATGACGTGGCGGCCATGGCGCGGCGACTCAGCGCCTCGCTAGACGGGCGCTTTCTCGACCGAAGCACCTACCATCTGACGCTGGCCTTTCTCGGCGACATCGACGATGCCGAAGCGAGTCGGGCCATGGACGCTCTTGATGCAGCTTGCGCTGGCTCGGCCTCTGTTCTGCTTGCGTCCGACAGTCTGGGAAAGTTTGGGCGCCCGACCGACGCGACCCTCTGGCTCGGCATCGCATCCGACCCGGCTCTCGCGACCTTGGCCGAGCGCGTCCGCGAAGAGCTTGCCGCCCGCGACGTCCCCTTCGACCCGAAGCCCTTCCGCCCGCACATCACGCTGGGTCGCCGCATGCGCATTCCGAAAAAGCCCCTGCCTCTTCTCGCCTTCCCCCTGCCCGCGCAGGCCCAAACCGTCACGCTGTTCAAGAGCACCCTCTCCCGCGACGGCGCCGAGTACAAGCCCCTTTACACCGTGGAGCTAGCGAGGCCCAATCTTTAAACCCGAGAGAAGCTGGCACAGCGAAGCCGCACAACCTTTGAAGCCGACCCCGTCTCGACCGGCTGTGCGCTGCCGACGTAGCGCTTTCGCCAAATCCTCCTTGACTTGAAGTCGACTCCAAGTTATAGGCTAAGACAAATACTGTCTCGCGAAAGGACGTACCCTATGGCTACTTCGCTGGTTGCCTACTTCTCCGCATCGGGAACGACAGCCCGCGTGGCAGAGACGCTTGCCAGCGCCGCATCCGCCGACCTGTTCGAAATCGCTCCCGCCAACCCCTACACCGCCGCCGATCTGGACTGGACCGACCGCTCGAGCCGCAGCACCAAGGAAATGAACGACGAGGCCCGCCGTCCGGCATTAGCAGTCGACGCACCGCCGCTGGACGGCTACGATACCATCTTCGTCGGCTTCCCCATCTGGTGGTACGTGGAACCGCGCATCATCGACACGTTCCTCGAATCCGCCGACTTCGCCGGCAAGACCATCGTTCCCTTCGCCACCAGCGGAGGCAGTGGCCTTGGGAAGGCCCCCGAGCGCATGGCCTCCCTGCCGCCCGGCGCCACCGTGCTGCCCGGCAAGCTCCTCAACGGCAGCCCAAGCGAAACCGCGCTGCGCACCTGGGTTGAGAACTTGTAGAACTATCCCAACCAAACAATCCCAGAGCGCCTCGAGGGCACAAGACCCCCGAGGCGCTTATGATGTGCGGCAAAACTGCTCGAGCACGTCACTTCTCGCTACTGCTCAGCGCACCAGGCGATGAGGGCGTCGCGCAGGAAGGCCGTTGCGCCCTCGCCTGCCGCTTCGTCGTAGTAAGCCGTGAAGCGCTGGTCGGCCACATAGCCCTCGGCCAGAGCCGCGTGGGCCGCTGGCGAATAGGCTCCCTCGCCCCAGTGCATTTGCAGCCAGCGAGCGTGCATGGCACACAACTTCCGAGCCGCCTCTCCCGTCGGGTCGCCCGTCGCCTTCGCCGCAGTCAGTTGCTCGAGGATAGCAGCTTCCAAAGCCTTGGCATCGCCCCATTCCTCCTGGGACATGCCGGCCATGCGCTCGTTGGCGGCGTCCATGGCAGCGTCACCGTAAGCCTGCCGCACTTCGGCGCCGTAGCGCTCCTCGTTCTCGGCAATAGCCCGGGCCTTCATCCCTTCGAACCGCTCTTCATCAGTCATAGTGCATCTTCCTTCCAGGGACGCGATGGTCTTCTCCACCGTTCCCACCAGGGTTTCCAATTCCTTTTGCCGCGCGCGCAATGTGGCAAGATGATTGACGAGCACCCCGTGAAAGTCGAAATCGCCGTTGTCGAGGGCCACGCGAATGTCGCCCAAGGAAAGCCCGCAGGATCGCAGCAACAGAATCTGCTGCAACCGCTCAACATCTGCCGCACCGTAACGACGATAGCCGCTGGCCGTGCGCTCGGGATGCAGCAGCCCCTCGTCCTCGTAATGGTGCAGCGCCCGCACCGTTACGCCGGCCAGCTTCGCCAGCGAACCCACGGTGTACGAGGCTTCTTCCGCTTGCGTCTTTGGCGCCTTTCGCATGCTTGGCATTTTGGCCGTTACCGCTTTTGCCTTTGCTGCCACGTTCGCCTCTCCTTCACTCCCAGCACCTTCGCTTCCGCTTCTTCGCAAGATCGCTCATCTCGCCTTGCCGAAACCAGCATAAACCCTCACGCTCCGTAAGGGTCAAGGGCTTTCGAAAGATTTTGCAGCCACAAATTGACGGTTCTTTCTGAACAACCGTGATTTTGAGGCTAGAAAAGACCCACATTCTCGCAAAAGGGCAAAAAGACAGCCCCGAATCGACGGTTCTTCCGTAAATACCGTCGATTCGGGGCTTAAAATTTCCGGGCGCTTCTCTTGCACCACGGCTCAACGCCACTCTCGCTCAGCGTTGCTTCCGCTCGGCGCTACTTCTTCAGCAGCTTCTGGCAGAGTACGGTGAAGGCGCACACGCCTAGAGCGAAGATGCCCACCGTGAGCACAATCTCGGGAACCGTCGGCGCGTAGGCGCCCATCAACGTCCACATGTCGGCCGCGCCTCCCACCTGCGCCGCCGTGGTGCCCAAGGTGATGCCGTTGGCGCCCACGATGTTGGGCACCGCGAAGCCGGTGAACATGAGCCAGCAGCGCTTGCAAAACACGCCGGCCACCACGAGCGCGGAAGCCGCACCGACCACCTTCATGTTGCGGCGGTTCTTCGCGAACACCAGCAGGCAGAAGGGAATGACCAAGCCGCAGATCACCTCGAACCAGAAGAACGGGGCCGTGCCGCCGAACAGCAGCGTGTTGATCACGGCCATGCCGCCCTCGGTGCCGTTGTAGGCCGTCGTCAGAATCTCGCAGCCGATGAAGTACGCGTCCACGGCTATGCAAGTGCACAATAGCCCGGCCAGGCTCGTGAGGAGCTCATCCTTCGTTTCGAACACGCCACGAGAGCGCAGGCCGAGCAGGGCCAGCACCAGAAGCGCCAGGCCAGAGTCGAGCGCAGAGGCCACGAAGATCGGCGCCAGGATGGCGGTGTGCCACGCCTCGCGGGCCACTTCCAGACCGAAGATCCACGCCGTCACGGAGTGCACGAGGATGGCCACCGGCAGAGCGAAGCGCGACACCACGGCCACCTTGGAAGGGTCGGCCTTGCTCGAGGTCATGAAGTACAAGTACACCAGATTGATCACCAGATAGCACGTGATCACAATCATGTCCCAGGCCAGAGGCGACAGGAAGTTCAGCCCCGTGAACATGCGCCAGATGCGCTGGATGCCACCGAGATCCACGAGCACGCAGATACCAGCGCAGCAGATGCACACGAGCGACAAAATGACAGCGGGCAGCGCTACGGCCTTGTACTTCTTAATGCCGAAGATGGAAGCCGAGGAAGCCACGATAAGGCCGCCGGCGGACAGGCCCACGAAGAACATGAAGCACGTGAGATACAAACCCCAGCTCGTGGAGTTGTTCATGCCCGTGATGCCGAGGCCGAACATCAGCTGATACACGTACACGCCGATGCCCACAAGAGCGATGGCGCCCGAGCCCACCACGAGCGGGTTTTTCATCAAAGAAGTCATAACTCGCCTCCCCTAGCGAACGTAAAAGACTTGCGGGCGCGTGCCCTTCTCTTCCAACAGCACCTCGGCGCTCTGCTCGCGACGCAGGCGCGACACGGCGGAATCCGGGTCGTCCAAATCGCCGAAGATGCGGGCATCGGCCGGGCAGCAGCGCACGCACATGGGCTCGTCGCCCTCGTCGGTGCGCTCCTTGCACAGCGTGCACTTCTCCATCACGCCGCGGCCGCGCTCGGGTACGCGGGCGTCTCCATAGGAAGCGCCGGTCGCGCGCACCGGCTCGTTCCAGTTGAACGTACGGGCGCTGTAGGGGCAGGCGGCCATGCACATGCGGCAGCCGATGCACTTGTCGTAGTCGATTTCCACGCGGCCCTTATCGTCCTTATAAGTGGCACCCGTGGGGCACACGCGCTCGCACGCCGGGTTCTCGCAGTGCTGGCATGCCAGCGGCAGATACGTGCGCGAAAGGTTCGGATAGGTGCCCTCGGCACTATCGAAGCGCTCGCACCCCTCGGTGAGCACGCGGTTCCACAGCATGCCGTCGGACACGTTGTTCTGCATCTTGCACGCCACGGCACAGGTGTTGCAGCCGATGCAACGGTGCAGGTTAATGCCAATAGCAAGTTTCGTCATGGCTATTCACCAGCCTTCTTGATCTCGATGAGCGTGTCGTTGAAGGGAATCATGGGGCCGAAGGGCATCACATAGCCGCGCTCGTTTAGCTGGTCATTGGAGACAGACTGCATAATGGTGCCGTCCAAATACTGGCGGTAGGTGCTCTCCACCATGAAGGCGCTATCGGGACGCACGGCCTCGTTCAGGTGCAGCACCGTGCGGAAGGAGCCGCGATCGTTGAAGACCTCCACCGCATCGCCGTCTTCCAGACCGCGGGTGGCGGCATCGGCCGGGTTCAGCTCGATGCAGGGCTCGGCCACTTCCTGAATCCATTTCGCGCCCGAGTAGGCCGAGTGCACGCGGAAGCGGGAGCGGGCCTGATTGAACTGCAGCGGGTATTTCTCGCGCAGCGGGTTCTCCGGATAGGCCTCGCAAGGCGCCTCCCAAGCGGGGAAGGCCTGGCCGAACTCCAGCATGTTCTCGTAGTAAGGCTCTTGGCGGCCTGAGGGGGTGGTGTATTCGAAACCGATTTCCGGCACTCGGAGCTCCTCCGACCCAATCAGTCGCTGGGCGCCGTTGTTCTCCTTCAAAGTCTCCAGCGTAAAGCCAGCCATCTGGGGATCGTCGCTCGACAGGAGCGCCCGGGCGTACTCTTCGCCATCGGCCGGGAACAAATCGCCCAGCCCCATGGCCTCGGCGATGCCCTTCTCGATGTAGAAGTCCGACTTGCTCTCGAACAGCGGATCGAGCACCTTCAAATTGGCCAAGATATGAGCGTTGGCGCACTTTACGCCGCCCACCTCATCAGCACACTCGAATTTGCTGCACACCGGCAGGACCAGATCAACGAAGTCGGCCACTGAGCTGTGATAGATATCGGCCAAGGCCACGAAGTCCAGGGAATCAATCCATTCCAAAGTCTTATTCCAGTTCGCAGCCTTCTGGGTGGGAATATCGCCGAAGAACATCGCGCCGTGAACGGCGTTGTCCTTCACCACATCGAAGAAGCCCTGAGTGCTCACCGGCGCCATGCCCTCGGGCAGCACCCAAGCGCCCAGCGCCGCCTCGTAGGGGGTCACATGGTAGCCGTAGATGCCGCAACCCGTGCCGCGCTTGCCGTAGTTCCCCGTCAACGAGGCAATGAGCGCGTAGCAGTGGCCGGCCACATCGTTGTTATAGAACTTGTCTATACCGCCGACGCTGTTGCAAATAATGGAGGGGCCCTTCGCGTACTGGGTAGCCACGTCGACTATAACCTCAACCGGAACATCGCAGGTCGCGGAAGCCCATTCCAGCGTATAGGGCTCCATGTCCTTCCGCAAGCGCGTGAACTGAGTAACGTAGCGCTTGCCGTTCACAGTGAACTCGCCTTCCAATGCCGGAGTCGCACCCTCGGTGGTGTGGGGCACCGCCGCGTTCGTCGCTTCGTCCCACATATAGAAAGTCTTCACTTCCACCGGTTCGCCGGTTTCCGGATCCACCGCTTCGGCCACATCGGCCAGGCAGAGTCCCGTTTCGGGATCAATCAAGAACGGCAGCGCGGTGTGAGCCAGCACATGCTCGCGGTCGTACAGCTCTTCATCCAAGATGTACTTAGTCATGCCGAGGAAGAACGCCGGATCGGTACCAGCGCGCAGGCCAACCCACTGATCCGCCTTGCTGGCCGTCGGACTAAAACGCGGATCGAGGCAAATGATCTTCGTACCCGCTTCCTGGGCATTCATCATGGCGCGAGCCCAAGTCAAGCTCGTCTCAACCAGATTGCAATTTGCCATCAGCACCACCGCAGCCTCATCCCACTGCCAGATGGTGTTTTGAGCGAACAGACCGATCCATGGAGAAAATGCCTGAAACTGGCCGTTGCCCTGACCTAAATCATACCCATTCATGCTGCTCGTCTGAGCTCCCAGCACGCTCGGCAGCAGCGGTGGGAAGCGCTGGGAGGCCTCCGTGGAGAACTGGATCCACAGCGCCTCCTTGCCATACTTGTCCTGAATGGCCTTGAAATTCTCGGCGATCATTTGGAAGGCCTCGTCCCAGCTGATAGCCTCGAACTCGCCGCTTCCGCGCTCGCCCACGCGCTTCATGGGACGCTGGATGCGGGCGTCGCCGTAAATGTTCTGCACTTCGGAGATGCCCTTCAGGCATACGTTTTGGAAGCGCTTGTCCTCGTTTTCGCGCGGCTGGATCATGGCCAAACGCCCGTCGCGCACGGTGCACTGCAACATGCAGTTGCACAGGCAGTGCTCGTTGTGGTACGTAAAGCCCAGCGTTTCATTGGCCGTCGGCTCGGCCTGAGCCGCGCTGGCAGCGATGCCCGTCAGGCTCGCCCCCGCAAAGCCAGCTGCGCCGACGGCCGCGGCGGCCTTCAAAAAACCGCGACGGCTCAGCGCAGTGCCCCTCGGTTTCTGCTCCATGGTGTCCTCCTGCTCTCTCGATTTCGGTCGGCGCCCTCGGCCGGCATTCCCTAGCCGCCGATCTGCGGCCGATACCCTCGATTCCGCTCCGACCCCTCGTCGGAATCGGTCTCTGAGGCGCAGTCTACGAAGCGTCAACAAGAAAAGCACTGCCCATTCGCGCAATCCCGTGGCTTACGCCCCACTTTCTGAAAAGTGGGCATTAACGCAGAACCCTGCCACGCCCAAAACCGCTAAGATAGACGGCACAGAAACTGGCGAGTTGCGCCGTGACAAGGAGGGACGATGGCGGACAAGAAGAGCGACCTGCGCGTCGTGCGCACGCGCAATGCCCTGCGCGTGGCCTTCGAGGAGCTTATCGCCGAGACGACCCTCGACAAGATCACCGTGAAGGCCCTCACCGACCGGGCCGGCATCAACCGCAAGACTTTCTACTTGCACTACGAGACCATCGAGGCCTTCTACGACGAAATCATGAACGGCATCATGGACGAGTTCTTCGAGTACTACGAGAAAACGCCGGACGACCCTTGGGATATGGACGGTCACGCCCGGCGCTTCTTCCGCTACCTAGCCGCTCAGCCTCCCATGATCGAGCAGCTGGTGTGCTCGCCGAGCTTCTACGATTTCGGAGAGCGCATCTATGCCACCCAGATGAACCGTTACCGAGCCTTTGCCGACGAGCTGTTCTGGCGCGAGGGCATCACGCCCGAAAGCGAGGAGCTCATTTGCGCGCTTATTCGCAACATGGCCCTGGAATGCTACCGCCAATGGGTGCGCGCGGGAAAGGTCGTTCCCATGGAAGAGGCGGCCCAGATTCTCGGCTCCATGACATTGCACAGCGTCGAGCACCTCATGAGCCCCCGGCCCGAGAGCGATTAGAACAGCGACATTTGGTCGGGATCGGCGGGGCGCTTGGTCGGAGCGGGCTCTTCCTGCGATTCCAGGGGCACGGGCACGTGACGGGCGAGCAGGTCGCGAGCGTCGGTGGAACGATCCAGCCACGCCAAGGCTTCCGGCGCCGTCAGCGAGAGGGGCATGCGGCTGTGCACGTGTCCCACCACGGCGTCGGGCTCGCAGGTGACCAGCACGAAGCGGTCGCCCAAACGCAGTCCCGCCAGCAGTAGTGCCGTACCGCCCGCATTCGAGAACCGATACTGCGACTTGCGGCCGCGAGGACGCCGAGAAGCGGACGCCGCTGGATTGCCGTCCAATCCCAGAATGCCCTGTTCCACATCGGCCACTGCTCCGCGCGTCAGCTCGGCAGGATCACTAGCTCCAAACGGCGCATCCTCGACCAACGCCGCCCCCGCGCCAACTGATGCAGCGTTTTCGACATTCCGCGTTTCGTAAAAGGCCCGAACGGGCACGATGCAACGGCCGCCTTCGACGGCGTCGCTCCACAGGCCCGACCCCGATAGCGCCGATTCGATGCGCGCGTTGAACACGAGCCCGCGCTTCCAGGAAACGTCGACGCCCCACAAAAGGTCGATCCGCGCCAAATCGCCACCACAGTCACCGGCAAAGGAACCTCCCTCGCCGTCGGAAACCAAATCGCCTTCGACCCGCTCGCCTTCCATCACAATGACCGAGCTTTCTGCGCCGGGATAGCAATCGAGGGCGTCGAAGGGCGCGTCCACCGGCCGGCCGAACGCTGGAGGCACCACCGTTGCCGCCCCCGCGCCACTCGCCAGCGCTCGCCGTACGGCCCGCAGCCAATCGAGCACCGCATCGGCCTCTTCCCCGCTCACCATCTCAAACCGATGACACACCGCCGCTCCTCCCAGATGATCGCTTCTGTCCTACACGCCCCAAGCTCACAGCTGAACAAAGCCTGTCCGGAAGATACTGTTTTGCAATATGCGTGAGCTTGATCTGCAGAACCCGTGCTGTAGCGAAATCTATTAAATATAGACAGGTCGTAGAAATATACCAAGTATAGTAAATATAGCAAATCTATTTTTCGGACGAAGCATAGCAAATATAATTCTCAAGCGAAGTATAGCGAACGCAACCCATCGGGCTGCGCGTGAGAAAGCGAGGGCGTCATGGCCGCCGATGTTCTGTTCTTGGAATACCCGAAGTGCTCCACCTGCCAGAAGGCTAAGAAGTGGCTGGACACGCACGGCGTGACCTATGCCGACCGGCACATCGTGGAGGACAATCCCACGGCCGACGAGCTGCGCGCGTGGCACGAGCGGAGCGGGCTGCCCCTCAAGCGCTTCTTCAACACGAGCGGCATGCTCTACCGCGAGATGGAGCTGTCGAAGAAGTTGCCCGAGATGTCCGAAGACGAGCAATACGCCCTGCTCGCCACCAACGGCATGCTCGTGAAGCGCCCTCTGCTCGTCACCGCCGACACCGTCATCCCCGGTTTCAAGGAAGCCGCTTGGGAAGAGACGCTGGGGGCTTAAGGAAAGTTCGAGCCCCAACAAGATCGCCCAGCCCCCTCAAATCTGGAATCGCACTCCAGATTTGAGAGAGTTTCATTCGCGGAACCAGCCGGTGCGATATGATGAGAGCAATCGTGAAAGGCTGGATTTGTGACATTAATCAACGGGCGAAACACTTTACTCGTATACCTCGATGAAGCTGGTGACACTCACTTTGGCAACTCAGGAACCAAATATTTCTTTTATACTGGCCTCGTTTTGACGGGCGACGGCTTCCCGCTTCACAAAGCGTTGCTCGAGTGCAGATACGCGACTCTCGCCACGCAGGGGCGATTCAGCAACAGCCACGAGAGCAATGATTACTTTCACGCCACGGAGGACTCTCTCGAGACAAGAGAGAACGTTTTTCGCGCGCTCAAAGCGCACTCAGACGATGTTCGGGTATATGCAACAGTGCTCGAGAAGAAAGCCTTCGCGCTAGACCACCAAACCCCTGAAAAGTTATTCGAAGCTGCAGCTAAAAACCTGCTTAGCGAGCTCGTAAACGCAGAAGTCCATAAGGCATCCTACGAACACATCAGCGTCATGCTTGATTCGATCCCCGTGCAAAAGAAGCGCAAAAGCATTATAGGCACCCTCAAGCGTAGATAACGTACAATCTCTTGCGCACTTTCACAGCAGCATAGCCTAGATACCAAAA